>Ga0209013_10000073_pt1 | contig 69639 bp, 63 predicted proteins | sample Cruoilmetagenom2_FD_187291 | JGI IMG/M metagenome (GOLD analysis project Ga0209013, IMG submission 187291) | Oil polluted marine microbial communities from Coal Oil Point, Santa Barbara, California, USA - Sample 2 (SPAdes) (version 2) | ecosystem: Environmental > Aquatic > Marine > Oil seeps ... | reverse complement strand
TTCTTGTAGACATATTTCAAATTATAAATTTTTGGAAACTATTTCTTTCAAAATTTGAACTCTCAAAATATTGGGCTTTTTAAGGTTTGACTAATTATAATATTAGTCTATATATATATATACGAATACCCTTCCAGTAACCATTGTACTTAACAGCTCCAAATACATATGCTTCATCAATATAAAATTTGTTAGGAGTGAATCCTTTTCCTGAAAGCCTTGCACCAATAGATTTTATGGCAGCACCTCCACAGCTGTGTCCAAAATTAATATGGATAGAACTTCTGTTTCTATATGTCGGAATACCTTTAAATGAAACATATTCTTTATTGTAGTTTGATAAATCAGAAACTAACAACCTTGGTGCATCGCCAATAATATTATAAATAAAACCGCTACCTTCTTTTGTTGTGTAATTTTTCACAGCCTTCATACCTTCAACATAAGCATCACCTATTAAGTCCTTTGTATTCAAATTTCCTGCAATCGGTACAGATATATTGTAATTCAAAAAGTGCAAATTAGTAACCCAGTTTTTGAAGAAATCGGATGGAGCTTTAATAACCCCATTATAAAATAGAGTTACAGTGCTTTTTGAGAATGTTTCGGAAAATGTTTTATTAGCATTCTGAGGAGTACCTCCTAAACCAAAATCTTCATACTCATAGTGTCCTAAAAAATAATCAAACCCAACAACAATTTCAGATGTTTGTGTAGTAGACCAATATGTATATAATGTAATAGTTTTTTTCCAACCAAATATCTTTATACGCATGGTTTTCTTCTTTTTACTTTGAAATTTAACTCGCATTCCATTTTTTGCATAAAAACCGTAATTAACTGCATATAGTTTTACTTTAAGCCTATGATCAGAATCTAGATAGGTTTTTCTGTAACTATTTTCTCCAAATATACTCTGTATTCTTTCTCCAATCCATGTTTTTGCACCGGCTTTATATGTTTTTAAATCATAAATTCTTGTATACCTATCACTAATAGGTGAGCCATCTTGTGGTTTTTGACATAAGGTTTAAATGTTAATAGTTTAGGTTTGAAAATACCATCAAAATCATCAGATACTTCTGAAATTAGATTAGCAAGAATTGTATCTCTATTAAGTTTTCCTAATTTATTATATCCAAAGCTATCACAAATTTAACATTATTGAAATTAAAGCTTATTTCTTCAATTTGTTTTGCCTCATTTAGAGTTTGTTTATTGAAATTTTCATAAAGTTCTTCGAAATCAGTGATGTTTTTTTCTTTATAAATAAATGTTCCAACTTCAGTTATTTGGTAAAGTTCATCTGCAATTTGAACTCTACTTTTGTCATCAACAACATGATGAATTACTTCATCAGGAATAATAAGCTCTTGAATTTCTGGATTAAATGAAACTTCTTTTACTTCATTTGTTTTCAATTGGGATATGGAGTTATTATGGTATTTTTCTAATTTATTAGCTAAAGAATTATATCCCTCGAATTCTGGAAAATTAATTCCTGATTTTAACCCACAGGATTTATCATTTACGATAGTTTCAATTTTTTTAATATAGGCATTCAATGATTCCATATTTGGAAAATTTAAATGTCCATTTTTTACTGTGATTTTATTAGTTCTATTACTGATTTGTATTTCATTACTAGATGAATTTAGATCATCTTCACATCCAGTTAATGAGTAAAGAGTAATGATTAAGACTAAGAATAAATATTTTTTCATACTCATTTTTTTTGAGTAAAGTTGTTAACTTTACGGTGTTTGTTAATTACCAAGTGCAGCATATTTGTTTTTTATGAGATAAATATTTATGCTGTGCTTTTTTATTTATACTAAACTGTTTTCTTTGAAAAAGAAATTTGAAATGTAATTGGTGTATCTATTTCATTAATTCTTTATAAGTCTGTTTTGTGTGCTCCATAGATAAATTTTTGTGTAAATTCGTTTTCATATTATCCTAAGTATATCATATAACAAGTGAATTTAAAAATAGGGTGACATCGATTTCTTTTCTTTTTCAAACGAGCATAAAAAAGGCTGCCTCCTGTTATAACAATGAGACAGCCTTTTAAAGTTTTTATGCAACTAATATCTAATCAAAAAAGTTGCGTACTTTTTTAAAAAAGCTCTTATCATGAATACTTGGTTTTGGTGTAAAGGACTCAGAAGCTTGTAGCTTTTCGAGAATTCTCTTCTCTTCTTTAGAAACATTACCCGGAACCCAAACGTTTATTTTCACTAATAAATCTCCTCTGCCATAGCCATTCACATCAGGTAAACCTTTTCCTCGCAAGCGAAGAATTTTACCAGGTTGAGTTCCACTTTCAATTTTTACTTTAACCTTGCTCTCAATGGTGGGAATTTCCACCGCAGTTCCAAGAATAGAATCAGGAATACTAATGAATAGATTATATAAAAGATCATTTTCGTCGCGAACCAATTCCGGATGTTCTTCTTCTTGAATCAGAATTAATAAATCCCCATTTACACCACCACGGCGAGCTGCATTTCCTCTTCCACTAACCGATAATTGCATTCCTTCGGCAACTCCGGCAGGAATATTAATGGTAATCACTTCTTCGTCACGAACGATTCCTTCTCCGGCACAGCTGCTACATTTATTGGTGATAATCTTTCCTTCACCATTACAAGTAGGACAGGTTGAACTGGTTTGCATTTGCCCTAAAATGGTGTTTTGAATTCGGGTAACATGACCGGAACCGTTACAAGATGAGCAAGTAGAGAAAGATGAGCCGTCTTTTGCTCCAGATCCATTACAGGAATTACACTCTATGTATTTTTTGACTTTAATTTTCTTTTCAACTCCTTCTGCAATTTCTTTAAGTGTTAGTTTTACTTTCACTCTTAAATTACTTCCTCGGTTTACTCTTCTGGAACTACGTCCACCGCCGCCAAATCCTCCACCAAAGAAAGATCCGCCACCTCCGAAAATATCTCCGAAGTGCGAGAATATATCTTCCATGCTCATGCCTGCACCACCGAATCCACCTCCAGCTGCACCACCAACACCTGCATGTCCAAATTGATCGTAGCGTTGACGCTTTTCAGGATGGCTTAAAATTTCGTAAGCTTCTGCAGCTTCCTTAAAATTTTCTTCAGCTTGTTTATCTCCTGGGTTTTTATCAGGATGATATTGAATTGCTTTCTTTCGATAAGCTTTTTTTATTTCGGCTTCCGAAGCAGATTTTGGAACACCCAGAACCTCGTAATAATCTCTTTTAGACATTTTTTTTAAGCTTAGATTTTGAAATAGGTTTGCTTCTTATTCTCCAACAACTACTTTCGAAAAGCGGATCACTTTGTCATTAAGGAAATATCCTTTTTCAACGCAGTCAATAACTTTACCTTTTAAGTCCTCTGATGGAGCAGGGATTTTTGTGATAGCTTCATGAATGTCCGTATCAAATTCTTTGTTGATCGCTTCAATTTCTTTCACTCCATTTTGAGTGACAAAATCCTTGAAATTATTGTAAATAAGATGAATACCTTCTTTAATTGCATCTACATCTTTTGTGTCGTCAATGGAAATTAATGCCCGTTCAAAATTATCAATAACAGGTAGAATGTTAATTAAAATCTTCTCACCTGCAGATTTGGTCAACTCCATTTTCTCTTTAAGGGTTCTTTTACGATAGTTATCAAACTCTGCCGATAAACGGATGTATTTATCGCTAATATCCTGAAGTTTATTTCCAAGCTCTTCCATTTCGTCAGCTTTTTTTTCTTTTGCTGATTTTTTGGCTTGTTTCTTTTCTTTTTTCTCTTTTGTTTGGGGCTCGTTCTGTTTCTTTGCCTCTTCTACAACTTTTGCAGTGGTAGTCTCTAAATCCTTTTCTTCCAATTTATCCTTTTTAGATTTATTTGTATCTTTTGTCATTTTTCAATGATGTTTTACGTTCATATATAGTCCTTGGCAATTGTTATCAAATAACCTGCCAATAGGTTTGTTCACGACAAATTGGCACAAAGATAGAGTTTGGAACTGTAAATTTTTCATCTTTCTGTTTCTTTTCTCATCTAAATGTGCATATTAGCAGGTAAATCGTAATTGTAAAATACAAATTGACAAAATAAAAATTGGGCCGTTATAAAAGAAAAATTCATTCATAACAGCCCAATTAATTTGTTTTTCTATTCAGTTATTTTTTCACATAGTATTGTAGAACCAATTCTAATTTCTCACCACGAAGATTTTTTGCCAAAATTATACCGTTTCCATCAATAAGAAAGTTTGCAGGAATGGAATTAATTCCAAATTTATTTGACGTTGGGGAGTGCCATCCTTGCAATTCACTTACATGATTATTCCAAGTTAGTTTATCTTTTGTGATGGCAGCTTTCCAGTTTGCCAATTTTGTGTCTAACGAGAAACTGAAAATAGTAAATCCTTTACCATTCTTAAAATTTTCATCTTTAAATTTATTGTAGGCACTAACCATTCTGGGGTTTTCGGCTCTACAAGGAGGGCACCAGGAAGCCCAAAAATCTACCAAAACAACTTTACCTTTGAGTGTGTTTAAATCCAAAGTCTGCCCAGATATCGATTTCGCACTGATATTAGGGAGTTTATTTCCTACATCAAAACCTTCTTTCACATCATCTTTATTTGCGGAATTGGTGTATGTAAATGCAGATAGAGACAAGAAAAAGGAGAAAAATATTAGAATGTATTTTAAACGTTTCATACTTATTAATTTTTTACGATTTAATTTCAAGTCTAAATTATAAAGTTCTGATTATTAAAATTGTTAATAAATAGTTAAAGGTTAATTCTTTTGATATTAGCTCCAATTGCATTTAACCTCAGGTCAATATTTTCGTAACCTCTGTCGATTTGATCAATATTGTGAATTGTGCTTGTTCCGTTTGCGGATAATGCTGCAATTAATAATGCAACTCCTGCCCGAATATCTGGGGAAACCATAGTTGTGGCACGAAGTCGCTGTTCCTGATTTAGGCCAATCACCGTTGCTCTGTGGGGGTCACATAAAATGATTTGAGCACCCATATCAATTAGTTTATCGGTAAAGAACAACCGACTTTCAAACATTTTTTGATGAATTAATACGCTTCCTTTTGCTTGAGTTGCTACTACTAAAAATATACTCAATAAATCCGGTGTTAAACCGGGCCATGGAGCATCAGCAATTGTAAGAATTGAGCCATCAATAAAAGTCTCAATTTGATAATTATCTTGCTTTGGAATATAAATATCATCACCTCGAATTTCCATATTTATCCCTAATCTACGGAAGGCATCAGGTATCATTCCTAATTCTTTAAAGGCTACATTTTTTATTGTAATTTCAGATTTCGTCATGGCAGCCAAACCAATGAAACTACCTATTTCAATCATATCTGGAAGAATTCGGTGTTCGCATCCACTAAGAGAACTAACACCTTCTATTACTAATAAATTGGATCCTATACCAGAAATTTTTGCTCCCATACTTTTAAGCATACGACATAATTGTTGTATATATGGTTCGCAGGCTGCATTATATATTGTCGTTGTACCTTGAGCAAGAACCGCAGCCATAATGATGTTTGCCGTTCCTGTTACAGAAGCTTCATCGAGTAACATGTAAGTGCCTTTTAACTGGTTAGCTTCAACTCTGTAAAATTTTTCGCCCGGATTATAATGAAATTTTGCTCCTAATTTTTCAAATCCAATAAAGTGAGTATCTAATCTGCGCCGACCAATTTTATCTCCACCAGGACGAGGAATATATCCCTTTCCAAAACGGGCGAGTAAGGGACCAATGATCATGATTGAACCTCGTAGGGAAGATCCTTTACGTACAAATTCATCAGAATTGAGATATTCTAATTGAATATTTTTTGCTTCAAAAGTATAAGAGTTTTTAGATTCCTGAGAAACCTGAACTCCTAGGTCTGACAATAACTCAATCAATTTATTAACATCAAGAATATTGGGGATATTGTGTATAGTGACCTTCTCTTTTGTTAACAGAGTAGCGCAAAGAATTTGTAAGGCTTCGTTTTTGGCGCCTTGAGGTGTGAGTTCTCCTTTTAGTGGTTTGCCTCCTATAATTTCGAATGTGCTCATTGGATAAATGTTTAGGTATGAATGAGAACTTAAAGATAAGTATAAAATGTAATCAGAAAAGTTTGTTGTTGGTGGAAATTTCACAAAAAAAGCCAGAATATATCTGGCTCTTGAAACTATTTGTGTTTACTAAATTTTCGATTATCGGGTCGGGAAGGTTTTCTTTTCTTATTTTTTTGTACGAAATCCTTATCTCTGCTTTCCCTGAGCTTAAGTTCTTCTGGTATTTGAAGTTTACCATTAGATAATTCTATAATATCCTTAAATATCTTTTCATCGGGCACGCTATCCTTATTCCATGTAGAATATGATTTTTTCATATGATTGGCAATCATTTGAATAAGAATGTCTTTTTCTTTTTGTTCTTCTATTTCTATTGCTTTTGCTAACAATAATTCAATAGTGCGACCGTAATGGCGATATTTGATTCTCTGATTATTATAAGGCAATAGTTCCGGTTTCTCTGCAAGTTTTTCCTTTGTAGGAGTTTCGTATGGCGAATCGATGTTAAGCTTAAAATCAGACATGATAGCTAAGTGATCCCATAATTTGTGTCTGAAGTCGCTAACATCCCTTAAATGAGGATACATATTTCCCATTATAGCAATAATGCTTTTTGCTACACGATTTCTTTCATCCTTGTCCTCAACTGTCATTGCAAAGTCAACCATCTTCTGAACATTTCGTCCATATTCAGGAAGTACAAGTTGTTTCCTGTTCGAATTATAATCCATTTATTTAATTGTTGTTTTTTCTGGTAATATCAAATTTCATAAGAACAGATGAATATCACATCTGTTAGATTATCAGTAATTGTTTACCTTAATGAAATTGAAAGTCTAAATATTAATAATTTGGAGAGACTAAGATCTTATTGGTTATTACTAAGAAGAACAAAAGAAATTTTAATGAACAGCCTTAAGGTAAATGGCAAATTCAGAAAGTCTTAGAACTCATTGCAAATGTATGTGTTTTCTGCTTTCAATACAAATTGTTATCGATTTATCCTACAATTCTAAGTTTTGCAAATTTTAGGAGAAGTTGTTTTTGCCCTACAGTTTGGAAAAAAACTGTAGCCTTAATGTTAGGAGAACTTCCTTCCATTTGCAATACTTTTCCTTTTCCAAATCTTTGATGTTCTACAACCATTCCTGATTGAATTAGGGTAGGGTTTGATGGTTCAAAATTAGGATCGTTATTAATAGGATTGCTTTGTTTGATACGTGCACTAGTCTGTTTAAGTTTTGGTTTAGCCGATAAACTTTTTTTTATGTGGAAGCGACTTGGTTCACTTGGGGTTTCATATTCCGTTTCACTTTGGGAATATTCATTTCTATTGCCTGCGAATTCAGGAGCTTGATCATAGGTGAAATCTATGTAGGAATCATCAATTTCCCGGATAAATCTACTTGGACGAGGATAATTCATATTTCCCCATTTATATCTTGACTTGGCAAAGGAAAGTGTTACTTTTTTCTCTGCACGAGTAAGTGCTACATAAAATAATCGCCTTTCTTCCTCTAATTCCGGTAATGTGCCAGTTGCCATTTGGGATGGGAATAAATCTTCTTCAAGTCCAACAATATACAGATAAGGAAATTCCAGACCTTTCGCAGCATGAATAGTCATCAGGCTAATTTTATTTCGATCTTCATCCTTTTCGTTATCCTGATCTGTCAATAGAGCCACGTCTTCCAAGTAATTGTTTAGTTGCAGATCCTGACCTTCCTCTAAGGCATTCTGTGTAAATTCCTGGATACCGTTTAGTAATTCTTGTATGTTTTCGTGCCGAGACACACCTTCCGGTGATCTATCGTTATAAAGTTCCTTTACAATACCTGTAGAATCGGCAATATGCTTTGCCAGATCAAAGGCGGACATTTTATCGAGTTGGGTTTGAAAGCTGGAAATTAAATTGGCAAATTTTGTTAGTTTCGAAATTGTTCCTGCATTAATACCATAAGGTCTTTGACCTAATTTCGTAATGATTTCCCACATACTGCTCTCATTTTGAGTGGCAGCCACTTGCAGTTTACTTACTGTTGTAGCTCCAATTCCCCTTTTGGGATAATTGATTACACGTTTGATAGCTTCTTCATCATATGGATTCGTAGTCATTCTGTAATAAGCCAACAAATCTTTAATTTCTTTTCGCTGATAAAAAGATAAACCACCATAAATTTTATAGGGGAGATTTAATTTGCGCAGAGATTCTTCGAAAATTCTCGATTGTGCATTGGTCCTATATAAGATTGCAAAATCATTATAGTTAATATGTTCTCGCATTCGGGTCTCAAAAATATCATTTGAGATTATATATCCTTCTTCATGATCAGTAAGTGCCTTGATTATTTTAATTTTATCTCCAGCTTCTTTATCCGAAAAGGAAACTTTTTTTATTTGTCCTTTATTTTTGTGGATAATACTATTGGCGGCATTCACTATGTTTTGCGTCGATCTGTAATTTTGTTCTAGTTTGTACAACTGATAATTTGGATAATCGTTTCTGAAGTTTAAAATATTTTCAATTTTGGCACCTCGAAAAGAATAGATGCTTTGCGCATCATCTCCAACAACACATACATTTTTATGATTTTCTGCAAGTTTCTTAACAATCAGATATTGGGAATAATTGGTGTCCTGATACTCGTCAACTAAGATGTATTTGAATTTAGCTTGATATTTTGTCAGAATATTTGGCTTGGTTTTAAATAACAAATTAGTCTGTAGCAATAAATCATCAAAATCCATCGCATTTGCCTGTCGACACCTTTGACTATATTTCTTGTAAATTTCAAATATTCGAGGGCGTCGAACACTAGCATCTAGTTTCTGGATTTGCGCATTTTGCGCATATGCATTTGCTGTTACTAAATTATTTTTTGCTGAGGAAATTCGGTTTTGTACTTCATTTGGTTTATAAATTTTATCGTCGAGTTGCATTTCTTTAATAATGCTTCGAAATAAATTTCTTGAATCCTGAGTATCGTAAATGGTAAAATTGGAATCGAAACCAAGGTGTTCGGCTTCATAGCGTAATATTTTAGCAAAGGTGGAATGAAAAGTTCCCATCCAAAGATTATGTGCTTGCTGAAATCCAACAATAGCCGCAATTCTATCCTTCATTTCTCGGGCAGCCTTATTTGTAAATGTTAATGCAAGAATAGAATATGGACGAACACCTTGATTGAGTAAATGTGCTATTCTAAAGGTTAATACTCTTGTTTTTCCAGATCCTGCACCAGCAATTACGAGGGAGGGACCGGAAATATTTTCAACGGCTTCTTTCTGCACAGGATTTAACTCATTCAAATATTCCACACTATTCATCTTTACCATTCATTTTAAAGTGTCAAAAATAATACACGAAGCTTAATTTTCGATTCTTTTTTAGAATAAACTCGTAAGATAATTGTTTGAAGCTTAAAAAACGGCTTAATTTTTTTTAATATTGTAAATTAAGATACATCATTAAAAAATATCTATATGAAAAGGAGATTCAAGTTGGGTTTATTTGATTCTATATTAAGTTTTCGCATTATACTCTGCTTTGGAATTGCACTTTCGGCAGCTCCTGCTTGGTCGCAAATTAATGCTCCTGGTGCTAGTTTTAAAACGTTAACTCAATATACTAGTACAGCTCAGGATTCCATTTATATTTTCTGTGATAATATAGGGATTGGAGTCGGTGAATTACAGGCAATGTCAAATAATGGCACTTCTGGTTGGACATTTACTTGGACAAAGTGGGATAGTGGAACATCGGATTTTACGATTCCTGTGTTGGTGGAAAATAATCAGAGCCAGTCGACGGTTACAAATCTTAAAGATGGATTGTATCGGGTTGTAATTGACAATGGAAGTGAGTTTTATGAGGATCAGTCTTGGGTTTTAAATAATGAAAACTCTATACCAGTATTAAATCTAAGCCTCATGGATTGTGTTGGTATTCATTTTACTTCTAGTTTTTCAGCGCAGCAATTGAAATATTTAGATATACCATCAAGTAGTCAAAAAGATGTTCCTGTCGAAGATAAAATTATATTTTCTCTAACACGAAATGGTGAAGAAATTCAGAGAAAAACAGTAAATATTAATAGTGGTGGGATTGAGAATTTTATCGATTTAAATGCTTTTGATGGAGACAGAACCTTTGTCCTTACAGTCATTGATCAGTATGGCTGTGAGTTTTTATCTGCTCCAATTCAGAGTGAAACCTATGTTGTGGAAGCAAAATTTTCAGTATCCCCTGAAAAGGGTGAAGCTCCACTAGAGGTTACTTTCGGTAATGAATCTGTAAATGCAACAAGTTATAATTGGTATTTATATAAAGATTTTAAAAATATACCGGTACAGGTTCCTGTAGAAGATAGCTTGTTAGTCGATGGTCTTGTTATTGAAAAAAATCCTGAAAATTTCACTTACGAGCATCCAGGGAATTACTTGGTGAAGCTAATTGTTAGTTCAGATAAGGGGCCTGATATATGTATGGATGAATTTACTATCAAAACTCCTGTCGTTGTTGACACTTCTTTGGTGCAGGTTCCTAATGTTTTTACGCCTAATGGAGATGGTAGAAATGATGTTTGGTATGTGAAATCACAGTCTTTAAAGTCGTTTCACGCTATTGTCTTTAATCGATGGGGAAGAGTTGTTTATGAATGGAAAAATCCTGAAGAAGGATGGAATGGTAAGATTAATGGAAAATGGGCCACTCCCGGTACTTACTTTTATGTGATAACAGCAATAGGCCGAGAAGAAAAGGCTAAAAAATATACGAAGAAGGGCTCATTTATGTTGATTCGGAAGTAAGAAGAGAGATGCTGAACGTTATTCAGAAATGATATTTTTTGAAATATTATCTTTTATTTGTGAATTTTATTTGTTTGTGTTAACTCCAAAAAAAATGAGGATACTTCATAAGAGTATCCTCATTTTTTTTGTAATAATAGATTTGTTTAAGCTTCTGCTGTTTCCTCTTCGTAGGCTGCTAATAATTCTTCTTGAACATCACCTGGTACTTTTTCGTAAGAGGCAAATTTCATAGAAAATTGAGCCCGTCCACCAGTTAAAGAACTTAAAGAGGTGGAGTAACGGTTCATTTCTTTTAATGGAACCTTAGCAAGGATTTTTTGAAAGCCTTTTTCTGCTTCCATACCCATAATCAAGGCACGACGGGTTTGTAAATCACTCATTACATCGCCCATGCGATCTTCAGGAACTAATATTTCTATATCGTATATTGGTTCAAGAATCTTTGGTCCAGCATTTTTGAAAGCATTACTAAAGGCATGTCTACCGGCTAGTCTAAAAGATATTTCATTGGAATCAACAGCATGCATCTTGCCATCGTATACAACAACTCGTATATCTCGGGCATAGGATCCTGTTAGAGGACCTTCATCCATTTTTTCCATTACACCCTTTAATATAGCTGGTAAAAAGCGAGTATCAATTGCTCCACCAACAATACAATTACAAAACACTAATTTACCTCCCCAATCAAGATCAATTATTTCGGTACCTCTGAGGTTTATTTTCAGTTCTTTTCCATTCACATTGTAAAAGGTAGGATTAGGCATACTTTCTTCGTATGGTTCAATGATTAAATGTACTTCGCCAAATTGTCCGGCACCACCCGATTGTTTTTTATGTCTGTAATCGGCTTGAGCTAATTTAGTTATTGTTTCTCGATATTGGATTTTAGGAGTTAGGAATTCTATCTCTAACTTATCATTATGTAGTAATCTCCATTTAAGAGTGTTTAAATGGAACTCTCCTTGTCCATGTAATATTAATTGTTTTAATTCTTTAGAATATTCAATTAGTATCGTTGGATCTTCCTCGTGCATTCTATGAAGTAATTCACCCAATCTTTCATCATCAGAATCATCCTTTGCCTTTATAGCAGTTCTGAATTTAGGTTCGGGGAATTCAATATCCTTATAAGTGAAATCACAATCTCTATCGTTTAGGGTATGATTGTTTTTCGTGTTTTTTAATTTCACAGTGGCACCGATGTCTCCAGCAACCAATTCAGGTACACGTTCTCTATTCCTGCCAGCAACTAGATATAACTGAGATAGTCTTTCTTTTGTGCTATTATTAATATTGATAAGATCATCACCTTCTTTAACACTACCTGAGATAACTTTAAAATAGTTGACTTCTCCAATATGAGGTTCTATTGATGTTTTAAAAACGAAAATTGATGTTGGAGCATTGGTGTCGCATTTAGCTTCACGCCCACTAATGGTTGGAATAGCGGGCATTTCAGTAACAAAGGGAACAATATTTCCAATAAATTCCATAAATCTTCGGATGCCCATTTCTTTTTTAGCAGAAACACAGAAAACAGGGAAAAGGTCACAAGCAATCATTCCTTTCTTTATCCCTTCTCTCATTTCATCTTCCGTTAATGAGCCTTTTTCAAAGTACAATTCCATTAGGCTTTCATCGTTCTCTGCAGCAGATTCTACAAGTTCATTATGAAGTTTATTTGCCTTATCAGTTTCCGAATCAGGAATAGTTAAAATTTCAGGTTCTCCACCGTCAGGTCCCCATTGATACATTTTCATTTTAAGAACATCTACTACGGCATTAAAATCTAGGCCAACGTTTACGGGGTACTGAACAATGCTAATTTTATGACCGAAATTAGTCTTTGCAGATTCAATAGTTTGGTCATAGTTTGCCTTATCGTGATCCAGTTGATTGACTACAAAAATCAGTGGCTTATTTAAAGCTGAAGCCCTTCTGCCTATTATTTCAGTCCCAACTTCGACACCTTGTTGGGCATTAATTACCATTATTCCGGTATCAACAACATTTAAAGCCGAAATTACTCCACCAGAAAAATCATCTGCTCCGGGTGTATCAATAAAATTGATTTTTTTACTAAGATATTCTGTATATAAAACTGTTGAAAATACAGAATTTCCATATTCATGCTCAACAGGATTATAATCAGAAACGGTGTTATTATCTTCCACGTTTCCGCGTCTTGTAATAACACCGCCTTCAAACAACATCGATTCAGCAAGGGTGGTTTTACCCGAGCCCGCATTGCCAATGAGGGCGATGTTTTTAATTTCATTAGAAGGGTATACTTTCATAATGGTATTTTTTTGGGGTTTATAAAAATTTACTGTTTCCTTATAGCATGGAATGGATATTCCACTATTGGTTCTAAGGACTCCCAAATTAATTAACTTTTTAATAAGATACAATACTCATTAAGTTCTTGAGGAATAAAAAGAGTTGAAAAGATTATTTTTTGGTTGTATTTTTGCTCTTACCCTTTGTTTTTCTGCAGGTAACGATAGTTTATGGGGATTATTAGGATTTGCTTAAATTTTTGACTGATAATAACTTGTCTTTTTTAAAGGCTTTTCATACCTTTGTGCGCTGATTTCAAGGGGATTTTTACAGAATTCGATAGTCTAGCTATGGTTTTTATAAAATAAATAATACCTTTGCAAACCAATTTGTTAAAATATATTTAATTAAAAAAGTAATTGTTAATATGCCTACAATTCAACAGTTAGTTAGAAAAGGAAGAATCAAGCTTCAAGAGAAAAGTAAGGCTCCTGCATTGGATTCTTGCCCTCAGAGAAGAGGGGTTTGTGTTCGTGTGTATACTACTACACCTAAGAAGCCTAACTCAGCTATGCGTAAGGTAGCACGTGTTAGATTGACTAACGGAAAAGAAGTGAATGCTTACATTCCGGGGGAAGGACATAATTTGCAGGAGCACTCTATTGTTTTAATTAGAGGTGGTCGTGTAAAAGATCTTCCAGGGGTAAGATATCACTTAGTTCGTGGTGCTTTAGATGCTTCAGGTGTGGAAGGACGCATGCAGAGACGCTCTAAGTATGGTACAAAGAGACCAAAGAAAAAGTAATTTAAATCAAGTTTGTAACTGTAGGAGTTATAGTTTATGTGTTTTTCCCACTAAGTTGAGTAAATAGTCGTGAGACTATTGAAGACGCATCTGGGCAGCTAACATACGAATTAACTCGTAAACTAAGAGAAATGAGAAAATCAAGACCTAAAAAAAGGATTTTGTTGCCAGACCCAAAATTTAATGATGTTTTGGTAACAAGATTTGTGAATGACTTGATGGTTGACGGTAAGAAAAACCTTGCTTTCAAAGTATTTTATGATGCTTTGGATATTGTGAAGTCAAAAACTGAAAAATTAGAGAAATCTCCTCTTGAGATTTGGAAGAAAGCACTGGAGAATATTACTCCTGCTGTTGAGGTTAAAAGTCGTCGAGTAGGCGGTGCTACATTTCAAGTTCCAATGGAAATTCGTCCAGAAAGAAAAGTATCTATTTCTATAAAGAATATGATACTTTTTGCACGTAAAAGATCTGGTAAATCAATGGCAGATAAATTGGCTGCTGAGATTGTTGCTGGCTTTAATGAGGAGGGTGGAGCTTACAAGAAGAAAGAGGATACTCATAGAATGGCTGAAGCAAACCGTGCTTTTGCTCACTTTAGATTTTAATAATTGTTAAGCAATTAGAGGACGAAAGAAAATGGCAAAGAGAGATTTAAATTATACCAGGAACATTGGTATTATGGCTCACATCGATGCTGGTAAAACTACAACTACGGAGCGTATTTTGTATTATACTGGTGTTTCTCACAAAATTGGTGAGGTGCATGATGGTGCTGCTACAATGGACTGGATGGAGCAAGAGCAGGAGAGGGGTATTACAATTACTTCCGCTGCAACTACTTGTTTTTGGAATTATGATGATAGTAAATATCAGATTAATATTATCGACACACCAGGTCACGTTGACTTTACTGTTGAAGTAGAGCGTTCGTTGCGTGTACTAGATGGCGCTGTTGCAACGTTTTGTGCAGTGGGTGGTGTTGAAGCTCAATCTGAAACTGTTTGGAGACAAGCTGATAAATATAAAGTACCAAGAATGGGTTTTGTAAATAAGATGGACCGTTCTGGTGCTGATTTTTTCAAGGCTGTTCGTGAGGTAAGAGAAAAATTAGGTGCAAATCCTATTCCTGTTCAAATTCCTATTGGATCAGAAGATAGTTTTCAAGGTGTGGTCGATTTGATCGCAATGAAAGCTGTAGTGTGGTACGATGATGAAAATGGAACCAATTATACATTAGAAGATATTCCAGATCATTTGGTGGCTGAGGCTAAAGAGTGGAGAGAGAAATTGGTTGAGGCCGTAGCCGAGCAGGATGAGGAATTACTTGAACGCTTCTTTGAAGATCCTGATTCAATTACTGAGCAGGAAATGATTGACGTTATTCGTAAGGCTACTATTGCAATGGATATTGTTCCTATGCTTTGTGGTTCTGCCTTTAAAAACAAAGGTGTTCAGCGTTTATTAGATGCTGTGATTGCATTCTTGCCTTCACCTTTAGATGTTGAAGATATTGTTGGTAAAATTCCAGGTACTGATGAGGATGTTCATCGAAAGCCAGATGCTGATGAACCTTTAGCTGCATTAGCATTTAAGATTGCTACTGATCCATTTGTTGGTCGTTTAGCATTTACTCGTTTGTATTCAGGAGCTATTGATGCTGGTTCTTACGTTTATAATACTCGTTCAGGTAATAAGGAACGTATTTCGCGTATTTACCAAATGCATTCAAATAAGCAAAATGCTATAGATCGTGTGGAAGCTGGTGATATATGTGCTTGTGTCGGATTCAAAGATATTCGTACCGGTGATACCCTTTGTCAGAAAGAAACACCTATAGAATTAGAGTCGATGGATTTCCCTGATCCAGTTATTGGGGTTGCTATAGAGCCATTGACACAGAAAGATCTTGATAAATTAGGAATGGCATTGGGTAAATTGGCTGAAGAAGATCCAACTTTCCAAGTTAAAACTGATGAAGATTCAGGTCAAACAGTAATTTCAGGGATGGGTGAACTTCACCTTGATATTATTATCGATCGATTAAAGCGTGAATTTAAAGTAGAATGTAACCAAGGTGCACCACAGGTAGCTTATAAGGAAGCGATTACTGCTAATGTTGAATACCGAGAAGTATTTAAAAAGCAATCAGGTGGTCGTGGTAAGTTTGCGGATATTCAATTCGAAATTGGTCCTGCTGACGAGGAGTTCGAAGGTGAAGGACTACAGTTTGTAGATAAGATTAAAGGAGGTAATATTCCTAAAGAATATGTACCGTCTGTACAAAAAGGATTTACGGAGGCTATGAAGAATGGTGTATTGGCGGGTTATACTGTTGATCGTCTGAAAGTAACTCTTTTTGATGGATCCTTTCACCCAGTTGACTCGGATCAATTGTCATTTGAGATGGCTGCGAAACTTGGATTTAAACATGCTTGCGCAAAAGCTGCTCCTGTACTACTAGAGCCCATTATGAAGCTTGAGGTTATTACACCTGAAGAATATATGGGTGACATTATTGGTGACTTAAATAAGCGCAGAGGTCAGGTTGAAGGTATGGAGTCTAAGCATGGTGCACGTGTTGTAAATGCTAAAGTACCATTGTCTGAACAGTTTGGTTACGTTACCGTATTGAGAACATTATCTTCTGGTCGCGCAAACTCTTCAATGGAATTCTCACATTTTGCTGAGGTGCCAAAAGGTATCGCTAAGGAAGTGGTTGAGACAGCCAAAGGTAAAGTTGAATTATTATAATTATATCATCGTATAATATCTAAATAAGATGAGCCAAAAAATTAGAATTAAACTGAAATCTTACGATCACAACTTGGTTGATAAATCAGCTGAAAAGATCGTGAAGACAGTTAAGGCTACAGGTGCTGTTGTTAGTGGTCCTATTCCTCTTCCAACACACAAAAGAATTTTCACTGTTCTTCGTTCAACATTTGTGAACAAGAAATCAAGAGAACAGTTTCAACTATCTTCATTCAAGCGTTTGATTGATATTTACAGTTCTACTGCAAATACTATTGATGCATTGATGAAACTAGAGTTGCCTAGTGGTGTAGAAGTTGAAATCAAAGTTTGATAAATTGTTAGATTTATTTTAAAAAGTAAAGAGAAATGCCAGGATTAATTGGAAAAAAAATCGGAATGACTTCCGTTTACAGTGCCGAGGGAAAAAATATTCCATGCACTGTCATTGAGGCAGGTCCATGTGTGGTAACCCAGATCAAAACTGTTGATACTGATGGTTACGAAGCACTTCAGTTGGCTTTTGACGAAAAAAAGGAAAAGCGAACAACTAAAGCGCTAGATGGGCACTTTAAAAAGGCAAATACAACCCCAAAGAAAAAGCTTGTTGAATTCTCTGAATTCGAAGCAGAGTATAAATTAGGTGATGCCATTACAGTTGATATTTTTGAGGAGTCTGCTTATGTAGATGTAGTTGGAATTTCAAAAGGTAAAGGTTTTCAAGGGGTCGTTAAGCGTCATGGTTTTAGTGGAGTAGGTTGCGCGACACACGGTCAGCATAACCGTTTACGTGCTCCTGGTTCTATTGGTGCTGCATCTTATCCAGCTCGAGTATTTAAGGGCATGAGAATGGCCGGTCGAGATGGAAATAAAACAGTGAAGGTTCAAAACCTTCAGGTTCTTAAGGTTATTCCTGAGAACAATTTATTATTAGTTAAAGGATCTCTTCCAGGGTCTAAAGGTTCATACGTAATTATTGAAAAGTAATGGAATTAGCTATTTTAAATACATCTGGAGAAGATACAGGCAGAAAACTTGAGTTGAATGACTCAGTTTTTGGAATAGAACCAAACGAACATGCTATTTACCTAGATGTTAAACAATATCTGGCAAATCAACGACAAGGAACTCACAAATCGAAAGAAAGAGCTGAGATTTCTGGTAGTACTGCCAAAATTAAAAAACAAAAAGGTACTGGTACAGCTCGTGCTGGTAGCATTAAGTCGCCTGTATTCAGAGGAGGAGGACGAGCATTTGGTCCACGTCCAAGAAACTATGGTTTCAAATTGAATAAAAAACTTAAGCAGTTGGCTCGTAAATCTGCTTTAACAATTAAAGCACAGAAAAATGCTTTAATGGTAGTTGAAGATTTCAATTTTGAGGCACCAAAGACAAAAAGTTTTACAGATTTACAGAATAATCTGAAAGTAGCTGATAAAAAAGTGCTTTTGGTTTTATCTGAAGATAATAAAAACATATATTTGTCTTCCCGTAATTTGAAGAATGTTGAAGTTGTGCGTGTTTCAGATCTCGCAACTTATGACATTATGAAAGCTTCAACTTTGTTATTTGTAGAGAGTTCGATGAAAGGGCTCGATGAAATGTTTAAACTAAACTAAGTTTAAAAAAATGGATATTTTAATAAAGCCAATCGTAACTGAGAAAATGACTGACTTAAGCGAGAAATTTAATCGCTTTGGGTTTGTTGTTTCTCGTAGAGCGACAAAGATCGAAATAAAGGCAGCAGTAGAATCAATGTACAAAGTGAAAGTTGCGGCGGTTAATACCATGAATTATCAAGGTAAAAAGAAAAGCCGTCAGACAAAAGCTGGTATGATTGAAGGTAGAACTGCTTCTTTCAAAAAAGCGATCGTTACTTTAGTTGAAGGTGATAATATAGATTTTTATAGCAATATTTAAATAGAAAATGGCTGTACGTAAATTAAAACCTGTAACTCCTGGTCAAAGAAATAAGATCTTAAACACCTTTGAGCAAGTAACTACAGACAAACCTGAGAAATCATTGTTAAGACCAATGAAGAAGTCCGGTGGTAGAAATAACACTGGAAAGATGACAATGAGATATATAGGTGGTGGTCACAAAAGAAGATATCGAGTTATTGATTTCAAAAGAGACAAAAATGGTGTTCCTGCCAAAGTGGTTTCGATTGAGTACGATCCAAACCGTACTGCACGCATAGCATTGTTAGTGTATGCCGACGGTGAGAAACGTTACATCATCGCACCTATTGGATTGGAAGTTGGTCAGACTTTGCTTTCTGGAGAAAAAATAGCTCCTGAAATCGGAAATTCAATGCCATTATCTGATATCCCATTAGGTACAATAATTCATAATATTGAATTAAGACCCTCTCAAGGTGCTGTGATGGCTCGTAGCGCTGGTGCATATGCTCAACTCGTTTCGCGAGAAGGAAAATATGCAATGATCAAATTACCTTCGGGAGAAATTCGAATGATTCTTGTAACCTGTAAAGCTACAATCGGAACTGTTTCTAATACCGACCATGCGTTGGAAAGAGGTGGAAAAGCCGGTCGTTCTCGATGGTTGGGTAGAAGACCTCGTGTTCGCGGTGTTGTTATGAACCCAGTTGATCACCCAATGGGTGGTGGTGAAGGTAAATCTTCAGGTGGACATCCACGTTCTAGAACAGGTCTTTTGGCTAAAGGTTATAAAACCAGAGCCAAGAAGAAAGCTTCGAATAAGTATATAGTTGAAAGAAGGAAAAAGTAATTTGATTAATTAGATTGTTATGAGTCGTTCATTAAAAAAAGGCCCTTTTATCGATTTCAAGTTGGAGAAAAGAGTGTTGGAGCAAAATGAATCAGGAAAAAAAACAGTAATGAAAACCTGGTCTAGACGTTCTATGATTTCTCCTGATTTCGTAGGTCACACAATTGCCGTTCACAACGGAAACAAATTCATTCCTGTTTATGTTACTGAAAACATGGTAGGTCATAAATTAGGTGAATTTGCGCCAACTCGTACTTTTAGAGGTCATGCTGACAAGAGAAAAAGATAAGCATGTTAAAGGTTTTAATTAACATTTTGAATTTGTAAAAATGGGTGCAAGAAAAAGAATAAGAGCAAACAAAATAAAGGAGGAAAAAAAGAGCAAAGCATTTGCTAGCTTGAAAAACGTTCCTACTTCGCCTCGCAAAATGAGACTTGTTGCCGATATGGTAAGAGGTATGGAGGTGAATCGAGCTTTAGATGTGCTTCGTTTCAGTCCGAAAGAGGCATCAAATCGCGTAGAAAAACTATTGCTTTCTGCTATTGCCAATTGGCAAGCAAAAAATGAGGGCCAAAGAATTGAGGAAAATGAATTGTACGTTAAAGAAATTTGCGTTGATTCTGCTAGGATCCTTAAACGTCTTAGACCGGCTCCTCAGGGGAGAGCACATAGAATTAGAAAGAGATCAAATCATGTAACTATATTGTTGGATAGCAAAACTGCTGAAGCCGATAATACTAAAGAATAGTTAGAATGGGACAAAAAGTAAATCCAATAGGTAATAGACTAGGAATCATCAAAGGATGGGATTCTAACTGGTTTGGCGGAAAAAACTACGGCGATAAGCTTGTTGAAGATACCAAAATTAGAAAGTACCTAAATGCTCGTTTAGCTAAGGCAAGTATTTCTAAAATCATTATCGAAAGAACTCTAAAATTAATCACTATCACTATCAATACTGCCCGTCCGGGAATTATTATCGGTAAAGGTGGACAGGAAGTAGATAAATTGAAAGAAGAGTTAAAAAAGATTACTGACAAAGAAGTACAAATTAACATCTTTGAAATAAAGCGTCCGGAATTGGACTCTGTAATCGTTGCTAATAATATTGCTCGTCAAATCGAAGGACGTATCGCCTATCGAAGAGCAATTAAGATGGCTATTGCTTCTACTATGAGAATGGGTGCCGAAGGAATCAAAGTTCAGATTTCTGGCCGTTTGAATGGAGCGGAAATGGCGCGTTCTGAAATGTATAAAGAAGGACGTACTCCTCTTCATACCTTGAGAGCTGATATCGATTATTGTCAGGCGGAAGCATTGACAACCTATGGTTTGATTGGTATCAAAGTTTGGATCTGTAAAGGTGAAGTTTACGGTAAGCGTGACTTAACACCAAACGCAGGAATGCGTGATAGCAGAGGCCCAAAAGGTAAAAGTGGTTTTAATAGAAGAAAAAAGAAGTAGTCTTTAAATTCTAAAGAATTAGTACGATGTTACAACCAAAAAGGACAAAATTTAGAAGACAACAAAAGGGACGAATGAAAGGAAATGCCGGTCGTGGTACTGAATTGGCATTCGGATCTTTTGGGATCAAGTCGCTTGAAACAAAGTGGATTACTGGTCGTCAAATTGAAGCTGCTCGTGTGGCAGTGACTCGATATATGCAAAGACAAGGTCAAATCTGGATACGTATTTTTCCTGATAAGCCAATCACTAAGAAGCCTGCAGAGGTTCGTATGGGTAAAGGTAAAGGTTCTCCTGAAGGATTCGTGGCTCCTGTTACACCAGGAAGAATGCTATTCGAATGTGAAGGTGTTCCTTATGAAGTTGCAAAAGAAGCATTGCGTCTTGCAGCTCAAAAATTACCTGTTACTACAAAGTTCGTCGTTAGACGTGATTATGTTGAAAATTCAAATGATTAATCATGAAGAATTCAGAAATTAAAGAGTTAACAACACCAGAAATAGTAGAAAAGTTGGATGTAGAAAGAACTACATTAACTCGCTTTAGACTAAATCACGCTATTTCACCTTTGGAAAATCCTTTGCAAATCAAGGAAAGCAGACGTAATATTGCTAAACTGATGACTGAGTTACGTCAAAGGCAATTAACTGAAAAGTAAATTAAGTGATGGAAAGAAATCTTAGAAAAGAACGTATCGGGATTGTGGTTAGCAATAAAATGGAAAAATCCATTACTATTGCAGTTCATACGAAGGAAAAACACCCGATTTACGGTAAATTTGTGAATAAAACAAAAAAGTTCACTGCTCACGATGAAGAGAACACCTGTATGGAAGGTGATACCGTAAAAATCATGGAAACCCGACCTTTAAGTAAAAATAAGAGTTGGAGATTAGTTGAAATTATAGAAAGAGCTAAGTAATCATGATACAAACAGAAAGTAGACTATTAGTAGCAGATAACAGCGGTGCCAAAGAAGTTCTTTGTATCCGTGTGTTAGGCGGTACCAAAAAACGGTATGCTTCAATTGGTGATAAAATTGTGGTTACTGTAAAAAATGCGATCCCAAGTTCTGAATTAAAAAAAGGAACAGTAACAACAGCAGTAGTTGTTCGCACAAAAAAAGAGATTAGAAGACCAGATGGTTCTTATATTCGCTTTGATGATAACGCTTGCGTATTGTTGAATACCACAGGCGAAATGAGAGGAACTCGTATTTTTGGACCTGTTGCAAGAGAATTAAGAGATACTAACATGAAGATAGTTTCTCTAGCACCAGAAGTTTTATAATCTTTGAAACCTAGAACAATGAAGTTACATATTAAAAAGGGTGATACCGTTATTGTAAACGCTGGGGAATCAAAAGGTATGGAAGGTAAAGTATTAGAAGTTTTTATTGACAAGCAACGTGCTATCGTTGAGGGTGTTAATATGATTTCAAAACATACAAAACCTAATGCTGAGAATCCTCAAGGAGGTATCATTAAAAAAGAAGCCCCAATTCATATTTCTAATTTGAATGTGAAAGATCCTTCAACTGGAGAAGCTGCTCGTATTGGCAGACGTATGGGCGAAAACAATAAATTAGTTAGATACTCAAAAAAGTCAGGGGAGGAGATTAAGTAATGAGCTATATACCGACTCTTAAAAAACAGTATACAGAAGAAGTTATTCCTGCTTTAATGAAGGAATTTAACTACAAAACTGTAATGCAGGCACCTAAGCTTACTAAGATTGTTATCAATCAAGGTGTAGGTCAGGCAATTGCTGATAAAAAGATAAGCGAATTTTCTGTAAATGAACTAACTGCTATTACCGGGCAAAAAGCGATTCAGACTCTTTCAACAAAGGATGTTTCGAATTTCAAGTTGCGTAAAGGTATGGCAATTGGAACTACAGTTACCTTGCGTCGTGAGCGCATGTATGAATTTCTTGAGAAATTAGTTCGTGTAGCTCTACCACGTATACGTGACTTTAGAGGAATCAGCAGTAAGCTTGATGGTAGAGGAAACTATACCTTAGGTATTGAGGAGCAAATTATTTTTCCTGAAATTGTTTTGGACGAAATCAACAAAATAATGGGAATGAATATTACTTTTGTGACTACAGCAAATTCAGATGAAGAAGCTTACGCTTTATTAAAGCAATTTGGATTACCATTTAAAAATTTAAAAAAATAAGACGATGGCTAAAGAATCAATGAAAGCTCGCGAAGTAAAGCGTCAGAAATTAGTTGAGAAATATGCTGCTAAAAGAGCTAAGCTTAAAGAGGAAGGCGATTATATCGCTCTTAGTCGTTTGCCTAAAAACTCATCACCAGTACGTTTGCATAACAGATGTAAATTAACTGGTCGTCCAAAAGGATATATGAGACAATTTGGTATTAGTCGTATCACTTTCCGTGAGATGGCTTCTGCTGGTCTTATTCCTGGGGTAAGAAAGGCAAGTTGGTAATCAAATTTGACGTAAAGAAAAATTTCTTTAAATATTGTCCCGAGCAATCGGGATCAATTTAATTTTTTATATAATGACAGATCCAATAGCAGATTTTCTTACACGTTTAAGAAATGCGATTATGGCAAATCACAAAGTGGTTGAGTTGCCAGCATCTAACGTGAAAAAGGAAATGACAAAAATTCTTAAGGATAAAGGGTATATCCTTAACTACAAATTTGTAGATGACGGTCTTCAGGGAGTTATTAAAATTGCCTTGAAGTATCACCCAGAATCAAAAATCTCAGCAATTAAAAATCTTAAACGCGTAAGTAAGCCTGGTTTAAGAAAATATTGTGGAGCTACTGAATTACCACGAGTTCTTAATGGTTTAGGAATTGCAATTCTTTCAACTTCTCAAGGTGTAATGACTGATAAAGAAGCTCGTCAGAAGCATGTAGGTGGTGAAATATTGTGTTACGTTTATTAATTAAGGAGGATAGAAATGTCACGAATTGGAAAATTACCTATCAATTTGCCTGCCGGAGTAAGCGTAACGGTAAATAAAGATAATACAATAGTAGTTAAAGGACCTAAAGGTGAATTAACACAACAGGTTAATACCGATATTAAGGTTTCTGTTGAAAATGATACCCTTGTTTTGGAAAGATCATCTGATCAAAAGAAGCACAAAGCCATGCATGGTTTGTATCGTTCTTTGATGAATAATATGGTTATAGGTGTTACTGAAGGTTATATGATTAAGCAAGAACTTGTAGGGGTTGGATACCGAGCTACTTCAAAAGGTCAACTTTTAGAATTAGCCCTTGGTTATTCTCACTTAATACATTTGGAGATTGCTCCGGAAGTGAAAGTTACTGCTGTAACAGAGAAGCGTGCCAATCCTATTATCACTCTTGAAAGTTGTGATAAACAACTAATAGGACAGGTTGCCGCTAAAATCAGATCATTCAGAAAACCAGAACCATATAAAGGTAAAGGTGTTAAATTTGTTGGTGAACAGCTTAGAAGAAAAGCTGGTAAATCTGCGGGTAAATAATTTCTTAAAACAGTAAATTATGGCTTTAACTAAGCAAGAAAGAAGACTTAGAATTAAAAGAAGAATTCGTAAGTCTGTTTCTGGAACTGCCGAAAGACCAAGAATGTCAGTTTTTCGTTCTAATAAGCAGATTTCAGTTCAGTTGATCGATGATATATCAGGAAAAACTTTGGTTGCAACAACTTCTTTAATAAAAGATATTGCTGAGAAAAAAACAACCAAATTGGAACAAGCTGAATTAGTAGGACTTGCAGTTGCTGAAAAAGCAAAAGCTGCTGGTATTACTGGTGTTGTATTCGATAGAAATGGTTATCTATACCATGGTAGAATTAAATCTTTAGCGGATGCTGCTCGTAAAGGTGGCCTTGAATTTTAATAATTATGGCAGATATCAAAAATATTAAGACTAGCGATGCAGAGCTTAAAGATAGGCTTGTTGCAATTAATCGTGTTACTAAGGTGACAAAAGGTGGTAGAACCTTTAGTTTTTCTGCAATTGTTGTTGTAGGAAATGAAAATGGATTAGTAGGCTGGGGCCTTGGTAAGGCAAATGAGGTTACTACTGCTATTGCAAAAGGAATTGAAGCTGCTAAGAAAAACTTGATTAAAGTACCAGTTTATAAAGGAACAATTCCACATGAGCAACTATCAAGATATGGTGGAGCTCAGGTTTTTATTAAACCTGCATCTTTAGGTACAGGAGTAAAAGCTGGTGGCGCTATGCGTGCTGTATTGGAAAGTGTTGGAGTAACTGATGTGCTTGCAAAATCAAAAGGTTCATCAAATCCTCATAACCTTGTGAAAGCGACTATATTAGCTCTTTCTGAATTGAGAGATGCTCATACTGTAGCCGGGCATAGAGGTGTTTCATTAGATAAAGTGTTTAACGGATAAGAATTGAAGGAAATGGCTAAGATTAAAATTACTCAAATCAAGAGCAAAATCGGTAGTACCGATCGCCAGAAAAAAACCTTGCAAGCATTGGGTTTAAATAAAATCAATGCCACTGTTGAACATGAAGCTACACCTCAAATTAAAGGTATGGTGGAAAAGGTTAAACACTTGGTTTCCATTGTAGAATAAATTATTGTTAATATTTAGTTTTAAATAGATATGGACTTAAGTAACTTAAAACCCGCCGAAGGATCTGTAAAGACATCTAAAAGAATAGGTCGCGGACAAGGATCAGGAAGAGGCGGTACCTCAACAAGAGGACATAAAGGTGCGAAGTCAAGATCTGGATACTCGAAAAAAGTTGGTTTTGAAGGTGGTCAAATGCCTCTACAACGTCGAGTTCCTAAGTTTGGATTTAAAAACATTAATAGAAAAGAGTACAAAGCTATTAATATTGATGTTTTACAAGCCTTGGCAGAGAAAAATAGTATTACCATTATTGATATGGATGTTCTTATAAATGCTGGAGTAGCAGGAAAGAATGATTTAATTAAGATTTTAGGTAATGGTACATTAACTGCGAAGCTTGAAGTAAAAGCGCATGCATTCTCAAAATCTGCTCAATCTGCAATTGAAGCAGTAGAAGGAACAGTTGTTAAATTGTAATTTTAGATAATGAAAGGTTTAATAGAAACATTGAGGAACATCTGGAAGATCGAGGATTTAAGATCAAGAATCTTAACTACTCTAGGTCTTCTTTTAGTGTACCGTTTAGGTACAAAGGTTGTGTTGCCGGGTATTGATCCGGCACAGTTAGGAGCATTAAAATCTCAAACTGCGGATGGTGTTTTGGGTTTGCTTAATATGTTCTCCGGTGGAGCATTTGCAAACGCATCTATATTTGCTTTGGGAATTATGCCCTACATTTCAGCTTCTATTGTTATTCAGTTGTTAGGAATCGCGGTTCCATACTTCCAGAAGTTACAGAAAGAGGGTGAAAGTGGACATAGAAAAATTAATCAAATTACACGTTATCTAACTGTATTAATCCTTGTTCTTCAAGCACCTGGATATCTATTAAACTTGCATTCAACTTTACCTGAAACAGCCTTTATATTGAAAGGAACATTCTTCACTATATCTTCGGTTGTAATTCTGGCAGCAGGATCGATGTTTATCATGTGGTTAGGAGAAAAAATCACGGATAAGGGAATCGGTAATGGTATTTCAATCATAATTATGATTGGTATTATTGCAAGATTGCCATTTTCATTTGTCGCTGAATTAGGATCTAAGATCGAAGGACAAGGTGGAGGATTGATTTTATTCGTAATTGAGATTGTTATTCTGTTTCTTGTTTTTGCTGCAACAATTTTATTGGTGCAAGGAACAAGAAAAATACCGGTGCAATATGCAAAGAGGATTGTAGGTAACAAACAATATGGTGGGGTTCGTCAGTATATTCCTTTAAAAGTGAATGCTGCTGGTGTTATGCCTATTATATTTGCACAAGCCATTATGTTTTTACCAATGGCATTTGTCAATTATGCTGCTTCTGATGCATTAACTGGAGTCGCAGCTGCTTTGTCTAATTATACTGGATTTTGGTATAATGCTCTATTTTTTGTAATGATTGTGTTATTCACTTATTTTTATACTGCAATTACAGTTAATCCAACGCAAATGGCTGAGGATATGAAAAAGAATGGTGGTTTTATTCCGGGGATTAAACCTGGTAAAAAGACCATTGACTTTTTGGATACCGTAATGTCTAGAATTACATTACCAGGATCTATATTCCTTGGTTTCGTGGCGATTTTGCCTGCTTTTGCAATGATAGGTGGAGTAAATAATCAATTTGCGCATTTTTATGGTGGGACATCATTATTGATTTTAGTGGGTGTTGTATTGGATACTTTACAACAAATTGAATCTCACCTTTTGATGAGACACTATGATGGATTGATGAAGTCTGGTAGAATTAAAGGCAAAACTCCTGGAGGAGCTGCTGCTTATTAAAATATTTTTGCTTTCTTTGCATTGTTTTTTCGAAGACTGAGAGCATATAAATTACTTTTAAAAGTAATGAATTAGCAACTAAAGCCTTAGGATTATTTTCCGAGGCTCTAGTGCTAAGTTTTTCTCTTATTCTTGACACAATAGTATAAGTATGTTGAAGATATAATTGGTAGCTTGCGTAATTTACTATCTGTAGTAGTTGTCTTAATATTCGACTAATGTTGAAAGTAGTTTGTTGTTACAAGAAAAATTATAGCACTATCTTATTACTGTTGTGTGTTTAGAGAACTGTTTAGTGTAAGAATTGCTTTGTGTTGATGATTATTTTAGAGATCAGTAGATTGAGAATATAATTACACAAACTTTATTTGTCTGCGAGAAAATTGTTTTGAACTTTTCTCATGCTGAAAATGAGGATAAATAGTAATCGAACTTCGTAAAAGACTTTGTATTCTATATTATAGGATAAAAAGGGTAGATGTTCGAAACTTTCAGGATATTCGGTTCTGTGTTAGGTTAAGGAAAAGTATATAAGTCTGTTTTTGTAGCAGTTGTTTGTAAATGATTCTTTAGATTTTAAAATCCTGATCATAGATATTTGAATGAAAATCCAGTTTTTGAAGTTTTGAATTTATTGAAGAATCAAAATTATAAATTTACAAAAGCTTATGGCTAAACAGCCTTCAATAGAACAAGACGGTACAATTACCGAAGCATTATCAAATGCTATGTTTCGTGTAGAACTTGAAAACGGACATGTAATTACAGCACACATTTCCGGTAAAATGAGAATGCACTACATTAAGATTTTACCTGGTGATAAGGTGAAAGTAGAAATGTCACCATATGATCTTACTAAAGGGCGCATTACTTTTAGATACAAAAATTAAATTTAATAAAAATGAAAGTAAGAGCATCTGTAAAGAAACGTTCTGAAGATTGCAAAATCGTAAGAAGAAAAGGACGTTTATATGTAATTAATAAAAAGAATCCTAAGTTCAAACAACGTCAGGGATAATTTAGTTAACTTTGTAATAGATAAATATTTAATTTATGGCTAGAATTGTTGGAGTTGATCTGCCTCAAAACAAAAGAGGTGAAATTAGCTTGACTTACATCTATGGTATCGGTCGTAGCGCTGCTCGTCAAATTTTGGAAGAAGCAGGTATTTCGTATGATACTAAGGTGAAAGATTGGACCGATGATGACTCTGCAAAGATTCGTCAGGCGATTAATGCAAGCTTTAAGGTTGAAGGAGAGTTGCGTTCTTTAAACCAACTGAATATTAAACGTTTGATGGATATTGGTTGTTATCGAGGTATTCGTCACCGTATTGGATTACCAGTACGTGGTCAGAAAACTAAAAACAACTCACGTACCAGAAAAGGTAAGAGAAAAACAGTTGCAAATAAAAAGAAAGCAGTTAAATAATTGTTGAGTTATGGCGAAAAAGTCAGTATCAGTAAAGAAAAAAGTGGTTAAAATTGAACCTGTAGGACAGGCTCATATCCACTCATCTTTTAACAATATTATTATCTCTTTGACCAATAATAGTGGACAAGTTATTTCATGGTCATCAGCAGGTAAGATGGGTTTTAGAGGTTCTAAAAAGAATACTCCGTATGCAGCCCAACAAGCAGCAAGTGATTGTGGAAAAGTTGCTCATGATTTAGGTTTGAGAAAGGTTAAAGTATATGTTAAAGGACCAGGTAACGGTCGTGAATCTGCTATCCGTGCAATTAATGCATGTGGGATTGACATTGCAGAAATCGTGGATGTTACTCCATTACCACATAATGGATGTAGACCTCCCAAAAGACGTAGAGTTTAATTAAACAAACAATAGCAGAAGATGCGAATATTTTTTTGAAATCCTCTCAAAAATCGCGGCACTTTTATTATTCAATTCTTCGCTAAAAATTTCTATCGTAGAAAAATTTTAAATTTAAAAAGAGATGGCTAGATATATAGGACCAAAGAGTAAAATTGCAAGAAAATTTGGTGAGCCAATTTTTGGACCTGATAAGGCATTTGAACACAAGAACTACCCTCCAGGACAACACGGAAATAGCCGTAGAAGAAAAAAAATGTCTGAATATGGGGTTCAGTTAAAAGAGAAACAAAAAGCAAAATACACTTATGGTGTATTGGAGAAACAATTCTCGAACTTATTTAAAAAGGCCGCAAGTAGTAAAGGGATTACTGGAGAAGTGTTGTTACAACTTCTTGAAAGTCGTTTAGATAACGTTGTATTCAGATTAGGTGTTGCTTCAACAAGATCAGCTGCTCGTCAGTTGGTTAGCCATAAACACGTAACTGTTAACGGTGAAGTTTGTAATATACCTTCTTATTCAGTAAAATCCGGAGATATTATTGGAATTCGTGAAAAATCGAAATCATTAGAAGTTATTAGCGATTCTTTATCTACTACTAGATATAACCAATCATCTTGGTTAGAATGGGATCAAACCTCTCTAAGTGGTAAGTTTTTAAACATACCAGAAAGATCAGAAATTCCTGAAAACATCAAGGAACAGTTAATCGTTGAATTGTATTCTAAGTAATAATTAGTTAATTAGTAATTTATGGCAATTTTAGCTTTCCAAAAACCGGACAAAGTTATCATGCTCGACGCTGACGATAGATTCGGAAAATTCGAATTTCGTCCATTAGAGCCTGGGTATGGTATTACAATTGGTAACGCCTTAAGAAGAATTTTACTTTCTTCTCTAGAAGGTTTCGCCATTAATACCATTAAAATTCAGGGCGTAGATCATGAGTTTTCTACAATACCAGGAATCATTGAGGATGTTACCGAAATGATCCTTAATTTGAAACAAGTACGGTTTAAACAAAAAGTTGAAGAAGTTGATAATGAGTTGGTAACTATTACTATCTCAGATCAGACAACTTTTACAGCGGGCGATATTAACAAGTTCCTTACTGGTTTTGAAGTGTTGAATCCCGAGCTTGTGATTTGCAGAATGGACAGCTCTGCCAAATTACAAATGGACTTAACAATAGGAAAAGGACGTGGATATGTTCCTTCTGTTGAAAATAAACCTCTTGATGCAGAATTTGGTGTAATTCCAATCGACTCAATTTATACTCCTATTAAGAATGTAAAATTTGATGTTGAAAATTACCGTGTAGAGCAAAAAACAGATTACGAAAAACTTGTTTTTGAAATTACTACGGATGGTTCAATTCACCCTAAAGAAGCATTAAAAGAAGCTGCTAAAATTCTTATCTATCATTTCATGTTGTTCTCCGATGAAAAAATAACACTTGACACGGATGAAAAATTTGCTAATGAAGAGTTTGATGAAGAAGTATTACATATGCGCCAGCTCCTAAAAACAAAATTAGTGGATATGGATCTTTCGGTTCGTGCACTTAATTGTTTGAAAGCTGCTGATGTGGATACTTTGGGAGACTTAGTACAATTCAATAGAAACGACCTTCTTAAATTTAGAAACTTTGGTAAGAAATCATTAACTGAATTGGATGATTTATTAGTATCCTTGAATTTAACATTCGGCATGGATATTTCTAAGTATAAATTAGATAAGGAATAACGGAAAATGAGACATAGAAAGAAATTTAATCATCTTGGAAGAAAAACTGCTCATCGTAAAGCAATGTTAGCCAATATGGCATCTTCCTTGATTTTGCATAAAAGAATCTCAACTACTACAGCTAAAGCCAAAGCTTTAAAGATGTACGTTGAGCCACTTATTACGAAAAGTAAACTAGATTCAACTCACTCGCGTCGTATTGTTTTTAGCTATCTAAAGCAAAAAGAGGCTGTTACTGAATTATTCAGAGAAATTTCTCCTAAAATCGCTACTAGAAATGGTGGATATACCAGAATTTTAAAAACTGGTAATCGTTTAGGTGATAATGCTGAAATGTGTTTGATTGAGTTAGTAGATTTTAACGAAACTTATATCAGCGAAAAGAAAGCTGAAGTTAAAAAATCTACTAGAAGAAGACGCTCAAGCAAGCCTACTACAAAGGCAGATGAGACTGTTGCTGTTGAAGCTAAATCAGAAAAATCTACTGAAGCTAAAGAAGCTACAGATGATACATCTAAAAAGGAAGACGAATAGGCTGCCTTTTTTAATATACAAAGGGGTAAAGTTTAACTTTATCCCTTTTTTAGTACCCTATAAAAATTGCATACGTTTGCGTTATATCATTTTTATTATTAATAAAACTTTTAATATCCGGAAGTTATGTCTGAAATTGTAAACATTTACGGTCGTGAAATTTTAGATTCACGTGGAAATCCTACTATTGAAGTAGAAGTAACTATTGCTAGTGGTTTTATGGGACGCGCAGCAGTTCCTTCAGGAGCCTCTACTGGTGAAAACGAAGCATTAGAACTTCGCGATGGTGATAAATCTCGCTATTTGGGAAAAGGAGTTTTAAAAGCAGTTGATAATGTGAATAACATTATTGCAAAAGAATTAATAGGTATGGACGCCTTAAATCAAGTTGCTGTTGATCAAGCAATGTTGAAACTTGATGGTACAAAAACAAAATCTAATTTAGGTGCTAACGCTATTTTAGGTGTTTCTTTGGCTACAGCAAGAGTGGCTGCAGCTTATTTAGGATTACCTCTATATCGTTATGTTGGTGGTACTAATGCGAATATTCTTCCAGTTCCTATGATGAATATCATTAATGGAGGATCTCACTCTGATGCACCTATTGCATTTCAAGAATTCATGATTCGTCCTGTTGGTGCTCCTTCTTTCCGTGAAGGTTTAAGAATGGGTGCTGAAGTATTTCATAACCTTAAAAAAGTGCTTCATGATAGAAATCTTAGTACAGCTGTAGGTGATGAAGGTGGATTTGCCCCATCATTAAATGGTACAGAGGATGCTTTGGAGTCTATTATTAAAGCAATTGAATTGGCCGGCTATAAAGCAGGTAGAAAAGAAGATGGTGGACAAGTAGCGATTGCTTTAGACTGTGCAGCTTCTGAATTCTATGTTGACGGCAAATATGATTATTCAAAATTCGAAGGAGAAGGTGGAGCTATTAGAACTTCTGAAGAGCAAGCTGCTTATCTTGAAGAATTAATGACTAAATATCCAATTGATTCTATTGAAGATGGTATGGATGAAGGCGATTGGGATGGTTGGGTTACCCTAAATGCCAAAATTGGTAGTAAGTGTCAAATTGTTGGAGACGATTTATTCGTAACTAATGTGGAATATCTTGCAAAAGGTATTGAATTGAACGCTGCTAATTCTATTTTAATTAAATTAAACCAAATTGGTACTTTAACTGAAACGTTAAATGCTATTCAGATGGCACACAGAGCAGGTTACACTACTGTTACATCTCACCGTTCTGGTGAAACTGAAGATGCTACTCTTGCTGATATTGCAGTAGCAACAAATTCAGGACAGATCAAAACTGGTTCTATGAGTCGTTCAGATCGTATGGCTAAATACAATCAATTGCTTCGTATTGAGGAGGAATTGGGAGAGCAAGCAATTTTTGGATGCTAAGCTTTACAGTTTAAAATAAAAAAAAGGGATTTTTTAAAATCCCTTTTTTTTATAAATATTTTTGAACTAAATCATATAGTGTTTTACATTGAAATGGTTTGGATAGATAGGCATCCATACCAACTTCAATTGAAATTTCCTTATCATCGGAATAATAGTTAGCAGTGAATGCAATAATAGGAACTGGACGTTTTGTTTCGCGAGTCTCCTCCAATTTTCGAATTCTTAAGGATGCTTCTATTCCGCCCATTATTGGCATTTGAAGATCCATTAATATAATATCGTATTGATTTTTTTCGAAAAGATCGACCGCTTCTTTCCCATTTTCAGCAATATCTACTTTTGCAACCTTGTGTTTCATGTAAACTTCAAGAGTTTTTCTATTACTTGGCTGATCTTCTACCAGTAGAATTTTAGCATCCTCAATTGCTATATCAGTCTTGTTAGGATGAGTTCTCACAACTTGAGTTGAATCAATATTCTCTTCCCAGTATATTTTTTTCTTGGTATCTATACCAATTTGCTCCAATAATTCTGTAAGCTTTTTATTTTTAGTTTTTACCATTTTGAATTTTAATTATTAACAGTTAAAAATAGAGAAATTTAAGTATAATTAAAAATTGTTTTCCCCTATTTCCTCTACCAAGTTTAATTAAGGATTCTATCTTACCCGCTAATAGTGTTATTTTAGATCGATTTTAAAGATCTGTAAAGTCACATCAATTTTTATATTTTTGTGACAAATAGATAAGTACATTAAAAATGCATAAAAATGTCAGACGATAAGAAGATAATTTTCTCAATGATGGGAGTGAATAAAATATTTCCTCCTCAGAAGAAAGTTTTAAGTAATATAAATCTATCCTTTTTTTACGGGGCTAAAATTGGTATAATCGGTTTAAATGGATCAGGAAAATCGACGCTCTTAAAAATAATAGCTGGTTTAGAACAATCTTTTGATGGGCATGTTGTGTGGTCTAAGGAGCATACGATAGGCTATTTAGAACAGGAGCCACATTTAGATGACAATAAAACCGTAAAGGAAATTGTAGAAGAAGGAGTACAGGAAATTGTAGATGTGTTGGCTGCCTATGAAGCTGTCAATTTAAAGTTTGGCGACCCGGATGTTTTAGAAGATGCTGATAAAATGCAGGCAGTAATGGATGAACAAGCCGAGCTTCAAGAAAAGATTGACAGATTTGATGCCTGGAATCTGGATACGAGATTAGAAAGAGCGATGGATGCGCTACGTTGTCCGGAGGGGGATGCATTGGTAAAGCATCTTTCAGGAGGAGAAAGAAGAAGAGTTGCTCTCTGTCGTTTGTTACTGCAGGAACCGGATATACTTCTTTTGGATGAGCCAACAAACCATTTGGATGCAGAATCTGTTCAATGGTTAGAGCAACATTTGCATCAATATAAGGGAACTGTAATTTGTATCACCCACGATCGTTATTTCTTAGATAATGTGGCGGGTTGGATTTTAGAACTGGATAGAGGGGAAGGAATTCCGTGGAAGGGCAATTACACTTCATGGTTGCAGCAGAAAACCCAACGAATGGAGCAAGAAGAGAAGGTTGCAAGTAAGAGAAGGAAAACTCTGGAGCGAGAATTGGAATGGGTGAATATGTCTCCAAAAGCACGTCATGCCAAGAGTAAGGCTCGATTAAAAGCTTATGACAGTTTAATGAGCGAAGATACCAAGCAAAAAGAGGAAAAACTGGAGATCTTTATTCCTAACGGACCGCGATTAGGAAATAAAGTAATTCTCGCAAATGAAGTTTCTAAGGGATTTGAAAATAAGTTGTTATTTGAAAATTTAGAATTTGAATTGCCTCCTGCAGGAATTGTTGGTGTTATTGGTCCTAATGGAGCAGGTAAAACAACTCTTTTTAGGATGATAATGGGATTGGAGCAGCCCAATAAGGGAAGTTTTGAAGTGGGAGATACTGTGAAAGTTGGATATGTGGACCAGCAACATGCTGATATTGATCCTGAAAAATCTGTCTATGAAGTAATTTCGGGAGGAGGAGATCTCATCAGTGTTGGAGGAAGAACAGTAAATGCCCGAGCATATGTAGGGCGATTTAATTTTACGGGAGCCGATCAGGAGAAGAAATGTGGAGTACTTTCCGGAGGGGAACGCAACCGTCTGCATTTGGCTTTAACCTTAAAAGAAGAGGCAAATGTGCTACTTCTGGATGAACCAACCAATGATATTGACGTGAACACATTGAGAGCTCTGGAAGAAGGATTGGAAAACTTTGCTGGTTGTGCAGTTGTTATTTCGCATGACAGGTGGTTCTTGGATCGGATATCTACTCATATACTTGCATTTGAAGGAAATTCAGAAGTCTATTTCTTCGAGGGCGGCTTTTCCGATTATGAGATCAACCGTAAAAAGAGATTGGGAGATGAAGGTCCTAAGCGAATTCGATATAAGAAACTGAATTAATGGAGATAGTAATAACTTGAGTTCGATTTAAAATAGGAGCTACTCAAACTGTTGTCATATTTTAAATCGAACTCAGGTTAATAGGGAAGTAACTTGTTTTCAGTTCTTCCCTTAATTTTTGTATCTTAAAAGGAGGGCGGATCTAAAGTTTTTGTTTTAACAGGGCAATCAATAAGATGGCTTTTTGGTAGAGCCTGAAAATCGGTCTAAATTGAAGAAACATCGCTTTACAATTCTCTTCTTTTATTTACAAACTTAAACTTATTACCATGAATCAATTTGCTACTCCCTCGGATGAAAGAAATTGGGCAATGTTTTGTCATCTTTCCGCTTTTGCCGGTGTTATTATTCCTTTAGGTAACGTAATCGGTCCATTAATTCTTTGGTCGATGAAAAAGGAAGACTCAGAATTAGTTGACCGCGAGGGTAAAAAGTCAATTAATTTTCAGATCTCTATGACCATTTATCTGTTTATATCAGGATTGTTGGTTTTTGTAGGAATAGGAATATTATTGCTTATTGCATTGGCTTTATTAAATTTGATCTTTGTTGTATTGGCAATTGTAAAAACACTTAATGGTGAGGATTACAATTATCCGTTCAGTATTAATATCATAAAATGACAGAATGAGTTCTTTTAATATTTACAAGGCAATCTACTATTTAGGGGTTGTCTTAATTTTTATTGGTGGATTTCGTTTTTTAAAAGAACAAGATCATGCCGCTATCTTTTTTTCAATCGGTTTGTTTTTATATGCTGGTCTTCAGTTGTATTTACTTTCTTATCAGCCCATTAAATCCTGGGAAAGATCGGAATATCTAAAATTAGTGGTGGGTTTATTATACCTCTCAGCAGTTGTGCTACTTTTATTTATGAATATGCATGTCTGGTATGCAGTATTCATACTGGGAATGACTCTGGATTTCTTCACAAATATCTTTAGGAAAATAAGAAGACAATAAAAATCGGGGCACATCAGAATCTACATAATTTCGTTTTTTTCATGGGGTTTATCCTTACCTGTTATACGATAGTAAGTATCACATGTAAAGCAGTGGTAACTCTCAAATAATTTGATAATTTTGTAGCTCTAATAAAATAACCAAATTAAAGTATAGTAATGGCTCAAAAACCGTCAATCCCAAAAGGAACAAGAGATTTCTCGCCTGTAGAAATGGTGAAAAGAAACTATATTTTCGATACCATCAAGAAGGTATTTCAGCTATATGGATTTATGCCTATCGAAACACCATCAATGGAAAATTTATCCACCTTGATGGGGAAATATGGAGAAGAAGGAGACAAGCTTTTGTTTAAGGTTTTAAATTCAGGAGATTTTTTATCTAAGATAGACGAAACGCAATTACGAGAAAGAAACGCAAGTAAATTAACAACTAAGGTTAGCGAAAAAGGATTAAGATATGATCTTACAGTACCATTTGCACGCTATGTAGTGCAACATCGTAACGAGATCAATTTTCCTTTTAAGAGATACCAGATTCAGCCAGTATGGAGAGCCGATCGTCCTCAAAAAGGAAGGTATCGCGAATTTTATCAATGCGATGTTGATGTTATCGGCAGCAATTCTCTTTTGAATGAAGTAGAATTGATTCAAATTGTTGATGAAGTGTATAAACGCTTACAGCTTAATGTGATAATAAAGCTGAATAATCGTAAAATATTGGCTGGAATTGCAGAGGTAATCGGTGAAGCTGATAAGATTATTGATATTACTGTAGCAATCGATAAGTTGGATAAAATAGGATTGGATAATGTAAATAAAGAATTGGCAGATAAAGGAATTGCACAGGAAGCAATTGACACTTTACAGCCAATCATACTTTTATCCGGTACCAATCAGGATAAGCTTGCAAAATTAAAAGAGTTGCTGGCATCATCCGAAGTTGGAAAGAAAGGAATTGAGGAATTGGAAACCGTTTTCAGTTACCTGAATCATTTAAATGTGAATACAGAAGTTGAGTTAGACTTAACACTAGCGAGAGGATTAAACTATTATACAGGTGCAATTTTCGAAGTAAAATCGAAAGATATGGAGTTCGGTAGTATCACCGGAGGCGGAAGATACGATGATTTAACAGGAATTTTTGGATTGAAGGATGTGTCTGGCGTAGGAATCTCATTTGGAGCAGATCGTATTTACGATGTACTCGAACAAATGAATAAATTTCCTGAGGAAACGGAAGCAACTACAAAAGTGCTGTTCATCAACTTTGGCGAAAAAGAGGAAAGCTTTTGTTTACCTATCTTAGCAAAATTAAGGGCTAATGGAATTAATGCAGAAATTTTCCCAGCTTCGCAAAAAATGAAAAAGCAGATGACTTATGCCAACAACAAGAATATTCCTTACGTAATTTTAGTAGGGGAGAGTGAGTTAGAAGAAGGAATGCTTAGTTTGAAAGACATGGAAACCGGCGAGCAGGAAAAATTAAGCCCTGAGCAATTAGTAGAGAAGCTTACTTAAAGTAGGTAGTGTTACAGATATAAAATATTTTAGAATAATGATATTTGCCTTTTTCGAAGATAGACCTATTGAAACTATTGGAGGAGACATCCGTTGTCCTTGATGAAAAAGCGCGTGCATTAATTTCGTCTGGAAACAAAACCAGCGAATTCTTCTTAATATTAATATAATAACACAAATACAATATGACAAACAAACATTTTATTTCTCCAGAAAAATTAACTTTTGAGAGAATCGAAGAGATATTAGAAAATAAATATCAATTAGGATTATCCGAAGAATCAAAACGCTTAATCCAGAAGTGTAAGGATTATTTGGATCAAACCATTGCCAAATCCACTAAACCAATTTATGGTATCACAACAGGTTTCGGATCGCTTTGTAAGATTTCAATTCCCGAAGCAGATTTGAGTCAGTTACAAAGTAATTTGGTGATGTCTCATGCCTGTAGTATCGGAAATATAATTCCTAAGGACGTAATTCGTTTGATGCTATTGCTTAAAGCTCATGCATTATCATTAGGAAAATCAGGTGTTCAGCTAATTACCGTGGAGCGAATCATCGATATGTACAATTTGGATGTACTTCCTGTTGTTCGGGAATTGGGTTCATTAGGAGCTTCCGGTGACCTTGCACCATTGGCAAATCTGTTCTTACCTCTATTTGGTGAGGGAGAAGTGATTTATAAAGAGGAGATTCGTCCGGCTAAGGAAGTTTTGAAAGAGCTTAACTGGGAACCAATAAAACTTGGTGCAAAAGAAGGTTTAGCATTATTAAATGGTACTCAATTCATGAGTTCTCATGCGGTTTATACCTTGTTAAAAGCATTTCAGTTAGTAAAATATGCCGATATAATTGGTACTATTTCCCTGGAAGGATATGATGGAAGAATCGATCCTTTTCTTGCTCCAATCCACGAAGCAAGACCACACAGCGGACAAATTGAGACTGCACGTAACATCCGCAAACTATTGGAAGGAAGCGAACTGATACAGAAGGAGAAGAAAAATGTTCAGGATCCTTATTCATTTCGTTGTATGCCTCAGGTTCACGGAGCTTCAAAGGATGCGATTGCTTATGTAGCCAATGTTGTGGAAACAGAAATTAATTCGGTAACAGATAATCCAACTATTTTTGTTGACGAGGACATGATCATTTCAGGAGGAAATTTCCATGGTCAGCCTTTGGCATTAAGTCTGGATTTTCTGGCAATAGCAATGGCCGAGCTAGGAAGTATTTCCGAACGAAGAACCTATCGATTGATTTCAGGAGATCGCGACTTAGCAGAGTTTTTAATTACCAATTCGGGACTAAACTCAGGATTTATGATTCCACAATATGCAGCGGCTTCCATTGTTAGTCAAAACAAGCAATTGTGTACACCATGTTCTGTCGATTCCATACCTTCTTCCAACGAGCAGGAAGATCATGTTAGTATGGGTGGAAATGCAGCAACCAAATCGTTACGAGTTGCCGAGAACGTGGAAAGAATATTGGCTATTGAATTGATGAATGCAGCTCAGGCTGTTGATTTACGTCGTCCTGCAAAATCATCTCCATTTATCGAAAATTTCTTGACTGAGTACAGAACGGTTGTTAGTTTTAATGAATTCGACCGTGTAATGTACAAGGATATCGATGCTTCTATCGCCTTTTTGAAAGAAGGTCGATTTGTAGCAGAGGATTCTTTAATTTAAGTAGAACGCGAGGAAATCCAATTGGAGATTATCGCATAGCATAAACGGAGAGGCTGACCTAAAGAAAGGTTGGCCTTTTTCTATTTTCAATAATTTTGTTCGCAGATATCCGCTAAAAACAATCAGGGCGTGCCCCTTCTCCTAGTCGGGTCAGGCTTTTCGCTGCTACTCCTCGCCCCAAGCCACTGGCCAAGCCAAGCTGCGGGGTATCCGCTGCAATCCTTCACGCAGCCCGCATCTTTCTTGCAGTTAAATAAAGGCATTATCGCAACGCTTCCTCTTTATAGTTTGGTCTTAAACATCTAAATTCTGCTGTTTTTGTGTAATAATTAGTAACTAATCAAGTACAATTAGGTAGTAAAGACAAATAAATAATCAATATACTATTAGAATTAGTGAATAAAGAAGTGTTTTTAGTCTAAAGAGCTAGAAAATATGGTGAAGAAGCTAAGAATAATATCTTAATATCTAAACTATATAGTCATTTTTGCTAAATGTTACATCTTAAAGCCTAAAATATATAGTTACTTAGCTAAAAATAATAGTTAAGAACCTAAAATTTATAGTTATCTAGCTAAAAATTATAGCTAAGTACCTAAAAAATAGTTTTGCTATTTGCAATATTACCATTAAATTGCTATTTATAAAACCAATATATTCAGAACAATGGCAAAACACAGTCCCGTAAACAAGCTAATTATGGAAGAAATGAAGCGACAAGGTCTTCGTCCACCCGATTTAGCACGAAGCTTACATATCAGTAATACTTCTATTTACCATCTACTAAGGCAATCTACTATTCAGGTCGATAGACTTTGGCAAATCAGTAAGATCCTTAACTTTAATTTCTTTGAGATTTTCGCCGATGAAATGGTAATTAAAAATAACGAAGCTTCCATTGTCGATCCTGAAAAGGAAGCCTTAAAGGCCGAAAACAAAACCCTCAAAGAAGTAATAAAGCTTTTCGCAAGAGAATAACACAGGCAATTCGCACAGGATTTATCCTAGAAAAGGAAATTAGAATAGGTATAGTAACAATATCGTCCTAAACGTTTCTGTTTATTTGTATATTTTATTGCAAACAAGATGTTTATAGCTAAAAATACAATAAAGGGATTATTTTTGAGCAGTGGCATCTTCTTTAAATAGCCTTCGTTTTACGAAAGCTTTAGTAAGACCGGGAAGTTGAGAACTTTGTTCGAAAATCACCCGGCCGCACTTAAGCTGGAGGCGAATAAGAAAGGTATTTAAAAAGCAGCCTTGATCTTTTTTGCTTCCGTTTTTTGGATTAAGCCAAAAAATGAAGTCAGGTTTGGGCGAAGCGCCAATTTAATTAGGACAATATTGGTATAGTAATAATTCTGGGATTTATCGCAGAGAAAAACAGGCTGTATCCTTTTATTTGATACAGCCTGTTTTTTGTGTCTTTTTATTATCTGCCATGTTGATAGCGACCTCTTTCTTTAATCCTTCGGAGCAACATCGATTGAAATTGCTTTTCGGAATGATAAAGTTCTAATATTTTTTTGGGAGGAAGAAACTTTTTAAATTTTTCATGATAGGTTTTATCAAGATTTACATCCGTCAGTCTTAGTTCTATTAATTGGTCGCTGAGTTTGGTTAATTCCTTATCTGTTAAATTATCCGGTTTATCGTGTAGTGTTCTAAATAAGGTTCTGTTTTTATTTCTTAGCTCTCTTTTTTTCTGTTCTAATTCGTTGTAAACAGGCCAAAATATTTGAGCTTCCTTAGGCGTTAAGGATAACTGTTCGGTGATGAACGAAATTTTCTGAGATTCTATTTTTTCCCTCATCTTGCCATGTGAATCTCCCTGTCTATGTTCTTGGGAAAATCCTAAAGTGCTAAATACGAGAATAAATGATAATGTTAATAGGATTGACTTCATTTTTTGATACTTATAAATTAGCTAATAGCGTTTCTGAATCAATATCGTAATCCGATAAATACTCAATAATTTCATCTGAGGAAGTATCTGGTAATGCATCCATAATCCAAATTGAATTGGCAGAATCAGTATTCAAAACTACATTTGGAGTATCCTTAACAGAAACTGTCGTTTGCGATATTTTCGGATTCCTAAATTCTGAAGGAATAGCATTGGTTAATATTATTTTAGCAATAAAAACAATTCCCAAGATACTTGCAGCCATCCAAAGGTAAGGTTTCAGCACCGGAAAAATCTTATTTTCCTTCGAGGATTTTTCGGTATTAATTCTTTCTTGCACCCGATCAGCCAGATTTTCAAAATAATCTTCCGGTACTTTAAAAGGATGATCTTTTTTCTTATTCGAGAGATCTTTCATATCTAATTAATTTGCCTTCATTTTTTACGGACCTGTACTTTATAAAATTCATCTTGTCGCCACTCTCTTTGAGTTTAGACTATCAATTCTCCAATTGGTTTAAACTTCATTCAGTTTTAATAGTGTTTCAATTTTTTTCGTTGCATGATGATAGGAAGCTTTTAAAGCTCCAACCGATGTATCAAGTATTTCGGATATTTCGGTATATTTCAGATCATCAAAATACTTCATATTAAAAACCAATCGTTGTTTTTCCGGTAATTTTAATATTGCTTTCTGTAGTTCCAATTGCGCTTTATCTCCATCAAAATATTCGTCTGATTCTAAATTGGCGAGCAACATTTCTTCCACTTCGCCATTGGAATATCCCAGATGTTTTCTTTGTTTTTCTTTCAGAAAAGTTAGGGATTCATTGGTTGCAATTCGAAACATCCAGGTGAATAGTTGAGAATCGTATCGGAAATTTTGTAATCCTTTCCAGACCTTAACAAAAGTATTCTGCAAAATATCATCAGTATCTTCATGCGAGAGAACAATTTTTCGGATTTGCCAATACAGTCTTTCCTGATATTTCTGAACCAACATCGAGAAAGCCTTAGACTGCATCTTTTTGTCCTGAAAAAGTTGTAATATTTCTTTGTCGGATAGATTATTCATCAATTGCCTTTAATTATTAAGCTTAAAAATAGCCATTTCTAATTTATGAATTCGCTTAGTAAGACTGGTTTTTGGTCAGAAGGTTTAATGTCGAAATAAAAAATCCGGAATCAAACAGACTCCGGATTCTTATTTGTATGAATTAGAAAACTTATCGAAGTAACGCTTCTACTTCTTTGACTACGTTTTCTGCAGTATAACCAAATTTTTCATCTAAAACTCCGGCTGGAGCTGAGTATCCAAAATGATCTAAACCAATCGATTTTCCATTAGCTCCAACCAATCCTTGAAGCGTAACAGGTAAACCTGCGGTTAATCCAAGAACAGGAATTCCTGCAGGAATCACTTCTGCTTGATATTCTGCGGATTGAGTTCGGAATAACCCTTCAGAAGGAACAGATACGATTTGAATCTTTAAGTCACTTTTGGAACGTAAAATATCAGCGCCTGCAACTAAGGTAGCTACCTCAGATCCACTTGCCAATAGAATTACATCAGGAGTAGATTCTGGTTTTTGTACAATATAAGCACCTTTTTGTGCTTGCAAAGCTTCCTCGTAACGGTTTCCATTGGAAGGAAGATCTTTGATATTTTGACGGGAAAGAATCAGAGCTGTAGGAGTTTTTGTGTTCTCCATAGCCATTTTCCATGCAACAGTACCTTCGTGAACATCCGCAGGACGAAGTGCTAATAAACTCATCTGTCCGGAATGATTTTTCAATTGCTCCAACAAACGAATTTGCGCTTCCTGCTCAATTGGCTGGTGTGTTGGTCCATCTTCCCCAACACGGAATGCATCATGTGTCCAGATATATTTTACTGGAACTTGCATTAATGCCGATAGACGAACAGCAGGTTTCATGTAATCAGAAAAGACAAAGAAAGTACCACAAGCAGCAGTTACACCACCGTGTAGCGCAATACCATTACAAATGGCAGCCATGGTAAGTTCAGCAACTCCAGCCTGAAGGAATGCTCCAGAGAAATCACCTTTTACAATTGCCTTTGTGTTTTTTAGGAATCCGTCGGTTTTATCAGAATTACTCAAGTCAGCAGATGATACAATCATGTTGTCAACTTTTTGAGCAAGCTCAGCTAAAACAGCAGATGATGCAGCACGAGTAGCAGCTCCTGATTTTTGAGCAATAGCTTCATAATCTATTTTCGGAGCTTCGTTGCTAAAGAATTTCTCTAGTTTAGCAGCTAGTTCAGGATTGGCTTTTGCCCACTCAGCTTGTTCCGCTTTTTTGGCAGAAGCATATTCTTGTTTCTTTTTAAGTACTTCCTTATAATAGTCCTCAACTTCTGGGAAGAATTGAAATGGATTTTCGGGATTACCTCCTAAATTTTCGATGGTTTTAGCAAAGGAAGCACCGGCGGCTCCCAAAGGTTGACCATGGGTAGAAACTTTATTTTCAAAGCTTGCTCCATTTGCATCAACAGCACCTTTACCCATTAGGGTTTTACCGATAATTAAAGTTGGACGTTCTGTTTCATTATTTGCAGCAATTAAAGCAATGCGAATTTCCGAAGCATTATTCCCATCAACAGAAATTACATTCCATCCCCAAGCCTCATATTTCTTGGCTGTATCTTCGGTGGTAACTTCTTCTACCTTTGTCGAAAGCTGAATATTATTGGAATCATAGAACATGATTAGATTACTCAAACCTAAATTTCCTGCAATTCTTCCTGCTCCCTGCGCGATTTCTTCCTGAATACCACCATCAGAAATGAAAGTGTATATTTTATGCGACATCCACTCCCCGAAGCGAGCTGTCAAAAAGCGTTCTGTAATTGCAGCACCAACCGCCATTGTGTGTCCTTGTCCTAACGGACCAGAGGTATTTTCAACACCACGGCAAACATCAACTTCCGGATGTCCGGGAGTTGGACTTCCCCATTGTCTGAAATTTGCCAGTTCATCCATTGTATAATTTCCAGTAAGAGAAAGAATGGAATAAAGCATTGGCGACATGTGACCTGGGTCAAGGAAAAATCGATCACGATTAATCCAGTTCATGTCAGAAGGGTCAAAATTTAAGAATTCAGAATACAGTACATTGATAAAATCAGCACCGCCCATTGCACCTCCTGGGTGTCCTGATTTAGCCTTTTCAACCATCGAAGCTGCAAGAATACGAATATTATTCGCAGCCTTGTCTGTCACGGTTAGATCCACTTGGTTTTTCATTTCTTTTAGATCCATTTTGAAAAATGAGATTTTAGATGATATAAAACTTGGTATGGTTTTATTAATGCATGCAAAGATATATAAATTTGAATATTGGCATCACCCAAAATGCTTTAAATAGACCAAAACTTGATGAAATTGCAAATAATATAATCTTATAAATCAATTAGTTTACAGGTGAATCGGAATAGATTTACCAGAAGTGATGATAAAACTTTTTTTACGTGAACTCTGTGAGAGATAAGCGTTTTTGTTTCGGAAAATAATATGATATGTCCCTGGTTGCAAGGTGAGTGTCTGGCGTAACGTTTTTTCATCAATATCATAGATCCATACCAATTTGTTGTCTCGTTGAACGAATATACTACAAGGACCAACAGTTGGTTTAAAAATAGTAGCCAAACCCGGTTGTGGAATTTGTATCACAGTAGTTTTGCTTTGGCTGATTTCAACATTGGGTATTATAATTCGGGGAAGTGTGAGAAGTTCAAGATCATATTTCCCCGTTAAATATTTTACCTTATTGTTAGGTGTTTGAATATTAATGATTTCTCTGTTTTTTTTAATCAGAATATTCAGGTTTTTGTATAGCGTTGTGCGTTTCGATACTATTTGCAGCATTCCTTGAGGAGCATCTATACCGAAAGTATTGTGCTTTCCAGTCTCGATTTTAATGTTATTTTTATGGATTTCTGGTTTTGTATGAACCGTTAAGTTGTAGGTTAATAATGGATCTAAATAAAGTGTGTCGGGATTTCCTTTAGCATTCATCGTGTGGATGAACTGATATCTCACCTTACCAGATACAGCATTGTAAAATGTCATGGGAACATCTGTTTCGGTAGGAGAACCATTTGCATCAATAAGATTGATTTGCGCGGAAGTTTTGTTCAAAACCTGAGAAATTACATATTCCAATGTGCCTCCAAATTTTTCCTCTTTATCTACCTCCAAATAATTGCCAATACATTCAAAGCTCTGTTTAAAATTCACATCTAATCCAATCCCAATAATAAATGGTTTTAGAATTACCCCGGCTTTTTGCAAATCCAGAGATACTTTGCAAGGATCACCATCGCAGGCTTCTACGCCATCGGTAATCAGTATGATGATATTTCTACTAGTTGGATTGTATGTGGGAAAGTCGTTCGCAGCCATTTCTAAAGAATGAGCAATCGGAGTAGTTCCTTTCGGGATTAAAAAGCGAAGAGTTTGTCTGATCTTACCAGCATTGTTTCGTTGAAAAGGAACTTCAAGTTTGGTGTCGTTGCAATCTTGAGGAGGAACAACGCTTTGATGTCCGTAAACTCTCAAAGCCATATTTACATTATTTTCTTTTTCCAGACTATCGATCATCTGGATTAAGAATTTTCTGGCAATATCAATTTTTTTTGATTTCTGCCAATAACCATTCATGCTTTGCGAAGCATCAAAAATGAACAGGATATTTGTTTTCTCCTCCTTATTAATAGTTGTGCTTTGCGCAAAAATTGATTCTGAAATAAAAAGAACAATCAGAATAGCGACGATTTGTTTGAGATGCAGTTTCAAAAGCTTCATGTGAATATTAAATAGAAGTATAAATAAAGATGACGTGTAATGAAAGAAAAACTTTCTATAGCTTCATTTTTTGATGAGGCAAATAAGATCGCACGTTAACATTTTAGAATATTGGTAAAAATACAGAAATAAAATTTGTTGGTTAAGTAATGAGCGAATAAACCTAAAATTTGACTGGGAATACGCTTTCATTTTGCAGCTTTTAAAAGATTAAATAGTGTTGTTTAATTATCGTTGGCAAGAATTTTAGATGTTAATATTCTTTTAAGTATTTCCTTTAAATTAAATGCATCCATAAAGGATATAACATTAATATTTCTTGTTTTATTAGTTTTTACAAACTTAGATATGTGAAATTCTAAGACCTTTCATTATTAATTCCCACCGTTTTTTAAATACAATTTTGAAATTAATGAAACCTATTTTTGTATCTTACGACTCCATTTTACAAAACACTTAAAACACATAAAAATATGTTTCCAAAAGAAGTTTATATCAAGAGAAGAGAGCAATTACGCGCATCAATTAAAGATGGAATTGCAATAGTACTCGGTAATCCGGATGCTCCAATGAATTATGCCGATAATATTTATCACTATCGTCAGGATAGTACATTCCTATATTTCTTTGGTATCGATCATCCAGGATTTGCTGGTGTTTTCGATCTTGATAAGAATGAGGATTACATCTTCGGAACTGATTTCGATATTGATGATATTATTTGGATGGGGCCTCAGCCAAGTGTGAAAGAATTGTCTCAAAAAGTAGGTGTTTCTAATACTGCACAATTTGGAGAGTTGAAAAACTTGGTATCTAAAGCAGTACAGGAAGGTCGAAATGTTCATTTTTTACCAGTTTATCGTGCTGAGAATAAGATTTTGATTCATGAGTTATTAGGAACTCCATTGGATCAGATTAAAGAAAAAGCTTCAGCAGAATTTATTCGAGCAGTAGTTGCATTACGTGAAATTAAAGACGAGTATGATATTAAAGAATTAGAACGTGCAGCTGAAATTGGCTATCAGATTCATGTTACAGCTATGAAAATGGCTAAAGCAGGTGTGTACGAAAGAGAAATTGCCGGTGAGTGTGAAGCGATTGCATTGCGGGCTGGTGGAGTATTATCATTTCCAGCCATAGTTTCTCGTCGTGGAGAAACATTGCATAATCATTATCATGGAAATAAGTTAGATACGGGTGATTTACTATTGGTTGATAGTGGTGCCGAAACAGATACGCATTATGCTTCAGATAACACAAGAACCTTTCCCGTTGGTGGAAAGTTTAGCGAAAAGCAAAAGGGTGTTTATGAAATAGTTTTGGCAGCTATTAATAAAGGTCACGAATTAATTCGTCCGGGTGTTACGTACCAAAGTATCCATCTTGAAGTTTGTAAGGTAATTGCTTCCGGATTAAAGGAATTAGGCTTGATGAAAGGTAATCTTGATGAAGCAGTAAAGGCAGGCGCACATGCACTTTTTATGCCACACGGTCTTGGTCATATGATGGGATTGGATGTTCATGATATGGAGGATTTCGGAGAAGATTTTGTTGGATATGATGATAATGTTCAAAGAATTGATCAGTTCGGTACTGCTTATTTACGTTTGGGAAAGGAATTAAAACCAGGTTTTGTTTTGACAAACGAACCAGGAATTTATTTTATTCCTGCCTTAATTGATAAATGGCAAACTGAAGGACTTCATAAAGACTTTATTAATTACGAAAAGTTGAAAGAATATCGCGATTTTGGTGGAATTCGATTGGAGGATGATATTTTGGTTACGGAAACGGGAAATCGCTTGATTGGTAAAAGAATACCAATTACGGTAGATGAAATTGAGGCAATTATGTCTTGATTTAGTAAGGCTTAAATAGTTAGAGGCAGCTTTTAGTCAAAAGCTGCCTTTTTTATTTGGTGGATTTGTTTAATTTTCCTTAAATTTATATGATAATTGTATATATGTAACAAAATTGTACTTTTGTCAGTATAAAGAGCATATTAATGGATAAAGTAAATCTTTGATGAATTAAATCGAGGCGAAGTTATTGGATATAAATTGATAATATCTCCAAAATGCGGCTTTGATTCTTTTTAATCTTATAAATAGTTTGTAATAAGATGCTTTCGTTATAACCTTGAATCTAAATATGATGAGAAATGGTAAAATTTTTACTCACTTTCAAATAGTCTTTAAATTTATTTTTGTTTTTTCTTTGTTTGCTCTTCCTTTAAAAGGGTTTGCACAGTACGACTATGAACACTATGTTCCTCCGTTTTACGATGGGTCTTCTACAGATAACGATATTGGTTATCATGAAGCAATACTATCTACAAATTCTATTAAAGATGTAAATGTTGATATCTATAAAGGGTATTCTACGAAGATTACTACGCTTACTATAAAGCAAGGTTCACCGGCAAAATATGTTTTTAAAACTTCAATCGGAACAAAGGGTGATGTAATTCACTATCCGGATAGTTACGATTTTCCATGGAATGTTGTTGGTGCGAAAGAATTAAATAAAGTTCTACCAGATGAAGGATTAAGGTTTTTTTCATTAGATGGACCATTTTTTGTAAATATTAGACATTCAACCAAAGATCAAGGAGGTTCCTTAACTACAAAAGGTACCTATGCGTATGGAACTGAATTTTTATCAGGACATGTATATACAAGTGGAAATAGCGCGACTAGTAGAAGAAGTCATTTTATTTCTGTAATGGCAACAGAGGATAATACAGTCGTTGACTTTACAGATATTAAGGTTTCCATGTTGACGCAATATGATACAGTTACTAAAAAGTTGGAAGCGAAAGCTATAAATCCTACAGATGTTATCTCTTCAACATTAATGAAAGGGGAGAGTTATGTGATTGGTGTAGATCATGATCTACCAGGTTTTTCTGATGCGGATAAAAATGCGATGATTGGTACTTCAATTAAATCTTCAAAGCCAATAGTCGTAAATACAGGTTCATGGACTTCTGGGCCTTATAAGGCTGGACAAGATATTGGTATTGACCAAATTGTTCCTATTGACCAGCTACGTAATGAGTATATCGTAATGAGAGGAAAGGGAAACTCCTCTACAGAAAGACCAATTGTTGTTGCTACCGAAGATAATACAGAAGTAAAAGTTAATGGTGCTGTTATAGGTACAATAGCAAAAAAAGGCGAGTATTTGGCTTTGGCAGACCCTTATGATGGGAATGGTAATGCATACATTTTCTCAGACAAAAACATTTATGTGTACCAAACACTTTCTGGGAGTAGTTCAAGAATTGGACCTACGGTTGGGATGAATTTCATTCCCCCTGTTTCAACAAGTGGTATCAGAGAAGTGACTGTACCTTATGCAGAATTACTAGCAGAACAAGGTGTGAACGGTGTGATTACTATTCTGGCACAAACCGGATCTGTGATTAGTTACTCCAGAAATGGGGAAACAACCCTACATCCTCTATCTGATATAGCTAATAATCCAGTTAATATTTCAGGAGTACCTCAATGGGAAATATACAAGTTAAGTAATAATTTGACTGGTAGTTATCGATTTTATAGTAATAAGGCAATAAATGTTGCGTGGTTAGTAGAATCTGGTGTAGTTGGAGCTGCAGGTTACTATTCTGGTTTTACAAAAGCAATTTCTAAAATTATTCCTGATTTGGGTGTTAATATTGATGCAAATTTAGACTTGATTTGTGAGAGTTATAATGCTAATATTAGTGTTTCCATCAAAGATCCATTACCTGATTTTTATGAATGGTATGTAAATGATTTTACAAAGGATCCAATAATTGTTAATGGCCCTTTGGTTGTACCTGCTCCAGATGTTGAAACAACTTATTATGTGGTAGGGTCCTATAGAGATCCTTTAATGGATCAATTGTATAATGGTTCATTTTTTGAATTATCTGCAAATTCAGATTATACCGAAGTAATTGGGAATTTACGTAATCCGGGTGAATATACAGTTGACAGGCAAACAACAGATGCAGATCCATCCTTTAAAAGTCCATCTTTTACGGATATGGATAATGATTATATGTTGATGGCAATTTCTAAAGATCGTGGTGACACTATCTATCGAGGAACATCTGTCGATGTGGTAAAGGGTTTTAATTATATCGTAAAATTATTTGGACGTAAGATGGTAAACGCAGAATTCTCTGCAGATCAATCATTACAAATATTCGTGAATGGCGATACCATTATAAAGAATTTTACGCTGGATGATCCTAATGCATGGCAGTCTAAATCAGCACTTTGGAAGCCTGGGGATGCTGCAAACGCAATAATAAAAATATGTAATAATAATGCACCTGGAATCCAGTCTGCTTTCGCATTGGATAGCATTACTTTTGTGCAGGCAGTGCAGGATACGGCTGCTTTTGTTGCTCGGGTAGTTCCAAATTACAGTTATGGGAATAGTGGAAATACTTTCCATTTTTGTGAAGGTTCGAAAGATTCATTAGATGTTTCGAATGGAGATACCAGTTGGTATGATTATTCCTGGGCAAAAAACGATGGGACAGGTACCTATGTTGATTTGACTGATAATTCCGAGTTTTCAGGAACAAAAACCTTTAAATTGATGTTTTTGAATCCTCATCAAGCAAATGAAGGGGATTATAGATGTACAATTGGATTTAAACCAGAATATCAGCAGTGTGGTAATTCAGATTCAAATGTAAATGTTGATTTACATGTTTTGGTTGATAAACCTGCAAGTTTAACTTTAACTGCTGATAAAACAAACTTTTGTTATGGAACAACTGCATCCATATCTGCCTTAGTTACCGGTGATGCTGGTGCTGTAAAATGGTTCGTAAATGATGGAACAGATCCTGTATCTGTGGAAAATCCGTATATTTTCATTAATACTTATGCGGCAGGAACATATGCTGTTAAATGCCAGGCGGAAAATGGTTGTGGCATAGCTTCTGCTAGTCTGGATTTAAATGTATTATCTGCTCCAAATTTAACAGATCTTACTGTTAATGCTGATTTGTGTGAAGGGCAGGACGTTATTTTAACAGCCAGTGATACAGGAAATGAAGTATTAAATTATAACTGGAAAAACGGAACTACTGATTTATCAGAGCATGGATCTAGTTTAACATTCCCTGCGAGCATGACTAACCGTTCGGATATTTTTTCTGTGAGTGTATCAAGTATATATACTGTTGATGAAAAACCAATTGTTTGTCCTGACAATAATTCTCGGACGTTAAGTAATTTAGATATACTACCATTGGTTACTTTTCAAAAAGAATTGGAAGATGTAACACTTTGCGAAGGAACTGCAAGTCATACTTTCGCGGTGGAAACTACTGAGGCGGAGAGTTTTTATAATTACACATGGTTAAAGGATGGGAACCCCCAACCGGATGCTTCCTCTCAAAAAATTATTTCACCAATAACTATCGGTGATGATGGTGTTTATAAAGTGAGTGTTTCTAATCGTTGTGATACTAAAGAATCTACTGCTACTTTAAGTGTAACACCAAAATTAGTTGTTAATGATATTACAGTAGATAAAACGGGACCATTTTGTGATCCAACTACTGTTGTGGTAACTTTTGATGATAATGGAGCCGTTTCTGCATATAAAGCTAAGAAGCCAGATGGAACTATTATAGATATAACTCCTGTTGGAAATCAATATAGCTTTGAGGTAAATGATGCATCTCAAGGTGTATGGGAATTTATAGTTGAACCAAATTGTGGTGGCTCATCAGTATCCAGGCAGTTTACTTTGAATATGATTCCTGATTTTGGCAATGTCAGCATGAATAATAATAGTGCTTGTATTGGTAACGATGTCAGTTTCACCGTAGATATTGATAATATACCTGTAGTTTCAATACTAACTTATGAGTGGAAAGATAATAATAATGCTATTGTTGGTGATAATTTATCAAGTTTAGCTCTAACAAACATTCAAGAATCTAATACTGGAAACTATACCTGTAAAGTTACTGATCAGTGTGGAAGGTCAAAAACGGCAACAGCTAATTTAAGTATTGAGAAAGTTATTACTGCTACGACAAGTGCATCCATCGTAAAATGTGTTGGGGATACTGATTTTAGAATCGATATTGATTATGTTGGTACTCCAACTTTTGATTGGCGCTTTAATGATCCAACTGGAGCAATAATAGGTACCAATGATTTCTTTGCATTGGCATCTGTCAGCAAAACTGATGAAGGAATTTATTACTGCACCGTAAGTTTACCATGTGGGGATCAAATTAAAATTGAAAGAAAGCTTGTCGTAAATGAGCATATTTCTATTGTGAATCCTGCAGACGAAACTATTGATATTTGTCAGGGAGAACAACCAGTTCTTAAAGTTGAAGTAAATGGGAATGCGGATGATTACACCATTCAGTGGACAGATGATTCAGATGTTGATCTTGGATTTGGAGATGTGAATCAGATTCAACTGGCCGCAATTAATACTCCCGGAACTTATACTTATAAAGCCAAAGTTGATGGCTTCTGTGATAATCTGGAAAAAATTTACAAGGTGGTAGTTCATGAAAAACCGGTGATTACTTCTGTTGATCCTATTATCGCTTGCGAAGGGGATATTCCAATGGCAATTTCTGTAACAGGATCTGATTTTGATCATGCAGAATGGTGGAGTCCAACAAATTCTAAATTGGCTGATGGCTTGGCATACACAATTCCTGGAGCAACATTTGCTAGCTCTCAAGGAACTTATATAGCTAAAGTAATAACCAATTATTGCGGTAATGTTGAAACAAATGTACTTGTTAAAATACATGAGCCTGTTGTAATTAATTCGACTTCTAATTTAAATCCTACACCTTGTGTTGGGGAGCCTTTATCGTTGGTTGTTAATGCATCAGGTGATGGACTCACCTATAATTGGTATAAATCAACAGCGCCAGCAAGTACATTGTCTACAAGTAATACACTTGATTTGGGATCAGCTGATTTAGCGGACAATGGAACTTATACTTGTGAAGTAAATAGTTCTAATGGATGTGTTGGAGATTCGCGTGATTTTAATGTAACGGTTAAAAATCATGTTTCCATTACTACTCAACCATCTGATGTATCGATTTGTGAGAGTGATTCACCTGCTGATTTTTCTGTTATAGCTTCAGGAGAAGGAACTTTAACTTACAAGTGGAAAGATAATAGTGGAACTATTGTTGGATCTGGGTCTACTTTGTCAATTACTAATCCTGCTACAAAAGATGGTGAAAATTACTATTGTATTATAAATGCAGATTATTGTGATGGTGCTACATCGAATAAAGCAAGTCTGGATGTAATACAGGAAGTAGCAATTACTAAACAACCTGATAATATTACGATTGCTGAAACAGGGAATGCAACTTTTTCTGTTACTGTATCAGGTGATCCTGTTTTAATTTATCAATGGCAAGAAAATTCAGGTTCTGGTTGGAATAATATTTCGAATGGAGGTAAGTATTCTGGAACTGATAGCAATACATTAACCATTACAAATGTGGATGCAGCATCTTATAATTCTAATCAATATCGATGTGTTGTAGATAATGATTGTGCTCCGGCAACAAGTAATGCTGCTGTACTAACAGTAGATTTATTAGCAAAAATTACAAGTCAGCCTCAAAGTTTGGATGCTTGTGATGGTGATTCAGGTAAAACTCTTACCATTGCAGCTACTGGTACAGGATTAACTTATGAATGGCAATATCGCGAAAACACTAGTGGTACTTTTGTGAATGTCACAACTGGAGGAATGACAAATGGATCAACAACACTTACTCTACCTGTTATTACTTCTGCTATGGCAAATTGGGAATTCCAATGTGTGGTAAAAGGAACGGGACCTGATGATACTTCCAATACGGTGAAAATTAATGTGTTTCAACCACTAAATTTTGATGATATTTCTGATGAAACACTATGTGTTGGCTCTGGAACTCATTTTCAGTTGAATAATTTAAGCGGCTCTGAACCATATTCCTATTCATGGAAACGTAATGGAGTTGAGATTAGAACAAGTGCACAGTTGAATTTAAGTGCTGCTGATGCTTTGGATGATAATTATTCGATAGAGGTTACAAATAATGTTTGTCCGACTAAAACTACAATATTTAGCATAGATCATTTTACCCCTCTAACAGTAAATGCATGGGCTAATGATACAAAAGCATGTGTTAGTGGAACATCGGTAGATCTTTCTGTTACTGCTTCAACTGATTCTCGAAATAGTCTTAACTATTCCTGGACAAAAGATGAACTTACTGATATTTTATCTGTAAGTGATACTTATACAATACCAGGAATTGATTCCAATGAAAGTGGCTTGTATAAGGTTGAGCTGAATGATAGATGTAGTTCAAAATCCATCTCCGGATTTGTAAATGTGTATGATCCAATTGTTAAGGTTAATACATGGGATTCTGAAAGAACGCTTTGCCTTGGTGAAGATTTAATTTTGGATGCTGATGTAACCGGAGATGCACCAACTTATGTTTGGACGGTTCCAAATGCAGCACGAACCGAAGGAATATCTTCAAGTATTAAGTTTGATGCATTAACAATTGATGATGCAGGAACTTATACTTGTACTGTGACAGGCGAATGTGGAAATCCGGTCGTTTATACAACTACTGTAAATGTGCTTAGCACTCCGGTTATAACAACCGGAATAGATGCGATTCCTGCTGTTTGCGAAGGAGAACCATTAAAACTTGGTCCTGTTGTCAGCACACAGTATGACGATTTAGTTTGGACTTTAAACGATGAGAGTACAAATAATACAGCCGGTCTTTCCCTTGATCTTGGAAATGCAAGTTTAAGTCAGGAAGGAAACTATAAAGTAACGGTTAGTAATATATGTGGTTCAGCTATTTCTGTAGGACACCAAGTTGTTAATCCAATTCCTGTTCTGGAACCAATTCCAAATCAGGAATCTTGTCAGGACGATGATGTGATTTTCCGAGCCAAGGCGACTGGTAGGAACTTGAATTACCAATGGTTTATCGATGATGTTGATCAAGGGGTGAATAATGAGGAATTCATTATGGATGCCATAAAAGTATTGCCAGAAGATGAATTTACCGCTAAGGTTTATCATATCAAGTGTGTAATTTCTAGTCCGGATGCTTGTGGTACAGATGAGCAAACAGCTATCTTAACTGTAAATCCAAGTACCATATTAAAATCGACACTTAAGAATGTTGTTGAATATGTTGGCGATAATTATACCATGAGTCTGGCTATTTCGGGTGCTGATTTGGAATACCATTGGACACACGAAGTGGATGGTGTGAAAACAGAACTTACCGGTATAACAGGTCCATCTATAGATTTCACTGATATACAAATGTCGGATGCAGGGTACTATAATTGTAGAATTATTGGTACTTGTGGACAACGATTGGCTTCTGGAAAACTTACCGTAAAAGAGCCAGTAAAAGTTGATTCTGAATTGAGTAGTTTGGAAGAAAAATGTGAGGGTGAGCCATTAAGTCTTTCTTTACAATTATCAGGACAAGTTGATTCTGTAAAATGGTATAAAGATGATGTTTTACTATCGAAAGATGAGTTAAATCTATATATTCCTGAACTTACGATAAATGATGCAGGGGCATATACTTATGAAGTATATGGTGAAGGAGTCGATGTAATTAAACACATTACTACTGTACGTGTTTATCCGTTGACCTCTTTAAATGCTCCACTTGAAAATCAACCGATTTGCGAAGGTGATGAATTGACTTGGTCTCCTGATATATCGGGGGCAGATGACTTGAATTATGTCTGGAGTTTTAATGGAACAGAAGTTTATCATGAAAAATTGCTATCATTCGATGCAGTTACACTTGCACAGGAAGGCGACTATGAAGTTCAGGTAACAGGATTGTGTGGTGATGTTTCAACCAGTGGTAAATTGGAGGTTACTAAATTGCCGGTATTTATCAGTGCAAGTGAATCTAAACCTGAATGTGAGAATACTTCTTCGGTAGAATTTACTGCTGAGTTTGAAGGTGAAAATTTAAAATATGAATGGCGTAAGAACGAGGTTGTAATTCCAGGACAGACAGCTCCTGTTTTGAAATTAACAAATATTCAATTAGATGATGGCGGTACTTATACTTGTCGGGCATATTCTGATTGTGGTGAGAGTATTAGTTCTGAAATTAACTTGACAGTTATTCCTCAGTTAGTGATTAATTCAGAATTAGTTGACACAGAAGTTTGTGATGGAGAAGAGGTTGAATTTACAACAGATGTTGTTGGGAACAATGTATCTTATCAATGGAAAAAGGATGGCGTTAATATCGATGGTGAAATCAATACAAGCTTAAATATAACACCTGCTAGTCCGGATGATAACGGATATTATACCTGTGTAGTTTCTGATGATTGTACAGATTCCAGATCAACGAAACCAACCGAGTTAACTGTTCATAAATTGCCAAATACAGAAATCTTTGGTAGGATGGTACTTTGTGCTAAAGAAGATCGGGTTACTTACGTAACTATTGATCAACCAGACATTACATATGGTTGGGGAGTTGATGGTGGTATTTTTGCCGGACCAGAAGAAGGAGTTCGCACCCGAATAACATGGGAGGAAGTGGAGAATGGACAACTATCGGTTACTATTTCTGATTTAGAAACAGGATGCGAATCTAAAGTAGATTCTTTGGTAACCCTTAATTCATTGCCGAATGTCAATTTGAGTACTTATCCTTCTAAAGGAGTTTGCGAGAGTGCTTTTACATTGAAAGGAGGTTATCCCGAAGGTGGTATTTATTGGGTTGATGGAATTTCACAAAAAGTATTCGACCCTTCCGGAAAAGGACCAGGCAACTATAATATTTTCTATACTTATACTGATACTAATGGATGCTCTAATGTTAGTTCAACTACAAATTTGAGAATCGATACATTGCCTGTTGTTGATATTACGGATGATTTAACGATTGGTAATTGTAAGCCATTCCAGTTGAATGCAGAGACAAAAGAGAATAATATTACTTGGTCTCCGGCAGATAATTTGGATGATGCAAACTCAATGACTCCAATATTTACACCTGGAGAATCACAAGTTATTGTGGCAAGTGTAAAGGATGAACATGCATGTGTTGGGATCGATTTAGTGAATCTTAATGTTGCTGCTCTTCCTGAGGTTACAACTATAAACGATACTATTGTTAGTCAGTGTAACCAATTGGAATTAACAACCGATATTGTTGGTGATATGGATAAGATAAGCTGGACGAATGCCGAACAATTAGATGATCCGGATACCAGAAGCCCTCATATTGTGAATGCACTGGAAGGTACGTATACTTACAAAATAAGTGTGACAGACCTATATGGCTGCGATGCAACAGATGAAGTGACAGTACAAATGGTCGCTGATCCTAAATTAGGGGATGATAAATTTGCTTGTGAAGGAGATCATTTCGAGGTGAATGTTGCCGGAATGGAAAATCCTGTTTGGGAGGATGCTTATGCTGAAGAAAGCAGAACAATTTCAGATCCGGGTAAATATTTGTTAGAAGTATCTAATGAGTATGGTTGTGGGGATGAACAAACATTTGTGATTAATCCTACTCCTAAATTGAATTTGAAAGACACATTAATTTTCGAAGGGGAGTCGGTTATGTTTAGTGTTAATCTTCCATCCGAATTTGCACCATATTTTTACGAGTGGCAAGATGGTAGTATTTTACCTAGATTTGAAGTCTCTGAAACAGGATTATATACCCTTAAAGTGGAGGATAATTTAGGTTGTACCGCACAGGATTCGGCTTATGTTGAGGTGAAACCTGTGGGAATTGAATCCCCAAGTGCATTTACTCCAAAATCAAATAACGAGAATGATAAGTTTTATTTGAAGGATATAAATGTGGCGGAAGAATTCGAAATGTATGTTTACGATCGCTGGGGTGAATTATTATTCCAGACAAGTGAAACTGGCTATAATGGCGGATGGGATGGTACCTATAAAGGTAAGATTTGTCCTGCTGGCGCTTATGTTTGGGTTGCTTTTATTAATGGCAAACTCACCAATAAAGGAACTTTTGTCTTGGTAAGATAATAGGTGGAAATTTAAATAGAATCAATAATTTAGCTTTAAATTAGAGGTGTTTTGGGTTTTACAATTAAAGCCCGAAACACTTTTAATGCAATACTAATATTTCCAATATCAGAATTGGATTTTTTAATACCGAATCGATGAAGAAGGCCCTGTTAGCTTTTTGTGTAGTATTTCTAGGGACTGTTTTAAACAGTTTTTCTCAGGATATACGATTTTCTCAATTTTACGCTAATAAACTCTACTTGAATCCAGCATTGGCTGGTTCCACCAATAATGCGAACGTAAGTCTTAATTACAGGAATCAATGGCCAAATCTTGATCTTCCATATGTAACCTATAGCGTATCTTTTGATAACTTTTACGAAGCTATTAATGGCGGAATAGGTATCATGTTAATTCAGGACGATCAGGGCGATGGTGCGCTTAAAACGACCACTTTTGCAGGAATGTATTCGTTTTATCTTCGAATTAATGATGATTTGATTGTAAGGCCAGCTCTTGAGGCTGCTTTTATGCAGAAGAAAGTAGATTGGGCAAATTTGGTATTTCCCGATCAGGTTTCGCCTATTTATGGAAATATATTTCCTCATAACACCAATGGCGATCCTGTAACCCGCAGTAAGGATGGTTGGGATTTTAGTCTGGGAGCAATGGCTTATTACAAGAATTTTTATTTTGGAGCAACTGCACATCACCTGGCTAAACCTGATTTGAGTTTTGATGACGAGCAGGAAGATAAATTGCAGACAAAATATACATTTCATGCCGGAGCTGAATTTGTTTTGGGTGGAAGGAGTAGAAAGTATGCTGATAATTGGATATTGGCACCAGCATTACTTTTCCAAAAGCAAGGCGATTTCTCCCAAATGAATTATGGTTTGTATGCCAGTAAAAGTTCTATTGTGTTTGGATTGTGGTTTAATCAGAATTTTGAATTGAATTACGATTCATTTATTGGGATGGCCGGATTTGTTACCGAATATTTTAAGGTTGCTTATAGCTACGATTATGCAGTAACAAAGCTGGTACACACCAACACAGGAGCTCATGAAATATCTTTCTCTTTTCCATTAGGCATAGATCCTAAAAATAAAAAACGGAAGATTAAAGCGATTCGATCACCAGTATTCTAAAATTAGTTTCATAAAAAAGGGTTTTCTTTCGAAAGCCCTTTTTATTTGTAACAAATATATTTATTTGATTCTTTCAATGTACTTGGTTTTAATTTTTTTGAGTAAATCCAGATTCATGTTTTCTGCATAAACACGAATCATATCCCTAGCCTGGAAATTATTGTAAATAAAGCCTAAAGAAACGTCGAAGTGAAGCATCTCCATATTGTACTTCACTTTTTTTGTAAGCTCTTCAAATTGCTTCCAATCCAGCTTTTGAGGGATGGTGAAATATCCATGATTGGCTTCAATATGATCCAGATAAAATCCATTACTGATTTCGTCTAAAGCAAAAAACTTATTTAAGCGAATCATTGCTTTTGAATTATGAGGTATGGAACCATTGGTCTTAAATAGAATACCTTCATTTACAAAATCTTTCTGCAATGCTACAATTTGATCATAGCTGGTTAATCTTCGAATACGAATAGCGTAATAAATATCATTGTAGATGGTGATAGTACCAACAGCAGCATGAAATTTAACATCAAAATGAGACATTATTTTTTGAGTGGCACGAGTGAATTCCTCTAATTTATATTCTCTATCAGTTACTAAATAAATATAATGAGGTAATATATCTTTTTGCAATCCATCGTAATATTCGTAGTACCCGGGAAACGGATTTGTAGCTTCCAAAACGATGGTATTAGGTAGTATTTTACTGTCTATTACTTCGAGTGTTTCTTCTTTTATGAGGCTTCCATATTTTATTACATAGTTTTCATCGGTCATGGCAGAAGTGTTAAGGGATTAATATTGTCTTTAATTTAAACATAGTAAAAATTGGTGCTAAAAACAAGACCTAACAATCTTTTTTATAAGGTATTAATTCTCTAATGGTCACGTGTAAAAACCAATTTATTGCTCTTGCTTAGCCTCGGATTATAATTATATCCATGTAAATCAAATGCCTTTAAATCTTCCGAATTACTTAATTGGTTTTGAATAATGAAGCGGGTCATTAATCCCCTTGCTTTCTTTGCAAAAAAGCTGATCATTTTATATTCTCCATTTTTTAGATCTTTAAATTCAGGAGTGATAATATCAGCTTTTAAGATTTTTTTATTGATGGATTTAAAATATTCATTGGAGGCCAGGTTGATTAGCTGTTTGCTTTCTATCTCCTTCAAGCTTTGATTGATGGCTTTGGTAATTTTATCGCCCCAAAATTGATATAAATTTGTTCCGCGCCTATTGGCAAGTTTTCTACTCATCTCCAAACGATAAGGTTGAATGAGATCCATTGGTTTTAGCACACCATACAAGCCTGATAATATCCGAAGATTGCTTTGTGCAAGTTCAAAATCAGCATCCGATAAGGTATCAGCATCTAAACCGGTATATACATCGCCTTTAAAAGCCAGCAATGCTTGCTTGGCATTATCGGTTGTAAAAGGCAAATCCCACTGATGGAATCTTTCGAAATTAAGCTGAGCCAATTTGGGACTTATTTCCATTAACTCTGATATATCCTCAATCTTCAATTTTCGGAGTAATCTGATTAATTGGGCAGAATCCTTAAGAAAAGCTGTTTCGGAATGAATTTCTGTCTTGGCAGGAGTATTAAAATCTAATGTTTTGGCTGGCGATATTACGATTAGCATGTGCTCTTGTTTTTAGTTTGAATCTAAAATTAGATATTATTAGCACAATCATCAATAGGGTTCGTTATTATTGATATAAGCTTAAGTTTTATCTATTGATCGGGTGGCATAAAAAAAGAGCTTATTTCAAAACTTAGTTTCCGTCATCCTGAACTGGTTTCAGGATCTGTTCATAAGTAAATACTTTAGCAGATTCTGAAATAAATTCAGAATGACTTTCGATTGCAGTTTTGAGATAAGCTCTTTGCCGGATGTTTTATAAATTTTTATCCGGATAAAGATCGTTCCACCATTGTGGTTGGTCTTTCAGATATTTTGCGAAATAAGCAAAAATGCTATTATTCCAGAGAATGCGTTTGGTGTAGTTGAGAATATGATGATTTTGATCTTTCACCTGCACAAAGTCGACATCCTTACCCAGAAGCTTTAAAGCCTGATATAGTTGTATGCTTTCTCCCAGTGGCACGTTGGTATCCACACTTCCGTGAAGCAGAAGCATTGGCGTTTGAATTTTATCAGCATTGAATAGAGCTGATTGATCGACGTATAATTTGCGATTGTTCCAGGGAAAAGACTTACCCGAAGCATTTACGCTATAGGAATATCCCCAATAGCCTTCGCCCCAATAGCTGGATAGGGAACTGATTCCGGCGTGAGAAATGGCGGCAGCAAAAATATCCGTTCTGGTTTGTAGTAGCATGGTCATGAAACCGCCGTAAGATGCTCCGATGCAACCAACCTTATTTGCTTTTACAAATGGATGTGTGGCTATGAATTTTTTTGTGCCGTTTATAATTTCGTCGGCGGTAGTGATTCCCCAGTTGTTTTGATGTGCTGCTGAAAATTCCTGACCGAAGCCAGTTGCTCCGCTTGGTTGAAGTAGGTAAACCACATATCCCATGGCAGCATATAAATTTAACGGATATCTACCTCCATAGCTACGTTCTACAGGAAGAGTTCCAGCATAATAATTTACAATTAAAGGATACTTTTTGCTGGCATCAAAATTCGGAGGATAGTAAATTCTACCAATTATGGTATCACCATCGGCTTTGGTAAAGTTCCAGTCTTCGGTTTTGCCAAAGGTCACATCTTTAAGGTTTTCTTTTTGCGGATCAGCTATCAACTTGCTTTTATTGCTGTTTACATCGTAAACAAAAGCTTGATATGGAGTGGAGATGCTACAAGCGGTGTAGGAAATAGTGTTTCCGTTTGCCGATAAATCGTAGTTGCGAACAACATCGGTTTGGGTGTTTAAAGCATCGAACTGCTTGCTGGTAGGATTGTAACGGAATAAGCGCACATAATCTTTATCCGCAGCTTTGATGTAGATATTTCCATCGGTTTTATTCCATATTGCCTGATCAATTGAAGGATAAAAATTTAGTGTGATAGGTGTCGCATTTTTGCTTTTTAAATCGAAAATGTAAAGCTGTCCGTCGAAATTGTTCGCCAATGGTTGCTTGCCTATATTTTCACCGATTTTGCCAAAGCAATCAGCTCCGCCCTGAACTAATAACTGAGTATTATCTGGAGAATACTGAGCATATCCGCTAAAAAGTTTGTCTTTCCAGATGGTGTCGAGTTTGAAACTTTCCATATTCATCTGATAAAGATTTTGCTTGTCGTAAGGATATTCCTTGTAATCGGGACGCGATTGAGCAAATAAAATATGCACGCCATCGGAACTAATATCCTGCAAACTGGTGCTAAGTGTACCGTATGTTAAACGTTGTTTTACACCGCTGTTCACGTCTAGTTTGTATAGGAAACTGCGAGTGCGGAACAAAGGCAAGCGATCTTCCATTCCCTGAATTTTTCTGATCTTCCAAGCTTTGGAATAATCTTTACGGATGGAGTAGATGATATATTTTCCGGTAGGTGCCCATGTGTAACTACCAAAATCAGTAAGATTAGAAGCGATCTCTTTCTCAACACCATTATTTAAATCAAAAATAAAGAGAGCCGTTTTATCGCCGTAAGATTTAGTGTAGGAAATTTTATTACCGATTGGCAACCATGCTATATTAGCGAGCTTACTGCCGCGGAAAGTATGTAGTATTTTACCACTAGTCAGTTTCTGAATTTCTTTCCAGTTTTCACTTTTATCTGAAGGAGGAAGTGTGCGACTGTAGCTAATTAAGACCAATTTACCATTGGGTGAGATTTGGGTGTTTTTTACTTTTTCACCATCCAGAATTTTATGAATGGTAAGATTTTGTTTTGGCGACAAAGAGGTTTGAATAAGCTTGTCGGCTGCTGATTTATCTGGTGTTAGCGATAGTTGAAAGCTGTTGTTCTTAGGGGCAGTTAATATTTTTAGTAGCACGATATGTTGACCTTGCTCTAATGTAATTTCCTCGCTTATTTCTTTGGGCTTTTTGGTCTCGAATTGGTAGTGGCTGATTTTCTTTTCGCCATCGATGTAAACTTCAGCCATGGGAAAAGTAGATAGCTTCACGTTTAATTTAGCCCATTGATTGGTACTAAAATAAGAAACGAGATACACTAATTTTTTATCAGTATTGCTTAGTGTGAGCATCCCTTTGGAATTTGCTTTGCGCTGTTTCCAGTTTATATTTTGATTGTTCCATTTTGTTACTTCATTTTCGACAGGTCTGCACTTGCTCAGATCCAACTGGTTTTCCTGCAAAAGGTTTTTCCACTGGTAAGTTTGCGCATCGAAATTTTCGGTAGCGTGAAAGGCCGGTAGATGAATTGTGATGGCATCGGATTGAAGCCAATTGGTAAGCTTGATACTTTTGCTATCATTTGTTTGTGATGCAAAAGAAATTGCAATACTACTAAAGAGTAATATGGCAGATACAAAAATCTTTTTCATGTTGAGTTGTTTTGGTATTTGTGTTTTGAGAATTCAATATTATGGATTTTAGACAGGATAAAAAAGGATATTTGTTAGGAATGGCTTTTGTTTTCGATGAGGACGGTGTTTTGAAGGAAGAACGGGCTTTGGAATAGGTGAAATGCTTGTTGTTGTTATTCTGAACGCCAGTGGTGTTTTGGAGATCAGTAAATAGAATGTGCAGTTTAAATGGTATTACCATCCTGAATGGAAGAACGGAGTGAAGGATCCCTGGCTTAATGGAGTAGCGGTAATTTGACGGATCCTTCACTAGCGTTCAGGATGACAGCAGTGATTGAGGATAACAGTAGAGGTTGAGGTGGTCAGCGGTAATAGAAAAGCCAATCAGCAAAACGACATCATTCATTTTGCGATTGGCTTAAAGCACAAATAAGTTGTTCAAAAAAAAATAGCGGGTAGCTTAGCTACGCACCAAAATGCCTATTGCCTCTAGTAACTGAGGTTTATCTTCCATAGCAATTTTAGCTACGGCATAAAAATCCTGCATCCAGGAGTCTAAATTGGCAAATGCAGCATCTTTGCTTTGTGTAGCTTCCTGCGATTCCCCTATTTCGCGGAGGTAAGTTGTTCGAGTATTTTCAATATCAGTAATGGCAACAAGGCAGTTTTCTGCTTCTTCCTTAGTAAATTTTAATCTGCTAAGTTTTGTTTGAATGTTTTCATCGGCAACAATTTCGGAATAAAATATTTTTAGGCTTGCCAACCAGTTAACGTACGATTTAGGAACTCTACCTTTTAATTCCAGTTTTTGCCAGTTAAGGATATCGTTGCGAAAAACCACCCTTGCCAATTTTCTATGCTTACTATAGGTATTGTTCATTTGCAGACATTTCTCGTCAAAGTCGGCTCTTGCCTCGCGTGTTTCGTTGTTCTCTTTTTTGTTGAAATTGTAGGCTGTTAGGGTTTCCTCCAACAAGCTTTTTCCTTCAGCAATTACTTCGGTAGTGTATCCATAGGTAGCAATAGTGCTTGCAATTTCTGGCTGAGCTTCCGCATTGGTTAGCGCAAGATGGATTGCTTCGAAAGCCTGGTTTTCGGTATTGACTGTTTTAATTTTCATGTAAATTTTGTTTTTTGAGTTTTTTAAAATTTGATTAGTATTTGAAGAACTATTTGTGAAATCTATCGGTTCTATTATGTTTTTGGCGTTCTCTAGCTTAATTTTAATGTTCTCTAGCATAGATTTGACGTTATCTATGACAGATTGGCCGTTCTCTGGTATGGTTTCGTGGTTCTCTATGACAGATTTGCCGTTCTCTATCTTGACTTTGTAGTCCTCTATTGTCTTTTCAATGTCCTGATTCACAGATTCGATGTTCCCTGTTGTGGATTGGCTGTTCTCTATCTTGTTTTGTTGATTTGGTATTTTAAAATCCATTTTATTCTTCCTGAAGTGTACTTGCGATTATTCAAAATTTGGTGTTTTTTTTTGTTAAGGTGAAGGTAACAAATAAAGTATTAGGTTGTATCTGCCAAAAGTGCCAAGTTTAACAAATAGCAGAAAGTTATAATCGTATTTGCTGATTCATAATGTTTTGCGTTTGTTGATTAGTGTATTGTGTACCTAATAAATATTTCTATATTCTATCTTTAATACCGAAACATTAACTGGTGTTATAAAGTATAAGAAGATTAAATTCTTAATTTTTTTAAAGGAATTTGAAGTAGATATGGATTTTTCATACCTAAGCAATATCTCAGCTAATTTGTATTATTTTAAGAGTAAAGGCAATTACCATGCAAAACTACCCCAATCACTTTCAATCTAAATGGCAAAGCTTATTGAATTTAATAGGTCAGCAGCATAAGCTACCTTCTGTTTTGCTAACGCAAATAAAGGAGGATTGGCTGGAGATTTGGCTAAAAGGTGGAATCGATGATAACCATTTTGTTGTAGGAGAGAAAATAGAACTGAAGAACTTTTATTGCAAGGCTGTAGTTAAAAACCAGGACAATGTTCATATATCGAATGCAGCAACACAGCAGAATTGGGTAGAGGAATTGCATAATAAAAGAGGAATGCTCGCCTATATGGGTTTTCCCATCTATCATCCCAATGGTGAATTGATGGGTACTTTATGTGTGCTCGATAACAAAGAGAATCATTTTGGAGCAGAGTTGGAGCGTCATCTTACCGAATTAAAAGAGCTTATTGAATATGATTTGGATTATCTCTTTAAGGATATCAAAAAGCAGCAGAAACTGGAACAAAGAATTTTAGGTAAGGTGACATTTGATACTACCTTGGAACAAACGTCGAAAGTTCATACCAGAGATCGCAAGAATTTGAATATTTCAGAACTTTTGGATGAGGAGAATTTGAAATCATTAGACACAGATACTAGATCTGCTTTTTTTTCAAATAAGTATACTGCATTTGTTGTTTTTGAGGCAATACTAGATGCTTCCGGGGAAATGGCAGATGCGAGATATATTGAGATGAATGCTTTAAATGAACAATTGATTGGCAGGAAGGGCTCTGAACTCATTGGGAAAACAGTATTGGAAGTTTTCCCAAAAACAAAACAGGAATGGTTTAATCGATTAAAACCGGTAGTTCAATTTAAAGAAACAGTTAACTATGAGATGTGGCATGATGCTACAGGAAAATACTGTTTGACAATTGTTTTACCATTAAAGGGTTTGAATTTTGGATTTGTTTCTTACCAACTACATGATGGTTTTTATATCAATCAAAAACTAAAGCTTAACGAAAGCAGGTACCGTTTCTTGCTTAATAAGATGAATTCGTCATTCGCTATTTTTGATACTATTAAAGGAGAGAATTCTGATATAAAAGATGTGAGGTTCTTAGATATTAATGTGAGAATTGAGCAATATATTGGAAAAACATTAAAAGAAGTTGTTGGAAAGAAAATTTCGGAGGTGTTTCCTGGTATTGATGATAGCTGGTTTGAACAATTAGCTCCCGCACTAAACCACAATAGATCAGTGGAATTCAAAAAATGGTTTAAGCCATTGGATAAGTATCTTGCTGTAAAAGCTTTTCCGTTTGGAGGCGATACGATAGCTCTTGTTGTGCAAGATTTAACCGAAAAATTGGCACTGAACGAGAAAGTTGAACTTTCAGAAAGAAGGTATCGTTCTGTATTTACTAAAATGAATTCTGCTTTGGCCGTTTTTAGTGTGGTTAACGATAAAAATGAGAAGTTAATCGACGCACGTTTTCTGGATATCAATTCAAAGATTGAGAAATTTACAGATTTTAAATTGGAGGATGTGATCGGAAAACGAATTTTGGATGTTTTTCCAAATTTTGAGAAAGATTGGTTTGACGCAATTAGACCTGTGGTAACAGAGGGTGAAAATGTAGAATTCGAAAAGTGGCTTCGTCCATTAGGCCTTTATCTTTCGGTAAAAGCATTTCCGTTTGGCAAGGATGCTTTTGCTCTTATTATTAAGGATAAAACACAAGAGATCCAATTGAAGCAGAAAATATCTGATACCGAATTAAAATACAAAAATCTATTTTCGGGAATGGATGCTGCTTTTGCACTTTATGAACCCATTTTAGATGAACATGGGAAATTGGTAAATGCCAGATATGTTGATATAAATGCTAAAAAGAAAAAATATTTAGGGAAGACAGCTGAGGAGGTGATAGGTAAAACTGTTATGGAAGTATTTCCTAAAACTGAACCTGCCTGGTTTGAGTTATCAGAAAAGGTTCTTCGAGAAAATAAAGTGTATAACTTTAAATTGGAGCATGCTGAAATTGGTAAATATTTTTCTTGTAGTGCATTTCCTTTAGAAGAAAGAAGAATTGCAATAATATCGTACGACTTAACGGAGAATAGGCAATTAAAACAAGAGCTAATAAATAGCGAGAAAAAATATCGTTCTCTTTTTCATGATAATAATTCTGTTGAGATGGTGATGAATGCAGTTGATGGTAGTTTGACTGATGTGAACGAGGCTGCCGTGCAATTTTACGGATACAGCAGGGAACAGCTATTGTCGATGAATATCTGTGATATCACTACACGTGATCGTGAAGAAACGGAAGAACTTTTAAACTTAATTACTGAAGGGAATGCGAAATATTTTAACTCTCAACATAGATTGGCTAATGGAGCACTAAGAGATGTGGAGTTGTATTCAGACAGATTAAAGATAGAGGGGAAATTGCTACTGCATTTTATCATACATGATGTAACAGAAAGTAAAAAAACAGTATTAGAGAACAAGAAACTATCTATGGCAGTGGAGCAAAACCCTGCTAGCATAATGATTACAGACTTGCAAGGTAATATGGAGTATGTGAATCCGAAGAAATGCGAATTAACAGGTTACTCCAAAGAAGAATTGATAGGCGAAAATCCACGTATCTTTAAGTCTGGAAAAACCAGTAAGGCAGTTTACCGAGAGATGTACCAAAGCTTATTAAACGGGGAGAAATGGCTTGGCGAATTCTATAATAAAAAGAAAGATGGAAGTTTTTATTGGGAGCAAGCAGCTATAGCTCCTATCAAAAATGAGGAAGAGAAGATTATTAATTTCATTAAAATAGGGAAAGACATTACGGATCAAAAGCAACTGGAATTTGAGTTGAATAAAGCAAAATTAAAAGCAGAGGAGAGTGATCGTTTAAAGTCTGCCTTTCTAGCCAATTTGAGTCATGAGGTGAGAACCCCGCTAAATGGAATAATGGGATTTACCTCGCTTTTATATGACGAAGAAGTTGAATTGGAACAAGCGAAAAAGAATGAATATGCTAAAATAATTCAGTCATCGAGCGAGCAGCTTTTAATGATAATGGATGATATAATGGATATCTCTAAGATTGAAGCAGGTGAGTTGAATTTGAACGAAAGTTTTTTTCCCATTAAGGAAATACTCGACGAGGTGAACCAGTTTCATGCCTTAAGTGTAAAACAAGCTGGTAAGGATATTGGTCTTAATTCTGATATTTGTTGTGTTGCTAAAATTAAAGCTGATAAAGAAAGAATAAGACAAGTGTTTGATAATTTGGCAAAAAATGCCATCAAGTTTACCGATAAAGGAACTATCACTTTTGGTTCTAAATGCCAAAAGGGTTCTATTTTGTTTTATGTGCAGGACACAGGAATAGGAATTGCGCCGGAAGATCAATCGCTTATTTTTGATCGCTTTCGGCAAGCAGATCCGGGAGCGAATAGAGTGTATGGCGGCAATGGTCTTGGCTTGACAATTTCTAAAGATATTGTGGAGCTAATGGGTGGTGAAATTTGGGTGGAATCGGAAGTAGGCAAAGGCTCTAAGTTTTGTTTTACCGTGGCTGTTGATGGGATTTACAGTCAGGATAATGTTTTGATGGAAAGTTTTAAATGTCAATTATAATAAACCAGTCAGGTTTTGTTTTGAATACCAATAAGGTGGAGTTTATTTTCAGGATGACGGGAAAATAAGGGTTTGTAGATACTGAAGCAATATTGTCTAATTAAATTGGTGCTTTGCTTAAATTCGAATATAAATAATAAATCAGTCAGGTTTTTGAAACCTGACTGGTTTTGTTTTGAATACCAATAAGGTAGATTTTATCTTTTCTCCAATTGCACAATATTCTCCACATGGTGTGTTTGTGGGAACATGTCTACAGCTTGTACTTTGGTAACTTTG
>Ga0209013_10000072_pt1 | contig 69644 bp, 66 predicted proteins | sample Cruoilmetagenom2_FD_187291 | JGI IMG/M metagenome (GOLD analysis project Ga0209013, IMG submission 187291) | Oil polluted marine microbial communities from Coal Oil Point, Santa Barbara, California, USA - Sample 2 (SPAdes) (version 2) | ecosystem: Environmental > Aquatic > Marine > Oil seeps ... | reverse complement strand
ACCCACGTTCTCCAGGAGCGCCTAAAGAAACTCATCGAACAACATCACCCGCTGGCGACTGGGAAAAAAGACTAAGCCTGCGCGACGACAGTCTACAGACTCGAACAACCACGGTCGGACCTCATTTGCCAGAATCGCTCACGGAGCACCGAACCGACTCCAAACAACGCCCGAACAATTCCCCGCCAAAGCCCGATTTCGAACCAGATAGGCCGTCGAACCCGATTTCAGCTAAGATGCTTTGCAGTTAGCTATGTGCCGGCCTATGGGTGGGTTTTATCCAGTGTGTCGCGGAGCCACTTTGGCAATAAGCGCTCAAATCGCAGGAGTGTATCGCTCACCGGCCGGTGCCCGCGACGCCACTTCTTGAACCACGCCCTGAAAGCCGGGCTTACCATCAACAATAGCGCCGCCCCGACAAGGAACAAAGGCAGCCCAAGCGGAGTTGGAAGCGGCAAAAGAAGCACCCCCATGGCGATGGAGGTCCAGCCGGCGACTAGCAGTAAAACAGTGCGCATTCGCTTTCTTCCGCCAGAACAGCACCTTCTGCCTTGCTGGGCGGCGCTGCTAAAAATGCTGCCTCGACATCCTTAAGCAACCTACCACAGGCTATATTACATGTCTGTTTTCAACTTGTTACGCGCCTCCAGGCCAGTAAAACGCGGACGGGCGGCCCACCCCCTCCACTGCGCCGGGAAGTCCCCTTGACTTGGGCCCGCCTGCTCGCTCTAACGACTTGATAACTCTTCAATACAGGCGACAACCTCACGCTTCTCGGACAAGGCCTGCTCATATGGCGAACACCGACGAAATTCCCAACGAACGCACAACGCAACTGCGCACCTACCTCGATTTCGAAAAGCCCATCGCAGAACTCGAGAGCAAGGTCAACGAGATGCGTACACTGATCGATGAGGACACCGAAAAGTCCCTGTCGGATGAGATAAAGAAGCTGGAGGAAAAGGCCCGCTCCGCTCTGTCGGAGACCTATTCCAAACTGACCCCGTGGCAGAAGACACAGGTCGCCCGCCATCCCGAGCGGCCGCACTGCTTCGACTATATCGCCCGGCTATTCAAGGATTTCACGCCGCTGGCCGGCGACCGCTACTTCGCCGACGACGAAGCTATGGTCGGCGGACCAGCGACGTTTCGCGGCCGTCCGGTCATGATCATCGGACATGAAAAGGGTTCCGACACCGAAGGCCGCCTCAAGCACAACTTCGGCATGGCCATGCCAGAGGGTTACCGCAAAGCCGTGCGGCTGATGGAGATGGCCGACCGCTTTAGCCTTCCGGTCATCACTCTGGTCGATACCGCCGGCGCCTATCCAGGTATCGAAGCCGAAGAACGCGGCCAGGCTGAAGCTATCGCCCGTTCCACCGATTGCTGCCTACGCCTCGGTGTGCCGATTGTCTCGGTTGTTATCGGTGAAGGAGGATCCGGCGGCGCCGTCGCAATCGCCACCGCCAACCGCATCTTGATGCTGGAACACGCCATATATTCGGTGATTTCGCCGGAAGGCGCGGCGTCCATCATCTGGCGCGATTCCGAGAAAAAGGAAGAAGCGGCCACCGCCATGAAAATCACCGCGCAGGATCTGGAAGAGCTCGGCGTCATCGACGGCATTGTGTCCGAACCGATCGGCGGCGCTCACCGCGATCCCAAGAGCGCCATCGACGCGCTCGGCACGGCAATCGCGTTGGCATTGGCCGAGTTTGAAAAGATGCCACCTGACCAAATACGCCGTCACCGGCAGGACCGGTTCCTGCAGATGGGCCGCAATCTGTAACGCATTTTGGAAAGCCTGCAGACCACCGGAACGTCTGCGCACAAATCTTTCGGCAGGCCGCGTCACCACCCTTTTTGCTCATTTGTTTCATAGTCTTGGAGCAAATCGACGCGAAATTTGTGCCGCGACAATGCCGCATTTGCCTGACAGCATCGACTCATTGATAACGACCACGTGACGGGGTATCGCAATCCGATTTGATTGTGTTAACCTGTCATTAACGACGTCGGTTCGAGAATAATTGGCGATCGTAAGGGGCACTACGTTATGAGTTTGGTCCAACCGGGACACAGGGGCTTATCGGGCTTGCGTGTGATCGCGCTCGCTGTCGCTTCAGCAGTACTGCTGGCGGCATGCGCTGGCGCGCCACAACTATCTCCATCAGAACAGCCATTGTCGAAAGAGGCGCTCATGCTTCTCGGCCGCAAAGGCATGCAATCCGGTGCCCCGATTTTCGTCCGGATTTTCAAGGAAGAGTCGGAGCTTGAGGTCTGGAAGGCCCGCGATGACGGCCGGTTCTACCACTACAAGACCTATCCGATCTGTAACTGGTCGGGGGAACTCGGCCCCAAGCTGAAGCAAGGCGACAAACAGGCACCCGAAGGATTCTACTCGGTTTCTCAAAAGCAGATGAACCCGAATTCGAGCTTTCACGTCGCCTTCAATCTCGGCTACCCGAACACCTACGACAAAGCCCACAGCCGTACCGGTAACTTCTTGATGGTACACGGCAAATGCCGTTCGGCAGGCTGCTACGCCATGACCGACGCACTGATCGAGGAGATTTACGCTCTGGCTCGCGAAGCCTTCCGCGGCGGCCAGGAGCGTTTCGAGGTTCACGCTTACCCATTCCGCATGACCGACGCCAATTTGAAGCGTCACAGGAAGCACAAATGGTTTGGCTTCTGGCGCACCATGAAGCACGGCTACGACCACTTCGAAGCGCACCGCATTCCGCCCAACGTCGCCGTCTGTGAACGCCGCTACGTGGTCAATGTGGCCTGGCCAACGGCCCAGCGCCTCAATCCTGAAGGTCGTTGCCCGTACTTCAGAAGACCGAGCATCGAACCCTTCGTCCCGCAACCGTTTGAAGAGCAGATCGCCTTCAAGGAAATCAAGGCGGCCGGCCCCAAAATGCGGACTGTTGCGCGCAGTGGTGCCCCGATGCTCGTACCTTACGGCTTGGGCTTCAAACAGAGCACCGCCAATCAGTCGTCAGCCTCCTCAAATCCCCTGAGCGCCCTCGGCTTCAACTAAGTTTGCCGGATTAGCACCAGACGGCCGGCCATATCCGCGAATATGCTCCGCCCAAAACCTGACGACTTCTCAGGTTCGAATAGGCCTTGCCTTAAAAAGATTCGGAGCGCGGCAAACGATATGGCAGACCGGGACTGGAAATCGCCCGTCATGGGCTTCTTCAAGACCCTCTACTTGATGACCGCCGCGCTTTTGCTGGTGAGCTCCGCTGCCTTTTTGGAATCGCGGCTCGACAATCTCGTTGGCAAGCGCATCAGTGGCCTCGTATCCGATAACGACAACACAATGATCGCCGTCCAGCGTGCGTGGCGGCTTTCCTACTGGAGCATGGGTTGGACATTGCCCGGAACACCGCAAGGCGATCTCGCCACCCGCCTGAAGAAGGCCAACCTTAAGCAGGGCGCTCCGGTCTTCATCCGCATCTTCAAGCGCGAGTTTCTGCTTGAGGTCTGGTTACAAGGCCAAGACCGTTTTGAGCTTTTTGCTAGCTATCCCATCTGCCGCTTTTCTGGCCGCCTAGGCCCGAAGCTCAAGCAGGGTGACCGCCAGGCCCCTGAAGGCATCTACACGGTCAGCGCCAACCAACTCAATCCGGGCAGCCGCTGGCACCGCTCCTTCAACCTCGGTTTCCCGAACAAATACGACCGCGGCCACGGCCGCACGGGCAGCTATCTCATGGTCCACGGCGGCTGCTCCTCGATCGGCTGCTACGCCATGACGAACAACGTTGTCGACGAAATCTGGCAGCTCATCACGGCATCTCTAAAAGGCGACCAAAAGCGCTTCCAGGTTCAGGTCTTCCCATTCCGCATGACGCAAGCAAACCTGCATGAGAAAACCGGCCACCGCTGGCAGCCCTTCTGGGAGGAGCTGAAGGTCGCCCACGACCTGTTCGAGGAAACCCGGACCCCACCCAAGGTGGATGTCTGCGGGCGGCGTTACACCGCCGCACCTGGCGCTGTCGGCAGCACGGGAACGCGGCCTCTCGGCCGCAGCTGCTCCAGTCAGAACTCCGTCGCAGCCAATTGACGGCGAGCCAAAGACGGGGCCACCAGCAAGATGTGGCTTGAGTTGTAGCTGCCTCGCTCCTCTGGCGCCTTATCGCGTTCACGCCCTTTTAAGCATAAACGTCGCCCACTTGCTTCCGCAGGCTGCTCAATCTGCTAATGTATGCAATTGTTGCGAATTGACCGTCGCGGGTGAATAACTTGTCGAACACGTTCCAAACGCAACGTTTATCGAATGACCTTCACATTCAGCATCTCGGTTACAAGTGGTTCTATCGGCTGAACGGGTACGAAGCATTGCATATCCAGGGCAAACCCCTTGCGGCCGTTGGTCGTACGAAGCAGAGACGCGCTGTAATCCCATATAGCTTTGTGTTGGCAGCGCTCGCCGTGACCTTGATCGCGGCCTGCTACCCACCGGCATCGGCACTCGCAGTCACGATAGAACTGAAAGATGCCGCCCCGGACCGTATCGAACGTCAGCGGCTGATCGCACGCGGTGTCCCACTCGCAGGCACACCCGAAGTCGACGCACTGGACGCCCGCCTCGCAAAGCTTGAACTGAAGCGCGGCACACCGGTCATGCTGCGCATCTTCAAAGAGGAATCCCAGCTCGAACTCTGGATGCTAAAGGGCGATCGCTACATCAAGTTCGCCAACTACCCGATCTGCCATTGGTCGGGTTCACTTGGACCCAAGCTTGCCGAAGGTGACAAGCAGAGCCCGGAAGGCTTCTACACCATCACCAAACGGCAACTTCACTATTCGGGACGCTGGCGTCACTCGCTTAATATTGGCTTCCCGAACGCCTTCGACCGCTCGCTCCTGCGCACAGGATCCTACATCCTGATCCACGGCGGTTGTTCGTCGGTGGGTTGTTACGCAATGACTAACCCAGTCATTACCGAAGTCTTCGACCTGGTCAGGGCGGCACTATGGGCCGGGCAGGACCATGTCCCGGTCCATGTCTTCCCGTTCCGAATGACGGAAACCAAACTCAATCAGCACAAACAGGCCGAATGGCTTGGTTTTTGGAGAAATCTCAAAGCCGGCTACGACTCCTTTGAGCGCACCAAAAGACCTCCCCGAATAAGCGTGTGCAAAGGGTCCTACCAAGTCAGCGACGTAGGCCCCGGGGAGGTGGGGCAGTCAGCGCGCCCTTTAGACGTGTGCGGGGAAACCGCGCAAATTCTTCAAGCCGAACAGGTATTGCAAAGCATTGTAAACCACCCCTCCCGGTGGCGAACGCTCTCCGACGCGGAAAAGAAACTGTTGGCACTGCTGACAACACCGCTCGAAGACATCCTTCACCGCCGCAAGGAAGCAAAAGCGCGCGCCTCTAGTTACGTCACGGTCGGTAAAAAAGGCCGTGGCGTCCGTCAACGCCCACGCGTAACCGTCAATTGCAACCTCCGCCGCACCAGCTGCCGGCGGTTCCTTGCTCTGAAACGCAGACGTATCGTCAAGACCTACGCCAAGAAACGGCAAAAGGAACTCCGCCGCCGCCGTCGTGCCACCAAACGCCGCTAGAATCCGCTCAAAGCCCGCTGTGATGGCCGACACATCGTATGGTCAAATAGGCCCTTGCACGAACGTACGTTCAGCCCAGGCACGCGACTTGGAGTTACGATCCGTAACGTAACGATCGCCGATCGCCAGCACATCCATACCCGTTCTCAGATAGCACGACACCGCCTCGCTCGGACGCGAGACGATCGGCTCCTGCCGGTTGAAGCTGGTGTTGAGCAAGACCGGCACACCGGTCAGCCGGCCGAACTCGGCGATAAGGTCGTAGTAGCGCCGGTTGGTCGCGCGAGACACAGTCTGGAAACGCCCCGTTCCATCGAAATGCACAGCTGCGGGAATCTCCGATCGCTTGGACCGGCGCACCTTGGGTGCAAGCGTCATGAAAGGATCGGGCTGCGAAATCTTGAAGTATTCGGCTGCCCGCTCTTCCAGCACAGCGGGCGCGAACGGCCGAAACGCTTCCCGGTGCTTAATCTTCGCGTTGAGCACCTCGCGCATGTTGGGATTACGGGGGTCGGCAAGAATCGAACGGTTGCCCAATGCCCGCGGCCCCATTTCAAAGCGCCCCTGAAACCAGCCAACGATTTTTCCTTCAGCCAGGTCCCGCGCAACCCTTTCGATCAGCTCCACTTCGCTCAACGTTTCCGACGTCAATCCCGCCTCTTCCAACGCCTCAGAAATCTGTTCGTCGGAGTACTTGAGGCCATAATAGGCATGCGCCAACTCGAAGCCCCTCGGCTTCCCTAACGTCTGATGCCAATGCCAAAGCGCGCTTCCCAAAGGGGCCCCGGTATCGGAAGCACACGGCGGCACCCAGACTTCCTTAACATCGGTTTTTTGCAGGATCTTTGCATTCACGACGCAGTTCAAAGCCACCCCGCCGGCCAATACGAGATTGTCCGAAGGCTGCTGCACCATCATCGCGCGCACGATGTGCAAAACGACTTCCTCGGTCACCGTTTGCACCGCGTGAGCGATCGCAAGATGTCTATCCTCCAACAGGTTTCCCGGCAGCCGCGGCGGACCAAATGTTTCATAGAATTTTCCCGCTAGCGGCTTCAGCTCACCGTACTTGCCGTAGTTGAAATACGACATGTTGACCGCGTAGCGCCCATCCCCCAACAGCCCGATAATGTCCCGAAACCGCTGCACGTAGCTGTCATCGCCACAGGCAGCCAGCGCCATCACTTTGCCTTCGTCCGAAAATCCTTTGAAGCCGAGATACCTCGTGACGAACGTGTAAACGAGACCCAGCGAATCGAGGATCCCCTCGCTCCAATGCCGCTCGAGACGGTTGCCACGGCCGGTATAAATGCTCGTCGAAGCATCATCCCCGAAGCCGTCCATGACCAGCACATTGGCCTCTTCGAATGGCGAGACGAAAAAAACCGCCGCGTGTGCATCGTGATGTCCGACCTGCACGATCTCCGGCACATCGAACTTGCCTTCGAGTATGCGTCCTAGTCTCCGACGCAACACCGCATTGAGGCGAATGATCTCATTGCGCTGTGGGGAGTGCGCCTCTTCGCGCAGCAGATTCAGGCTGAAGGGTAAACCGGCGAGTAGCACCCGGCCGAAATTGGCACGAAGCTTGTTTTGGTCCCACGGAGTCGTGATCAAATCTATGTCGGTGAGCCCAGCCGCGCGCGGGCCAAACGCTTCGATCACGCAATGTCTCGGAAAGGCCTTGGTGCGCTTTTCGCGATTGAGTCTTTCCTCCTCGAGGACCAGCGTTGGTTTGCCATCCTCGAGAATTGCCAGCCCACTGTCATGGGTCGCGGAAACAAGCCCCAGTATACGCAAACGCCGGTCGACCTCCCGTCGTCGGGTTCCACTACGCCATTCTTCGGCGGCACGTCTAAAAGACTTCTAAACCTTGGCAAACCGCCAAGACCGTAAAAACCAAACCTCAGCCTTGGCTGCCGTGGCAATGCTTGTATTTTTTGCCTGAACCGCAGGGGCACAAGGCGTTTCGTGAAACTTTACCCCAGGTCGCCGGATTATTCGGGTCGACTTGAGCGGCACTTTTTCGAGTTTGCACCGGAGTCCGCCGCGCCTCTTGGCCGTCGTCATAACGCGCGCTTCCGTCGACAGACGCATCCGCGAATTCGAACTCGTCGAGCCCGGTCGTCGCATCAATATGATGGGCTTCCATCGGCGGCAATTCGGCCGGCTGCAGGAACTCTTCCTCCTCCTCCGGGGCCAACTCGATATGCATCAGCTGCCCGGTTACCATCTCTCTGAGCCGGGCCAGCAACGCTTCGAACAATACGAACGCTTCGGACTTGTACTCATTGAGCGGATCGCGCTGACCGTAGGCACGGAACCCAATCACCTGACGCAAATGCTCCAGCATGACGAGATGTTCGCGCCATAGGTGATCGAGCGTCTGCAGCAGAACCATTTTTTCGATCTGGCGGAACAGTTCCGGCCCAATTTCCACGGCCTTCTTTGCCGACCGCTCGTCGACCGCCTTGATAAGGCGCTCTTCGATCTCTTCGTCCGCGATGCCCTCTTCCTCGGCCCATTCACCGATGGGAAGCTCAAGCCCGAAGAGCTGTTGCATGGCCTCGGAGAGCCCTGCCGTGTCCCATTGTTCCGCATAGGCCTTCTCAGGAATGTGCTTGGTGACCAATTCGCCGACAACCTGATGGCGCAGATCCTCGACGGTTTCCGAGACATCTTCGCTGCCCATGATCTCCAGGCGTTGCTCGAAGATGACCTTGCGCTGATCGTTCATCACGTCGTCGTATTTGAGGACGTACTTCCGCGCATCGTAGTTGCGCGCTTCGACCTTCTTTTGCGCCATCTCAAGCGACTTGTTCATCCAGCGGTGCGTAATCGCCTCGCCTTCCTGCATGCCGAGTTTCTTGAGGATACCCTCCATCTTGTCGGAGCCGAAGATGCGCATCAGGTCATCGTCAAGGGCCAGGTAGAACTTCGAGCGGCCAGGATCCCCCTGACGCCCCGACCGGCCACGGAGCTGATTATCGATACGCCGGCTTTCGTGTCGCTCTGTCGCGACCACGTACAGACCTCCAGCATCCAACGCCCGCCGCTTCTTTTCGGTGACATCGGTCTCGATCTCGTCCTTCTTCTTTTTTATGTCTTTTTCTGACGGCTCGCGGCCGGCTCGCTCTTCTTCCTCGGCCCAGTCGCGTAACTGGAATTCCGCATTACCGCCGAGCTGAATGTCGGTGCCGCGGCCAGCCATGTTGGTGGCAATGGTCACCGCACTGGGCACCCCGGCCTGGGCGATGATATTGGCTTCTTGCTCATGGTAGCGCGCGTTCAAGACCTGGTGCGGAATGAGCGCCTCGCCCGACTTGGCTTTCTGGGCAAGCTCGATGAGATGCTGACCAACGTCCTCAAGATGAGCCTTGTACTCGGCTTCCTTCTCGGACTTGAACGCCTCCGCTTGCGTCAGGATCTTCTTGCCGAGCTCTTGGACGTACTTCTTGTCTTTCAAGAGTTCCGAAAGGTATTCCGACTTTTCGATGGATGCCGTACCGACGAGAACCGGCTGCCCGCGGCGCACCGCATCGGACAGCTCCATGATGATGGCGCGGTACTTCTCATCTTGGGTGCGGTAGACCTCGTCGTCTTCATCGACACGCCCAATCGACACGTTGGTCGGGATCTCGATAACATCGAGCCCATAGATGTCCATGAACTCAGCCGCTTCCGTGGCCGCCGTCCCCGTCATTCCCGAGAGTTTGTCGTAAAGCCGGAAATAGTTCTGGAATGTAATGGAGGCGAGCGTCTGGTTCTCTGGCTGGATATCAGCGCCTTCCTTCGCTTCGAGGGCTTGGTGCAGCCCCTCCGAGTAGCGCCGGCCAGGCATCATGCGGCCTGTGAATTCGTCGATGATGACGACATCGCTACCTTTGACGATGTAGTCCTTGTCGCGCTGAAACAGCTTATGCGCGCGCAACGCCTGGTTGACGTGATGCACGATGGTAACATTCTCAACATCGTATAACGTCGTACCCTTGAGCAGACCGGCTTCGTCAAGCAGCACTTCGAGGAACTCGTTCCCCTCGTCGCTCAGAGCGACCTGCCGCTGCTTTTCATCAATCTCATAGTGTTCGGGCTTGAGTTTCGGAATGAACTTGTCGACCGCGACGTAGAGCTCCGCCTTATCTTCGATTGGCCCGGAGATAATCAGCGGCGTGCGCGCTTCGTCGACCAGGATCGAGTCGACCTCGTCCACAATGGCGTAGGCATGGCCACGTTGCACCATCTCCTCCGCGCTCATCTTCATGTTGTCGCGAAGGTAGTCGAAACCGAGTTCGTTGTTGGTCGCATACGTTACATCGCAGGCATATTGCGCCTTGCGTTGGTCGTCATCGAGGTCATGCACGATGCAGCCAATGGTCAATCCCAGAAACTTGTAGACCTGCCCCATCCACTCCGCGTCGCGTTTGGCCAGGTAGTCGTTCACCGTCACCACGTGCACGCCACGTTGCGTCAGTGCATTGAGGTAGACCGGCAGCGTCGCCACAAGGGTCTTGCCTTCACCGGTCTTCATCTCGGCGATATCGCCGTTATTCAGCACCATGCCGCCGATCAGCTGCACATCGAAGTGGCGTTGACCCAACGTCCGCTTGGCCGCTTCGCGCACCGTTGCAAAAGCCGGGACGAGCAGGTCATCGAGCTTAGTGCCCTCCTGCAGTTGCTGGCGGAACATTTCAGTGCGACTGCGCAACTCATCGTCGCTCAGAGCTTCAAGCTCACCTTCGAGCGCATTAATCGCCTCCACCTTAGGGCGAAACTTGCGCACCAAGCGCTCGTTGGAAGAACCGAATATTTTAGAAGCGATCGTGCCGAGAGAAAGCATCAATGTCCTCGTGATGCGTGAAACAGGCCCCGTATAGCCGTAAATCGAGCTTGTCTGTCCGGTTGGCCCATATTCGTCGCCATTCCTGGCGCAGCGTTCAGATGTCTTTTGGACATCTATCAGATCGAATGTGACCCTCAATGGGAACGGGCAGAGAACGCAGGACACGACAAGAACGACAGCAACACCTTGCGGCACCGCAGCTGCACAGCAATAAGGAACGCTGGTAAGGATTGTCAACGCGTCCCAACGTCGGCAGCCCACCCGATACCGCCAGCTGCCTGTCCAAATCTTCACTTGGCAGGTCGCGGCAGCTCTGGTCTAAACGCGGGCGTATAGGGCGCCCAGAACCTCTTGGATTCGTACAATGGTAAACCAGCGGGTGGCCTTGATCTTCAGTCTAAAGGCAACCGAGTTGAGACATATGAGCCCTAAATCGAGCCCGATCGCCGCCCTAGCATTGGCTGCAACCTTGGGATTGAGCGCCTTCGCGCCAGCCTTTGCACAAACCACAGAAAACACGGTCATCGCCAAGGTGAACGGTCATGAGATCACCGAACAGGATGTCGCCCTGGCGGAAGCTGAAATCGGCACCGATCTAGGCAAACTGGATGCAGCCACCCGCCGCCGCGTCCTCGTCGAATACGTGATCGAAACCCAGCTAATGGCCGACGCCCTCGATCTCGAAAAGGCTAAAGTCCCGAACCTTGACCGCAATTTAGCTTACTTCAAACGTCGTGCGAAGCGGGAAACCTACTTTGAAAACAAGGTCAAATCTTCCGTAGGCGAAGCCGCCGCGAAAACCTTCTTCGAGGACCGCGTCAAAGGCATGAAGCCCGAGGAGGAAGTGAAAGCCCGTCACATTCTGGTTGGGACCGAGGAAGAAGCCCGCGACATCAAGGAAAAGATCAACCGCGGGACCGACTTCGCGGAATTGGCCAATGAGCACTCGAAGGACCCCGGCACAAAGGCCAACGGTGGCCTACTCGGCTTTTTCTCCCGCGGTCAGATGGTACCGCAATTCGAGGAAGCCGCCTTTGCAATCAAGCCCAATGAGGTCTCCGATCCTGTCCAGAGTCGGTTCGGCTGGCATCTAATCCTGGTCGAAGAGAAGCGCAAAAAACCGCTTCCAAAGTTTGATGAGGTCAAAGACCGCATTCTCAACGGTATGATCCACAAGAAGGCTCAGGCGGTCGCCAAACAGCTCCGTGATAGCGCTAAGATCGAGTACCTCGACGCCGGCATTCAAAAGCAGGTCGAGGAAGAAAAGAAGCGTGCAGGCGTCCAACAACAGCAGTTAATCGAACAGCTCAAGAAGATGCAGGAGGCCAAGCAAGGCGCCAAGCCTGCTGCACAACCGGCCACTGAAGAAAAGAATTAGCACTTCGCAACGAACGGAAGATGGGAATGAACGGCCCCGTCTCGCCATTTGCACCACGCAATCTGCCCGATATGCCGGAGATACCCGGCATACGCCTTGCGGCCATCGAGGCGGGCATCAAGTACCAAGGACGGCGGGATCTGTTGCTCGCCGTCTTTGAGCCGGGCACAGTGGCTGCGGGCGTGTTGACGCAATCAAAAACGCGTTCTGCGGCCGTCGACTGGTGCTCGGAGCAGTTAAAACACGGCCGAGCCCGCGCACTAGTGGTCAATTCCGGCAACGCCAACGCTTTCACCGGAAAACGTGGCGTGGACGCTGTCCGGCTAACTGCTGAAGCCGCCGCAAAAGCCGTCGGATGCGAGCCCGAGGAGGTATTCATCGCGTCCACCGGCGTCATTGGCGAGCCACTCGAAACCGGTAAATTCGCACACCTTCTCGAAATCCTCGCAAAGGACGCCACCGCCGCGGCTTGGCGAGCCGCCGCCGAGGCGATCATGACCACCGACACCTACCCCAAGCTTGCCGCGGACGGCGCCCCCAGCCTCCCCATAGCCGGAATCGCCAAAGGCTCCGGCATGATTGCACCCGACATGGCCACGATGCTCGCCTTTCACTTCACCGACGCGAACATCGACCATGCACTGCTTCAACAGGCCGTGCTCGGCCACGCACAAGACACCTACAACCGCATCACTGTCGATAGCGACACCTCAACCAGCGATACTGTCATAGTCTTTGCAACCGGCAAGGCGACCGAGCGCGGCATGGCGCCGATCACATCGGCCGAACAGCCGGAATTCGCCAATTTTTCAAAGGCTCTCGGCACCAATATGCTCGAACTTGCCCAGCAGATCGTCAAAGACGGCGAGGGGCTGACAAAGTTTGTAAAAGTCAGTGTATCGGGCGCTGAATCGGTTCAAGCCGCACGCCGCATCGCGTTTGCCATCGCGAACTCACCGCTGGTCAAAACTGCGATCGCGGGAGAGGACCCAAACTGGGGGCGTGTCATCATGGCCATTGGAAAGTCTGGAGAGGCCGTTGAGCGCGACAGTATAGAGATCCGCTTTGGAGAACACCTCGTCGCCCGGCAAGGGGAACGTGCCCCCAACTACGACGAGGCGGCCGCGGCGGCGTACATGAAGGCTGCCGAAATCCACATCTACGTCGACGTCGGCGTCGGCACGGGCAAAGACCACGTATGGACCTGCGACCTCACTCACCGCTACATTTCAATCAATGCGGACTATCGCAGCTAACCCCCGATGGAAATCAGGTCGGCCAGTGACCTTTGCGCACTGACTTTGCCATGTAAGCCGGCATTTGACCCCGGCATGTAACCAAGGCGTATCCATGGAAATCTCGTTCTGGCTTGAGCGCTGGCAAAACGGTGAAATCGGCTTTCATCGGGACGCCTTTAATCCAGCCCTGGAAGCCCATTGGGAAAAGCTCGAAGTTGAGCCACCAACGACCGTGTTCGTTCCCTTGTGCGGCAAGAGTCGCGATATGGAATGGCTTGCGCGCAGAGGGCACCAAGTCGTCGGCGTCGAGCTCAGTGAACTGGCGATTGATGCCTTCATGGAAAGCCAGCAACTGAAGCCCGTTCAGCGGCAACAGGATGGATTCATCGTTAAATCTGCAGGACCGTATGAAATCTGGTGCGGCGATCTCTTTGCACTGCCCGATCAACGCATGGCATCGGTCTCGGCCGTTTACGATCGGGCCAGCCTGGTAGCGTTGCCGCCCCTCTTACAGTCTCAGTACGCCGATTGGCTGAAAACAAACCTGCCCGATGCACCAGCATTGATCGTTTCTCTCGCCTACGATCAAACTGAAATGAAGGGACCACCGTTTTCAATACCAGAGGTTCGGGTGCGAGAGATCCTTGGCGACCATTACGCTCTAAAGATTCTGGCAAGCGATAACGTCATCGACGATAACGCCGCACTCAGAAAACGCGGTCTGACAGGACTTCACGAAACCGTCTACCTGGCGCGGAGCATCCCATGAGCCATCAGGCGACGAAGATATCCGAAAACGCGACCGGTAAGCAGAAAGCCTTACCCATCACGCTCGTCGTTTCGGCCGCGCTGGTCGATTCAGACGGTCGCGTGCTCATCTGCAAGCGTCCTGATGGAAAATCGCTTGCCGGTCTATGGGAGTTTCCAGGCGGAAAGGTCGAGCCAGACGAATCACCCGAGGCCGCGCTCGTACGAGAGCTAAAGGAAGAACTCCATATCACGGTCTGCGAAAGCTGCCTGAGCCCGTTTACATTCGCCAGCCATACCTACGAGCACTTCCACTTGCTTATGCCACTGTTTTTATGCCGCAAGTGGGAGGGCGAAATGAAACCCATCGAGCACCCGGAAATTGCTTGGGTTCGCGCTAGCCGTCTCAGCCGCTATCCGATGCCGCCGGCCGATGCACCAATGATCCCACTCCTTCGAGATCTTCTTAGCTGATCCAGTTCAGTTGCTCAGCCAACGGCTGAGTGTCACTATTAACGGAAGCACTGCGCACTGAGCTCGATTAGATTGCGCACAATGCTTCCGCAAGTAGTGATAGTCCGAAGATCCAATTATCAACGTAACTACCAGACTTCAGCGCTGAATGCAGACGGCCCAACATTTGTTACGTGATGAGATAAAGCAAGCTCGGCCCGCATATTACGAGCGCGCTCGGTCTCAATGTTTGCCCGCCTGCACTAACCGGAGCTGCACTCAGCGCTATTTCCCGTATACCAAAACTGTAAGACGGTTGCTTCATCCATTTGGACTAGGGCCCCCAGCTCTAAGCCGTTGGTAAACGGTTCTGACCGGTCATAGTGACTTTAGAAGCCTTTTAAGTTGCGCATGGGTCACACGTGGGGGTTGTGGTTGGCGTGTCATCGGACTATTACGAATCCCGATTCTTGCCCAAGACCTTCGTCAGGCTTACCTGAGCGCTACCTGGCTTTAGCGGTTGCGGCTGGTCCTCATGCGGCACCCATGCCGTCAGCGTAAGGATTTCGAAAGTCGCAGACACAAGACCATCCTCAGTTGCGAACAACTCCTTATAAATTTCGCAAACCCTCGTTAGCAGACCGCGTGTAACCGGGACACGCCGCCGCGCCGCGAGCATATTGGTCGCCCCCATCGCGCGGAGCTCCTCCATCAAGGCAAGTGGCGTCTTGTAGGTCACCGTAACGATATCCGAATCCACCACCGGCAACGCGAAACCGGCCCTTTGAGATAAAGCGCCGAGCGCTCGCACATCGATGAACGGCGCCACCCGTGGTGACACACCGCCAATGACTTCCTCTTCCGCGAGGAACCATGCCTGCCGCAGTTCTTTTAGTGTCTCTCCGCCAGCGAGTGCCGCAAGCAACAGCCCATCTGACTTCAGCGCTCGCCTGATCTGCACCAGAGTCCCGGGAAGATCATTGACGAACTGCAGCGCAAGCCCCGAGGCGATCAGATCAAAATCGCCATCCCCGAACGCCAAAGCCTCCTCGTCACACAGCACGCATGGGCCATCGCAATGCGCCAATAATCCGTTAGAATGTTCCGCATCCACGACCAGCCCGACCTTCGCAAGGCTGCGCAGCGATCGGCTCAATACACCATGGTGTGCACCAAGATTGAGTGCTTTCGGAAATTCGCGCTGAACGATCTGCACCCGTTCAGTGATGTCCTTGCTCACCCGCTGTAACAAAAAGTCGCGATCGCTAGCACCGGCGGCGATCCTGTTGCGGCGGCGCTTCAACAGATCTCGGTCGAACGGTTTTGCAGGGTCTGCAGTCATCTATGGGATCGTCCGTGAAGGCACGATAGGCTTTCAGCCTAACATGCAATACCTCCAAGGTCCCAAGATGTTGCAAAAGCGGGCAGCCGCAACCGACATTGAAACCAATGATCAGACGTCGGACCGACCTCTGATCGGCCTCGTTACGGCACGGCTGATCGATCTGATCATGCCGCCCGTCTGCCTCTCTTGCCGCGAACCGATTGCCACCCGCAACGCACACTGCCCACAATGCTGTGGAGCGATAGATTTTATCAGCGCTCCGCGGTGTGACCACCTTGGCATCGCGCTTTCCTACACGACGGGCACGATCATGGTGTCAGCCGCCGCCGCGGCAAGGTCCCGACCTTCCGCTAGAGCCCGTGCCGTCGGCCGCTATCGAGGCACGCCGCAGCGGCTCGTTCACAGCTTCAAGTTCCGTGATCGCCACGACGTAGGCCAGCATATCGGTCACTGGCTTTACCGATCCGGCCGCAATCTGATCGCGGAAGCTGACGTGCCCGTGCCTTTGAGCCGATTACGCCTGCTCCATCGCCGCTTCAATCAAGCCGCAATCTTGGCCCAGGAAATCTCGCGGAGGTCCGGTGTGCCGGCAGCCGAGCACTGCTGCGGGCCGGCGCCGCAAATGTGGACGTGCTTGCCATTGCCCTGGTGTCCGGACCACGAAACGTGACAACATAGTCCTACAAATGTGCCGCAGAGGCCAACCTTCCAAGTGTTGCACGGCGGCACTTGCCCTGGCTTTTCCAGAGCCGAGACCGTACCCCCTTTAGGCACTGACGAAACCTTGGATGAGAAATGAGCGAGACTGAACGCGCCGGCGGCGGAAACTCCATCGCCGTCACGATCTACACAACGATGCTCTGCCCTTATTGCCACCAGGCCAAACACCTGTTGAAGCGCAAGGGTGTCGACTATCATGAGATCGACGTCACCATGCGGCCGCGGGAACGCGCAGCCCTGCGTGAGCGCGCCGGCGGACGCCACACCGTACCTCAGATCTTCGTCGGCCCGCTTCACGTAGGCGGCTGCGACGACCTGTTTGAACTCGAAAGCCTCGGTCGGCTTGACGAGCTTCTTAACAGCACAGTTTAGTCGGCATCGACTCAGACAGGAAGGCAGCGCGAACAATGACATCACAAGCAAAATCAGAGGTGTTCCGCGCCGCACTCGTACAAATGTGTTCCGGCCGCAGCCCCACTAAGAATATTTCCGCCGCCAGCGAATTAATCCGGCAGGCAGCCGCCGGCGGAGCCGCCTACGTTTTGACCCCGGAAGTCACCAACATCATGGAAATCGAACGCGAGACGTTATTCGAGGCCGCCGAACCTGAGTCTGAAAATCGCGCGCTTGCGGACCTACAGGCACTTGCCGACGGATTGTCCATTTGGCTCCACATCGGCTCACTTGCGATCCGCCACACGCGCGACAAGCTCGTCAACCGCTCCTATCTCCTTGCTCCCAATGGGCGCATAGCCGCGTACTACGACAAGATCCACATGTTCGATGTCTCGCTGGCCAACGGCGAGGTCTACTCGGAAAGTCGCAATTATGCCGCCGGCAACCGGGCGGTCGTCGCCGAAACGCCGTGGGGCGGCCTCGGCCTGACGATCTGCTACGACCTTCGCTTCCCCTATCTATTCCGCGCTCTCGCATTGGCCGGCGCGAAAATGATCGCCGTCCCCGCCGCCTTCACGCGCCCAACCGGCGAAGCCCACTGGCATGTTCTGTTGCGCGCCCGCGCCATTGAAACACAGTGCTATATCTTCGCCGCGGCCCAGGGCGGCGACCATGAGCATGGCCGCAAGACATACGGCCACAGTGTTATTGTATCACCTTGGGGAGAAATACTGGCCGAAGCCGGCATCGAGCCTGGTCTCATCGCCGCCGACATCGACCTTGCCCGTGTTAATGAAATTCGTGCCCGCGTTCCCTCGCTCAGGGCCAACGAAAGATTCACACTTGTCACGGAGACTGTGGCCGACGCTGATGGGGCCAAGGAATGATCAAGTACGCATTGCGCTGCGCCAACGAGCACGAATTCGAAGCTTGGTTTAACAGCAGCGCCGCCTTTGATGATCAAAAACGCGCAGCACTCCTTCGCTGCCCGGTCTGCGAAACAGACAAGGTCGAAAAAGCGCTAATGGCGCCAAGAGTGGTAACCAAGAAGGGCCACACATTACAGCAACTCCCTTCGGAGACTGCCGCCACACCGTCTGCGCCCGAACCCGCGCCGAATCCTAAAACCGGCGGACCCGACACATACGCCCCGGTATCCTCCGACCCCCGGCACACTAAAATCGTCGATTTGATGCGCCAGCTGCGCCAACACGTCGAGGCTACGACCGAAGACGTAGGCAAACGTTTCACCGAGGAAGCCCGCAAGATTCACTATGACGAAACCGAACCACGCGGCATTCGCGGTGAAGCCACCGCCCAAGAGGTTCGCGACTTACAGGATGAGGGGGTGACAGTCACTCCCCTGCCCCGCCTCCCCGACGATCACAATTGATGTCCATTAACACCACTGCCGCGTGTTAAGGCCTCACTGGCAGAGGCACGGCCGATATGCTAGGCGGCAGGGGAATTTCTTGAATGCCTGCACGAACCTGCGGACGCGCCCGACCGAAATCCGGCCGCGAAGAGTAGCGTGCGCAGCTTTAACAGGAGCCTCAGATGGGCTCCGCAGCACCCGGAACACCGATGGATCTTCGCAACGTCGCAATCATCGCACACGTCGACCACGGCAAGACCACCCTAGTCGACGAACTTTTGAAACAATCCGGCGCCTTCCGCGACAATCAACGGATCGCCGAGCGCGCGATGGATTCAAACGACATCGAGCGCGAACGCGGCATCACGATCCTCGCCAAATGCACCAGCGTCGTCTGGAAGAACACCCGCATAAACATTGTCGACACGCCCGGCCACGCCGACTTCGGCGGCGAAGTCGAGCGCATCCTCAACATGGTCGATGGCTGCATTGTCCTCGTCGACGCATCCGAAGGTCCGCTACCTCAGACGAAGTTCGTCGTCACCAAGGCGCTGAAGCAGGGCATGCGCCCGATCGTTGTGATCAACAAGATCGACCGTCCCGACGAGCGCCACAACGATGTCCTCAATGAAATCTTCGACCTCTTCGCCAACTGCGACGCGGACGACGATCAGCTCGATTTCCCCGTGCTCTACGGCTCCGGGCGCAACGGCTGGATGGCAACCGACCCGTCAGGTCCCCAGGACGATCTCACTCCCATGTACGACCTGATCCTCAAGCACATACCGGCGCCGACAGTTCATCCTGGCGCCTTCCGCATGCTCGCGACGACATTGGAAGCCGACCCATTCCTAGGCCGCATCTTGACCGGACGCATTTCCTCTGGAGCCGTCAAGCCGAACATGACGGTCAAGGCGCTCAGCCGGGATGGCGAACTTATTGAGAATTTTCGCATCTCCAAGGTCCTGGCGTTTCGCGGCCTGGAGCGCACGGCCGTCGACTTGGCCGAAGCCGGCGATATCGTCGCCATCTCAGGAATGAGCGAAGCCAACGTCGCCGACACCATCTGCGACCCTTCCATCGACAAGGCCATTCCCGCCCAGCCGATCGATCCACCCACCCTGTCAATGACCTTCCGCATCAATGACGGACCATTTTCCGGCCAGGAGGGCGACAAGGTCCAGAGCCGGGTCATCCGCGACCGCCTGATGCGCGAAATCGAGCGCAACGTCGCCATTCGCGTCGAAGAGACCGAAGACAAGGAAGCGTTCATCGTCTCAGGCCGCGGCGAACTTCAGCTCGCCATCCTCATTGAGAACATGCGCCGCGAAGGCTTCGAGCTGACCGTTTCGAGACCGCGCGTCGTTTTCAAGAGCGACGATGAGACCGGCCAGCGCTTGGAGCCGATCGAGGAAGTCATCGTCGACGTCGACGACGAGCACACCGGTGTCATCGTGAGAAAGCTGTCCGAACGCAGAGGCGACATTGCCGAGATGAAACCGTCTGGCGGCGGCCGCACGAGGCTCGTGTTCCATGTCCCGACTCGTGGTCTGCTCGGGTACCAGTCCGAACTCCTCTCTGACACCCGCGGCACTGCCGTCATGAACCGCCTCTTCCACGCCTACGCGCCCTACAAGGGCGAGATCCCTGGCCGCCGGACTGGCGTTTTGATCTCCAACGGCACCGGCGTTGCAACGGCATACTCGCTATTCTATCTCCAGGATCGCGGTCCCGCGATGATCGGCCCGCAGACCAAGGTCTACGAAGGCATGATCATCGGACAGCACACACGCGAGAACGACTTGATCGTCAATGTCGTCGAAGCCAAGAAACTGACCAACGTCCGCTCGTCGGGCAAGGACGAAGCCCTGACCTTGTCGCCACCCTTGAAGCTATCGCTCGAAGCCTCGCTGAGCTACATCGCCGACGATGAACTCGTCGAGATCACGCCGGAGAACATCCGCCTGCGCAAACGCTGGCTCGACCCCAACGAGCGCAAGAAGCAGGAGCGCAAACGCGAAGCCGAAAGCAAGGTGGCCTGACGGGGGCGACACCGGCCAGATTGCTCGTTACGACAGCAGGTAGGTAGCTTCAGCGCTCCTTGATCTCATAGCCGAATGCCAGAACGGCCTTGATCTTTTCGATCGCCGTGCCGCGGTCGAGATCCTTGTCGGCCACTGACAGCGCTTCGTAAGACACGAGATTAGGGTGCTTTTTGGCCTCATCGTCACGGCGCGGGCCATAGCTCCAACCTTGCTGCAACCGCAAGCGCGCCCAGTTTTAGTGGGCATTCTCCGCCAGCTTTTCGTTCAGTTCGGCAAGATCGGAACCAATATCTACCTCGCGGATATCGATAGGCCGCAGCGTAAATTCGGCCATTATTTCTCCCTCCTCACGCGGTTGCCTTCGACGGTTGCCCATCAAAACCGCATTGACCCGTCTGGAGTAAGGCCGCAACGCTCCCGGATTAAATTATCGAAGAGCAACGTCAGGCTGTTGTTGACAGAACACCGCCCTCTTTGACACGCCCCGCGAACACCAATACTCGGTTTCCATGATGGACTTAGCCACGCGCTGGCCGCAAGGCCTCACTCCCACGGATGAATACCAGGCCGCCCTCGATTTCATCCAGGATGACGATGGCCATCTGTTCGTCACTGGCCGGGCGGGCACCGGCAAGTCGACGTTGCTTCGCGCCATCCGCGACATGCTCCCACAAGAGATGGTCATTCTTGCACCGACCGGCCTCGCAGCAGTCAACATTGGCGGCCAGACGATCCATTCATTTTTCGGCCTACCGCCACGCCTGATCCGGCCTGAAGACATCAAGCGCAGCCGCAACGGCCGTGTCATGCGCCGGCTTGAATTCATCATCATCGACGAAGTTTCCATGGTCCGTTCCGATCTGATGTGGGCCATCGACCAGTCGTTGCGCCTCAATCGCGGACGCGCCCGCGAGCCCTTCGGCGGCTGCCGGTTGATCCTGTTTGGCGACCTGCATCAGCTTCCGCCGGTGGTCCAAGAAGCCGAAGTCGCCGAGCACCTCGAATCCACCTACGGCGGACCGTTTTTCTTCTCGGTCTCCTCGCTGAATGAGGGCTCAGGCACAGCGCTGATCGAACTCAACCAGGTTTTCCGCCAATCCGACGAAGACTTGATCAGCGTCCTCAACCGCATCCGCGACGGCGACGTCGATGAGGCTGATCTTGAGTGTCTCAATCAGCGTGTTTCCCCGATCCGGACCCTGAGCGAAGGTGACCCCTATGTCATCCTGACACCAACTAATGCTGCCGCCCAGCGCATTAACTTTGCGTACCTCGATGCTCTGTCGACGGAACCGCGTGCCTACGAGGCCAACCTCACTGGTGAGTTCAACCAGAGCGCCCAGCCCACCGACACAAAGCTAATCCTGAAGACAGGCGCAAAGGTCATCATGCTGCGTAACGATCCCGACCGGCGTTGGGTCAACGGCAGTATCGCCCGCGTTTCGAGACTGACCGAAGATCGGGTCTGGATCGAGATTTCGGGACGCGAGCACGAGATCGAGCCGGTCGCCTGGGAGCAGCGCCGCTATGCCTTCGATAAGACCGCCGAGAAGGTCGTCGAAACGGTTTCCGGAACATTCACTCAGTTCCCGCTGCGGCTCGCCTGGGCGCTGACAATACACAAATCCCAAGGCCTGACCCTTGAGCGAGCTTACATCGACCTCGGACGAGGCACCTTCGCCCACGGCCAGGCATATGTCGCTTTGTCGCGGTGCGTTTCATTGGAGGGGCTTGCCCTGGCTCGGCCGCTGCGACCTCATGACATCCTGTTCGACCGCTCTGCACTGCAGTACCGCGACCTTTTTCACACCATCAACTGATCCTCAAACCTCTGACTCCAAACGCGTTTTTCCGCGCTTGCGAAACGATGTTCAGATAGGATTGATGCGTTGCGACGTACTCAGAAACAGGCGCGCTAGCAGGGTTTTAGAGCTGTTCACTGAACGCTTCTAAGACCCTTTTCGACGAAGGTATATTGAAGTGGAATGCAGATCTTTGTTGCGCTGCACAATCAATCGCACTATATTGCCGATTATCGGAAACGCAGCGACTGCTTAGTCGATCCTTCACTGCACCAAGCCTGCTGCTGCCACCCGAACCCAACACGTTGCATCGCCGCACGAGTTAACACATCAATCGACCCCATGAAGGAGCACCCTCCCATGAACGAACAGTTCACCCGCCAGGCTCAAGATATGTTCGCAGCCGCTAAAGAAGCCCGCATCCCTGAGAACCTCCAGGCATTCGCTGAAGAGGGCGTCACGAAGTCCCGCGAAGCATTCGCCAAGATGAATACGGTGGCTCAGGACAGCGCCAAAGCTGCTGAGGAAGTCCTCCTCGCTGCCCAGGCCGGCGCAAAAGCAATCGGCGAAAAGATGGTCCACAACACGACCGTCAACGCCCAGGCCGTTTTCGACGCAGCAGAATCGATCGCTCGCGCCAAGACGCTCCCTGAAGCTGCCCGCCTGCAGGCTAACTTCTTCCAGCAGCAGTTCGCTGTTGCCGGCGCACAAACGAAAGAACTCTTCGAGCTCTCTTCGAAAGTTGCTCGCCAGACGTTTGAGACCATGAACACTGCTTCTCAAAAGAACTTCGAGCAGTTCAAGAATTAATTGACACATCTTTTCGCTTCCGGCAGCTGCCCGCCTGAAGCCGCAAACGGCGCGGATCCCAATCCCGCGCCGTTTGTTATTTCCACGGCGCGAAAGCGAAGCCGGCTGCAGCGATCGAAACCGATTCCCCCCAATGACCACCACAGCTGACGGTTTCTGGCCTCAAAGCAGACCGCCTGCTAGACTTCCCCCATGCTGGACGCCCATCGCCATGTCTCAGTCCGCCCCGCGACCGCCGCTGACGCCGCCGCTCTAGCGGAGATTTTTCAATCGTCATGGCACCACGCCTATACCGGCGTCATCCCCTACGCACAGCTGGCAAAGACCCTGGAACACCGCGGCGATCACTGGTGGTCACGGACACTGCACCGCGGCAGAGCCTATCTTGTCCTTGAGGTCATGGGTAAGCCCTCGGGTTATGCGAGCTTCGGCCGCGCCCGCTATCCAGGTCCTCAAGAAGGCGAAATCTACGAACTCTACCTATCCCCGCTCTATCAGGGCCTAGGTTTCGGCGAGCATTTGTTTGAAGCCTGCCGCGTCGCGCTTGATCAACGCGGCCGAAAAGGTCTGATGGTCTGGGTCTTGCGCGAAAACCACCCCGCCCGCCAGTTTTACATCCATCGCGGAGGCCGGGCCGCACTTCGCCGCATCGACCTATCACTCGGCGCACCGCTAGAGAAGCTCGGTTACGTCTGGGATTGAAGGGTCCGAAATCCTTTCCGCCAATGGCGGCGATGAGCCCCTCGGGACGCCTGCGGCAATGCTCCATCAAGTCCACCGATTGCCCGCGCCTCCCACCAAAAGCCCATCGCCGGCTGCTGGCATCCCGAAGCGCCACAGCGTATGAAGGATTGGACGCAACGAACCACAATCGATCGGACGCCAGACGCGACCCTGCCGCGGCCGCTACACGGCGGGCGGCTTTCCGCCGAGCCCAGGAGAACCCACATGCGCATCGACGCCATCCCCATTGGCCAGAATCCACCAGAGGACATCAATGTCATCATCGAGGTCCCCGTCGGCGGCGAACCGATCAAATATGAGATGAACAAAGAAGCCGGCACGCTGTTCGTTGATCGCTTCCTGTATACCCCGATGCGCTATCCCGGAAACTACGGCTTCGTACCGCACACGCTCTCCGCCGACGGCGATCCCGTCGACGTCCTCGTCTGCAACACACGCGCGATTTTCCCCGGCGCGGTCATCAACTGCCGTCCGGTCGGTGTCCTCGTCATGGAGGACGATGGCGGTGGCGACGAGAAAATCATCGCAGTACCCACCTCGAAGTTGACCCAGCGCTATGATAAAATTAGAGATTATACCGATCTTCCGGACATCTCGATGAGCCAGGTCGAGCACTTCTTCAACCACTACAAGGACTTGGAGCCTGAAAAGTGGGTCAAGATCGGGCACTGGGGCAAAGCCGATGAGGCCCGTCAATGCATCCTCGATTGCATCGAGCGCGCGAAGACCAGTTGACGACGGGCAAACATATAGCGGAGGCGCGGCAAGCAACGCATGGCTGATCTGAAAATCGCGGTCATGGGCGCATCGGGGCGTATGGGCCGGGCCCTCATCCGCGCCGTTCATGAAAAAAACGGCGCGGTGATCTCGGGCGGCACCGAGTACGAGGGCTCACCCGCCATCGGAGCCGATCTCGGTACGCTGGCCGGCCTCGATCCGCTCGGCCTAACCGTCAGTGCGCAGACCGAAGACGTGATTGCGGCGTCTGACGCAATTCTGGACTTTACCGCCCCTCAAGCCACCATCACGTTCGCCCGCCTGGCCGCCGAGCATGGCGTTGCCCACATAATTGGCACCACCGGTTTCACCGGCAACGACGACGCCGCTATCGATGAGGCCGCGCGGCAAACCCGCATTGTCAAGGCCGGCAATATGAGCTTGGGTGTAAACCTGCTAACGGCCCTGACCGCCAAGGTTGCAGCCGCACTCGACGAGGATTTCGACATCGAAATCGTCGAAATGCACCACCGCCATAAGGTCGATGCCCCGTCCGGAACCGCCCTGATGTTGGCCCAGGCCGCCGCCGAAGGCCGAGGCGCCGCGTTGCTGGAAAAAGCCGTCCGTACCCGTGACGGTCACACAGGCGAGCGTCGTCCAGGCGACATCGGCATCCAGACCCTGCGCGGCGGCTCCGTGGTCGGCGATCACACGGTCATTTTTGCGGGTAATGGTGAACGCATATCGCTGTCGCACCACGCCGAAGACCGCTCTATTTTCGCCAATGGAGCCGTCAAAGCAGGCTTGTGGACACGCGACAAAGAGCCGGGCCTATATTCCATGATTGACGTTCTGGGCTTATAGCAATGGCCTAGAAAAAGAACTGAGGGTTCAAGGGGACGCCAGAATGATGGACAACGTGCTTGTGCTCGTACGCCACGGCCAAAGTGAATGGAATGAGCGCAATCTATTCACGGGCTGGCGCGATCCGGACCTGACGAAACTCGGCGTCCAGGAGGCGGAAAAAGCCGGCAGGTTGCTCAAGGCCCAAGGCATCAAGTTCGATATTGCCTACACCAGCGTCCTACTGCGCGCCAAACGCACACTGTCGATCATCATGGAGAACCTTAACCAGACCCAGATCCCGGTCACCTGCGATCTGGCGCTGAACGAACGCGACTATGGCGAGCTCTCGGGCCTCAATAAGGACGAGGCCCGCAACCAGTGGGGCGAGGAGCAAGTCCTGATGTGGCGGCGCAGCTATGATATTCCGCCACCGGGCGGTGAAAGTTTGAAGGACACCGCCGCTCGCGTTTTGCCCTTCTACAAGAAACAAATCTGGCCCGCGGTGAAATCGGGCAAGAATGTCATTGTCGCCGCACACGGCAATTCCATCCGAGCCCTAATCATGTACCTGGAAGAGCTTTCCGCCCAACAGATCGTCGAACGGGAAGTGGCAACGGGCGTACCGATGGTCTACCGCCTGACGATGCACGGTCACGTCGAGGACTGCCGCAACCTTGTGGCCTGACCGGGGGATCGCCCGCCTGGGCTCAAGCTCAAGGCTTGATGTACGTGTAGCCCATACCCTGTAAGCGACTCACTTCGGCCACGCCGGACGGAACGATGTCCTCTTCAAACACTTCGAAAAGGTCTTTGTCTTTATCGATTTTGCGGCCCCGCAACGTATTCGAGCAGACATTGAAACCGACGTTCTGACCTTTGAGATTGCTGACGTTGCCCTGCAGTTTCAGGTCGTCCTTGGCCTGCATCAACAAACCCAGACCGTTGCCATGCATGACCACTTTGACCTCGAGGTTGTCTTTGCCGACTGCGTTGATGTGGTTTTGAATATTGCGCAGCGCGCCATAGTATTTCTTGCCGCTATCACCGCCCGGATAGTTGATGTGATACACGACCTTCTGCTTGCCATAACGGCTGTCTTCGGCTTGCGCCGTCATCACACCGGCAAATCCGACGGCAGCGGCCATCGCCATTACAATTAGCGTTCTCAGCATTTCCTCATTCCTCAATTTGCTTGTTTGAACCACCGGTCCGCGCAAACGCACCGCTCTGGGATCCGTACGGTAACATGGCAGCGCCAGCCCCATGCCGGCAATCCACATGCTCGTGAACACCCGTGTGTTGCAGTGCCGAAAATTCCAGACCTGGCGCCAGGCAACTTGCGGGCCGCAAGGCGTCGCGCTAGAGCAGTCCAACCCGAGTACAACCGCGTCCTCAACATCCACGGTCGATCGGCACCAAACAACAACAAGAAGCGTCGGTCGCGCTTTCCATCCAAAGTCTCGAGACCGGTTTCCTTCCGAATTAACTTCCGCCCTGCTGTTGCGCGGACCTCAAAGAACCCCAAGCACCTCAAAAAGAGAAGCGAATATGACAACTCACAAACTGCTCTTGCTGCCCGGCGACGGCATCGGCGTGGAAATCAGCCGCGAGGTCGAACGCGTTATTGCCATCCTCAACGGCAAGGGCGGCCCCAACTCCTTCGAAGTCGAACGCGACCTGGTCGGTGGGGCGGCGATTGATGCGCATGGCGTTGCCATCACCGAGGAGGCGATGGCCAAGGCGAAAACCGCCGACGCCATTCTCTTTGGCGCGGTCGGTGGCTCGAAGTGGGACGACGTTCCCTACGAAATCCGTCCTGAAGCCGGCCTCTTGCGTCTGCGCAAGGATTTCGACCTGTTCGCCAACCTACGCCCGGCGATTTGCTATCCCGCATTGGCCGATGCATCATCGCTCAAGCGCAGTCTTGTCGAAGGCCTCGACATCCTTATCCTGCGCGAACTCACCGGCGGCACGTACTTTGGCGAACCGAAGGAAATCGTCGCTCTGGAGAATGGCCAAAAGCGCGGTGTCGACACCACTATTTACACGACCAGTGAAATCGAACGCATCGTCAAAGTCGCCTGTGATTTGGCCCGCAAACGCTCCGGCAAGGTGCATATGGCGGCCAAGTGGAACGTGATGAAAACGGGCGTTCTCTGGCGCGACGTCACCGTTGCCACCCACAAGGACCACGCCCCCGATATCGAACTGGAACTGATCCTCGCCGACAACTGCGCCATGCAGCTGATCCGCAATCCCAAGCAGTTCGACCTCATCGTCACCGACAATCTGTTCGGGGACATTCTCTCCGACGAAGCCGCTATGATGACGGGTTCCCTAGGCATGCTGCCATCGGCATCCCTTGGCGCTGCCGATCCTCAAACGGGTCGCAGCAAGGCGCTATACGAGCCCGTCCACGGATCCGCCCCCGACATCTCCGGCCAGGGTCTCGCCAATCCCATAGCGATGATCGCCAGCTTCGCCATGGCCCTTCGCTACTCGTGCAATATGGCCGCAGAAGCCGACGTCATCGAGACCGCGATTGCAAAGGTCCTCGACAATGGCCTTCGCACCGCTGACATTATGCAGAACGGCTTGACCAAGGTGGGGACCGAAGAAATGGGTAAGGCCATAGCCGCTGAAATCGAAACAGCGCTGGCATAGCCCTCTTTGTTCGCTTCGGATCGCACCCAGCCCCGGTCCGGCGCTGGCCAATGCAAAAATGAACCAGCGTCGCGGATCGGGGACAGCTTCTGCGCGTCCAATCAAAAGGAACCCGAGCATGGCCAGCAATCTTGAAACGATCGGCCTCGGCGTCGCGGACCGGACCGCATTTGAACAACTCGTCACGGGCCTCGCAGAAGCGGCCCGGGAAGGGCTCTCCACACCCGTCGGCGATTATGCCGTCTGGCGTTCCCGCTCCGGTGCCGAAGTCTGGCTTCACATCGCTCCGGCTGATCGTGACGGTCCCGACGCCGTGCGTGAGATCCAAGGGCTGACTCCGTTTTTCGACGGCACCAGCGACGTCTCATTGAGTGTCACCGAACGCATCAACCGCCCGGACGACAATGCCTTCGAAGGCGCTTACCAGGCCTGGATTGGAGACGGTGGAGCGCCAGGCACCGAAGGTGGCAACTACCCGCTGGTTTTCGATGCCGTCGACTTTGCCGCTTTTAGCAACCAGAACCTCCCAGCAACCTGTCGGGCCCGCATTTGCGGATTCTGCCGCGAGCTCAAGGCCTATCCCGACGAGGCCGCGTTCAATGCCGCACAGACGGATGGACCAGGCTTTGCTACCCAGTCGTTCTTCCCGGTCGGCCTTTTCGCCGAAGCGGAATCCTCAAAAGCACCCAACCTCGTGCCGTCGGCCCCGTCCTCAAATGCGCTGATCAATGGCGTCATCAAAGGCCACCGCGAACTCGTCAACGAATTCTCCGGACAGCCCTTCCACTGGCTCGAGATCGAAAGCCTATCTGCCACTTACGATATCGTCGCCGCTCCCCGAATAATCGAGGGAGAAATCCGCCAAGGTGGTATTGTTCAGGCCGCCTGCTGGCTGTTCGGCCGCATTCTCAAATAGCCGGTCGGCGATGCTAGCCCATCGTTGCGATCAGCCGCTTTCGCAGGCGGCGGCGGTCTGCTCACCGACACCCACAGCACGGCCTGACCACCCCTATGGACAGCTACGTTCCGGCGGCGTCGAACGACTGGTTAGCGCGATGCCCTTCGTACCGTATCCGCCGATCATCACTGCGTCGACCAGAGGATCGGGCGTATCGCGATTGGCCGCCCAGGCAACGATGAAATTCGCACCGCTGCTCCCCTTGCTGTCAGTAAGGTCAATGTAGTACTGGCGCGTTTGCAGTGGGCCAAGACGGAGCGGGTCGTTCACATAGCGCCGCAGACGTTTGCCATTCCTATCAAAGTAGTCGACGCGGGTAATTCCGAATTCTTCCGTCTCCGATACATTCCGGATGCTCAACGTCGCAGCCAGTCCCGTGACCGTGTGCTTGTTGCCGGAATAGACTGCCGCCATGACGGGAACATAGGTCTTTGAAGTACATGCGAACCCTTCAATGGCAATGGCGGTATCACCATCACCCGGAGCGGCGCCAACGTCTGGAACGTCGGAAAAATCTTCGGACTCTAACTCCTCAAGAGTGACGTCCAATCGCAAGGAAAGCAGCACCGTCGCCAGTGAAGCCAACGCGACAATGACTAGCAGCGCCACCATCAGTGTGAAAAGATAACCCGGAACACCCGTGGAGGGCTGCTTTGCCATTGCCTCGTTCCCCAGAACCCAAAAGAATAACTGAAATTACACTCAGCGAGAATAATCAACATCCCGGCGCAAGCCTGCGCACTTCTGCTTCACTTGAGTAGCGTGCCAAACATGTGCGCCATTTCGTTACTACAGGACCGAGCCTGATAAGGACACAAGCGCCGAGGTTTTGGTCGCAGGAAGCTGCAGACAATTAGGAAATACCTCCACAGGCACACCCCTACACAATCGGCTCTTCCCGGCAGGACGCCGGCTGATTCTTGATCCAAGCGCGCGCCGTCCAGCCTGGCTTACCCTCGTTGCGCCGCCGCACCTGCGCTTCCGTCCGCGCCACAAAATAGAACTCAAAGCAGTTCGCACCGATCCGCGTCACACGAAAGCAACCACCCGAGGGATCGCCCTTGTAGATCGTGCAAAAGGTATCCGAAATCACCGACCAGTGCCCCATCGTCTCGCGTAACCCTTCCGAGTAGGCCACTGCCATATCGCCACGATAGCTTTCTGTGAAACTGCGCCCGTCTTCATAGTTTCCGTCGACCGTCACACCGGCGAAGGTGGCGCGCAACTCCTCTTCGCCCATCCATTGTTTCGCGGCCAACGCGGACGAAAACACACCGACAGCAAACAGCGCCGACAGCGCCAGTCGTGCAAAGATCCGATCCAAAGCGACCATCATCAAACCCACCTCGTTCGACAATCACCACACACACGGCCTCAAGGCCGTACTGACGCAACACGACCGCTTCTCACCAACGGCCCCATGCGGGCCGGTGAAACCAGCGCCGACGTTCCAGCGTTTAGTCCAAAACATAACTCATCCGTGAGCAACAGGAGACAACAGCCCATATCAAGATTGACTGCGGCGGCAATCCTGCTGGCTGCCTTAATTGCCACAGCTCTCAGCATGGCCCCCAACCGATCAGCCGCCATGTCGGGCTACAAATGAAAACACCGCCCGCCGCTTGTCTTCGCTCCGTCCGCCGAAGCACAACAGCTCGTTCGCCAAAAGCCTATTGTAATCGCCAATAGGTCCGGCTTTCACGAGCGCGCCATGGTCGTCATATACGTCACTGGCGACAGTGTCTCCACCACCCAAGGGCGCCAACCTGGACGGACCGCAAAGACGCTACGCCCGCAATACCGCGTCAACAACGACCAGTTTCGCGCCATACTCGTCGGCAAAGATGGCGGTGCTAAACTGCAAGCATCGAAACCCGTCCCGGCGAGCCGCCTCTTCGCCCTGATCGGCTCGATGCCCATGCGCTAACAAGAAATGCGCGGACAAAGATAATCTCGCTGAAAAGGCCTCCGACGTTCGGGTTCCTTGAAGAATACCACCGCAAGCGCTAAGTCTTCGCTCCTAAACCCGAAAAAGAGACCATCCGCCGTACTGCGGCCTGCCGCTGAATGAGGCCGAAGCGATGCGCGAGTTCTAAGGACCAGACATGGGATACAAGGTTGCGATTGTCGGCGCCACGGGCAACGTGGGCCGCGAGATGCTAGACGTTCTTGCCGACCGCAAGTTCCCAGCTGACGAGGTCATACCGCTTGCTTCTCGCCGGTCGATCGGCGTTGAAGTCTCTTTTGGCGAACGCCGCCTCAAATGCCGTGATCTCCAGTCCTTCGATTTTTCGCAAGCCGACTTCTGCCTGATGTCGGCCGGCTCCGCCATCTCCAAGGAGTGGAGCCCAAAGATCGCCGCCAAGGGCTGCACCGTCATCGATAACTCTTCGTGCTGGCGCTATGATCCCGACGTTCCCCTTATCGTTCCAGAGGTGAACGCCGATGCCATCACCGGTTTCACCAAGAAGAACATAATCGCCAACCCGAACTGCTCAACCGCGCAGCTCGTCGTCGCCTTGAAACCCCTCCACGACCACGCCCGCATCAAGCGCGTCGTCATCTCCACCTACCAGTCGGTATCCGGCGCCGGTAAGGAGGCCATGGATGAGCTTTGGTCCCAGACCAAAGGCAAGTACGTCCCCGGCCAGGAGGTTGAGGCCAAGAAGTTCCCCAAGGAGATCGCGTTCAACTGCATTCCTCAAATCGACGTCTTTATGGAAGACGGCTACACCAAGGAGGAATGGAAGATGGTGGCGGAAACCAAAAAGATACTCGATCCCTCCATCAAACTGACCGCGACCTGCGTGCGCGTGCCGGTCTTCGTCAGCCACTGCGAGGCGGTTAACATTGAATTCGAACGCGATATGGAACCCGAAGAGGCGCGTGAGATCTTGCGGCAAGCGCCCGGTATCAGCGTCGTCGACAAGAGAGAACCAGGTGGCTACGTCACCCCTATCGAAGCCGCCGGCGAATACACCACCTACGTCAGTCGCATTCGCGCGGACTCCACGGTTGATAGCGGCCTCGTCATGTGGATTGTCTCCGACAACCTCCTGAAGGGCGCGGCACTCAACACCATGCAAATCGCCGAAACCCTGGTTAGTCGTGGGCTAGTGAAAAAGGCTGCTTAGTAGCGGCTACGGCGGATCGCCATGTGAATCTCCTCGCCCCTCCTTCTGCCGGGCGCAGTTCGTTCGCCTATCGTCAAGTCGATCTGCGGCGTCAGCCTCCCCAACTCTGCCGTCGGGATGGGGATTGGTGAAGCGTCACGCCGCGATGTCGCTAGAGTGAAGGCGTAAAAGTTTGACCGGTTCGGTTCCACCGACAAACGAGATGTCGCCGGCGAACGCTCAGGAGTGGAAAACAGTGACCAAGCAAACCAAGCCGAGAGCCAGCCTGGCATTCCGTAACAAGCTCCGCGAAAGCATTCTTGAAATCGGCAAGCGATTGATTGAGGAGGAGGGACTGTCAAGCGTCCAAGCCCGGAGGATTGCCGTTGAGGCTGGTTGTGCTGTCGGCTCGATTTACAACGTCTTTGAAGATCTGGATGAGTTGATCATTGAGCTGAATAGGCGTACGCTGGATGAGCTTGAGGCCAAACTTCAAGCCACCCATGACCAGCCCAAGCAAGCGACCACACATGGTCGCTTGCTCGCGTTGGCAAGAGCCTACTTCCTATACGCCACCAACCATAAAATGCCCTGGCGAGCGATCTTCGAGCATCAGCTTCCTGAAGGTCGCACTGCACCGCCGGAATACCGCGAAGATCAGGATCGACTTTTCGCGCTTGTCGAGGAGTGCCTTGCAAATGACATTGCTGAAAAAGATCAAAGAAAAAATGCTGCCAGGGCCCTATTTGCGTCAGTGCACGGGATAGTATCTCTGTCTCTTGATCGTAAACTCGGTGACTTCGAACCAGAAGCTACCCGCCGTCAGATTGAATTTCTCATCGGCTGCACCGCTCACGGACTGCACCAAGCCTGCAAAGAGCAATGCTGAAGGCACGATCAAGCCTTTTTACGTGCTGACGCTTTTTGCTGTTCTTGCTGTTCTACCGCTTCTTCAAGCTTGCCAAGCGCGTCGACGATCGTGTTGAGGTCCGTCAGGAACCGGTCCCGTTGAGTGGCCGGCAGAGCCTGAAGAATTCGATCGTCAACTCTTCTCGCCATCGGTTCGGCACTTCGCAGAATCCGGCGGCCTTCCTCGGTCAACTTCACCGCATAAGCACGGGCGTCTTCCTTGGTGCGGCGGCGTTGGACAAGACCCTTCTTCAGCATGCGCCGAATAATGTCGGCCAGCGTTGAACGGTCGATGCCCGTCATTTCAACAAGATTGGTCTGAGAAAGACCCTCATTCTCGGCAACGGCGACCAGCACTGCGTACTGCCTTGGAGTTAAATCTTCAGTTCGCATCTCAGACTGGAAAACATCTCCAGCGCACTGCCCTGCGCGATGCAGTAAATGTATCGGCGACTGTTCAAGTTGCACGATCTTCGACTCCTTATCTGTAGTCTTTGTTTTTGATGTTGGCTTGTTTTTCGTAGTCATCAGCCTGTTGGATCATATGTCGAAAATATATATCTAAATCCATCTCCCGCAGGAATAAGGGCAGCTGACGTATTATAGAAAATACGAAATTGACAGCTTCGTCTACTGCTTACTTTCAGTCTTATGTTTTGCATGCTGAAATTCCGCCCAATGCGGGAATTCATTGGTTTCTGCGTGACTAATTTTTGAGCAAAATCCTCAGGCATTCTGTCTAGTATTTTGGCTGAATCTTCCTTGTGAGACTCAGTTCTTGTGCTTCTCATATCGCTGCAGCAGGCCGACTTGCGACATCGCGAAGACCATTGTGATTGGCATCAGGCCCCACAATTTGAAGCTGACCCAGAAGTCTTCCGAGAAGTTTCTCCAAACGATTTCGTTGAGCACGGCAAGAAAAAGGAAAAAAAGACCCCATCGTATTGTCAGAATTCGCCAGCCTTCGTCAGTAAGGCTAAATGCTTCCCCCAAGACATACTTCAGTAGTGACTGCCTCAACGCCAAACCAACAAATAGTATGCTCGCAAACAGTAAGTTAACGATGGTTGGCTTGATCTTTATAAATAGCGAATCTTGTAACCAGAGCGTCAGTCCACCGAACACCAGGATAAAGACTCCGGAGATCAGAGGCATCACCGGTATACGACCGAGCATCACACGCGACACCGTGAGCGCTATCGCAGTGGCGACCATGAACCAGGCCGTTCCAACAAAAATACCAGCCTGTGAATTAACGACGAAGAAAACGACGAGCGGTCCGAGTTCGACAAGGAATTTCACAGCCTGACGTAAGTTGAGCTCGACCTCCGGCCCCTTTTCAGTGGTGCGCTTCTCGACGGGCTCACTCATCAGTTTTGCTGCCTTGCATTGAAACGTTTTCTTATGACGTTGGCGTTGAGGGAGCATTGCCAAGCTTGGCAACTGGACCGATACCGCCCGACGCCTTCGAGCTTGAGCCGACAGCAGAACTCGCGGAAGCGGTGACGCCTTCCGCCGCTGCATAGGCTGCTCCATTCTGGCTTTTATCAGGCTCGCTCTGCGTCGCAACGGAGACGCCGCCATCGTCCTCAGGAACTCGATACTTCCCCATCAGTGTCGTCAAATACCACGCGTAGAGCCCGGAGAGAGGCATGATGAGCGCGATCTTGAACAGAATCCAAACGTTCACGCCATCGATCTGGAAGCCGAGGATATCATGTAACGATGAGCCGATGGGCGGGTACATACCATCTTTCTGAAAGTATTGCCGTACGACCTCATTGAGAACTGCGGTAAGGACAAAGAACCAAGCAAAGCTCCACGTGAATTTATCCCAGCCTTCTTTTGTATAATGAAACGTGCCTTCAAATATATGCTGGAAGAAATTCTTTCCTATAATTAGGCCGCCAAAAAGAAATAATGCAAACATTACATTAAAGATCGTGACCTTGATCTGGATCCACATTGGATCGCCGGTCACAAGCGTCAGAATGCCGAACAATACCGTCACGGTCGAAGCGATCACCGGAAACACCGGCAGCCTTCCCAGCACAATCTGCATCACCAACATCGCCACACCGGTGGCGATGATCAGAGCCCATGTCCCGGCGTTGATCCCCGCCGCGGCGTTGACGATAAACATTGCGACGAGCGGGCCGAACTCACTGAGAATATTGACAGTTTGCTTTGCGTTGAAGGGGAAGAAGCTCTTGCGCTCGCTCATCGTCAAACCGATCCTTTTGCTGCGGGTCGGACCCACCTCGCTGCACACTGAGCACAGCACCCCAGTTCAATAGCTACTTCCAGAAAAACGACGTCCCGGCTTAGGCTTCGGCAATCGCCACGGCGAACTCCCGCGCATCGAAGGCCTGCAGATCGTCAACGCCCTCCCCGACACCGACGGCAAAAACCGGGATTTGATGCCGCGCCGCAATCGAGACCAAAATGCCGCCGCGGGCAGTACCATCCAGTTTTGTCATCACCAAGCCGGTAACACCAGCTTTCTCACGGAAGACCTCTACCTGCTGCATGGCGTTTTGACCCGTTGTCGCATCGAGCACCAGAACGCAATCATGTGGAGCACTCGGGCATATCTTACCAAGCACCCGAACCACCTTCTCAAGTTCCTCCATCAGCGCCTGCTTGTTCTGCAACCGCCCGGCCGTATCAATCAGCAAGGCGTCATATCGTTCCGCCGTGGCTTGTTTCAAGGCGTCAAATGCCACACCGGCGGCGTCGGCCCCGACATCACCTGCAATAACGGTTGCGCCGGTCCGTTCGCCCCAAACCTGAAGCTGGTCAATCGCAGCAGCACGGAATGTATCCCCGGCAGCCACCATCACCTTTTTACCTTGCCCGACGAGCTGCGCCGCCAACTTGCCAATCGTCGTCGTCTTTCCGGTTCCGTTTACCCCGACCATCAAGATGACGTGCGGCTTGTTACCATCTTCGATCTGCAATCGTCCGGCGACGGGCTGAAGGACACGCTCAACCTCTTCAGAGAGGATCTTTCGAACCTCCTGTGGAGGGATTCCCTTGTCGTAGCGCCCCTTGGAAATTCGCTCCGTGATACGCGTTGCCGTTTCGACGCCAAGGTCTGCCTGCAGCAGCAAATCCTCGAACTCGTCCAGTGTCGTTTCTTCGAGTTTTTGCTGAGTAAACAATCCCGAGATGCCGTCCGAAATCCGCGACGACGTTTTCGTCAGACCGGATTTGAGACGGTTGAACCAACCCTGCTTTACCCCTGCCGTGTCGCTGGCGTCCGCCGTTTCGGCAATATCGAGGGCGCTTGCATGTGCCGGGAAGTTGTCAGCGGCCTCGGCCTCAACCTCGACGTCCCCCGCACCCTTACCATCGGCGCCCTTCGAGTCGCCGCCGCCACCCAATAGACGCCCGAACAATCCACCTTTCTGACCTGATTGGCTCAACTGACCACCTCTGCTTGAAGTTTCCGGCCATCATTGCCGATGATGCGCGCGCGCATCATTCCGCCGGGCACGCCCGCCACGTCGATGTCGGTCTCGGCAAACTGCGCCGTACGACCGAAGTTGTTCCGCTCAAGCAGAATGACCGCCTCACGCCCCCTCTGCGTATCAAGATAGGCGCGTAACGCAGCATCGCCCTCCTGGCGAAGCCGCTGGGCCCGCTCCTTGACAGCTCTGCGGTCCACTTGCGGCATCTTCGCGGCAGGTGTTCCCTGTCGCGGGGAAAACGGAAATACGTGCAGATAGGTCAGCCCACAAGCCGAAACCAAGTCCAGCGTGTTTGCGAACATCTCGTCGCTCTCGGTCGGGAAGCCCGCGATCAGGTCCGCACCGAAGACGATGTCCGGCCGCAACATCCGCGCCCTTTCGCAGAACACAATGGCATCCTCGCGCGAATGCCGCCGCTTCATGCGCTTCAAGATCATGTCGTCGCCCGCCTGCATCGACAGATGCAAGTGCGGCATCAGGCGCGCCTCTTCAGCAAGAGCGGTCCAAAAGTCGTCGTCAACCTCCACCTGATCGATGGAAGACAGCCGCAGTCTCCGAAGTTCGGGCACGAGCTTCAGAACCCGCCTGACGAGATTGCCGAGCGTCGGCTGTCCAGGCAGGTCCCGCCCGTAGGACGTGATGTCGACACCAGTCAACACCACCTCGCTATAGCCATTCTCAACAAGTCTACGGATCTCAGCGACGATCTCCCCAGCCGCCACCGACCGCGATGGTCCCCGGCCAAAGGGAATGATGCAAAACGTACAACGGTGGTCGCAGCCGTTTTGCACCTGAACGTACGCGCGCGTCCGCGAGCCGAACCCATCGATCATGTGCGAAGCCGTCTCGGTCACGCTCATTATGTCGTTGACGCGAACCCGCTCGGCGTCGCCCGTCGCTAACGCCTGGAACGTCGCGCCACGCATTTTATCGTCGTTACCGATGACATGATCGACCGCTTCGATGTCGGCGAACCGCTCCGGTTCGATCTGCGCTGCGCACCCCGTAACAATGATCTTGGCATGCGGTCGTTCGCGACGAACCTTTCGGATCGTTTGCAGGGCCTGCCGCACCGCTTCACCCGTCACCGCGCAGGTGTTGATGATAACGGCATCCTCGAGCCCGGCGGCATCGGCATGCGCCCGCATCACTTCCGACTCGTAGGTATTGAGCCGGCAGCCGAGCGTGATGATCGATGTCTCGGTGATTTCGCGAGCGTCGCCGTCCGACTTGCTCACAACAGTACACCGTCGTTTTCGAATGCCGCGGGTCCAGTCATCAAAATCCGCCCTTGAGGCGTCCACTCGATATCCAGCTCTCCCCCCGGTAGCTCAATCCTAACGCGGCGATCGATGAGGTTCTTGCGCGCACCGCACACAGCTGCTGCACAAGCCGCCGAGCCGCATGCCATTGTCAGCCCGGCACCGCGTTCCCAGGTCTTGAGGATAACCCTCCCCCGCGACACCACGTGGGCCAAGGATATGTTCGCCCGCTCAGGGAAGATCGGATGGTTCTCCAAAAGCGGTCCAAACCGCTCCAGGTCGTGAACTTCGACATCATCGACCCAGAATATCGCGTGCGGATTACCGACATTGACGACCGATGGGGAATGCAGAAGCGGATCGTCTATCGGCCCAATCTGCAGTTCGATCGCCCTCGTATCGCGAAACTCTTCAGCGAGCGGGATCTCCTCCCAGCCAAACTTCGGTAATCCCATATCAACGGTGATCCGGTCTGCGTCGCCAACGGTCACGGTCAACAATCCGGCGCCACTTTCAAAAGTCATATCCCGAATTCCAGTGGCTTCAGCCAGACTGAGCGCCACGCACCGCGTACCGTTCCCGCACGCCGAAACCTCCGAGCCATCCGCATTATAGATGCGCATGTACGCCGTCGTTCCGGGCGTCTTGGCATCGTACAGAACCATCATCTGGTCAAAATGCGTGTCCGGCTGGCCGGCAATCACCACCACCTCGTCGCGGCCAAAGACCTTCGCGGATCCTCGCAGGTCGACAACCAGGATCTCGTTCCCAAGACCATTCATCTTCTGAAATCTGACGGGCTGCGTGCTCATTAGGCCGATATATGGAGGAGGAGCGTCGCAACCGCAACTTCGAGGCCAGCACGGTCGCTCCGCCAGAACTACAGCGATCACGAAGGGTTGAGAAGGCTACACACGCGGTGAAACGCCAACGACGCCCTATATGCCTCCCAGATAACCCGCTCCAACTATCAACGGACGCTGAAAGATCATGTTGCGTAAACGCTTCAAACAAACACCCGCTATCGCCCTGGTTATCGCCGCCGGTGTTGGCATCGCCCCAGCCACCAGCTGGGCCCTCATCACGCAAGCACCGCCGGCGCCAAGTTCCGATATAAAGGTCGAAACCGTCGCATCGGGACTGGCTGAGCCATGGGGCCTCCAGTTCCTGCCCGACGGCCGTATGCTCGTCACCGAACGTCCTGGTACCATTCGCATCGTCACCATGGACGGCAACAAGTCGCAGCCAATCGGCGGCGTCCCGAAAGTCCACGCCCAAGGCCAGGGCGGCTTGCTGGATATCCGCTTGGCCCCTGATTTCGATAACAGTGGAACGCTTTTCTTCTCCTTCGCCGAGCCCCGTGGCGGGGGAAAGTCCGCAACATCCGTCGGCCGGGCGAAGCTCGTACTCGACGGCGATGAAGCCGCTCTGAAGGATGTTGAGATTATCTACCGTCAACAGCCCGCCGTCCGTTCCGGTCGCCACTTCGGCTCTCGCATTGTGATCGACGACACAGGCGCGTTGTTCGTGACGACCGGTGATCGCGGCAATCAAAGTGCCAAGGCCCAGGACGCCTCTGTTTCAATCGGTAAGATCCTGCGCATCACCACCGATGGCGTAGCGGCCCCCGGCAATCCCAATCTGCCCGGCTGGGCGCCGGAAGTCTGGTCGATAGGCCACCGCAATATCCAAGGAGCCGTGCTAAGTCCGCAAACAGGAGAGTTGTGGACCGTCGAACACGGTGCTCAAGGCGGCGATGAACTCAACAAACCGCAAAAGGGCCGCAACTACGGATGGCCGACCATTAGCTACGGACGCCACTACTCCGGCGGCAAGATCGGTATCGGCACGCGTAAGGTGGGAATGGAACAGCCAGTCTATTACTGGGATCCCTCAATCGCCACATCCGGGCTTGAGATCTATACCGGTGACCTCATTCCTGAGTGGAAAGGCAGTTTCCTTGTCGGAGGGCTGGCCGGCGCCCAGCTCTCACGCCTCGTCATGGAAAACGGTAAAGTCGCGCAAGAGGAGGAACTGCTCTCGGACCAGGGGGACCGCATCCGCGACATCCGCCAAGGTCCTGACGGAGCCGTCTACGTCCTGACCGACGACAACGACGGCAAAATCCTGCGGCTTTCACCGCGGTGAATGCCCGTGCGTGAGGGCGGTAGGGCTCATCGCCCTATCCCTCCGCCCGGGCCGCCAGCCGGAGGTGGACCGCCATCGGCCGCCTTTTTGAGCTTCTGGATCTGCCGGGTGTGCACCATTTCATTGGGGCCGATCTGGCAGTCCTTATTCTTATCGAGAATCTGGAAGGCCGGATTTGGTTTGCCGGTCATCTCCGCGAGCATAACCTTGCCATCGCCGTTTACGTCGTAATACTCGTGGCTAGCACTCTCAAACAGCCGATCCGAACGGATCACGCGTTTGAACTCGTCAACGGATAACGAGCCGTCACCGTTTCCATCGGCTTCCGTGAACAGCTGAGTTGTATAGCTCTGCCATTCATCGCAAGTTACCGAGCTATTTTTGTCGAGGTCCCACGTGGCCGCGGCGCTCACAAACAGCAATTCGTTGGAAGACGCGTTCCCAAACGGTGAACTTCCACCTCCGCAGCCGACCACGCCCGCAGCAGTACACACAATGAGGAAGCAACCCAAACCGCGTTTCAGCATGATCTTTTATGCCCCCATCTGTGATCGCGTCGACGTAGGGCCCCACCACGCCTCGCAGAATCATCCACCCGTTACCTGCGATTAGCGCCGATCCCTACCTATGTCCATTGCGGCAACAGCGAAACTTTGAACTGTTGCTGGTTGACATCGGGGGCCCGATCACCGAGAAAATGGCGCTTATCTGCGATCAGGCCCGTTTCACGAGCCGCCCTTTTGCACAGAAATCCTGGGACAGAATAACGGCAACTCAGTGATTTGGAGGCAACGGGGTCACCATCCGCCGGCGAGTTTCGCCCGCGGATGCACTGTGGTTTGGTCAATGGCGGACACCGCGCCAAGCATCGACTAAGAGAACAGACGAGAAACCATGTTCCAATCGCTGACAGACCGCCTCTCAGGCGTCCTCGACAAGCTCACCAAACGCGGAGCCTTGAGCGAGTCCGACGTCAACGAGGCAATGCGCGAAATCCGCCGGGCTTTGCTTGAAGCGGACGTGGCGCTTGATGTCGTCAGACCGTTCGTCGACAAGGTAAGAGCCAAGGCCATCGGCCAGGAGGTCGTGAAATCGGTCACTCCCGGCCAGATGGTCGTCAAGCTCGTCAACGACGAGCTGGTCGCCATGCTGGGCTCGGACGCCGATCCGATTGACCTCAACGCCGTCCCACCGGTGCCGATCCTGATGGTCGGCCTACAAGGCTCCGGTAAGACGACCTCGACAGCCAAAATCGCCTACCGGCTCAAGACCACGCAGAAAAAGAAGCCGCTGATGGCGTCGCTCGACACCCGCCGCCCGGCAGCTCAAGAACAGCTTCGCGTCCTCGGCGAACAGACCGAAATCGACACGTTACCGATTGTCGCCGGCCAGTCGCCGCTGCAAATCGCCAAACGCGCGGTCGAAGCCGCAAAGCTGGGTGGCTATGACGTCGTACTCCTCGACACCGCCGGCCGGGTCACTGTCGACGAAGCGCTGATGGCCGAAGTTGCCGAGGTCAAGGCCGCCACTCAACCGCATGAAACACTGCTCGTCGCCGACAGCCTCACCGGACAAGACGCCGTCAACACCGCCAAGGCTTTCGATGGCCGCATTGGCATCACCGGCATCGTCCTAACCCGAGCTGATGGCGATGGGCGCGGCGGCGCCGCACTGTCCATGCGTGCGGTAACCGGTAAGCCCATAAAGCTATTGGGCGTTGGCGAGAAGTGGGACGAGCTCGAAGATTTTCACCCTGAACGCATCGCAGGCCGCATTCTCGGCATGGGCGACGTTGTTAGCCTCGTCGAAAAGGCGGCACAGACGATTGATGCCGAGAAGGCCACCAAAATCGCGCAGAAGATGCGCAAGGGTGCCTTTGACCTGGAAGACCTCTCCGAGCAACTCAAACAAATGGAACGCATGGGCGGCATGCAGGGCGTCATGGGCATGCTGCCCGGCATGGGCAAGCTCAAGTCGCAAATCGGCGACATCGACGCGGGCGATAAAGTCTTCAAACGCCAGCGGGCGATCATTTCGTCGATGACGGCGAAAGAACGCCGCGCCCCGAAGGTATTCGACGCCAAACGCAAGCGCCGCGTTGCCGCCGGCTCCGGCACCAGCATCCAGGACGTCAACAAGCTCCTCAAAATGCACCGCCAGATGGCCGACATGATGAAGGCCATGGGCAAGAGGGGCATGATGGGCAAAATGATGGGCGGCCTTGGTATGGGCGGCGGCGCAGCTCCCAGCGAAGCCGAAATGGCCGCCATGCAGCAGGAGCTTGCAGGGCTCGATCCCAAGGCACTCGAGCAGCTCTCCCCTGAACTCCGTGACCAGCTTCCAGGAATTGGCGGCGCCGGCAGCACAGCATCAGCTGGCAAATCGCCATCCCTTCCCGGTCTCGGCAGCACCGCCCCAGGTGGCTTACTGCCCGGCCTCGGCAGCCCAGCCGGTTCTGCCATTCCCCCCGGCGGTCTCCCTGGCCTTGGTGGCGCCGGCCTGCCTGGCATGCCTACAGCCGGACGCGGCGGTAAATCCGCGCGAAAAAAGAAGAAGAGGAAGTGACCGTTGCCAGTGGGCGCTCAGCGCCCGGGCGGCACCCCAAAACACATCGACGAACAACCAAACACCGAACCAACTCGAACACACCGACGAAAGGACCAGTAACTTGTCAGTCAAAATCAGGCTCGCCCGCGGCGGCTCTAAGAAACGGCCCTATTATTACATTGTCGCAACCGATTCCCGCTCCCCCCGTGATGGCCGCTACATCGAGCGCGTCGGCACCTATAACCCGATGCTGCCAAAGGATTCCGATGATCGCGTAAAACTCAACACCGAGCGCATCCAACATTGGCTGTCCGTTGGGGCGCAGCCGACTGACCGCGTTGCTCGCTTCCTCGACACCGCCGATATCTTGAAGCGCGAGGCCCGCAACAATCCCGACAAGGCCAAGCCCAAGAAGAAAGCTCAAGAGCGACTGGCCGCCGAGGAAGAAAAGAAGCGTGAGGCCGAAGAAGCCGCCAAAGCACCGACAGAAGACGCAGCCGCTGCTGGTGGCGAAGGCGGCGAGGCCCCAGCGGCCTAAGCTGAACGCGCAAACAGAAGCGCACTCAAACCAGCGGTTCTTGATGGAATAGCCGCAGCTGGATTCTGGCTGCGGCTTTTTCATTGGCGCATTGCTGGATTCTAGAGACTTCGTAAACGTTTCATTCACCATATCTCGCGAATACCCCTCCGTTTCAACGTCCTGTTTCCAATTTACCTGTTCACTGAACGTACATGGTAAACGCCGTAATCACTTGACCGGCGGATGCACACCAATCGGCGAAAGCAACGGCCCAGCCAGCCAACGGCAGGTGGAAACGAGCGAAAATGCATAAAGGCCCGCACAGACCGAAACAACGAATTGTCGGCAAAGCCATAAAACCAGGCATTGTCGCCATCGCGGCTTTGTTGCTCGCCGCCTGTTCGAACACCTTAGTCAGCACCGGCTTTCCACCCTCCCAAACCGGGACCAGCGCAAGCCCGCGCGTCTGGAGCGGTTACGGTCAAGTCCCATTGCGACGCGGCACCTACAAGCTCGGTAAGCCCTACAAGGTCTCCGGCCGGACCTACGTACCGCACCACGATCCCAACTATAACCGCACTGGCATCGCCTCTTGGTATGGTGACGACTTCCACGGCCGGCTGACCTCGAACGGCGAAGTATTCGACATGAACCGCCTGACGGCAGCCCATCCAACGCTTCCACTTCCATCCCTGGTCCGCGTCACCAACCTGGACACTGGCCGGTCCGCCGTTTTGCGTGTCAACGACCGTGGCCCGTTTGTGTCCAACCGCATCATTGATCTCTCACGCGCGGCCGCCCGCCAGCTCGGCTTCCTGAAACAAGGCACCGCGCGCGTGCAGGTCACCTATGTTGGGTCTGCTTCACTCGACGGCTGACGCGAAAAGGCCCGCCGATGATAAAGCGACGGGCCTTGCGCGAATTTGCAGTTCTTTTTCTCGAGCCTGAACGTCAGCTCTGCGGCCCCAGATCGAATTGCACCTTGTCCATGATCTCCGACGCCTTCGAGCTGTTCTTGGCGATCTCGTCAAGCGCGATCTTGTCGGCCTTCAAATCACCCCAGCTTGAAACACGTTCGGACGTCGGAACCCCATCCTTCAACGGATACTCGTTGACGATCTCAGCGTAGATCTTCTGACCATCATCGGAGGTGAGAAACTCGATGAGTTTCACGCCGGCTTCCTTGTTTGGAGCATGCTTCGCCAGCACCGCGCCGGAAATGTTGACGTGCGTGCCGCGGCCATCCGCGTTGGGAAACAGGAGCTTGACCGAGTCAGCCCACATCTGCTGCTCCGGCTTCTTCGTGTTGGTCTGCATCGCAGCCATGTAATAGCTGTTTCCGATGGCCAGATCGCACTCACCCGAATAGATGCCTTTGACCTGAGCCCGGTCGTTACCCGCCGGCTTGCGGGCCAGATTCGCCTTCAAACCCTGGGCCCATTCTTCCGCCTTCTCCGGCCCGACGTGAGCAATGACGGAGGCCAGAAGTCCGATGTTGTAATAGTGCTGCCCCGACCGCGAACAGATCATCCCTTTCCACATCGGGTCAGTCAGATCTTCATAATTTATGGTGTCCTGCTTCACGCGGTCCTTTGACGCGTAGATAAGGCGGGCACGCTGCGACAAGCCGATCCAATTGCCGTCTGGATCCCGGTAACGCGCCGGAATGTTGGCGTCGATTACGTCGGACTTGATCGGCTGCGTGATGCCTTTCCGCTCCGCGTCGGTGAGGCGCTTGATATCCACTGTCAGGAGCACGTCGACGGGACTGTTGCGACCTTCCGCGGCGGCCCGCTCGACGAGACCTTTCTTGGCGTAAACCACGTTCGCCTTGATACTGGTCTTTTTTTGGAAGGCTTCGAGCAACGGCTTGATCAGACCGGGCTCGCGGTAAGAGTAGATGTTGACCTGTTCGGCTGCCTGTAATTGGGGAAGTGTTGCACCTGTCAAAGTCACAACGGATGCGAGAACGAAGGCGCCTCCGGCGGCGCCGCGTTTGAAAGTCATGCTGTCCTCCAGTCGACAGGGGTCAAGGCCCTGCCACGGATATTGTTACGAATTGCCAGCAACGAAAGCCAGCACGTCTAGTGAAACCTTGAGGGTACCCAAGTCAATACTAGAGTGCAGGATTGACCAGAAGTAGAACCATTCTAAATTCAACTTAGAATGATTCTAGGGCGAGGCCTTTCTGTATTAATTCTAGGAAATTCCAAAAAAAACCTATGTCTTGCAGTATTCACAAAATCTAAACTTGGGTTTCAGTTGCCATAGGAGACGCGGTCTCGCTATAGTTAATCTCTATAAATAGAAAGGTCGTACATTGGATTCGAGGTTAACAACGGTTGGTTTCGGACACTTTGGGCGTCGCCGCTGTCCATTTGTGGACCGCCTTGAGAGACCAAATCTCCATCATCGACAATCTCACGTCGGATCGAACGGGATGACAACGCGGTCGACGAGACCATGGTCGCCGCAACTCGTACGCCTTCGCTCGATCTCGTCCGAAATGACCGCCCCCACTGAGTGATCAGACGGCTTCCAATTTAGACCGAAAGCCCCTAACGACATTGGGTTGTCGAGGATCAAACCCGAGGTTCAATGCTCCAAGAATTCCTAACACTTCCAGACCCGGTGTTGATGACCATTTGCGGTTTCTTCGTCGGCCTGCTGGTCGGAATGACGGGCGTTGGCGCCGGTGCGCTGACGACGCCATTGCTGATCTCGGGTTTTGGCGTTGCCCCAACCGTCGCTGTCGGCACGGATCTGCTTTTCGCCGGTCTGACCAAAGCCAGCGGCGCTTGGCGCCACCATCGTCTCGGTCACGTCAACTGGGATATCTTCGGGCACTTGGCCCTTGGCAGCATCTCCGCCGCGTCAGCCACTCTTGTGACCATCGCCTATTTCGAAACCGACCACGTCGCGCTCGGTGCCACAATCCGGTTCGTTCTCGCGGCAACCCTGGTCATCAGCGCTATCGCCGTTCCGCTCATTCCCGTGTTGATCGTCAGGCACGTAAAATCCCCCTCGGATCAAGTCCGGGTCCGGCCTTTTTGGACCGTTCTCATGGGCCTCGTCCTTGGTGTAATCGTAACGCTCACTTCTGTCGGGGCTGGAGCCATTGGCGTTGCCATTTTGAGCATTCTCTATCCGATGCTGCGCGCCCGCCATATCGTCGGGACGGACATCGTTCATGCCGTTCCGCTGACGCTCTTGTCGGGTCTTGGGCATCTCTCAATAGGCAATATCGACTACAACATATTGATCGCTCTGCTGGTCGGTTCGGTGCCAGGCATCATGATCGGCTCACGGCTAACCTCGATGGTTCCTGACTGGCTGCTGCGAGTTATTCTCGCGCTCGTACTAGCGACATCGGCGTATCTCGTAATCGCCAAAACGTAACAAGCTCATCATTTCACTGATGTAATGCGCCCGGCCCTGAGCCGCCGCCAAAGTGTGTGTCCACATCCTCCCCACAGGGCAACCGAATATCTGGACGGCCAGCCGCGAATCACAACAACTTGGGGGTGATCGCGGGTTCGTTTGGTTGTGTTCCGTTTTCGGCCGCCGCGCAGTTCAAGCGTCAGTAATAGCTGAAATCCGATGTAGGAACCTTGCAATGGCCATCGACGCACTCGTCAAACCGCTGCTTCAGATTGCAATCTTTCGCGGCTTGAAACCGCTCCAGATCACCGAGATCGCGCGCCGCGCTGAACGCATCATCTATCGGCCCGGCGAAACGATCATCGAGGAGGACTGCATCGGCGACGCGGCGGTACTTATTGTCTCAGGTGACGCCGTGCGAGTAGCAGGCCCCGACTACAAAGGCAGTCCCGAACGGGTCGCTCCCGGTTCACTGGTTGGTGAGATGGCGATGCTGGTCGAAAGCATGCATTCGTCGACGGTGATCGCCCGCGGAAATGTCAAAGCCTTGCGGCTTAACCGCAGGGAAATGCTGCTTCAAATGGAGCAGGACCCTACCTTGGCCGAGCATTTTCTGGATCGCATCTCAGGCCGGCTTAAGGTTCTCGCCGAAGACCTCAGGGCCGTCGACCGAGCCTTTCAACAATGCGATGCAAGCGCTCCACTCCACTGAAACCCGGCGTGTGGCAATGCTGCAGCTCACGCCAGCAATCGCCATACGCTACATTGACCTGCCACGTCGATCCTGTATCTCAGATGCGCAGTCCTGGACGTAGTTCCAGTTTCTTTTTGCGACCTGCCCCGATGTTGCCACCAACTGTGGCAACCTTTGAGGGGCGTGCTGTCGCGGAAAAAGGAAACGCCCAGCCTCGGGGGGAGAGACTGGGCGTTAGCGCTCTCGCGCGTGATGCCGGGAGGGAAGCCGGCATCTCAGGCATCGTCTTCGGCTAGACGGGGGGCACTACCGATTTGAATATGACGTGCCTGACTGACTTCAATCTAGCTACTCCTGCCCGCTGGTCAATAGTGCACCCCCCATCTCTTCACGTATTTGTGAACAGACCCTCCCCATTTATCTAGGGAGAAAGAGTTGCGGAGAGGCTTATGTGTCACACCGGCAACTATTCGCGCGCGCCGGTGTTGCTCTATTGTTGAAACGGGCTGCCTGGAGAAACGATCACGAACTCACTGGCATCAATGTTCTCATCTCGGACGACCCGAGCGACCTGAACCTTGGTGTCGAGGCCCTGCGCGTCCGTTGTAATCCACTCCTTCAGCTGCAATCCCTCTTCTTTATCTAGGAGCAGACGGATTCTGCCTGGCGTATCGGGGCTTTTGTCTTGCAACGAGAGCAGTAGTGAACCGTCGTTTTCCTGCACTTCCGAGATCAGTGCATCCCGCAACAAATTAACGTCCTTGCGCAGAAGAATCCGGAAGGGTGTTTGATCGAGCGCAACGCGGTCTTCGTTATCGAGATCGTGGTCCTGGATGGCTAGATAGGTGCCGTCGGAAATGACCACCTGGCGCGAAGGCCGGGAGTAATCGAACCGAAACATGCCGGGCCGCTTCATTTTGAACTTGCCCTTGAGGACCTCGCCGTCGGCGGCCGTCTGCACGAACCGGCCCTTCAACGTCTTCAGCGTGTTGAAATAATCGCTGACCTTCTCAACTGTTTTGGTCTGGTTTGCGTCCAACGTAATCGTTTTGGCCCCGCCAGGTGCCACTTCAGCACTCCAACCGCTTCCAGCGGCATTCGATGGAGTCCGACCATTTTCGGCCGCCGAAGTCTCGGTCCCGATAACGCCCACCAAGACGCAAAGACCGGTGGCGAATGCCGACAAAAAGGCTGATTTGTTCGTCATATTGAGAAAGATCCCCACTATCCCCGGTTCACAACCTGATGCGGACTAGCCCCCGAGCCTCCGATATCTCTTTGCGCCTTTTTGGAAAAAAATGCGTCGAGAACACGGCGGTTATGGTGCCATCACACAATTTGCAGCGAAAACACGCAATGATCGCGCCGCTTCAACGGTCATCGAGCTACATCGAAACGACTCAGTCGTCCGCCGGGGCTTCATCAAAAGCTTCCCGCAATCTGGACATCAGGCTTGGAGCACAGCGCAACTCACTCTCGCGCAAAGCCTGACCGACGGCTTCCACATCCTCTTGCGTAACAAACGCCGCATGAATCCGCACGGTCTGCCCCGGTCCACCAGATAGAACCATGTCGCCGCAGCCGAGAAGCTGTTCGGCTCCTTCTTCCCCGAGGACACGCCGCGAGTCGACCTTGGACTCAAGCTTGTAAGCAATTTGACTCTTGAAACCTGTTGTAACTGATTCGGTCGGACACAATTCAGTTGTCGTATTTGTTGCAGCCACAAGATGGATACCGACGCCCTGTCCCTTTTCGCAGATCCTCGCAAGGCTGCTCTCGACCCGCGAACCGTCTGCACCTAAAAACGCCGTGAGTTGGTCGATGACCACCACGATGTGCGGCATCGGCTCGAATTCCATCTGCTCGTACTCGTAAACCGGCTGACCGGTCCGCTCACAAAAACCCGTATGCACGGTCCGTGCGATGAGTTCACCGCGTTTCTTGGCGTTGCGGACCCGGTTATTGAAGAGTTCGAGGCTTCTAACCGACAGCTTCGCCATTCGTTTCGCACGCTCATCCATCTCAGCAACGACCCATTCGAGCGCCGCTAATGCTTTGTCCTGTTCACTGAGGACTGGACATAGAAGATGCGGGATCCCGTTGAAGCAGCCGAGCTCCAACAGCCCGGGGTCAGCCATCACGAACCGGCAGTCTTCAGGTCCGTTGCGATAGACGAGCGAAAGGACAATCGACTTCAAACACGTCGACTTGCCGGTTCGCGGTTGGCCCGCAACGAGAACGTTCGACAGGCTGGCAAGATCAGCCACCACCGGTTGCGCGTCCATTGACAGCCCAAGCCCGACCGGCAGGCTACCGCCGAACGAGCGGTAGGCATCGCTGCTGAGCACCTCACGCATACCGATTTGCTGCTGATGCACATTCGGCAGTTCGATACTGATGGCGTTATTGCCCGGTGCGACGGCGACCCGAGCCGATTCAGTGTTCATGGCTCTGGCGATATCGTCGGCCAGATTAACAACGCGGTGCGGATTGATGCCTCTGTTCAAGCTGAGCTGGTAGACCGTCACTACCGGTCCGGGCCGGATTTCCGTAATTTCGCCGTCGACACCGAAGCGCTGGAGAACATCATCCAGCAGCCTCGCGGTACCGCGGAGAACAGCCTGGGTCATTTCCGGTCCAGGCCGGGCAGTCGGAGTATTCGTCAAAAGATTGAGTGAAGGTCGCCGATAACCCCCAGCCGTTCTGCTGGGCATTCTTGGCGCTTTGACAACGCGGGCCGCCACAGGCTTCGCCACTTCGCGAGGAACTGCAATCGGGATAGCTTCGTGCAGCTCGTCTAGGACATCCACATCATCGATTGGCGCGCTTTTACTTACTACGGGTTCTTCGGCGGTCTCCGCGGCAACTTCCACAATCGGATCGGCCGCGGCTGAAGAAGCCGCCGAGTTATCAGCATTTTCAGCTTGCTTTCGAGCGGTATTCCGCTTCACTGCTCGGCTGAGCACACTTGAAATGAGACCATTCGGTTGTGCCGTCGACGCGGGCGCAAATCGCCGTGCGATCCGCATGCCCTCGTCATCCATCTCGGCTTCAAAACCAACACCGTCGTCTACGGGATCGAAGCCGTCCTCGTGATGCGGTGCTTCCGTATCAGGATCAAGGTCGCTAGTCGGTTCACTCTCAAGAGGCTGGTGCGGAATTGGAAGCGGCTCTGTCGCCGGCAAATCGTGTAGTGCCCACGACCCTTCATCAACATGAGTAGGCGGGGCCTCTGTCGGCAATGTCGGAGGTTCACGAAGGACCGGTGTCTCCCGATCCTGAACCGGAGGTAGGTCCGGAAGTTGGGGCTCTTGCCAGTGACGCTCGCTACCCGGCTGCGACCGGAATCGAACCCATGGCCGTGTCGTCGGCGCTACTGTCTGGATAGGGCGAATCCGAACGTCCCGCCCAAAACGGGTGGCGACGATGTTTCGCACACCCTGTTGCATCATCTTGGCGTTCACGCCGATCGAAAAGCAGGCGCAGTATACTCCCGCAATTGTGAGGATCAGCCCGCTCAGCAGCGAAGAATAGCTCGGCAAGAACAGAACAACCGCCCAAGCCAAGACCGCCGCGATACCATCACCGACGATGCCGCCGTATCCGTGATGCAGTGGCCAGTCGATGAATTTCGGCACTACCGAAAAAGCACCCGCCAGCAACAAGACTGAGCCAGCGAACGCGAGAAGCTTCCAGCTCGATTTGGACAACCGGCCCTGCAACGCCAGGTCGAGAGCCCAGAACATCGGCGCGAATAATAAAACGACGCTCGCCAATCCCAGCGTTTGCAGCATCAAGTCGGAAATGATCGCGCCGAATGATCCAAGGAGATTGGTCGGCGGTTCCCGCGTGACATGAGTTAAGCTCGGATCGGTCAACGACCAGGTCACCAGCGACAACCACGACACCGCGACAAATCCAAGCAGCGCAAATCCCAAACCTCGGCTGAGAAGATGACGCAGACTGTCCTCTACTGCACGCGGCAATAGTCGATAGATTTCGGGTTGTTGATACTCAGGTACCATACACGCAAAGCACTTATTGGCTGAGAACGGACGTGATCCGCTCCAGCGCCACCTTGATGGCGTCTGTCTCCGCCACCAGCGCTGCTCGGATGAAGTCCTCACCCGGGTTTTCGCCGAAACGATCCGGTTGAGCCAAGAATGCGCCAGGGAGCACTCTGACACCTGCGCGTTTCCATAGGGTTACCGTAGTGTCGACGCCGCCACCGAAATGGGCCACATCCAACCACAAGAAGAATCCGCCATCGGGTCTCTGGTAACCGTAGCGGCCCTCCAGAACAGCACCGCAAACGTCAAATTTCCGCTGATATGACAATCGGTTAGCGCTCACATGACGCTCTTCCGCCCAGATCGCCGCAGACGCCATTTGCGTTGGTCCCGGCATTTGTGGCCCGATCAGGTTGCGTATACCCGTCAAGCGCTTGAGAAACGCGCTATCTCCGGCGGTGAAGCCTGATCGGAGCCCAGGAACGTTCGATCGCTTCGACAGCGAGTTGAATACAACGAGGTTCTCGTACCCTCGATTGGTCCGTGCCGCCACTTCAAGTCCGCCGACCGGAGGCGCATCGTTATAGATCTCCGAGTAGCACTCATCGAAGAACAGCATGAAGTCGTATTGACGCGCCAGTTCCAGCGCTCGCGCGGTATAATCGGCCGACGACGTCACCCCTTGTGGATTGGACGGCGAACACAGATAGAGCGCCGCCGCCCGCCGAAGCAGCTCTGGCTCCTCAGCCAACTTGTCGAGGTCCGGCAGGTAACCCGAAGCGGCGGTGGCGTTGAGGTAGACGGGCTCGGCATTGGTCGCGAGCGCAGCCCCGATATAGGCGGCGTAGTAGGGATTGCACATCAAGATTGCAGGGCGCTCGTCTCCCGCCAGAACCTTGCGCCCAACGGCCTGCAAGGCGGCGAAAAACAGTCCCTCACGCGATCCGTTACTCGGCAGGATCTCGGTCTCGGGATCAACCGCCACGTCATATCGGCGCTGCAGCCAGGACGCGATCGCGTTGCGCAACTCCGGATAGCCATTGATCGGAGGATACTTTGTAAAGAGCGCTTCCGACTCTTTGATCTTGTCGGCAACAAACACCGGCATCGTCTCGCTCGGCTCACCCAGCGTCAAATCAATCACCGGCTCCAGCCCCGGCGAATGGGGTGCTAGCAATTCGCGCGTGCGGCTGAAGGGATAAGGGACATCGCCCGCGGCAAGGTGGCCGAGGCCGTTAGGTCGCGTTACCAAGAGTACCTCCGGTTGATCCAGGTCCGCCTTGAGCCCCAGGCTCAGGCTTTCCCTGGGATATACGGCGATCTAGGCAACAGGTGCGAGAATTGCGGCTCGTTTGGGAGATAAAAAAGGGGCGGGCAACCTCGCCCACCCCTAAACGCCCCATCGCGCGGGGGATCGCATCCTGACAGCCATCAAACCCGGCCCATGCGCACATCCTCTTCCGGATTGGCCGAAATCTTGTGGAACTCGAGATCCGCACCGCGCCTTTGCGCCTCATCACTCATGCGGAAGCCCAGCGCCATGTCCACGATAGTGTAGATCGCAAGGCCCGCACCCAGGCCGAAAGCCGACCCCAGAACCGAACCGACAATCTGGCTACCAAGCGAAACACCGCCCAGGCCGCCCAACGCTTCCGTACCAAAGATCCCGCAGGCAATGCCGCCCCATAAACCGCACAGGCCATGCAGCGGCCAGACGCCGAGCACGTCGTCGATTTTCCAAACGTTCTGTGCCAGCTGGAAGAGCTGCACAAAGATCACCCCGGCCACCGCGCCGGTCAATAACGAACCCACTGGATGCATCACGTCGGAGCCGGCACAAACCGCCACAAGACCCGCCAACGCCCCGTTGTGCACGAACCCCGGATCGTTTTTCCCAGCCACCAACGAAGCCAGGATGCCGCCGGCCATGGCCAGCAACGAATTCATCGCCACCAGGCCGGAAACCCCCGACAGGCTTTGCGCGCTCATCACGTTGAAACCGAACCAGCCGATACACAGCATCCACGATCCCATCGCTAGCCAGGGGATCGACGATGGCGGAATACCCTGTATGCCGCCTTTGTCATAACGCCCGGCACGCGCACCAAGCTTGAGCACCGCGCCCAGCGCCACCCATCCCCCGAACGCATGCACCACGATCGAACCGGCGAAGTCGTGAAAATCCGCTCCGAAAACGCCTTTGAATAGCCCCGCCTGTAGGCCGAAGTTTCCGTTCCAAACCGCTCCCTCGATCAGCGGATAGGCTACACCGACGATGAGTGCGGTCGCCAGGCACTGCGGCCAGAATCGTGCCCGCTCGGCAATGCCACCCGATACGATCGCGGGAATGGCCGCCGCGAACGTGCACAAGAAGAAGAACTTAACTAGCGAAATGCCTTGCGGACCGAACGTGTCTCCGCCGGCGGCCCCGGTTAGCGCTGCGGCGCTCACCAGGAAAGTCACCCCGTAGGCAACCCAATAACCGATAAAGAAATAGGTCACTGTAGAGATCGCGAAGTCGGCCAGAATCTTGACAAGCGCGTTGACCTGGTTCTTGTGCCTGACCGTCCCGACTTCCAGAAATGCAAACCCGCCGTGCATGGCGAAAACCAGTATCGCCCCCATCAACAAAAAGAAGACGTCGGCGCCATTCTGCAGCTGCTCCATTACATTCCCCATTATTGATGATTGTTATTTGGACATTTGCCGAACAATCAATCGACTTGCTCGGACCGAGGGCAATCGATCAAGAAATGTGCCACCTCATCATACGAGGGTCAAACAACTGATTCTATTGATATAATTTAATGCACCAAAAAATCGAAATGTAGCTCGATACGCCTACGATTTAGGCATCATGCCCATAAAAAATGCCCGGATTGCTTGCAACCCGGGCATTTAATGAAAGGTCATTCGGTTCTGAACCTAGCGCATCCGGCGCGGGTTCTTGTAAAGATCAGCCTCCTGCTGTTCCAGCTTCGGCTGCAGCTTTCCAGCCAAGACCTCTTTCCACAAACGCCAGAGATGCCACCGCGCACCGCGATTGAAGATGATCATGCCTGAGAACAATTTCAGCGTCGTCAGCAGTTTCTTGTCGGCGTGTTCGACCTTGACCCCACACTTCCACTTGCCGGCGATCGAATAGATCTTCCCGTCGATGTAGCCGATCTTATTGTTCTGCTGATCATATAGCGTGTAGTCACCGCCGATGTTGATGAACGCCCTCTGCAGCCGGAAATATTCCGGCTTGCCATCACGCATCAGGAAGAACGAAAAGTGCTCCGGCATCAGCGGCCATTTGAAGGCCGAACGCTCGATATAGATGATGAAGTCGTCATCATCGGTGTTGATTGAGTAAGCCGTCACGGGGAGCCCGCGCGCACCCATCGTCAACTGCAGGCTGCGCCCGATCATCAGATCCATGGTCGCCCGCCAACCCAGGCTCTTTGTAAAGAGCTTGAAGATCAACCGGCGGTTCATGCCGGTGTTTTCCTTCCAGGGAGCCTTGCGGAAACCGATCAGCCCTGTGCGCTGGCCGTTCTCGATAACCTCCGCGTAGATATCCATGTCGGAGGAGAACTGCCGCGACTTCGCCCGGTTGCGTGAACGCTTGTAGACGCCGAATTCTGTGGAGTTGAGATCCGTCAGCCAAACGTCGACGACGAATTTGCACCACTCCTTGGTGGACGTGGACGCCCGCGTCGTGCGCCGCGATACCGGCTTCTCACCGTCTTCTTTTTTGTCCTTGGCCCGCGTCCGCTGTAAAACCTCGGCTCGCGCCTCGCGTGCAGCGTCGCTTGCAGCGGCATTCGCTTCCGCCAGGGTCGCGCTTGTTGCCATGCTTGCTTCCAATCATCGTCTCGGACGCCCGCACAAACGCGAATCACTTTTCAAACGTTAACACTTTGCCAACAGCTTACGAACCGCCAGACAGGGGAAACAGCTTTCTCAATCGACTACGCACCCAACTCTACCGGGCAAAACTCAGCCCCGCAGCCCAAAAATCGCCGAACCGACCCTCACATGCGTTGCGCCCATCTCCACCGCGGTCTCGAAATCGCCCGACATGCCCATGCTGCGGCCTGTAAGGCCCAGCTCCCCGGCGAGCTTGTCGAGAAAGGCAAAATGTATCGCAGGCTCCTCTTCGACAGGTGGAATGCACATCAAACCGGCGATCTCCAAACCCAACCGATCCTGGCACAAAGCCAGCAGTTCACCCGCATCCGCGGCCAAAACCCCCGCTTTTTGCTCCTCCTCGCCCGTGTTCACCTGAATGAAAAGCTGCGGTCGGCGGCCCTGCTTGTCCATCTCGTTGGCCAACGCCTGGGCGATCTTTGGTCGGTCGATCGTGTGAATCGCATCAAACAGCGCCACTGCCTCACGGGCCTTATTGGACTGTAACGGTCCGATCAGATGCAACGTTAGCTCCGGATAATCAGCCTTCAGCTCTGGCCATTTTCCCTGGGCCTCCTGCACCCGGTTCTCACCGAACTGCCGATGTCCCGCCTCCAGGACCGGCCGGATATCATCCGCTCCGAACGTTTTAGAAACCGCGATCAATGTCACCTCATCGGGATCTCGCCCAACGCCCTTTGCGGCAGCCGCTATACGCTGCCCTGTCTCAATCAGCCGGCTGGCCGCATCGTCGGTCAATTCATCCCCTCCATGATCGCTCGCATGGGAACCTTTCGCGCACGAATCAACATCGACCGGCTCTCCCTGGTTTGTCCGTCGTGTTTATAGTCAGTGACACGGGGATGAACACCATGCGCGACATTGTCGAGTATCCCTCAGGAGAACTCGGGAAGCGTATGACGGTCATCTCAACGGCTTGGGCATGCGGCTCGGTGCCTCGGATCAGTTGTTGGACGAGACCGCCCGGACTTGCTCGTGCCTGGCTTGACCCCCTGCCGGCTTTGGGGTCATCTCCCGGCCGTTACCCCAGCACCGGCCTGCCGGGTGTTGGACAAAGAACCCACTCCAACACCGGCTTGCCGGGTGTCGGGCGAACACGACAATGGGAACGGCCGAACCACATGGCAATAGAACGCTACAACGCACCCGATCGCGAAAAGCACTGGCAGAAAGTCTGGCAAGAAGCCGACCTATTCACCGCCAAAATCGATCCTTCGGCTCCAAAATGCTACATCCTCGAGATGTTCCCGTACCCATCAGGGCGCATCCACGTCGGCCATTCGCGCAACTATACGATGGGCGACGTACTGGCCCGCTACAAGCGCGCCAAGGGTTTCAACGTCCTGCATCCAATGGGCTGGGACGCATTCGGCATGCCGGCCGAAAACGCCGCCATGGAACGCAAAATTCACCCCGGCCAGTGGACCCGCGACAACATTGCGGCCATGCGCGAACAGCTCAAATCTATGGGCTTCGCAATCGACTGGTCGCGCGAATTCGCCACCTGCGACGTCGACTATTACAAGCACCAGCAGAAACTATTCCTCGACCTGCTCGGCAAGGCCTTGGTCTACCGCAAGTCGTCCAAGGTCAACTGGGACCCTGTCGACCACACTGTACTTGCTAACGAGCAGGTCATCGACGGATGCGGCTGGCGCTCTGGCGCACTTGTCGAGCAACGCGAGCTGACCCAATGGTTCTTTCGCATCACCCATTACGCCGAAGAATTGCTCGAAGCGTTGGATAGACTCAAGGAGTGGCCCGAAAAGGTGCGCCTGATGCAGGCCAACTGGATCGGCCGTTCCGATGGCGCCACGGTACGCTGGGCCCTGGATAAAGCCACGGCGCCGCAAGGTATCGAAGAGGTCGAAGTGTTCACGACCCGCCCCGATACTCTTTTTGGGGCATCATTTCTCGCCATCGCGCCGGATCACCCAATTGCCAAGGCTGCCGCGGAACAGAACCCCGACCTAGCCGAGTTCTGCGAAGAATGCCAGCGGCTTGGCACCTCGGTCGCCGATCTCGAGAGCGCTGAGAAGAAGGGCTTCGACACCGGCATCCGTGTGCACCACCCGCTGGATCCAGATTGGCTACTGCCGGTCTGGGTCGCCAACTTCGTGCTGATGGACTACGGCACCGGCGCCATTTTCGGCTGCCCATCCGGTGACCAGCGCGATCTCGATTTCGCCCGCGCCTATGACCTCCCAGTTACCGCAGTCATTCTGCCTCCAGGTGAAGACGCGGAGTCGTTCGAAATCGGCGACACCGCGGTCGATGGTGCCGGCACGATGATCAATTCGCGCTTCCTTGACGGCCTCGAAACCGATGCCGCATTCGAAGCAACCGTGGAGCGTCTGGAACAAGAAAAACTCCTCGGCAAACCCGTTGCTACGCGCAAAATCAACTATCGGCTGCGCGACTGGGGAATTTCGCGTCAACGTTATTGGGGCTGTCCGATTCCCATTATCCACTGCGCGGATTGCGACGTTGTCCACGTCCCGGAGGATCAACTGCCCGTCGAGCTGCCCGAGGACGCCACCTTTGATGAGCCGGGCAATCCGCTTGAACGCCATCCGACGTGGAGCAAGGTTGATTGCCCAAAATGCGGCAAGCCTGCCCGCCGCGAAACCGACACCATGGACACCTTCGTCGACTCGTCGTGGTATTTCGTCCGCTTCACAGCCCCACACGCCGAAACGCCCGTCGATGGTGAGGCAGCTGCATACTGGCTACCCATCGATCAGTACATCGGCGGTGTCGAACACGCCATTTTGCACCTCCTGTATTCGCGCTTCTTCTTCCGCGCCATGACCGACTCCGGCCACGCGCCCATTGGTGGCGCCAACCTGCGTGAACCATTTGCTGCCCTATTCACGCAAGGCATGGTGACCCACGAAACCTACAAGTCTAAGGAAGGTGCCTGGCTCCCTCCAGAGTCCGTTTTGATCGAAGGCGAAGGCGGAAAAAGGTCCGCCCGCGACGTCCAAACGGGCGAACCGGTCAGTATCGGACCGATCGAGAAGATGTCGAAATCGAAAAAGAACGTCATCGACCTTGATGCCTTCATCGACAACTACGGCGCCGATACCGCCCGTTGGTTTGTGCTTTCCGACAGCCCGCCTGAGCGCGACGTGATTTATACCGACGTCGGCGTCGAGGGCGCCCGGCGTTTCGTTCAGCGCATCTGGCGGCTAATTGGTGAGATGACTGAAAAAGCGGCCCCGCCGGAGAGACCAAAGCCAAGTGAATTCGGCCCCGAAGCGATCGAACTGCGCCGTACTGTCCACAAAACGCTACATAACGTCGGCAGGAACATTGAGGGGCTCCGGTTCAATGTCGCCGTCGCCTCCCTTTATGAACTGGCCAATGCGCTGGGTTCGACTGTGCAAAAGTCCGGAAAGGGCCACGATTGGGCGCTCCGAGAGGCCGCAGAATACACCGTTCAGATGATTTCTCCGATGATGCCGCACCTCGCCGAGGAGTGCTGGTCGCGGCTCGGTTACAACACTCTCGTCACCAATCAGCCCTGGCCCGCCGCCGAAGAAGCCTTGCTCGTTGACGATGAGATCACCATTGCCGTACAGGTGAATGGTAAGCGTCGTGACGAGCTCAAAATCGCCCGAGATGCCTCTAAAGAGGACATCGAAAAGGCGGCAATGGCATTGGAAACGGTCACACGCGCATTAGAGGGACGACAGCCCAAAAAGGTGATCGTTGTCCCGCAGAGGATTGTGAATGTCGTCGTTTGACCCTCATAGGGACACAGCCTCCGTCGGTCGGCTTGTATCAAGCCGTCGCACGACCAAGGCTGGAGCGTTCACGCTTCTCGCCGCAATCCTAATGATCACGCCGATGCTCGGTGCGTGCGGCTTCCGCCCTCTGCACGCCGATCTCGATGGCACCGGACGGCCTTCAGAAAAACTCGCCATGGTCCAGATCGCACCGATCCCCGGGCGCGTTGGCCAGCAATTGCGTAACGAATTGGTCTTCAAGGCCACCGGCGGCGGCCAAGCACCTCCACCGGAATACCGGCTCAACATCGCCATTCGCGAACGAGTGACGAGCACAATCGTCGAACGCTCCGGCGACGCTCGTCGGCAAGTCTACAATATTGACGCCAAGTTCACCCTGACCCGAATGTCAGACAAGATCGTTGTGATGAAAGGCTCGAGCTTCGCCCGCTCTGGCTTCGAGCGGTTTGACTCGATATTCTCCAACGTGCGGGCCCGTTTCGACGCAGAGAACCGGGCAGCCAAGACTGTCGCAGAAGACTTGAGGGCCCGCCTGTCTGCCTTCTTGGCGACAGGGGCTTAAACCCCCGACGCGTTTAGACATCCCATGGTTGCTGTAAAGAGCCACGAAGCTTCACGCTTTCTGAAATCACCCAACCGCGATATCTCCGCCATCGTGACTTACGGAACCGATGCCGGTCTTGTTTCCGAACGCGCCCGCCATGCGGCAAGATCCTGGGCTGCACTTGAAAACCCGCCCTCGGAAGTCATTCGCCTCGACGATGCCGACCTTGAAACAAACCCCGATCGCATCTCCATCGAATTGATGACCGTCCCGATGTTCGGGGGGCGTAAAATTGTCCTCGCTACTGCGGGCCGCCGCATCAATGCAAAACTCCTCAAAGAACTCGTCGCTCCTGGCCCGCTACCGGGAATTCTCATAGTCGAAGCCGGCAACCTGAAGCCCAGCGACACCCTTCGAAGCGTCTTCGAAAAGGCCAAACACGCCGCCGCAATCGCCTGCTTTCCCGATGAAGGCCGCGACCTTTCCGTGCTTGTCGACGACGAGGTGAAGGCGGCGGAAATGACGATCGCACCCGAGGCGCGAGAATTTCTCATCGCCCAACTCGGCGCTGACCGCGCGCTGTCACGTGGCGAAATCGGCAAGCTCATCCTCTATTGCGCGGACCGCAAACACATCGACCTTGCGGATGTCGAGGCAATAGTCAGTGATGCATCTGAGCTTAATATCGACCGCATCATCAATGCCGCCGCGGCGGGTGAAGCTGGCGCCGCCGTACGCGAATTGACCCGTGCGTTGACGGGCGGTGAAAACGCTCAATCGATCATTCTCGCCCTGCAGCGTCACTACATACGACTGCATCGAATTCAAGCTGAAGTTTCGGCCGGACGCTCCGTGGCTGACGCAATGAAAAGCCTTCGCCCACCACTGCATTTCAAGCAGAAGAATGCCGTGACCGCGCAGATAAAGCGTTGGCCGATGGCCGCGTTGACTTTGGCCCAACAGCAGATTTCCAAAGCCGCAAGAAGCGCCCGCAGCACCGGTGCACGCGATGACCTTATCACCGAATCATTGATTTTGTTTCTCGCGAAACTCGCGCGCTAGAGCGTAATTATCGTTCGAAATGGAAGCGATGAGCCTTCATCGAAAACTTGAAGCACTCCCTCAAAGAAACGCTTTAGGGCGCCTAAAAAAACGGCGATTCCACCAATAACGAACGTGCTCAAGAGACCTGCCTATCCACCGCAAACCGGGTCAACTTGCCCTCCGCGCGCTGATCCCTATAGTGCCGTCCATCCTCAAACGACAACAAATCCACTAGCTGGCCGCCACTACCGCAGGCCGGCAATCAGGAGAAGGTATGAGCGATACCCGCTACGACGTCATCGGCATCGGCAACGCGATCGTCGACATTATCGGCCGCTGCGAAGACGACTTCTTGGTTAGCCACGACGCACCCAAGGGGCATATGCGCCTGGTAGATGCAGCTACCATTGCTTCGCTCTACGCCGACATGGGACCGGCAATTGAAATCTCCGGCGGTTCGGCGGCCAATACCCTGGTCGGCGTTTCTTCCTTTGGAGGCAAAAGCGCATTCATCGGCAAGGTCGCCGGTGACGAATTTGGCAAGATTTTCGCCCATGACATACGCGCCGCCGGTGTCGATTTCAATTCGAAGGCCGTAAACGGCAAAGACCCAACTTCCCGCTCGCTCATCCTCGTCACTCCCGACGGCGAGCGCACCATGAACACCTTTCTCGGCATCTCCACCGACATCGACGACGGCGAAGTTGACCCAGCAGCCATCAAGGCGGCCAAGATCGTTTATCTGGAAGGATATTTGTTCGATCGGCCCGACGCGAAAGCCGCGTTCCGCCAGGCCGTGGACATCGCCAAGAGCGCCGGCCGCAAGGTCGCCCTGAGCCTGTCGGACGGTTTCTGTGTCGACCGCCACCGGGCTGAATTCGTCAAACTTATCCACGACGGTATCGACATACTATTCGCCAACGAAGACGAGATCACATCCCTCTACGAAACGTCGGACTTCGAAGAGGCCGCCAAACGCGCCTTGACCGACACTGATTTGGCCGCCCTGACCCGCAGCGGCAAAGGTTCGCTCGTCATCAGCCACGGCGAAAGGATCGAGATCCCCGTCGACCCGGTCGAAGACGTCGTTGACACGACCGGCGCCGGCGACCTTTACGCTGCCGGATTCCTCTATGGCCTGGCTTCCGGAAAGGACCTGGAGTCCTCGGGCCGCCTTGGCAGCATCGCCGCCGCCGAAGTCATCGGCCACATGGGCGCCCGGCCAGAGATCAACCTGGCCGAACTCGCATTGAAAAAAGGCATTCCAACCTGAGGCCATATCATCATGCCGCTGGCCAGACATCCCCGTGACCGCCTAATCGTCGCCCTCGATTTACCGACCGTCGACGAGGCACGCTCGCTCGTGCGAACCCTCGGAGACGAAATCAGCTTTTACAAAATCGGCCTGGAGCTGATCCTATCGGGCACACCCGGTGACAGCGGCGTTGGATTGGTAAGCGAGCTGGTCGACAACGGTAAACGCGTTTTCCTCGACGCCAAACTGCTCGATATCTCCAACACGGTCGAAAGGTCGGTCGCCAGGGTCGCCGAACTTGGCGCCACTTTCCTGACCGTCCATGGCCACGACATGCAAACCCTGCAGGCCGCCGTGGCTGGTCGCGGAGACAGCCAGTTAAAGCTTCTCGCAGTCACCGTTCTAACCAACCTAACCGGCAGCGATCTCAGCGAACAGAGCATTGCCATGTCGCCGGCGGATCTGGTTCTGCATCGTGCAAAGCTCGCAAAAGAGGCAGGCTTCGACGGCGTCATAGCCTCCGGCCAAGAGGCCGCCGCTGTCCGCACCGCAACCAAAGCGGGCTTTCTGATTGTCACTCCCGGCATCCGCCTCCCGGGCGGCTCTGCCGGCGATCAACAGCGCATTATGACGCCGCAACACGCGATTGCAGCCGGTGCAAACCACATCGTCGTCGGCCGTCCGATCAATGCCGCCAGCGATCCGCGCGCTGCCGCGGTCACCTTTGTCAAACACATTGCCGAAGCCGACTAAGGCTTCCGTGCAGCAATAAGGATAAGGCAAATGCCCAAGGGATACGTCATCGCCCACGCCGTCGTTACCGACCCGGAAGGCTGGGGTCAGTACGCCACCAAGACCCAGGTTGCCCTCGAAAAATTCGGCGGCACTCCAATCATCCGTGGCGGCCGGCATGAGATCATCGAGGGTGTTGGCGTTGCCCGCAACGTCGTCCTCGAATTCCCTAGCTACGAAGCCGCACTCGGTTACGCGAAGTCACCCGAATACGCCGAGGCCAAGGCCCTGCGTCAGGGGGCTGGCACGATCGACATCGTCGTCGTCGAAGGCGTTTAATCAACGACACCAGCCGAGCGCTCGAAAGTGTCCCACAGATCCAATAGTAATGATCTACCGCCGTGGCAGGCTTCAGTTCTGACGCTTTTCCCGGAGATGTTTCCAGGACCGCTTGGCAACTCGCTTTCTGGCCAGGCCCTGGAATCCGGCTTGTGGTCGCTTGACTGCACCGCCTTGCGCGAATTCGGGACGGGCCGCCACCGCCAAGTCGACGATACTCCTTCGGGCGGAGGCGCCGGCATGGTCATGCGCGCGGATGTCATCGCCGCCGCGGTCGATCATGCCTGCAAAAACGAAGCTACAGCGCGCCTTCCGCGCATCTACCTATCGCCGCGCGGAACCCCTCTTACTCAGCAGTCCGTTAAGGAAATGGCTGCAGGCCCCGGTGTTCTGCTTCTGGCCGGCCGCTTCGAGGGCGTCGACGAACGTGTTCTGAAGGCCCGCGAATTCCGTGAAATCTCGATTGGAGATTACGTCCTTTCAGGCGGAGAGCTCGCCGCCATGGTGTTGATCGATGCCTGCGTCCGCCTGATCCCCGGCGTCATCGGTGCCAGCGAGAGCCTACAGCATGAAAGCTTCGAAGGCGGTTTATTGGAGCACCCTCAGTACACCCGCCCGCGCAACTGGGAGGGACGGTCTATCCCGGACGTCTTGCTTTCTGGAGATCATGGCCGCATCGCGCGATGGCGCGAGCAACAAGCTCAAACTTTGACAAAAACCCGCCGTCCCGATCTCTTGGACCCGAAATTCCGTGACAAATAGCCGTTCTACCCGGCCTTAGCTTAACACGCACGACCCCATCGACAGCCGCCTCGATTTGAGTTAGTAGATCACGCTCAGATTTCCCGAACATGGGTTGCATGAGCTATGCCCGTCCTTCGCAAGGGACCGGAGGCACTGCTCCTCTGCTTCTGAAAGCCTCGAGGAACCAACAAAAATGAACATCATCGAACAGCTCGAACACGAGCAAATGCGCTCTATTTCCGCCAAACGTGGCGTACCGGAGTTCAGCCCTGGCGATACCGTCAAGGTCATGGTCAAGGTCGTCGAAGGCAAGACGGAACGCCTGCAGGCCTACGAAGGCGTCGTAATTTCCCGCGCTGGCGCTGGCCTCAACGAGAGCTTCACGGTTCGCAAGATCTCCTACGGCGAAGGCGTCGAACGCGTCTTTCCGGTCTACTCTCCACTCATTGCTTCGATCGAGGTCGTCCGCCGCGGCCGTGTCCGCCGTGCCAAACTCTATTATCTCCGCGGCCGCCGTGGCCGTTCTGCCCGCATCGCCGAGCGTACCGACGCGCGCGCACGCCGCTTGAATGCGGCCTGGAAGGGCTTCAAGAAGCAAAAAGGTCAACCCGACGATCTCACCCAGCTCAACGGCATCGACGCCGAACTGCAAATGCGGTTGAAGCAGTTGAACTGCATCAAGCTCGAGCAGATGGCCAATTTCTCCGACGATGACATCGCTAACATAGACGATTTCCTGAAACTCGATGGACAGATCGAGAAGCAGGACTGGGTCGGCCAAGCACAGCGCATCATCACCGAGGCGACAGCCGCCGAAGCCGTAGCTGAGGCCGAAGCCGAAGAAGCGAAAAAAGCTGAGGAAGCGGCAAAATAGGATAAAGCGTCGGAATAATCGGCGCATTGGATTCGAGACCGAACGGCTCGCCGGCTTTCGCTGGTGGGCTGTTTCTCGTTCCAGCCTAGATACCAATAAGGAGCCGGGTTTGACTGCCGAGCATCGGCAACAACCTCAGAAGGTCGCCCTTCTGCAAGGCAACGCAACCTTCTGTCGGCTCCAGATCGAGGCCATCCGCCCCCGTTCGGGCCACGTGGATGAAAATGGCGCTCCCCCGGCCTTTGACACGAGGCAGGTCGTTGTATCCAACCACGACCACGATGTCGTAAAGACCGTCCTCGCGCCACAACCTTTCGGCATTTCCGTAATAAGGGTGCTGAATGTGCCGGTTGTAGTTTCGATCACCAGCCGCATCACACCACCCATCCTCCGGTGACAACGCCCTCAGCGGCAACGATGTGCGCGGCCTGAAACGAAGCCGGTCCGCCCGGTAATACGCCTCTCGGAGCGGCCATGCACCGCACGGGCTCGCTCCATCTCCTTCACGTTTTAACGCACGCATACCGGTGCGCCCGATCGCACAAGGCATGATCAGATTTCCGGCTCTCAGCAAGCCGCGTGTTGCCTCTGCGGATTTCGCACTGACAAACAGTTGTCGCAACGTGCGGTAAGAGTTTGTTGCCCTATTTGGTCTCATTGGCAAAAAGAACCGTACTAAGAGTGCCCAGCAAAGCTATCTATCTCAGGATATCTTGTGGGCACACACATGCTTAACGCCTTTTCTACCCCTATGGCGTTCCAAGTTTCCCGTGGTAGATAATCTATCAGGCCCTACGAAGCACTGCCCGGAGTGACGACAAAAATGAGCAATGTCCGCAAGATTCTGATCGTCGACGACGACGACGACCTTCGCGATTCACTAAGAGACCAGCTGGCATTGCACGACGAGTTCGAGGTGACAGTCGCGGATTCCGCCGCCAGTGGCATCGAAATCGCCAAGGCCGAGCATCACGATCTTGTCCTGTTTGATGTCGGGCTTCCGGATATGGACGGACGCGAAGCGGTCAAAATCCTACGCAAGTCTGGATTTAAGAGCCCCATCATCATGCTGACGGGCAACGATTCGGACGCCGATCAGATCCTTGGCCTGGACGCCGGCGCCAATGACTACGTCACCAAGCCATTTAAGTTCGCCGTGCTGCTCGCACGCATTCGCGCCCAGCTTCGCCAGCACGAACAAAGCGAAGATGCCGTATTCACCATCGGGCACTATACGTTCAAGCCGGCTTCGAAGTTACTGGTCGACGAGAAAGGCTCCAAAATCCGCCTCACCGAAAAAGAAACTTCGATCCTGAAGTTCCTTTACCGGTCCGGAGAAAAGGTGATCACCCGCGATGTCCTCCTACACGAAGTCTGGGGCTATAACGCCGGAGTCACGACCCATACGCTGGAAACGCACATTTATCGCTTGCGCCAAAAGATCGAGAAGGATCCTTCCAACGCCGAACTCCTTGTGACGGAGACCGGCGGCTACAAGCTGGTTCCCTGACCCTTCCGATCACAGCAGCGGTGACTAGCCCTCGCCCGGCACCGCATCACCATCTGCCAAGGCATCACCAAGCCGGCGCAGCCGCTGCGCCAAAACCTGCAGCACATAAAGCGCAAAACCCGGCTCGGCTTGCACCAAACGGAGAAAAGCCGCGCGGTCGAGAATCGCCACTTCGGCGTTCGTCGCAACCAACGCCGCCGCGCTGCGCGGGGAGGCGTCGATCAACGACATTTCCCCGAAAATCCCATCGGCCCCGACAGTTTCCAACACGCGGCCAAACATCAAGATGTCGATCAGCCCGGAGCGCACAAGATACATTGTTCCGCCGGCTTCATCCTGCAGGAACACCTTTTCGCCCGCGGGCAAGCTGGCAAACGGCACGCCCTCGCGCTGCAGTTTTTCATAATCGATCGGGCCTCGCGCCATCGCCGACGCCCTCCTGTTTCGACGGACTTCCTCAGGTGCTCGGCGACCAATTTCTGATATCGACGAAGTGACCTTCAAGGGCTGCGGCGGCCGCCATCTTCGGCGACACAAGATGCGTGCGGCCCTTGTAACCCTGCCGGCCTTCGAAATTGCGGTTTGACGTCGAGGCGCACCGCTGACCCGGCTTCAACTGGTCAGGATTCATTCCAAGACACATGGAACAGCCCGGCTCCCGCCACTCGAAACCGGCATCCATAAATATCTTGTCCAGCCCCTCGGCCTCGGCCTGCGCTTTGACGAGACCCGACCCGGGCACGATCATCGCGTAGTCGAGCAGCTCCGAAATCTTGCGGCCATTGACGATATCCGCAACGGCTCGAAGATCCTCGATACGCCCGTTTGTACAAGAGCCAATCCAGACGACTTCCAGCGGAATATCGGTGACCTTTGTACCAGGCTGTAGACCCATGTAATTGAGCGACCGCTCCATCGAAGCGCGCTTGTTGACGTCATCGAGCCCCCCCGGATCCGGTACTACGCCGGTCACAGCCACCACATCTTCAGGTGAGGTTCCCCACGTCACAATTGGCGGTAGCAAGGCTGCGTCGAGGCGAACCTCGGTGTCGATGTGCGCACCATCATCCGAATAAAGCGTCTCCCAATGACGCATCGCCATATCCCACGCATCACCCTTCGGTGCCTTCGGCCGGCCCTTGATGAACTCGTAAGTCTTTTCATCGGGGGCAATCATGCCGGTACGGGCGCCGCCCTCGATCGACATGTTGCAAACCGTCATGCGACCCTCCATCGACAATGAGCGGATCGCCTCCCCAGTAAATTCGATAGCGTGATGGTTGCCGCCGGCCGTGCCGATCTCGCCAATGACAGCAAGAATGATGTCCTTGGCCGAAACGCCCTCCGGCAGCTGTCCATCAACGACAACGCGCATGTTTTTGAGTTTCTTTTGAACCAGTGTCTGTGTCGCCAGCACGTGCTCGACTTCGGACGTACCGATGCCGTGAGCCAAGGCACCGAACGCCCCATGCGTCGAGGTATGGCTATCACCACAGACAATGGTCGTACCTGGCAGGGTGAAGCCTTGCTCGGGTCCCACCACGTGAACGATGCCTTGCCGGTGATCGAGCTCGTCGTAATACTCGATGCCGAATTCGGCTGCGTTCTTCGCGAGGGTTGCGACCTGCAGCAAGCTCTCCGGATCATTAATACCCTGTGAGCGGTCGGTCGTCGGCACATTGTGATCGACGACAGCAAGCGTCTTTTCCGGCGCCCGCACCGAACGTCCGGCCATGCGCAGCCCTTCAAAGGCCTGCGGACTCGTCACCTCATGCACGAGATGGCGGTCGATGTAGATGACGCAGGTGCCATCCTCGTGATCGTGCACCATGTGATTGTCGAAAATCTTGTCGTAAAGCGTCTTGGCCATGAACGAGAAATCCATTGTTTTCGTGTCTCAGTGCCTAAATAGCCCCCTCGCGGAGACTTCGCAATCGACACCAAGTTAGCGGCTCCGCGAGGTCCGGGTAAAATCGGGCTTCATCTCGAACTTGAGACGCCGAGACGGCATCCGGAAGCACGGCAATTCCTTTTCGCAAAGCTAACTTGGCCAGATCGCCTCAATACTTCCACCTTCGTGATTTCGAGACCAGGAAGTCCCTTAAAACGTGGACCTTCTTGGAGCTCTTCAGCTCCTCGGGGTAGACGAACAGAACTTCCATGTTCGGACCCTCGACATGCTCCAGCAAAGGTACGAGATCCGACTCTTCCTCCGTCATGTAGTCCGGCAACATGCCGATACCAACACCCGACTGGATCGCGTACTTCAATGCCACGACGCTATTTACGCGAAATGAAGGTACACGGGTCTCACCCTCACCACGCCCCGCCGTTTCCAACCACAAGATCGGTTGAAGGTGTGCCGCCGGCCGGCCGCTGTAGGAGACAAACCTGTGACGGTCCAGGTCTTCGAGAGAATTTGGTGCGCCGAACTTCCGTATATAGCCCGTTGAAGCGTAGATTCGGACCTTCACCCCGAACAACCGCCGCCGAATGAGATCGGGCTGTTCAGGTTGACCGGTCCAAATCGCAACGTCGGCCGCCCGCATTGCAATGTCGATCTGCTCGTCATTGAGGATCAGCTCGACCGCAACATCGGGATAAAGGTCCTGGAATTCACCGATCTGTTGCGTCACCCAAACCGTCCCAAGCCCCAGCGGCGCGGTTATCCGTAGCTCTCCGGTCGGTTTGGTCGCCGTGTCGGCAAGCAGCATCTCCGCGGTCTGCAACTTGTTCATGACCTCGGCGACGGTGTTGTAGAGGATCTCGCCTTGCTCTGTAAGGACAAGGCCGCGGGCATGCCGATGGAACAGCGACTGCTTGAGATCGCGCTCCAACGCCGCCACCTGCCGGCTAACGGCGGACTGGCTGAGATTCAGTGATTCACCAGCGTGCGTGAAGCTTCCTGCTTCCGCCGCAGCATGGAAGATGCGCAACTTGTCCCAGTCCATTTGGTTGCAATCCGCGAAGCCGCATCAAGTGTTAGACGAAATGGATGGGCCTAATTGGCGGCCACCGACGACTCTTCCAGCGCTGCGACGTAACGTTCTGCCTCCAGCGCAGCCATGCAGCCGAGACCAGCAGCCGTCACCGCCTGCCTGAAGATCTCGTCTGTAACATCACCGGCCGCGTAAACTCCCGGAATCGAAGTGGCCGTCGAGTCCGGAGCAGTCACAATGTAACCGTTCTCCTTCATCTCAAGCTGCCCCTTGAAGATCTCCGTTGCAGGAGAATGCCCGATGGCAACAAACACCCCATCGGCAGCCCGCTCGCTGATCACACCTGTTTTGACATTCTTGAGGCGAATACCCGTCACCGACCTTGGATCCGTATCACCAGTGACTTCTTCGACGGAGTGGTCCCAGACAACTTCGATCTTCGGATTCTTGAACAAGCGGTCTTGTAGTATCCGCTCGGCTCGCAATGAGTCTCGCCGATGCACGAGCGTGACACGCTTTGCAAAATTAGTCAGAAAAATCGCCTCTTCGACGGCGGTGTTGCCGCCACCGACGACAACAACTTCCTTGTCCCGATAAAAGAAGCCGTCGCAAGTCGCACATGCGGAAACTCCGAATCCTTTGAATTCGTCCTCCGATGCCAGACCCAGCCAGCGTGCCTGTGCGCCGGTGCAGATGATCAGAACATCGCAAGTATAGGTATCCCCGGATTCACATGACAGCCGGAAAGGTCGTACCGAAAGCTCCACGGCGTTGACGTGATCGCGCACGATCTCTGTCCCCACATTCTGGGCCTGCGCCTGCATCTGCTCCATCAGCCACGGCCCCTGAATTGGATCTGCAAAGCCTGGGTAATTCTCGACATCCGTTGTGATTGTCAGCTGCCCGCCGGGTTGATCGCCCTGCAAAATAACCGGATTCAGCATCGCCCGCGCCGCGTAGACCGCCGCTGTATAACCGGCAGGACCGGACCCTAGAATCAAGAGTTTCACGTGTCGCGTATTCGCCATGCTTTGGTCTTCCTTCATTTTTTTTTGCACCGGACCGTTGCGGCACATCCGAAATGCTCGTTTTTGCGGCTTAAAGGACCCGCACTGATATAGGCCTTGCGGTCTGTAATATCGAGCCGAGCAAAACTAACAGAGACAGTTCGCACATCTTCCTGATTACCCCTGTTCCTCCACAGTCTGGCCGCGGGTCTGACGCAAGACTCTGAGATTATTTGCCGAATTGCAAGTTGCGAGGAGGTTGATGTGGCAC
>Ga0209013_10000071_pt1 | contig 69872 bp, 54 predicted proteins | sample Cruoilmetagenom2_FD_187291 | JGI IMG/M metagenome (GOLD analysis project Ga0209013, IMG submission 187291) | Oil polluted marine microbial communities from Coal Oil Point, Santa Barbara, California, USA - Sample 2 (SPAdes) (version 2) | ecosystem: Environmental > Aquatic > Marine > Oil seeps ... | reverse complement strand
AAGGAGCAGACGGCAAATGACGGACCCTCAAGTCGCGATCATGATGCTCGCGCTCTTCATCCTCGTAGTACTGCTGGGCTTCCCGATTGCATTCACGCTGATGGCGATGGGCGTGATCTTCGGTTACTATGCCTATTACGACCCCAGCCGAATGGATATGGACAGCTTCTTCTGGTTTCTCGACAACCGGATCTTCGACCTGCTGGTCAATCAGACCTATTCGGTCATGTCATCCGACGTGCTGACCGCCATCCCGCTCTTCTTATTCATGGGCTACATCGTCGAGCGCTCCAACATCGTCGACCGCCTGTTCACCACCCTGCAAATCGCCGCCCGCAATCTTCCCGGTTCAATGGCGGTTGCCGCTCTCATCACTTGCGCACTGTTTGCAACGGCGACCGGTATCGTCGGCGCCGTCGTCACCTTGATGGGCTTGCTGGCCTTCCCGCAAATGCTGAAGGCGCGCTACGACATCAGTTACGCTTCGGGCGTGATCTGCGCCGGCGGTTGTCTTGGAATTCTCATTCCGCCATCGATCATGCTGATCGTCTATTCGGCGACCACTAACGTCTCCGTCGTAAAGCTCTACGCCGCGGCATTCATTCCGGGATTCATGCTGGCGGGGCTTTACCTCGTCTATGTCATCGGGCGGGCTTGGCTTAACCCCGCGCTGGCGCCACCGCCTCGCGATGAAGACATGCCGGACATTAAGGGATTCAAGCTCTATTGGTTGCTACTCACATCCTTTGTTCCGCTCTTCTTGCTCATCCTGTCGGTCCTTGGCGCCATCCTGTTTGGGCTCGCCACACCATCGGAAGCGGCAGCCGTCGGCTCGCTTGGCGGCCTGGTCCTGGCCGCCGCCTACAGGGCGCTGACATGGGATCGACTGAAGGAATCCGTCTATTTGACGGTCCGGACATCCGCCATGGTCTGTTGGCTGTTCGTCGGCTCATGGACGTTTTCCTCGGTCTTTTCGTATTTGGGCGGCGAGCATCTGGTGAAGGACTTCGTCATTTCACTGGACCTGTCACCGATCATGTTCCTGATCATGGCGCAGCTCATAATCTTCCTCCTGGGATGGCCATTGGAGTGGTCGGAGATCATCATCATTTTCGTGCCGATCTTCCTGCCACTACTGCCCATCTTCCAGATTGATCCGCTGTTCTTTGGCATCTTGATCGCACTCAACCTGCAGACATCATTCCTAACGCCGCCCATGGCGATGGCGGCGTATTATCTAAAGGGGATAGCGCCGCCCCATGTGCAGTTGACGCAGATCTTCTCGGGCACAATGCCCTACCTCGCAATGGTGCTGATCTCGATGGTGCTGCTCTACGTGTTCCCGGGCATCGCACTCTTCCTGCCCGAATACTTCTACGGCCGATGAGCACAGGAGCTACCGTCACTTGAAACCCGAAGAACTCATCAAACTGACCGTCTCTGAGGCCGCCACAGCCATCCGCGATGGAGCAACGACCTCCGAACTGCTCGTCGGTGCATTTCTTGCGCGTATCGACGCGCGCAACGAAGCGGTCGGTGCCTGGGCACACATTGAAAAGGACTACGCTCTTGAGCAGGCCCGCCGCGCCGATCAGGTGCGCGGGTTCGGCAACGGCACCGGCCCGTTGCACGGGGTCCCCATCGGTATCAAGGACATCATTGATACCCGTGACTACCCGACGGAAAACGGCTGCCCGCTCTATGAGGGCAACAAATCCAGAAGAGATGCCGCCTGCGTAGCGGCCCTGAAATCGGCTGGCGCCATCGTACTGGGCAAGACCGTCACCACCGAACTGGCACTCATGACACCTTCGGCTACGCATAATCCGATTGATTTGGAGCGTTCGCCGGGAGGTTCCTCGGCAGGGTCAGCCGCCGCAGTTGCCGACCTTATGATTCCCGCCGCCTTGGGATCACAGACCGCCGGCTCCGTTCTTCGCCCGGCATCCTACTGCGGTATTTATGGCTTCAAGCCAACCTTCGGCCTGATCTCGCGCAACGGCGTGCTGATGCAATCGCATACGCTTGATACGCTCGGGCTACTCGCCCGCTCGATTGACGATCTCGCGCTCCTCACCGATTGCCTATCCGCGCAGGATCCGAATGACCCCGTAAGCTACGCACGCAGCCAGCCACACGTCACAAAGATGGGCTTAAGCGATCCGCCACTTGCGCCCACATTCGCGTTCGTCAAAACACCGGCTTGGCCCGAGTACGCCGACCAAGGCATGCAAGAGGCATTTGCCGAGCTGAAGGACTTCCTGGGCCCGGTCTGCGAAGAAATCGAGATACCTGGTCTCGACAACGTCATCGAGTGGCAGCGCATAGTTCAGCTCGCAGAGAACGCCGCCTACTATGGTCCGCTGCAAGACAGGGGACGCGGCCAGCTTTCCGACGGCCTCAATGCCCGGCTCGATGAGGGCGCGCGCGTTCCCGTTCGTGACTACATCTCCGCCGTAGCTTCGCGGGAAAAAGCATACGAAGCCATGTTTGAGGTCTTCGATACCTATTCGGCAATCCTCACTCCCGCGGCACCTGGGCCCGCCCCGCTATTGAGCGAAGGCATCACTGGCTCCCCCATCTTCGACGGCCTTTGGACGTATCTCGGCATGCCGGCTATCAGCGTTCCGTTGCTTGAGATCAACGGGCTGCCGATTGGTGTCCAGCTCGTTGGGTTACGCCAGGATGACGGGCGATTGCTACGCACCGCGCGGTGGCTTGCGACACGGCTTGAAAACGAAGAAAGTCAATCTGCTTGATCAATTGAGGCTCGCTATGCCCGGACTATTTGGAAAATTTACGCTCATGGACGTCCTCGTCTACGTGGGCGTCGTTGCGGTAGCGATCGTTCTGGTCCGGTTGTTTGCGCCGCGCTACTACGACAAGGCCGTGGCGGTGAGCTCTCTGGCTCTATTCGGCAGCTTCCTGCTCATAGTCGGGGTCTGGGTCGATAGCATTTCATTGCGAGTTGTTTTGCTCATCGCCTTCGCGATGGCGACCTACGATTTCTGGCTCGACGCCTTTTCCAAAAAGAACCGCAACGGCCACTGATCAGCGCGCTCAAAGACGCCCCGCCTCGATGAACGTGCGCTGAAAGGTGGGCTCAACCGACGTTCAGATTTACTTTGCCAAACTCCTCTCATCCGAAGCATTCGTCGATCACGGCGGACGCAACGCAGGGAGAGAGTAATGATTTTGAGATTGGCACTAGCCGCCATGATGTTTGCCGCGGCTCCTACAATAGGTGCAACCAGTGTCGACGCAGCCACAGACAAGGGCAAGGCCGAAAGATCCGAAAAAAAAGCTGGCAAGAGGCCGAGCAGAGAAGACGGGATGAGGGCGAGAGCACGGTCAGGCGACAAAACCGCCAACCGCTCTGGCAAGGACTCCAATCGCGGCAACATGGCGAAATCCGCTAGGTCGCACTCCACGCGCACCGCCACCGCGGCCAAACCAGTAGGACGCATGCCCGTCAAAACCAACATCCACAAATATCGGTCCAATTACCGCAACCATCCGAATCCGCGCGGCAAACACGGCCAGAGGATCGAGCGGGACTACGGCTTCAAGCATCTTTACGGTCTATACTTCGGCACACGCTCCGCTAACCGAAAATGTACCGCTGCCGCAAAGAGGCGGGGTGGTCGCGGCGAGCGGATCTGGGGTGTTTCAGGTAAGAAGTATGGCAGTTACGCTTGCAAGCGGGCCATGCGCGAATGCCGTCGTGAACTTCGCATCCGTCAGATGAGGGGGCGGGACCGCCACGCCCGATGCGTCATCGCTAGCCGCGGCTAATCTCGTCCGTGCAGTAGCTTCAAATACAACAAATGCGGCTCCCTGTGGCGGGGCCGCCTTTTGCAATTTCCAGTGCCAAGCACCTATCGGTGGATCAAGTCACCTTGAAGGGCATGTCCTTGCCGGCGAAAGCGGCGTCGACGTTGTCGAGCGCCTCAAAGCCCATCTGGTTGCGAGCTTCGATCGCGGCGGATCCCAGGTGTGGCAACAGGAAGGTATTCTTCTGTTCGTAATAACCCTCGTTGATCTGCGGTTCGCCAGCAAACACATCCAGACCCGCATACGACAGCCGGCCGGATTTCAACGCTGCAATCAAATCCTCATCCTTGACAAGGTCTCCACGCGCTGTGTTCACCACCACCGCACCCTGCGGCATCTTCTCGATGACGGAGGCGTCGAAGAAGTATCGCGTTTCCGGCAACAACGGAACGTTGATGGAAAAGAACTGCGAAATTGCAAGCAGGCTGTCGAGCGACTCGTGATAGATGGCGCCGTGCTCGTCCTCGGGCTTCGCCCGCATGACGTCGTGATAGTGGATCTCCATATCGAACCCACGCGCCCGCTGCGCAAGCGCCCGACCAATCTTTCCAAATCCGAAGATGCCGAGCCTCTTGCCATCCAGCCGCTGACCAACGAGTTGCAGGGGCGCCCAACCTGGCCAGCTCCGGGTCCGGATCATATTTTCGCCTTCACCCGCGCGCCGTGCCGAGCCAAGTAGCAAGAGCATCGCGATCTCAGCCGTTGCGACCGTGACGCCATGCGGCGCGTTGCCCACTGCGATGCCGCGCGCCTCAGCAGCTGCCAGGTCGATATGATCGCAACCAATCGAGAAGGTAGAAATGATCTTGATATGCTCGGGAAGCGCGGCGATCACGTCTTCACGCATCTTATCAGTGATAGTGATAACTATCGCATCCACATCCGCAGCCTTTTCGACGATCTCATCGGTCGTCATCTGATGATCGTCGGCGTTCTGGACAACCTCATAATCACGGCTCGCGCGAACCTCGACGGCTTCCGGCAAGCGGCGGGTGATGAGCAGGCGCTTCTTCATCTGGCTGGCTCCTCCTCCTTGGGATTATTAGCCTTTCGGCGTTTTTTATCTGACGCTTGTGCCGCAGCCACCGCCCGCTGACAAGACTTTCGTAAAAGAACCGGCGAGCCGATCAGATGTTTCATAACCATGCTGTGCGTCAGTATCCCACAGAAGGGAGCAGCCCGAGACCCATGCCGACACTTTGTCGGCAATAGCAAACCCATATCCGCATCCATATCGAGGCGACGCTTCCCTGCGTGGATCCGGCGATAACAGCACCAGCGATCCGGGGTCCCACAGACACCACCGACAATAATCGAGCTGAGTGAACGGCCTCGCAACACGTCGCTGATTGTCGAATCTCTCTAGGGCCTTCAGCGAATGTTCCGAGGTATGAGGTGAGATCAAAACATCCGCAGAATGCACTGTAACGTCGTGCGCGTTGGTACCGACGTTTTTCAGTATTGAATTCCGTGAGCGCCCTATGTCCGCAAGTCACACTCCGCACAACGGACGTGTTAGCGATCACAACACCATCACACCCCCATCGACCAGGCCAGTCCCGCACAACACACTATTTAAAACCATGCACCGAGATCTGTGCGATGCATGCTGTCTTTGTTCATTCCGCCTTCACTCAAGCCCCAGACCAAACAACAACCGGCTCAAGCCTTCCCGATCTGGTAGTTAGCATTCGTTCCGAGGTCGGAATTAACAATTTCCTAGATAAATTCGCTCGCGCCTTTTCTTTCAGGAAGCCAGGAGCTGACAGGTCAGCCTTCCGACTCCATTGGGCCGAAGCACGCCTATTTTGGACGGTTCAAAACTTGCCTTCCTATCAAGAGCCCTGCCCCAAATTCTTTCAGAATTATCTACTAAGCAGCGTAATTTTTCGCAAAAACTAGGTAAGTCGCCATCAGGTCTAATTAACCTCAAGTTATGTCTTCGCGGATAATCTGCACCGTGTCCAAGGCTCTCAAGCGTGCGAAAAACAAATGCTTAACCGCCCACTCGGTTCCCAGAAGTCAAACTCGTTGATGAATGAATACGCCTCGCTACTTGGCGATGCAGTCTTGCGTCACCGCACACGAAGCGCTGAGCATACGGCACGCATCGAGGCCGAGTTGGCCAGCAAGGTGAAGTCCGAATTCATCTCTAATATGAGCCATGAACTCAGGACCCCCCTCAACACAGTCATTGGCTTCTCCAAGATTCTCGCCGAGCAAAATCGCCGCGAAGTCGACAAAAGCGAAGTCCTTGAATACGCCAACTTGATCCACGATGCCGCAGTTCATCTTCTGACCGTCATAAACGATATCCTCCACATTTCCAGCATCCAGAGCGGCAGCCACACGCTCCACACTCGAGAACTCAGCATAAAGACCATTTTCGCTCAGCAACTTACCGCGTTCAAAGCCGAAGCGAAGAAGGCAGACATCGAGATTGTCGATCGGCTTCCCGACGACCTTCCTCCGGTCCGCGGGGACGAAAGCAAACTCGCGCAGATCTTCTCCAACATCCTCTCCAATGCGATCAATTTCACGCCCATCGGCGGCAGCGTGAATATTGAAGCAGCCAGACTTCCCGGCGATGCCGTTGCCGTCTTTATACGCGATACCGGCGGCGGCATGACTGCTGACGAACTGAAGATAGCTCAACAACCTTTCGGCCAGGTCGACGGTTCCCGCACGCGCTGGCGTGAAGGCGCTGGTCTCGGTCTCCCGATCGCAAAGTCTCTCGTCGAACTTCATGGCGGAGAACTTGAAGTCCGCAGTCAAAAGAACGTCGGCACCGAAGTCGTAATCCTCTTACCTTCCCGCCACCACGTGACCGTGACGCAGATGCGAGACACCGTCCACGGAAACGGCGCCAAGGAAACAGTCGAGACACCGAAATGAACGAAGACCTGACCCTGGAAGAAAAAATCAATCAACTCTCCAGCGATCCTTCTATCGGCCGCATCGTTTCAGTGACAGGCGCCAAAGCAATTGTCCTGCTCGACGTTCCGCGGGACGGCGCGGCAAGGGCGACCGCCGACCGTCCGGAAATGGGGACATTGCTTGCCATCGACACGGCCACCACGGTGGTTTTGGCGATTGTTTCGGCGTTGAGCGTTCCCGTTCCAGCGCAGCGCGATGGCGAATCGGAAATCTGGATTGCCGAACTGGGTTTGGTCGGAGAGCTCTGGCGGCTTGAAGACAATGGTTTTAGTTTCAACCGCGGCGTAACCATCTATCCAGCCCTTGGTGATCGCGTCCGTGTCGCTGGAAAGTCCGAACTGAGGCTAGCTTTTTGTGGCACTGCCCGCAGCGTCAGCGTCGGCACACTGCGCCAGGACGTTTCCATTCCCGCCATGGTTCGTGTTGACGATCTCCTCGGCAAACACTTTGCGATCCTCGGCACTACCGGAACCGGCAAGTCCTGCACAACAGCACTGATCCTGCGCTCGATCCTGAAGGAAAACCCCGCCGCGCACATCCTCCTGCTCGATCCACATAACGAATACGCAACAGCTTTCAAGGAGTGGGGGGAAGTCGTTAGCCCGCGCAATATGCAGCTACCATTCTGGTTGTTAAACTTCGATGAAATCGTTGAAGTCTTGATCGGGGACCCGGAGCGGAAGGCGGAAATCGAGATCCTGCAGGAACTCATTCCCATCGCCAAAGGCAAGTACGCCACCAGCCGTAACGGTGAGCAAGCCAGCAGCCAGCGTCTGCGCCGCAGCCCCAACGACCCCAGCCGCTATACCGTCGACACACCCGTTCCCTATCGCACATCCGATCTGCTCAAGATGATCGAACAACGCATGGGTATGTTGGAAAACAAACACGATCTGTCACCCTACCGTGCCATCAAACATCGCCTGGAGCAGATTACCCAAGATGCCCGCTACGCCTTTATGTTTGGATCGCTGACCGTTTCCGATGGCATGGCGCAGATCCTAGGCCGGATCTTCCGCGTGCCCGTCAATGACAAGCCGATTACCATTCTGGAGCTGACAGGTCTGCCACCCGAAATCGTCAACGTTGTCGTCTCGGTTCTCTGCCGCATGACCTTCGATTTCGCCGTTTGGGGCGAAGGTCAGGTACCCGTCACTCTTGTCTGCGAAGAGGCCCACCGTTACGTACCGGCCAGCACCGAAGCTGGTTTTGGTCCGTGCAAGCGCGCCATTGCGAAGATTGCCAAGGAGGGCCGCAAGTACGGCGCGTCTTTGTGCATCGTCACGCAGCGCCCAGCTGAAATTGATCCGACCATTCTGTCTCAGTGCAACACCGTGTTCGCCCTGCGCATGTCCAATGACAAGGACCAGGCTATCGTCCAGTCGGCGGTCTCTGATACCGGCTCAGGCCTTCTTGAATTCCTGCCGGCACTTGGTCAACGCGAAGCGATAGCCTTCGGTGACGGAGTCTCGCTACCTGTCCGCATCAAGTTCGACGACTTGCCGGCAGATTCGTTGCCGCGCTCGTCGACGGCAAGCTTTTCGGAATGTTGGCAGCGGTGCGACAGCGACGAAGCCTTTCTTGAACGGATCGTGGAGCGTTGGCGGGCGTCAGGCAACGAAGTCGAGGAAGACAATACTCTTTCGTTGCTTGCGGACTCCATCCAATTCGACGGCGCCCAGTCGACAAAGCCCGCCAACGGAGCCAACGGTGCCAATGGTCACCACGCTCCGCAACCGCCCCAGCTACAATCCCGCGCACAGCAGCCCGCGCCGCAAACCGCGCGCCAGACCTACCAACCGCGTGCAGATGCCGGACCAAGCGCTAACGGTCGCTCCGGCGCCTCGCTACGGCGTAAACACACACCCGTTGCACCCGCCGCCGAAGCTGCCCCTGCCGCAAACACCGGCTCGGCTCTCCAGGCCTTACGCGACCGGCTAAATCAGAGAAGATGACGACCAGCATGCGGGGTTGAGTTGCCGGTCAAGTCCGCCGCGCCTCACGTTCCGGCTCGTTTGATTTTAAATCGGCGAGCACGCTCTCTCCCGCCACAACGCGCTGACCAACCGAAACCAGCGGCGTAGCACCCGGCGGCAGATAGACATCGACTCGGCTGCCAAAACGGATCAATCCGATGCGTTGGCCGGCACCGACACTATCACCTTCGTGCACGAAGGTGACAATTCTTCGAGAAATCATCCCCGCGATTTGCACGACAATACACTGCGTCTCGTCCGGCGTGGTGAGAACCGTCAGACGGCGTTCATTGTCTTCGCTTTCTTTGTCGGTGGTGGGATTGACGAACGCACCTGGGACATAGACCGATTGTGAAACACGGCCCGCGACGGGAGCCCGGTTGACGTGCACGTCGAATGGCGACAGGTGCGTGACAATGCGGACCCGTTCCCCACCCTTGAGATCGAGCTCGGAAGGCGGCAACACCTTCTCGATTTCCGCCACGCAACCATCCGCCGCCGCGATCACCAGCCCATCGCGCAACTGCGTGACCCGGTCCGGATCACGGAAGAAGTAGGCGACGTAAAGCGTTCCGATCGCCGCCACCATCCCTAGGGAGGTGGACAGCAAGAACGCCACAAGTGTCACCAATGCCCCGATGCCAAGGAACTTGTGGCCCTCACGGTGCACCGGAACGAAGTGCCGTGCAAAACTCTCAAAATAACCTGCTTTATCAGCCACCGCTCACTGTCCCCGCTCACCAGCAAAATTACCGTGACGCGGCCCAGCCACCATCAGCTTCTGCCGCACGCGACAAATACCCAGATTCAACCGCGCAAGCTACTTCAATGGCACAGCGACAAAGCGTAAATCGCCGCGCGGTGTCTCGATGCGTAACAGGACGGCTTTGCGTCCACTCTTGCGCACCCGCTCTACGGCTTTCTCCAAAGCTTCGACGGTTTCGACTTTCTCTTGTCCAACCTCGACGATCACGTCGCCTTCGCGAATGTTCTTTTTCGCCGCCGGACTAGGCTCTTCGACTGCCGTCACAACCAAACCGCTTGTCTGCACACCAAGGCTATATTTTTTGCGCAACTCGTCGCTCATGACGCTCACCGAGAGCCCGGCGATCGCCGGACCGGTGCTGGTCTCTGACTTGTCGTCGGTCTCGGTCTTTTCCTCAGCCTCCGAACTGGCATCGGCTTCGTTGAGCCGGCCAACCTCGACACTCAACGTCATCGGCTTACCGCCGCGCAGGATCTCGACAGGCACACTTTTTCCGATTGGCGTCTGCGCCACGATACGCGGAAGACCGCGCATCGTCATAATCTCCTTACCGTCGAACCGGAGGATCACATCACCGTTCTTGAGCCCGGACAGGGCAGCCGGGCTATCTGTATCCACTGCCGCAACCAGGGCACCCTTCTTCGCATCGACACCCAAAGAAGATGCGATGTCTTCACTGATTGATTGAATCCGCACACCAAGCCAACCGCGCCGCGTCTCGCCATACAGCCGAAGCTGCTCGATAACATTGACGGCCGTATCCGAAGGCACCGCGAAGCCGATACCGATCGACCCGCCCGTCGGGGAAATAATCGCTGTATTCACTCCGATCACATCGCCATCCATGTTGAACAGTGGCCCACCGGAATTGCCCTTGTTGATTGCAGCATCCGTCTGCAGAAAGTCATCGTACGGACCAGAGTTGATGTCTCGTTCCTTGGCCGAAATAATTCCGACCGTAACCGAGCCACCAAGTCCGAATGGATTGCCGATCGCCATAACCCAATCACCGACCAACATCGGTTCGGACAATCCGAATTTCACCTCAGCCAGCGGCGCTCTCGGCTTGACCTTCAAAAGCGCCAGGTCGGTCTTCGCATCCCGCCCCAGAACCTTTTCGACTTTCAACTTCGTGCCATCGAAGAAATTAACGAAGATCTCGTCGGCATCTGTAATGACGTGATTGTTGGTGACAATAAGTCCTTCCTTACCGTCAATCACGAAGCCCGACCCCAACGAAGAGACTTTGCGGCCAACCGGCGGACCGTCGCCCTCTTGATTGAAGAAGTCATCAAAGAACTTCTCGAAGGGGGCCCCATCCGGAACTTCGGGCAATGGAACACCGCGCGATCCCTTCGACACTTGGCTGGTCGAGATATTGACCACGGCGGGGATCAGGTCGCGGGCAATGGGGGCCACAGTTTTCGGCCCCCTTGCGCTCTGCCGTTGAGCTTCGGCCTCGGGAATCTCAAAGCCCGCTGTGACAGCTCCGGAAAACAGCACCGCCGCAAAGACGTAACGACAGGGCGGACGAATATACTTCAGCATCAAGTCGACTCCGAAACTGGCACACACAATTTTCGGCAAACGCGAGCACAAGACCGTTGGTAAATACCGCTGGGGCCGGGTGCGGAGCGGTTCGAATGTTTGCGAACCTCCAATATAGCGGTGACGCTCCTTGTATCATTCAGCCCCGCAGGAGCCAAACGATGGCGACACCAAGCGCGACCGCGCTACATCCTGCAATTTGCAGGGAACTGTTCGGCGTTTGCGAGGCAAGTTCCATAAGCCGCCGGCCGGTGTCCGGAGCCACCGCCCAGATCAGGCCTTCGATGACGAGAACCAGTCCCAGAGCAACGAGCAAATCATGCATGCTGGCACCTCTCAGCTAGCCCGCACGCCCCTGTCCGCCTCGGCCACAGATGGGGTGTTTGGCCGCAAGAATCACGCTTGCGGCCAAACCCTGCCAAGTCGATCAGCCTCACGGCGTAGTCGGTTTGCCCGCCGGATTACCAAAATACCTGAAGAAATCCGTATTCGGCGAAATCACCAACCGGGTGTCATCCGAGGCAAGGCCTTTTTCATAAGCCTGCATCGAACGATAGAAGGCGAAGAACTCCGGGTCTTTTCCGAACGCTTCGTTGAAGATCCGGTTGCGTTCGCCATCGCCTTCACCGCGCATCTGCTCAGATTTCTTGGTCGCTTCGGCCTTGATGATCGTCGCTTGCCGATCCGCGGTCGCCTCGATCCGGTTGGCTGCGGCACGACCTTCAGACCTAATTTCCGTTGCTTCACGCTGACGTTCGGTCTGCATGCGTTTGTAGATCGCCTCGGAGTTGGCTTCGGGAAGATCCGCGCGTTTAATCCGCACATCAACAACGCTGACGCCGAGTGTCTTCGCCTCCCGGTTGACCTGGTCGCGGATTGTCCGCATCAAATCTTCACGCTTGTCGCGCACGACCTCCTCAAAGGTCGCGGCACCGAGAACACTACGGACCGAAGATTCGAGAACGTTGCCCAGCCGCTGCTTGGCGGTACGCTCATCGCGTACCGTCTGGTAGAACTTCAGCGGGTTAGTAATGCGGTAACGAACGAACGCATCGACGACCAGTCGCTTCTGACCCGCGACGATGACTTCAAGCGGCGAAGAATCAAGATCCAAAATGCGCTTGTCGTAGAAGAGGACTTCCTGCACCACGGGGATCTTCCAATACAGTCCCGCGTGATTGATGAAGTTGCCATCTGGGGTCAGAGCGTACTCGTTGATGACGTCCTTGACCTCACCGAATTGCAGCACGATGGCTTGCTCGGTCTGCCGTACGATGAAGGCCGACAAGTAGACACCGACCGCCACAAGCGCCAGCACAATGATAACAAACGCTGATAGTGTCTTCATCTTCAGCGTCCTCCCGCATCTGTGCTGGACCGCTTCTGGAGCTGATCGAGAGGCAGATAAGGTACGACGCCTGAACCGCCTCCACCGCTGGAATCCAGAATGATCTTATCGGTACCCTTGAAAACGCGCTCCATTGTCTCGAGGAACATGCGCTTGCGCGTCAATACTGGAGCTTTCGCATATTCTTCATAGACTTGGTCGAAACGCGAGGCCTGACCGATTGCTTCCTGCACTGTTTGTTCCTTGTAGGCTTCGGCCTTCTGCAGAATTCGCTCGGCATCGCCACGCGCTTCCGGAACGATCTTGTTGGCGTAGCCTCGAGCAACGTTTTGCAGACGCTCTTGATCGGCCTTGGCCGCCTGCACGTCACGGAAGGCATCGATCACCTTCGACGGCGGGTCAACCTTCTGCATCTGCACACGAACAATCCTGATGCCGGCATCGTAGCTATCCAGGGTCTGCTGCATCAGGTCGCGGACCTCCAATTCGGTCTTCTGGCGGTCCACGGTGAGAATCTGCTGAATATCGCTTTTGCCGACCACTTCGCGCATCGCGCTTTCGGCAACTTCCTTCACCGTACTGACCGGGTTTTGGATATTGAACAGGAACTTCGCCACGCCGGCCTGTTTGCGCTTCTCATCGTATTCTTCCGACTGGATGCGCCAAACGACCACGAAATCGACATCGACGATGTTCTCGTCACCGGTCAACATCAAGCTCTCTTGCGGCACATCCCGGGTTAGCCCGCCGCCAGTGCTTGACGACAACATCCCCACTTCGATGCGGTTCTCCCGCGTAACGGTCGGCTTCAACACTTCTTCGATGGGATACGGCCAACGGGTGTGTAGACCCGGAGGTTCCTGACGCTCGAATTTACCGAAGCGCAAAACGACACCAAGCTCGTCCGGCTTCACCGTGAAGAAGAAAGCGTAGAAGCCAACGACCGCCGCCGCGATCGCGAACAGCAATAAAATAACCGGACCGGGCATCCCGCCTGACGGCATGACCTGCTTCATACGATCCTGACTGCGCTTCAAAATCTCCTCCAGATCGGGCTGCTGTCCTCCCTGCTGACCACCTCCGCCGCCTTGACCCCATGGACCTTGGCCCCAAGGACCGCCGCCACCGCCACTGCCACCGCCGCCGCTTTTCCAGCCGCCGCCATTCTGATTGTTCCAGGGCATACGTGAAGTCTCGCTCGATTTCAGGAGAAGTATCTGGCACCGCGGCCAACCAAGTTGACCACCGTGCCGGCTTTAGACGAAGGCCAGCCAAGCGCCCGACCCATGCCAGAGCGCTTATAAGACAACGGGCTCTGTGCGCAAACCGCTCAACCACCATTTGGTGAGCGCCGGGAATGCTTCAAGGTTACGAACCCCTCCCCGTCACCGGATCGTTGGGCCCGAATTGCGGCCTCTTAACCAAACCGTCAGGCAATCGTTCGAGTACCTTTAGTGTCGCCTCGAATTCATCCTTCGGCCCCTTTGGAATAGGCTCTTCACTGACCGTTTCCCAGCCCCTAAGATCGGATTCCGGGAATTTCGTGTCGCCTTCGGGACAGCCATGCACCGACGTCCAATAAATCCGCTGTGCGTGCGTAAGAACCTCTTCATAGAGCGCCGCGCCACCAATCACGGCGACTTCACCGACACCGCGCTCAGAAGCCAGCCGGCGCCCTAGAACGAGGGCAGCGGCGCAATCCGTCACCAGATATGCTCCCTTCGCGGTAAAATTCGGATCTCGGCTCACAACAATGTTGTCGCGCCCGTCGAGCGGCCTCTTCGGCAGGGATTGCCAGGTCCGGCGGCCCATCACGATTGGCTTGCCCATCGTCAGACGGCGAAACAACTTAAGATCGGATGCTAACCGCCAAGGAAGCGTGCCGCCGCGTCCAATCACCCCGTTTTGCGCGACCGCCACGACCAGGGCGATAACGATATCACTGCCACCCCCGCACTCAGGCTTGGCAGCCGGCGATCGGCACCATCGTGAATTGATTGATATCATTATATTTATTCATTGCTCCGCTGACGGCGTCAACGCCAAGCCCAATAACTCCGCCGACCAGAACATTACCTGCTGTCATGGATTCGGTATGCGAGGGGATCACCCCGACACCATCCTGAAAGCATTGCTTCTTGCAAACAACATTGATGTTTTCCTGGCTCGTATCGAGCGTGATGGTGGCAGACGTTGTGACCACCTTCGAACCAACCACCGTGGACGTCAGAGTACAAGTCGCTCCGGGCGCGCCTGGCGTCAAGATCGCAAAGGCCTGCGTCGTTCCATTCGCAATGGTCGCACATCTGGCCGCCGCTAAACCTGCAGCCAGTAACATGAAAAGCGCCACCGCCTTTGTGTACACGTTCACCCCCCAATTCACGACCGGGGCGACCATGGGACATGCCACCACTCCGGATACGAATTGCGTGCAAACGGAGGACGTGGAGTTGTCGAGGCGAAGCAACGTCGGCGGACAGTGATAACTGTCCAAAAAGCACAGTAATGAAACTAAACGGCCACAACCGCCTTGATGTGCGGATGGGGATTATAGTCAGTTAAACCAAAGTCTTCGTACTGGAAGTCAAAAATCGACGTGACCTTGGGATTGATATGCATTTGCGCAAGCGGCCTGGGCTCACGCGACAATTGCAGGTCCGTCTGCTCGAGGTGATTGAGATAAAGGTGCGCATCTCCAAGTGTGTGGATGAACTCGCCAGGCTTTAAGCCCGTGACCTGCGCCACCATCAGCGTCAACAGCGCGTATGAAGCGATGTTGAACGGCACGCCCAGAAAGATGTCCGCGGAACGCTGGTAGAGCTGGCAGGATAACCGCCCGTCGGCGACGTAGAATTGAAAAAGGCAATGGCACGGCGCCAGCGCCATATCGGGGATATCAGCGGGATTCCACGCGGAAACAATCATGCGGCGGCTGTCGGGATCACGCTGCAAGGTCTCGATAAGCTGCGAGATCTGATCCACCACCTGGCCATCGGGCGTCGCCCAGGAACGCCACTGTTTGCCGTAAACGGGGCCCAGATCGCCGTTCTCGTCAGCCCACTCATTCCAGATCGAAACACCGTGTCGCTGCAAATAGCCGGTGTTCGTGTCACCGGCCAGAAACCAGATAAGTTCATGAATGATCGACTTCACATGCAGCTTTTTGGTCGTCACAAGCGGAAAGCCATCCGCAAGATCAAAGCGCATCTGCTGACCGAATACGCTGAGCGTACCGGTGCCCGTTCTATCGGTCTTGCGCGTGCCGGTGTGGCGAACGCGGTGCATCAGGTCGAGGTATTGTTGCATAAGCTCAACTCTTCGTCGAAACAAAACTACAAAGGTAAAGTCGGCAGCCCCTCCGGCATTGGCATCACCCACAGCACTGCGAAAATCAGTCCGTTGTAGAGGCCGTGACAGACGATCGGCACCCACAGGCTACCGGTCCTCCACAGAACCCAGCTGAATAATGCGCCGGCAATAAACACGTCGACAAGACCGGTCAACGTGTAACCGGCGTGCAGAGCGGCCCACGCCGTATTGGTGATCAGCGCGGCGCCCCAAAAACCGAGACGCGATTGAGCAAGGGCAGATTGCAGGAACCCGCGAAACAGCAACTCCTCCGACAACGGGGCGCCGATCACGGCGACAAGCAGCATTAGCCACCAGCTCTCCCCCTTCATCAGCGGCCAGAGCCCGGCAAGATCCGTCAAGACGTCCTGCGGCCGGAGCAGCCAGGCGAGGGCCGAAAAAATACCCGAAACCAGTACAATCAGCGCAAACGCCTTTACAAAGGTCGCCGTGCCTCCGGTGACAGGAACCAGCGCAAGCGCCTTGTTGCGGTCGCTCCGATAGAAAACCGCAGCCCACAACACCAGCAGAACGGTAACAACCTGCATCACAAGCTGCGAAAACAGAAGCTGCGCCTCAAGGGCCCCATCGAGGATTTCCTGTGCTGGAACCGACCAATTGGTTGCGATTAGATACGAAACCACTCCCAAGACCATCGCAGCCACAAGGATGAACACTGCCATTAGGCAGGCGCGAAACGGCGTCCAACCGGTTTCTGGCCGGTAAAGGCCAACAGTGCCGGCAAGCGGGAAAATCTTCGCGGTTGACATAACCCCTCTCAGTTTTGACACCTGGGCGCTGAAAACATGTAGACGGGGCTGCCGCCCTGTCCTTCGCACCACGAATGTCTGCCCACCCCGATTGGCACAAGTGACTGGCTATGGATACGCACGAGAACACAACTGAAACAACAACTTCGCTTCGTGAGACCATCCGCGGCCTCTACCACGGCAATGATCCACAGGCACGAACGTTCCGGTTCGCGCTGCTGGCGTTCGATATCTTTACGATCGTTTTCTTCATCGTCACGTCCGTGTTCGAAAATGCCACCTGGATTCTAGTCGCCGATGCCGTACTGGCGGTGTTGATCGCCATTGATCTCTGGGTGCGCTGGTGGATTTCCTACGATCGCAAGAGTTTCATGTTGCAGTTTACGACCTGGACCGATGTGATCGTAATCATCACACTTCTGCTGCCCGCTTTCCTGGGGAATTTCCTGTTCCTGCGCGTCCTGCGGGCCCTGCGCCTACTGCGCTCCTATCGGGTTCTGGCCGATCTGCGCGAGGAGTTCGTCTTCTTCCGCCGCAACGAGGAAGTCATCCAGTCGACGATCAACCTCATGGTGTTCGTCTTCGTCATGACCGCCTTGGTCTACGTCCTGCAGGTCCACAACAACCCGTCGATCAACAACTACGTCGATGCACTCTATTTCACCGTTACCGCACTAACGACGACCGGTTTTGGCGACATCACGCTGCAGGGAACCACTGGCCGGCTGTTGTCCGTCATCATTCTATTGTTGGGTGTCGCGCTCTTTTTGCGGCTCGTTCAGACCATCTTCCGGCCATCTCGCGTGATCTTTGAGTGTCCCGACTGCGGCCTCAACCGCCACGAGGCCGATGCCGTCCATTGCAAGCACTGCGGCCGCGTTCTGCACATCACAACCTCCGGCGATGTATGAGCCACGCGGCTCAAGTAGCTGCAGGCCCAGTAATCATCAGGCCGAAATGTCGCACGAGAAGAAAAAAGCGTGCATTAAGGAGAAGCCCGCAACCTGTTCGCGTAACACCACTTTTTTTTCGCCTCGCCTCATCATATATCTAAGGACGCCGGCTCACGCTGGCTATGGCGATAAACGCGGCCGTAATAAGCCTATCGGACCCGGGGGCGGTACCCGGCGCCTCCACCAAATGCTCGCCGCTTGTTCCCACGCTTTACGAGCCTGGGAGCCCTAAGCGGGTATCTGATGGGGGCGAAATAGGATCGACGAGGGTGTAAAGGGTTTAGCTTTTGCTCGGCATGGTACCGCCGTTATCGGGCCATCCAGAATAGTTGCCAATGACAACTATGCTGAGGCCGCAGTCGCTGCGTAAGCAGTGCCTAACGCCTAAACTTAAGCCCTTGCCCCTAGCAGGGTAAGGCGCGGTTTCGGAGGGCACCGGGCAACAGAAGCCCTCCACTTCGACTTGACCTGTGGCCCTACTTTCGCCGAAGACTAAGGGGTGGGACTAACTTCGGTCCCCAACACAGTAGGGAAATACGCGGGCAGGGATGACGAGCGAGTCAATGATCGACTACGAGGCTTTGGCGCAAGATGCCATGCGAGGACTCGTTCGAACCGTGCTGCAAAGCACGGTGAAATCCGGCCTGCCCGGTGACCACCATTTCTATATCTCGTTTGATACCAACGCGCCTGGCGTTTCGATCTCGAAACGTCTCCGCGAGAAGTATCCCAACGAGATGACAATCGTGCTGCAGCATCGTTTCTGGGATCTCTCGGTTTCCGATGAGCGTTTCGAAGTAAAGCTGACCTTCGACGGCATACCCGAGCGCGTGGTGGTTCCTTTCAGCGCCATCAAGGTCTTCTTCGACCCCAGCGTCCGTTACGGTCTGCAGTTCGAGGAGCCCGATTTCAATGCCGAAGCCGTGGATCTGTCGGTAACCTCGCTCGACCAGAACTTTACCGACTCTGAAACCGGCCAGTTCCCAGCCGAACCCGCGACAGTCTCCCATCTCTCCAAGCACGCGTCGGACCACGGTGAAGAGCGTCACACCGATGACGCAGGCTCGGCTCAAGCGGCCGAGACCGCTACGAGCCAAGAGCGTCCCGGCCATAACGACGACGGATCCGATGAGCATGCGGCTGACGGCGAACCCGCCGGCGCCGAAATCGTCAGCCTCGACGCCTTCCGCAAGAAGTAAACCGTTTGCTCCGCAGACGATCCGCAAGACCACACACATAGACCAAAGCGGACTATCTCTGCCGGTGGCGCCGCGCCACCGAGCCGGTGTATGAGAGACCCAGACCCCAGAACCTTCAACACTGACTTGCCGTGTGTTGAGCAGTAAAACCACCAAGCGAGGCGCTTTCGATGACCGCCAAAAACCGCACCGAATCCGACACCTTCGGCCCCCTCGACGTCCCCGCCGACCGCTATTGGGGCGCCCAGGCACAGCGTTCGCTCGGCAACTTCAAGATCGGCTGGGAAAAGCAACCACAACCGGTCGTGCGCGCGCTCGGCATCGTCAAACGCGCCGCCGCGGAAGCCAATATGGCGCTCGGCAAACTCGATGAGAAGCTCGGCAACGCAATTGTCGCCGCCGCTCAAGAAGTCCTCGAAGGAAAGCTGGACGATCACTTTCCCTTGGTCGTCTGGCAAACGGGCTCCGGTACACAGTCCAACATGAACGCCAACGAAGTCATCGCCAACCGTGCAATCGAAATGCTCGGCGGCGAGATGGGCTCAAAGTCACCGGTCCACCCCAACGACCATTGCAACATGAGCCAATCCTCGAACGACACCTTCCCGACGGCCATGCACATTGCCTGCGTCGAGGAAATCCACCACCGCTTGCTGCCGGCACTGCAGAAGCTCCGCAATGCGCTGAACGACAAAGCCGAAGCCTGGAAAGGCATCATCAAAATCGGCCGCACGCACACCCAGGACGCGACGCCGCTAACCCTTGGCCAGGAGTTCTCCGGCTATGCGACACAGCTAGACAATGGCATCGAACGCATCGAACAGACTTTACCGAAACTGATGGAGCTGGCTCAGGGCGGCACCGCCGTCGGCACCGGACTGGCTTCACCCGAGGGCTTCGCCGAAATGGTCGCTGACAAGATCGCGAGCATCACGGGCCTGCCCTTCAAGACGGCCCCAAACAAGTTCGAGGCTCTCGCCGCACACGACGCTATGGTCATGAGCCATGGCGCCATCCACTCGGTCGCAATGAGCTGCTTCAAGATAGCAAACGACATCCGCTTCCTCGGCAGCGGCCCACGCTCCGGCCTCGGCGAACTGGCGCTACCCGAGAACGAGCCTGGATCTTCGATCATGCCGGGCAAGGTCAACCCAACCCAATGCGAAGCGCTAACCCAAGTTTGCGCGCATATTCATGGCAACAACGCCGGTCTCGCTTTCGCAGGCAGCCAAGGCCACTTCGAGCTCAACGTCTATAATCCGATGATGGCCTACAACTTCCTTCAGTCCGTCCGCCTGTTGGCGGATGCCGCCAACTCGTTCACGGACAACTGTGTCGTCGGCATCGAACCGCGTCTGGAGAACATCGAAAAGGGCCTGAAGAACTCTCTGATGCTGGTAACTCCGCTAAAGGAGAAGTACGGCTACGACCGCGCCGCTAAGATCGCCAAGACCGCCCACAAAAACGGCACAACGCTGCGTGAGGAAGCCATGAGTGACGGCATCCCAGCAGACGACTTCGACGCCATTGTCCGGCCCGAGAAGATGATCGGCCCCGCCTGAGAGATGGTCGATCGGACCCAGACATCTATTCGTCGCTCCGATCGACCGCTCGAGGGATGAGCAATACCGCCACTCCCAATCAGCTTCGAGAAGGCTGCGGATGGCGGTTCATCGATCGGTACGTTTAAGCTCAACGCGGCGGTTGACCGCCCGCCCTTGCAGCGTGCCGTTGGTTGCTTTCGGTTCGGTCGCCCCGGCACCGGAGGTCGTCAACCGAGCGGCCTTGATGCCATACCGCTTGACCAGCTGCGCCTTGACCGAGTCGGCACGACGTTTTGACAGGCTAGCATTATAGTCCGCCCCACCAATTGAATCGGTATGCCCTCGGATTTCCAGCGTCCACCGCGGATTGGCATTTAATGTTTTTGCAATATCAGAAATAAGGCTCTTGGTCTCTTTTCGGATCGTTGCCTTGTCGAAATCAAAGTGGATTCCGTAAAGATCGAGCTTGCGAATTGTTTTAAGCGTTTGCTCCATCGCCTTCTGTTGCGAATACCCAGCAGTTACGTGCACCGTACGCACGGTGCGCGGCTTGTTCTCCCAATTGAAATTGATCACATATTGGAGCAGAACCGGGCGGTTTTTGTCATCGAGAAAATAGAAATCTCCAGTGCCCGAGCGGCGGCCCTGTTGAAACACACCCTCGACATGAACCACGGGCAAATCAACCAACTGGTTTTCGACCAGGACCGGCAACGTAATGTTCTGCTGCCGCATCGTGAGAATTCCGTTGATCGTATTAAGTCGCACATCGTGCATGAGCGCGACATGGGCCTGACCGGTCTCCCGCAGCTCTTTTAGGATGGCATTCGAAACACCAAGAGACGTGGTGCCCGGAACCGTGACGGGCACTCGGCGATCAAAGCCGATGAGATAGACCCGTGCACGCTGGCTATCCTCCATCAACACCCGTCGCTTTGTTGCCGTTCCGCGTGTATCGATATAGTCGATTTCGTACCAGTCACCATTGACGTCCGTGATCGTATTGATTTCTTCCGCATCAAATCCGTATTGACTGGTGAAAGTGCGCTTTATCTGCAGTCCTTCATGCAATGCAAACGGACCGGCATAAGCAAAAGCTGCAAGAATTGCCGCACCGGCAGCAAAAGAAAAAGAGAAAAGCGCAATCCTGTTTTTTCTCTGCACTGAAATTCCTCATTGTGTATTGATGACGCAATAAAAAAACTCCCCACCGGGCGAAGACGCTATCTTATGACCAGAGCCTCGTCATCCTCGAAAATGACTCCATCGAACTAATCCCAAACGTTCACCAAAATCCGGTTCGTGGCAAACAGCCACGAAATGGGAATACCCTGAGATTTAGGGGAGTTGCCAAGCATATCTGGAAACGACCGCTATGGCCTGAGCAACCCTGTGCAGCGGTCCGCATCACCGTACTGCTGGGAATATATCAACAGGATTTCGCGACCAGCAGCCCCCCGTCGGTCGTCAACTGGACAGTCATGCGCGCGGCTAGACGCCCCTCAACCGGATTAGTGGCGGGAACGAGAGCTCAAACGCAACCGATATCTTTGAGAACATGCCGCAGACCGGCGCTGAATTCTTCTTGCAGCCGCACAATACGGATTAGCATATCCCGGTCCTCGGAATCGGCTCGTCACACTCCCAGAAGACCGCTTGGCCGCCTGCAACGCCATCCGGGCACAACCCTCGGAGGCTGAGAAAACCGGAGAAACGCTCTTTGCCGTCGGTTCACCAACCGGCAGCAATTCTCCTTCCCGAGCCCAGCGCATACTGGCCAATTCGATTTCACGGTGAAGCACAGCCCGCAACGCCTCGCCGGCGATTTCGCTGAGTTCCGTATCGACCTGTTCCGGCAAGTAGGATGCTGCCGCTTATCAGCCTCATAGCGCTTTCGGAATTCAATGATGTTGGTGCTGGAATCTCCGTCTTCCGACATACCGACACCTCTATAATGTTGCGTCCGTTCACTGGCCGATGAAAAAGCCAGACATGAAAAGGGTGGCCTGTCGCCCCGCGACAAGCCACCAGTTTACCATCCCAGAGGAAGGAAGGAGGAGAACGCCAAATGCGAGCGCGGTATCAACAATGGTCGTCCTGCACAGACATTTGGCATGCAAAATGCCATGAGCATGCGTGCGTCAATAGTATCCTGGAGTTTTCCTGCATACTCTGCGCAGCGAACACAGCGTCTTCTCTAACTCAAACGGCAAGCCGCATATGACTAGGCCGCGCAAACGCTCCTTCAAGATCCGTGGACACAGAACCTCACTGTCCCTCGAGGAACCCTTTTGGAAAGCTCTCAGAGAAATCGCCGAGGGTGAGAAAAAGCCGCTCGCTCAACTCGTCGCCGACATCGATAGCGCCCGTGATGCTAGCGCCTCCGGGCTGTCGGGCGCCATCCGCATATTTGTTTTGGAGCACTACCGGCAACGTGCCGGCGAAAAACTCGAATCCTAATCGAAGCTGCGATTAGTCGATACCGAAAACCTGGTTCGAAAACGACTTTGGCTTCGGCTTGCGGCGGAAATTCGTACGCGGCCGATAACGCCTGTTTGAAGGACGGCTTTGTTGTTTCGGCTGCACGCTCTGGACGTTGGAGTCGTCCTGACCGGCACTCTGGCCAGCCTCAGCTGGCACCGGGGTGGCTTTCCACCCGTCGACCGCTCCGTTCGCACCATAATATCCACCGGCGCCATTGCGCCTGGCTGCCGCCGCCCGTTCCGCCTCCAGACGCTGGCTTTCCAATTCCAGCTGGCGACGGCGTTCGCGCTGACGGGCACCGGCGTCCTCATCAAGTCGGCGCAATCGCTCCAGTTCGTTGACGTTACGCTCCATCTTCCTAACAGCCAGCTCGCGCTCGAGCGCGTCCGGCACAACACGCGCCTGCGAGGTCCCGATCTTGGTGAGCGGTCCGACATAACTCACCGCAACCGGAGGCCAAGGCCGGCTCGCCTTCGCCCCGCTCATCACCACCTGCCATTCACTGTCGAACGCGAAGGTCCCGAGATCAGCCGTCATAGTCACCGTTGAACGGCCTTGCTTCTGCGCGACTTCAATGCGGTCAACCTGAACCGCACCGTCCGCGATCTGCAGGCCCACCAAGCGGGAACCGAGATCCAAACGACCCTCGCTGGTGGCTTCCTGTAATAGCGTCCGCAACTGCTCGCCCGAATAGGTCTCGGCAGCCAACGTCGCCTCCGCCGCCTCACGGATACCTTCCGGCGAAAGCCCGGTCAGCGTCACACCATTGAGCATCAATTTTCCTTTTCCGGTCGCCACCGAAATTACACCACGAGGGGTAAGTGCGCGGCCTTCAAAATCGAGCTCAAGATCGGCGCGACCCGTTCCGAAAATACGCCCTCTATTGGTGGCGTTGACACGACCGGAGACCGATGCCAAACGGGCTACGTCGGCACCCTTCAACGACAAGGAGCCCTTCGCAGTGGCACCTGCAGGCGCTTTAGTGAGAGTCAATTCAGCTTTGAAGCTGCCGCCGAGAGCTTTCGCCTCCTTGAGCTCGAAAGCCAGCGTCTCCTCCCCGGCACGAACCACAGAGACCGCCTGACGGACCGCAACGCCATCAGCGATTTCAAGATGGTTCGTTTTGAGTTCGATCGTCCCAGAGACGCCTTCCAGCAGTGTAAAATCGAAAGCGCGGTTGGAGAAAACCGGTGGTGCGTCTGCCGCTAACACAGCGTCGGCGACGGCCTTTTCATCTACTGGAACAGCCGCTTCAGCCTTCGCGACTTGCAACGTCGCCTGCCGTCCATCGGGCTTCGAAAGAACCGCTGACAGTATGCGCGGCAGACTTCCTCTATCGGCAACGAAATGACCATCAACCTTGCTGCGACCGCCTTCGCCGACGGTAACGATGGCCCGTCCGCCGATCCGAGCCCCCGCTAATTTAACGTCTCTCGGAGTGACAACGAGCCTGTTCTCTGTCCATGCCACGTCCGCAAGACCGTCGTAATCAAGTTCACCCACACCACGCGGGAGTTCAACGCCCGCCAACCGCATAAGCTGGCGCACATCTCCGGTCCGCAGCTGCAGTTCACCATTAAGCGCCGAAACTCCATCTGCCGCGATCTTGGTCTTCCCATCGAACACCAATGAAACGGTACGGCTATCAACCGTCATCAGCGTCATGAGATCGGATTCAGGAATCCCAGCAGCTTTGACCAGTACATTTCCGGGATCACGGGTCGTTGCCTGCGCTTCTTCCGAGACGCGTCCACCAGCCAGACTGACAAACAACCGCGCTGTGTCCGTTGCATCGGATCTCAAGACGAAGTCGACTGGAGCTTTACGCCACCCGCTCAGCCCACCGTCGATCTTCAGTCGAGCGTCAACGCGACCACCGCCGGCAACGCCGTCGAAAGTTAGGTCAGCGGCACTGGCAAGACGCGCGCCAAGCTGCATCTGTCCCGCAACGCGTATTGGGGCGAACGCCGCAAACCGGTCACGGTCTGCAGGAGCCGCCGATTCCCCCGCCCAAAGGTCGGCCAGCTTCCACGCCGCGGCTTGGTCCTTGGCGCCGACGAGATAGTTGAGGGTCCCCTTCGGCTGCACGCCAACGCCCTCGACAGTACCGTCCACATCGACGCTGAGCCCTTCCGCCGTCAACAGTTTGACTCGCTGGATCTGAATTTTTCGGCCGTGCAACTTAAATTTCGCATCGACATCCCTGAGGGTATTCGTGCCATCGACCAACCGCCCGGCCTTGAGATCGAGCATCACCTCACGGCCTTCACTATCAAGCCAGCTGTAAAGGTCACCCTTGTTTTGATTCTGCTTGGATTTGCCGGCCTCGTCGGATGCGGGCGCCGACAAGATCTCGGTGAGCGCCGGCAACTCCAACTTGCCTAAACCAAACCAGCGCGTATCGACTTCGTAACCCTCAACGCTGAGTTCGAGAACGCGTCGCTCGCCATCGTCCCAATTGAGATTGCCGCGAACGGGGATGCCGGAAAACTCCGCCACTGCGGACTTCAGCATCACCCGGTTTGTGCCAAGCTGCATCCGGCCTGAAACCGAGAACGGGCCATCGCTGATGGGCGAAGCCATATCGCTCGAACCCATCCCCCAGTGGATCACACGGGCCGCACTGACCCCGCCCAGGAAGAGATCGCCATCGAACACCGGCTGGCCATCGACAGAATCGACCCGCCCGGAAAAGTTGACACGCGCACCTCCCGGCAAGACCGCCCGCAAGGTGCGCAGCTCCAGTGGTCCCTTGGCCCGTTCCATCGCGACGACAAGTCCGGAAACGGTTTCACCTCCAAGATTGAGTTGGTCGACATCGAGCCGTGCCGTGACATCGGTTTCGCCTGGAAACAGTTCAAGCAGAGCCGCTATCAGTCTGCGGGACATCGGTAGCGGTGCAGCTGTTCTCTTGGCTTGGGCGGTAGCTTGCGTCGTCTCTGCCGCAGTGGCTTCAGCCTGTCCGTTGGCCAACAGATCGATATCGAGCCAACGCGAGTCCAGGACAACTTCCACCTTGTGCCGCTCTGCCCATTCCGCCGTCAGCGAGCCCGCCACGGTCTGCGGCTGCGCGAAATCATCAAACGCGATCGTCAGATCGTTGAGATTGAGGGTTTGCCCTTTCGCCACAAGCGTTGACCTGGCTTCGGCGACAAGCGGTCTGCTGCGATCCTTGCTTGCCTCCGCCACTGTTATTTTCGAGATTAGACTGCCTTCGATGGAAGGACGTTCCCAGAAGCCTTGCACCAGACCATCGAACCTATGGTCATCCGCACGCCGCCCGGTGATATGCGCAGTCAGCCTGAACGCGCCATTGGCGTCGGCCTCCGTGCTCGCCACACGGATTTCTGCCTGTGTTCCGTTGAGAGCCGCCGCGCCTCGGAACGCGTAGGGACCAGCCAGCGCTGGAGCCGTAAGTTCTCCGGAAATCTTCTCGAGCCGGGCCAACTCCCCGCCCCGTTCAATGCTGTAGGAAATGGTGCCGTCTTCGATCGCCACAGAATCGAGTTTGACACCTGCCGGCACGAACGGCAGCGAATTGACATCAGGCAACGTTCGCCAGTTGCCAAACCCGTCGCCATCAGCCGCAAGAGATAGGACTGGCCGCACCAGCTCCACCTTTTTGGCCTGTAGGACGCCCTTGAGCAGCGGCGGCACGGCGAGCCACATCTTGAAACTGTCAGTCTTGAACAGCGGTCCACCAGCAATTCCGGTTGTATCGGAAATACTAAGGTTCTCGAACAGGACGTAAGGAGCCGGCAGAAGGCGCAAGTTGACCTTGCCGCCAACGCGCACGCGGCGCCCCAGCAGGCGCGTCGCCTCTTCCTCGAAAACACCCCGATAGCTATTCCAGTCGACAAAGTACGGTCCAGCGAACAATGCAGCGAAAACCGCGATCAGAAGACCACACAGCCACATCAGGAACGTGTTCAATATCACCTCCAGTCCACATCGCGGCTAGGATCCGCGAAACCGCCTCAAAGGGACCGTAACCGACACGCCCTCCTTGCGAGCAGCCAAGCTGCAACGCGCCCCAGCCTTAGACGTCCTATTCGTGCTCCCTCGTTAACCACCTTATCGCACAACAAGGACAGGAATGGGACCGCCTTTTTGTTGCACTGCAGGGACACGCTTGAAAGGATACAGTGTCCGGTGATGAAGCGACATCGGTGCGTCCTCAGTACGTGGATCGGACCGACACCGGCTTACAAATAGGCATGCAGCAACAAAATAAGGCAGCTTCGGCACATAACAAGACGCCGACTGACTTAACAGCCAGACACGGCCTCCTCTGGGGCCGGCAGCAGTGGCGCAAGAGCTTGGCAGATTTCCTCAAACGATCACAAGAGATCGTGAACAACCGCTTCGGCGTCAATATTCGCGACTTCCTGGCCGAACGCCAGCCTCTGGTCTGGTTGTTAGCATTGATCATTTCAGTGGCAGTTGCCTATGCCGCGCTCGCTTTCCGCTGGCTGATTGGCATATTCCAGCTGCCGTGGCTGGGCACGCAGACCGAACGCGTGGCAAGCGCTGCCGCCGAACTTCCCTTCTGGCAGGTCATACTCGCCCCGGCGATCGGCGGTCTCATCGTCGGGTTTTTGCTCGACCGCTACATGCCCGGGCGGCGCGCGCATGGCGTCGCCGACGTGATCGAAGCCCGCGCGCTCCACAACTCACACATCGATCCCAAGACCGGTTTCTTCAGCGCGCTTCTTTCGGCGATTTCCATAGGATCTGGCGCCAGTGTTGGCCGAGAGGGTCCGATCGTCCACCTCGGAGCGACCTTGGCTGCCATGGTCGAAGACTACTTTAAGCTCTCCCCTGGTGCCCGCCGCACGCTTCTGTCCTGCGGGGTCGCCGCGGCTGTTTCCGCCTCCTTCAACGCTCCAATTGCCGGTGTCCTTTTTGCGCACGAAGTAATCCTAACCCACTATGCGTTCCGCGCACTGGTGCCAACGGTAATTGCCAGCGTCGCCGCTGCCGTCATTGCCCGCGTTCACCTCGGCAATTCGGTGACCTTCCTAATCCCGGACTATTCCATCACCTCGTATTGGGAGTTTCCCGCCTTTGCGCTACTTGGACTGACCTGCGCCGTGGTCGCCATCATCTTTGAGATCGCGCTAATGGCCACCGACAGGGTCTGCTGGCGCTTCGAGATGCCGCTGTGGCTGCGCACCGGGCTCGGCGGGCTCTTGGTCGGTTGCATTGCGGTTTTCTTCCCGCAGGTTCTCGGCGTCGGCTATGACGCCACCAACGAAGCCTTGCAGCGCGAATTACCATTGCTTCTGCTGATCTGGCTCATCGTCGCAAAAACTGCCGCGACCGCCATTTCGCTCGCCTGCCGTTTTGCTGGTGGGATCTTCTCTCCATCGCTCTATCTTGGTGCCATGACGGGGTCTGCATTCGGCCTCATCGCCACCTCGGCCTTCCCCGAATTCAGCTCCAGTCAGGGCTTGTACGCCATCCTCGGGATGGGTGCCGTGGCTGCCAGTGTGCTTGGCGCGCCGTTATCGACGACATTGATCGTCTTCGAGCTGACCGGCGGCTACACGATGACCATCGCGCTTCTGCTCACCGTCTCCATTGCGGTTGGCGTGACACAAGCCTTCCTCGGCCATTCCCTGTTCTATTGGCAGCTTGGCCGGCGTGGATTGTTCCTCCAGGAAGGCCCGCACAAATCTATCCAACGCCGGCTCCACGTTGATGATTTCTTCACTCCCGTCGATCCGGAAGCCGATGCCCAGCACGTGCAGGACAAAGAAGCCCCTTGGCTCATGGCAACCGACACGCTGGAGAGGGCTTTGCGCGAATTTGATCGTTGCGGCCAACCCCGAATCGTCGTGGTGTCGGCGAACGATCCGACGCTAATCATCGGTCACGCAGACCGCCTCAGCGCCCTCAATCTCTTCAACAAAGCCCTCATCGACGCCGCCGTGGAGGAACACCGCTAGGAAGCGGATCGGGTGGGAGCTCCACCCTTGGCTACATCGTACCGCGCTGGCTGAGGAACGGTTTCTGCGCCGCGTTATTGATACCAAGCCAGCCCGAAGTAATAGAATCGATAACGGCACCAGCCCACGGCACGACGAACCACCATTGCAGGTGATCGCCGGCAATCATCCAGCCTCCGATGCCGGAGAAGACGGCTGCCGTGATGGTGCTGAGCGCCGCGTCCCATTGCAGTGATCGCACGATGGTTTCGCGGTTCGTCATGGTGACGAATTCGGCGACCAGCCAGATCACCGAAAGCACAACCATGACAAGCAACCAGAGATAGACATCCTATGGGACCGGCCACTCCATCACCGAGATGCGAAGGGATTTTGCCCCATCGATCAGCGCTCCAGCGGCATCGCCGGCGCCAGCAAGTAAGCACGGGAACATCCAGCTCCCAAGCATCCCCAGGACACCGCCTTTGGAACGCACGGAGGTGGATGGGGACAAGGACTTGGGCATCGGGGCACCCACCAAACAAAATGACATAAGACAGACTGCTGATTAGAACAACTAGAGTGGAGTGTCAGAATGAAGTCGGCTGAAAGCCATCCGCTACCGCAACCTGACAACACATGAACTCAACGGCAATTCAACGGCTGGGAGTTTGTCTCCTTGACAATTTGCCGGCACCTCCCAGATCAGCGGCGCGGAAGTGGAACACAACCAAACGGTGCAATGACGAACCTCAGCTGGGAGACGATGTCTTGAGAGAGCGATTGCGCGGAGTGGTGGAAGCCCCTTGGTTTTCCAACCTGATCATCGCGGTAATCTTGATCAATGCGGTCACGCTTGGGCTTGAGACCTCGAGCACGGCGATGGCGGCAGCTGGATCCCTGCTAGTCGCGTTCGACAGGATTGCACTGACCATTTTCTGCGTGGAGATTGCCGCGAAGCTGTTCGTTCACTGGCTGTCCTATTTCCGCGACCCCTGGAATGTCTTCGATTTTATCATCGTCGGCATTGCCCTCATGCCGTCAGGTGATGGCTTGTCCGTGCTGCGTTCGCTACGCATCCTGCGCGCCCTGCGGTTGATCTCCATAGTGCCGGAAATGCGTACGGTGGTGCAGGCGCTGCTCAACGCAATTCCAGCTATGGCCTCGGTCATCGCACTTCTGGCGCTGATTTTTTACGTGGCCGCCGTAATGACCACGAAATTGTTCGGGGGCGCCTTTCCTGAATGGTTCGGGACCATTGGTGCGTCGCTCTACACCCTGTTCCAGGTCGTCACACTTGAATCCTGGTCGATGGGCATCGTTCGCCCCGTGATGGAAGTCCACCCCTACGCATGGGCCTTTTTCGTCCCATTCATTCTCGTGGTCACGTTTGCCGTGTTGAACTTGTTCATCGCGATCATCGTCAACGCCATGCAGACGGCGAGCGGGCAGAACGAAGAGCATCATCATCGCGAGAACGAAGCACACTTCGCCGAGCTCCTGGACGAAATGAAGGGATTGCGCCTTGAGATAGCTGCGCTGAGAAGAGAGCGCGCGTCCGCATCACCTTCGCAGGAATGACCCGATCAATTCCAGAACGGCCTCCGGCCGCTCGTCCTGAGGAACGTGACCGCAATCAGTCAGTATCTTGAGTTGACCGCGTGGCAGAGCCTTGACCAACCGGATGCCGGTTTCCACTGGGACGGTCTGATCTCCATCGCACCAAATGACCAGCGTGCGCTGGCGTACGGAGGGATAACGCGCAATCAGATCCTCCATGTGCTGTGGCACCATACGCCGCGCCGTCGTGATTAGAGCGTGGCGTGCCGCCGCCTCGTAGAAAGGGGCCGCATAGCCACGCACCTCATCGAGACTGAGTTTCTGCGCCTGCACCTTGTCGAGGGACAGCCACGTCGTCAGTTCGGGCGGCAACAGCATCAACGCCGCATATGGGATCACTGGCAGTTTCATGAAATCGACGAAACCAGTGCCCGGTTGCTGATAGGTCGGTGCATTCATCAAGATCAGGTCTTTAACCCGGCCCGGCTCGACCTCGTTGAAACGCAAGGTCACCAGCATGGCGATCGCCCCGCCAAAGGAATGACCGACGATGGTCAGGTTTTTGAGCCGGCGTTTGCGGATGAATGCCAACACGAGATTGGCGTGATCGTAAGGACTGTAGGCCTGCGTAAAGGGCTTTTCCGAACGGCCAAAGCCTTTGAAATCGAGAACGATGACACGATGGTGGCGGGACAGAGCCGGGATCAGATTGCGCCATGTAAAGGTCGAAGCGCCAAGTCCATGCAAAAGGAGCATCGGTCGCCCCTTTCCGTACTCCTCGGCATATAGGTGCACCGTTCCCTGGCCGGGAGCCTGCAGGCCAATATGGTAGACCTTTGAGTAGGTGCGCGCGGAAACATCACCGGACCAGCCCGCGAAGCCAAAGGCAAAAATCAAAAAGCCAAGCCACAACCGAACAGCTGGACAACGCATCCACAACCCCACGCGACGCCTCAACGAGCAATCTGAGAACAATTGCTCCATCATGTATGTAACGTGAGAATGCCTACCGGACGGTTAATTGCCGTGTCGATTTGGAATGCTCGGCGAGGCAACGTCGCGACTTTTAAAAGATCGCCGACATTAGACTTCTGCGTCGAAACTCGATATCCGCGACCACATCAAAGTCCGGCGACGCGCCGTTCGCGTGTAACGGCGGTCTGCGCTGATGCGGTCTGGGTATAAAGCTGCATATCCTCTTCGACACCCTCAGGAACGCGGGTCAGCGCCTTATCGGTATAGTTGTCCTTTGTCGCATCCACAGCAATCTTACGGCAAATGGCGCGCAATGACCGCCAGCGCTGAAACAGCGTTGCCTGCTTGCGGGCAAGCTCGAAGACGTAATTCGTATAAAACGGCAGCCAGGATTCCTGGGCGAGACCGGGACGGCGGCTACAACGATCCTTGCGCCGCAGAAGACCGGCCTGCAGCGGATGAACCTTTTCAACCGGCACCGCGGAAGAGAACCATAACAGGACGGCCATCAGCCTGTAGATGTCGATGCCGCTGGCGTGAGCCCGCCGCAGAATCGTCTCCATGTGGTCATCGGTGTAGAACTGCCCCCAGGCCGCGTAATAGGCCTGCTGCCACTGCTGGCGGGTCATCTTGGGATGATCGGTGACGACATGTTCCAACTCGTAGCGGTTCATGTCGACGTCCATGGCCACGCCTTTGGCGTCAAGAACCTTGTGATCCTCCGATCCGGGAAGCGGCGTCAGAATAAAGAACTCCAACGCATCGATCGGCAGCTCATCCTTGATGATCTCGATGTCGCGCGCAATCGACTCCGGCGTGTCGTTTGGAAAACCAAGGATGTAACCGGCAAACGTCATGATCCCAACGGCTTTCCAGTCGAGCAGCATCCGCCGGTACTCAGTCAGTTTGTTTTGCCGCTTCTTCGCAGCCAATAGGTTATCGGGATTGACGTTCTCCAGCCCGATGAAAACCCTTGTGACGCCAGCGCGTTTCGACTTCTCGATGAAGTTCGGAATCCTGTGACACAGCGTATCGACCTGGATCATGAAGCGCACGTCGAGACCTTGAACCTCACGCAGGTCGATGATGCGGTCGTAGATCGCTTCCCAATCCTTGTTCCGCGCGAAATTATCATCGGTGATGAAAAAGCGGTCCACACCTTGAGCGTAGTTGGCCCGAATGATCTCCTCGACGCTGTCTGGAGTGCGATAGCGGGACTTGCGACCTTGGACGTTGATGATCGTGCAAAACGAGCACTGGAAAGGACAGCCGCGTCCGGCATCGAAGCTGGTCACATTGCCAACGGTGCGTTTGACGAATTCCGAAGCAAGGAAGGGCGGCGCGGCGAGGTCGCCGATATCCGGCAGCTCCTTCATGTAATTGTAGACGTCGCGGGTTTCGCCGCGCGCGCTGTCGACGACAAGACCGTCGAAATGCTCCTCGGATTCACCTGCAAACAAAGTGATGCCGAGCGCCATAGCCTCGGCGATATCGGGCGGCAGCTGCGGCAGCATGGCGAGGCAGCCTGAGACGTGAAACCCACCGATTACGACATTGACGCCGGCCTGACGAAGCGGCCGGGCCAAATCGATCGTGCGTGGGAACTCATTCGACTGGACGCCGACAAAGCCGACGAACCCAAAGAAATCACTGCGCTGGAACCGCTTGATAATCGCCTGCACGTCAACGTGTGTGTTCGTTTCGTCGATCGTGGTGACGTGGATCGCTATATCGCGGCCGAGTATTTCGCGCTCCGCTGCACTGCGGGCCAATGCGTTGACGCAAGCCAACGAGTTCGAAGGCATGGTCGAGCGGACCCACTGAATGACATAGCCATCTTCGTCGTAGTGCGACGGCTTGATCAGCACGATCTCGAAATCGCGGAACGGTCCATGCGATTTTCTCAGCATGCGGGCTCTCCAGACGGCGCCGCAGGCCTGTCTGGGACGCGCCGTTCAAGCCACCAGTAACAGCGAATCCGACCCTGGCCATAAGATTCCCGAGCGCACAGGTCGATTAATCCAACGGCTATGTCCTTTCGGTCTCGTTCCCGCCAGTTACCCACACAGACGCGTTTGCCTGGGGATTACCCGTGCAAACCCCAGAAATATCGTCAATATTCCATTGACACCCATAAAATTCCATGTGATCCCATAAGTGCCCGTCCGCACCGGGCAAGGGGCCGTGGCTGAGGCGCCTGTCTTGTTAGAGGGCCAAGCCAGTGTGACCGCCACGGTCCGCCCTGCGCCCCGCAGTCAGCCCGTAGCGCATCAGGGGCCTTTGCCGGTGCTGGTTTGTTGAAGTTTGTGGGACAATGTTTTGCGTCGAGGAACGAGGCCTACTGCAGAGGGATGGATCGCTTTGTCTCGACATATACGAACAAAATCGACGCCAAGGGCCGCGTCTCGATCCCGGCGCCTTTCCGCGCCGTGCTTGAGCGCGATGCCTACCCGGGTGGCATTTACTGCTACCCCTCGCTCGACGCTCCAGCACTCGATGCAGGCGGCGAGAGACTTGCGCGCAAGATCGACGCGCTTCTCGCAAATCTCCCGGAGTATTCAGACGAGCGGGACGAGCTATCTGTCGCGCTTTACGGCGACGTCCAGGTTCTTTCCATCGATGGGGACGGGCGCATCGTGCTTCCTGAAGGCCTTCGCCAACATGCCGGTCTTCAGAACCGGGTTGCTTTTGTCGGCCTTGGTGACAAGTTTCAAATCTGGGAGCCGGAGCGCTTCGAAGAGCGGCGGCGGAGCGCCCGTGGAAAGGTCCGCGATCACCGCGAGCTCTTCCGGGGTAGAAACGACAAAGCTTCCGACGGATAGGTCGAGAAGAAAGTTCGCAGCGGGGGCGAAGGAGCACGGGAAAGATGCCGCGGCGCAAGCCCAGAACGAGGGTGGAAAAAAGCGCTCAGGGTGGCCGGCACATTCCCGTGCTTCTCGCACTTGTCATTGAGGCACTGCGACCAACCGACGGCGAAACCTATCTCGATATGACCTACGGGGCCGGCGGCTACACGCGGGCTATTCTGCAAGCGGCTGACTGCCAGATGGTTGCGTTCGATCGCGACCCAACGGCGATTGCCGATGCCGAACCTGCGCGCGCGGAATTCGGAACGCGGCTGAAACTGCTTCAAGAACCGTTCGGAAATCTCCTGAACAAAGCGCAGGACGGCGCCGGCGGCTTCGCCCAATGTTTTGATGGCGTCGTCTTCGATCTGGGCGTCTCCTCTATGCAGATTGATACGCCAGAACGAGGATTTTCCTTTCAGTCCGACGGACCGCTCGATATGCGAATGTCCGCCTCTTCCGCGTCCGCCCCCGAAGGGCCCAGCGCGGCTGATGTCGTGAATACCTACGACGAAGCTGATATCGCCGACATACTCTACGGGCTAGCAGAGGAGCGGCGCTCACGCGCCATCGCCAAGGCCATCGTTGCGCGGCGCCAAAAAGAACCGTTTTCACGAACACTTGAGCTGGCTGAACTGGTCGGCACCGTTCTCGGCCGCGGTCCGCCCGGCAAGCATCCGGCGACGCGCACGTTTCAAGCCCTCAGAATGTATGTCAACGACGAACTTGGGCAGCTCATTCAAGGACTTGCAGGGGCTGAACGGGCGTTGCGTCCGGGTGGACGGCTCGTGGTCGTGACCTTTCATTCAATCGAGGACCGCATCGTCAAACGCTTCATCGCCACCCGCTCTGGCAAGTCAAAGGGCGTCTCGCGCCACATGCCGGCATCAATTGAGTCGCTTCGACCCCCAAGTTTCCAAATCATTAACTCTCGCTCGTTAACGTCTTCGAAAGCTGAACTGGAAGCAAACCCGCGTGCCAGGTCCGCACGTTTGCGAGCGGCGGTACGCACTACGAACGATGCCTGGCCGCTCGATTGGAGTGGACTTGGTGTACCGCAGCTTAAGGGCTGATTCACGCGGTTCATCTCGGGACAGGTTGCGAAGGTGCTTGTGATGCGAATTCTATTGACGGTTGCCGTCGCGATGACACTGGGGAGTGCCTTCACGCTATATGCCGTGAATTACGAAACCCGCGGCCTTGCGGATGACGTCAAGCGCCGGGAGAAGAGCATCAACAAGGCGCGGCGTGATATCGCCATTCTGAAGGCCGAAAGGGCCCACCTGGCAAGACCTGACCGCATTGGTCGACATGCGCGAGCGCTCGGACTTGCCCCCGCCAAGCGCGGCCAGTTCGCCACCTATTCCATTTCCGACCCGACCGGTCGCCGAGTGACCCGGCGCCCGGGTGACGAGCGGTGAGCGAAGGGGATGTCAAACGGAGTCATCATTACACCCGGGCTCGCACACGGCGCGCTCAGACGGCCTGAACCGCAGCACGATGTTGTGCGCCAAGCGCAAGCTTTTCGCGCGGAACGGCGGTCGGAACGTGTTCGGGCTCTCGTTGCCATCGCGGTCATGGGGTTGGCGTTCTTGACCGTCGCCGGACAACTCCTACGCCTGGCAATGCAAGGGCAGTCCGAGCAACGGATTTCAATCAATGCGCCCTTGGCCACGGCCTTCGCCCGCCCCGACATCGTTGATCGTAACGGCCGTCTCATGGCCAGCGATATCGTCATGCATTCCCTAGTCGCCGACCCCCACGTCATCCTCGATCAAGACGAAATCGCCGACAGACTGGTGACGGTTCTGCCGGATCTCGATCGCAAACGGGTACGCAACGCGATCGCCGACCGGTCCAAGCGGTTTGCCTGGATCCGCCGCGGACTATCGCCGGCGGAGGCGCAAAAAGTACACGACCTTGGACTGCCCGGACTGGATTTTCGTCCAGAGCTACGGCGCGCTTATCCACTTGGACGAAGCGCCGGACACGTCATCGGACTTGTCGACATTGACAACAAAGGCCTGCAAGGCATCGAGCGCTACCTCGATGAACGCAAAAACGTCGAGCCCGTCCACGGTCCCTCGCTATCGGTACGTCCACCGTTACGGCTGTCACTCGACGTCGCGGTGCAGTTCGCCGTTGAAGACGAACTCGCTGAAGCAATGCGGCGCTATTCGGCAGCCGCCGCGGTGGGCCTGATCATGGATGTCAACAGCGGTGAAATCGTCGCCGCCGCATCCTTGCCCGGGCTCGATCCCATCGTCATCGACGATCGCTTCGACAAAAACCGCATCGACCGGTTGGCCAGCGGCACGTATGAATTGGGCTCCATATTCAAGACATTCACCGCCGCGTTGGCGTTTGAAGGCGGTGTGGATCCGCAAAAGCGGTTTGATGTCCGGCAGCCCCTGGAGGTCGAGGGATATCCTATCCGGGATCTGCATCCAGCCGGACGCCCTCTGACCGTCACCGAAATCTTCCTGCTATCATCTAATGTCGGCGCCGGCCTGCTCGCGCTGAACGATGGCCAACAACGCCAGAAAGCCTTCCTCGAAAAGCTTGGCCTGACCACCCCGATGTCGACCGAGGCCGGAAACGTCGCACCGGCGAGTTTGCCGGGACGCTGGGGCGACATCGAAACCGTGACGGTATCCTACGGCCACGGATTGGCGGTAACGCCGTTGCAGTTTGCCGCCGCCAGCGCTGCTCTGATTAACGGCGGACACCGCGTTAAACCGACGTTCCTTCGCAAGCGGGGCCGCTCTCAAAAGCCCGCCGAACGCGTCATAAGCTCCGAAACTAGCCACTTGATCCGGCAACTCATGCGCGAAAACGTTGCCAGCAACGCGGGCACCGGGTGGCGGGCCGCTGTCGCCGGTCTCAATGTCGGAGGCAAGACCGGCACCGCCGAGATTGCGGGTATTGGTGGCTATAAATCGAAATCCGTGATTGCCTCATTTATTGGCGCATTCCCGATGGATAAGCCGCGTTACTTGACGCTTGTCTGCCTGTTTGAGCCGCAAGGCACCAAAGAAACCGGTGGACACATCACGGCAGGAGTCAACGCAGCGCCGACAACTGCGCGTATCATCTCCAGGATATCGCCTCTACTCGGTTTTCTGCCGAACTTGGAGCACACCAGAACTCCTGATGTTGGTGACCGGCGGTTTGACGGTCCCCGCTTCCCGCAATAAGAACCACGAACCCTATTGGAGATGGTGCGCCAGCACCACGTCCAGCAATGCTCAGGCTGTCAATGAAGCTCTCCGACATCATTGGAACGGAACAGGCGCTTGCAGCAGAACTTTCGTCCGAGCGCCTTGAGCGGGAGATCACCGGGCTCACCGCGGACAGCCGGGAAGTGAAGCCTGGTTTCCTGTTTGCAGCCTTACCCGGCGCGACCGTCGACGGTGCTAGGTTCATTCCCAACGCCTTAGCTGCTGGAGCGATTGCTGTTTTGACTGCGGCGGATGCTGATCTAAGCGAATTCCAAGACCGCATGATCGTCCTCCAAAGCGCCAACCCAAGACGCGACCTGGCGCGGATGGCCGCACGCTTTTGCGCATGCCAACCAGAGACTGCCGTGGCGGTAACAGGGACCAGCGGCAAAACCTCGGTGGTCGAATTCACCAGACAGATATTTGCAGCACACGGGTTGCGCGCGGCGTCCGTCGGCACGATCGGTATCGTCAAACCGGACGGCGGTCGTTACGGCTCCCTGACGACACCTGACCCGGTCTCACTACACCGGTCGTTGGCCGAGCTTGTCGATGACGGCGTTACCCATCTCGCGTTTGAAGCCTCTTCCCATGGGCTCGATCAGCACCGCCTTGATGGTGTTGAGCTAGCCGCTGCCGCGTTCACGAACTTGGGCCGCGATCATCTTGATTATCACCCCAACCTCGAAGCCTACCTCAACGCCAAGCTGCGGCTGTTCACAGAACTGCTGCAGCCGGGGCGGACCGCTGTCATCAATACCGACGGCGCATCACACGAACAGGTTGCAGCCGCAGCCCAGGCGCGCGGACTAAAAGTCCTTTCCGTTGGCCGCGCTGGTCACGATCTGCGCCTAGTATCCATCAAGCGGGATGGTTTCGCACAACGCCTGCGAATTGAAGCAGGCGGCGAAACGGTCGATGTCCGCCTACCGTTGATCGGGGATTATCAGGTCGAGAATGCGCTTGTTGCCGCCGGGCTCGCCATCGGCGCTGGCCTACCCGCAGCGACCGCCGTTCGGGCACTGACCGGGCTCAAAGGTGTTCCTGGGCGCCTTGAAATCGTCGGTGAAGTTCACGGTGGGCTGGTAGTCATCGACTATGCGCATAAACCCGAAGCGTTGACGGCAGCGTTGCAAGGCGTCAGGCCCTTCGTAACCGGCAAACTCATCTGTGCGTTCGGCTGCGGCGGCGATCGCGACCGTGGCAAACGCGAGATCATGGGCCGGATCGCCGAGCAGCAAGCCGATTTGGTCATCGTGACCGACGACAACCCACGCAGTGAGGAACCGGCGGCGATCCGCACTGAAATTCTGCGCGGTTGTCCGGGCGCACTTGAGATTGGCGACCGCCGCGAGGCGATCAACGCCGCTGTTGCCATGGCCGGTAGCGGCGATGTCGTCCTAATCGCCGGCAAGGGCCACGAAACCGGGCAGATCATCGCCGATCAGGTGCTGCCGTTTTCCGATCACGAGGTCGCCCGAGAGGCTATTTCACTCGTGTCGGCTACGGCGGAGCCCGAGCACGCTCAAGCGAAAACGACCCCAGCCGATCCCCTCTGGCACTGGGTCGAATTGGTCGCCGGCGCCGGCGGTGAGCCGGACGGACGGCCAGGCGAACCTATCCAAGGCATCTCCATCGACAGCCGGGCCATCGCCCAAGGCGACCTGTTCGCGGCTTTGAAGGACCAACGAGATGGGCATGAATTCGTCTCGAGCGCCTTTGCCGCAGGCGCCGCAGCAGCACTCGTCAACCGCGACTACATACGCCAGCCCGGCGATGGAGCGCTGTTGCGTGTCGACGACACGTTGCACGGGTTGGAGCGCATCGGGCTCGCTGCACGCTCCCGTCTATCGCCCGAGGCGAAAGTCATTGCCGTCACCGGGAGTGTCGGCAAGACGACGACCAAGGAGATGCTGCGCGCCTGCCTTACACGGCTGGGATCGACTCATGCCGCCGACAAGTCCTTCAACAACCACTTGGGTGTACCGCTGACACTGGCGCGGATGCCGCGAAACACACGCTTCGGCGTATTCGAGATCGGCATGAACCACGCCGGTGAAATCACACCACTGACCAAGATGGTCCAACCGCACGTCGCGATAATCACCACCGTCGCCCCCGTTCATCTGGAACATTTTGCGTCCGTTGAAGAGATTGCCGCGGCCAAATCGGAAGTTTTCGCCGGACTTCAGCCCCAAGGCATCGCGGTTCTGAACAGGGACAATGAGCACTTCGCGTTCCTTAAGGCCCGCGCGCAGGCCAATGGCGCAAGGATTTGTGGTTTTAGCGGTGGATTGGATGAAACCCCAGATCAGCTCTCCGATCAGGCCCGTCCGCAGGTCTTTTTAACTTCCACCCGCGAAGTTTGCGGTCAAACAATCGTTGCAGCCGCGATACCGAATGCCCCCTTCAAGCTGCATTATGCTCTGTCTGTACCCGGCCACCACATCGTCATGAACTCGCTGGCGGTGGTCGGCGCGCTCAACGCTGCCGGCCTTGATCTCCGTGCGGCGCTTCCCGCTCTCGCTCAGCTCGAAGCACCGCAAGGGCGGGGGGTACGGGTGGACCTGCGCTGCCAAGATGGCAACGCCCTTCTGATTGATGAAAGCTACAACGCAAACCCCGTATCCATGCGGGCCGCGATTGCCGTGCTCGGCAACGTCGCCCGCGACCGGTTTCCGAGGCGAATTGTCGTTATCGGCGACATGTTGGAGCTTGGTCCGCAAGCAAAACAACTGCATGCCGAACTCGCAAGCCCGCTGACAGAAGCCGGTGTCGACCTGGTCTTTGCCACCGGACCATTGTCCGAGGCCCTATACGAAGTCATCCCAGAACACATGCGCGGCGGTTGGGGCGAGAGCCCGACATCCATTGAAAACAAGCTCTTGGCAACGATCCGGCCCGGCGACGTGATCATGATCAAGGGATCCAACGGCGCCAAAACTTGGCAACTCGCCGAGGCGATACGGCGCCAATACACAGGCTAATGATGACTGGCGACAGCCTTCCAACTTGCCGTATGGCGGGCAGAGCGATAACCAGTGGCCCGGTCGACGGACCGGAAAACAAGAACACGGACGGCGAACAGCGCGACAGATTAAGGGACCGAGATGCTCTATGAACTAGTGAACTTCTCCGATCAGCTCGGCCCACTCAATGTCTTCCGCTACATCACATTCCGCACGGGCGGCGCCATTTTTACCGCGCTCATCTTTGTTTTGCTGTTCGGCCCCGGGATAATCGACCTCCTGCGTGTGCGTCAGGGCAAAGGGCAGCCGATCCGCTCGGATGGCCCGCAGAGCCACTTGGCCAAACGCGGCACACCGACGATGGGTGGCTTGATGATCCTCTCCAGTGTGCTGGTCTCGACGCTGCTGTGGGCCAACCTGCACAATATGTACGTCTGGATTGTCCTTGCCATTACCCTGACCTTCGGCCTGATCGGCTTTTACGACGACTACTTGAAAGTGACCAAACAGACTGCATCCGGCTTTTCCGGTCGCATTCGTCTCCTCGTCGAGTTGGCCTTCGCCGGGCTCGCGACCTATGGCTTCATGCAGTTGGCCAAGCCGGAGTTTGCCTCCGCTCTGACCATCCCTTTCTTCAAACACCTACTGATCGATCTGGGGCCGTTTTTCATCCTGCTCGGCGTCCTGGTCATCGCTGGGGCGGGTAACGCGGTCAACCTGACGGACGGGCTCGACGGACTGGCTATTGTGCCGGTGATGATCGCCGCCGCCACCTTCGGACTGATTGCCTATCTTTCGGGCAACTTCAAATTCGCAAGCTACCTGCAGATTCATTTCATCGAGGGAACCGGCGAACTAGCCATCGTCTGCGGAGCACTGATTGGTGCAGGGCTCGGATTCTTGTGGTTCAACGCTCCTCCGGCCATGATCTTCATGGGCGACACCGGATCTCTCGCACTCGGAGGCGCACTGGGCTCGATAGCCGTGGCCACCAAGCATGAGATCGTTCTAGCCATCGTCGGCGGCTTGTTCGTGCTGGAGACGCTCTCCGTCATTATCCAAGTCACCTCATTCAAACTAACCGGCAAGCGCGTGTTTCGCATGGCACCGCTGCACCATCACTTCGAACAGAAGGGCTGGCAGGAATCGACCGTGGTCGTTCGGTTCTGGATTATCTCCGTTGTGCTTGCCCTGATCGGATTGGCGACACTCAAGCTGAGATAGCAGACCTTTGAAGTGAAGGCCCTCGGGCTGACGTGAATTGCGGTAAACTGTCTCCTATGATTCGCGCGACGACCTTTGCAGGCAAACAGGTGGCGGTGTTCGGGCTTGGAGGCTCGGGGATCGCTGCTGCCCACGCGCTCGTTGCAGGGGGCGCCGATGTTGTGTGCTGGGATGACAGTGAAGCCGGCCGCCGACGCGCTGTCTCCGAGGGTCTTGCGACAGCCGATCTCCAGCAGATGGACTGGTCGCAATTCTCGTCGCTTGTTCTGACCCCTGGTGTGCCGCTAACCCATCCCGAACCACATTGGACGGTCCATAAAGCCCACCAGTGCGGTGTTGAAGTCATTGGCGACATCGAAATCTTCGCGCGCCAAAGAGAGGCTGTCTGTCCGAACGCCCCCTTCATCGCGATCACAGGGACGAACGGAAAATCCACGACGACGGCGCTCACCGCGCACCTACTGCACCAGTTAGGTTTCTGCGTCGAGATGGGTGGCAACATCGGCCGAGCGATGCTGACTTTGGACCCTCCCGCGCCAGAACGCATCCACGTCGTCGAAATGAGCTCCTACCAGATCGACCTGACTCCGACGCTGCGACCGACGGTCGGTGTTCTCCTCAACATCACGCCCGACCATCTCGACCGGCACGGCACATTGGCGCATTACGCTGAGGTCAAGGAACGCTTGTTGAGGGACGCCAACGCCGCCGCGGTCGGTCTTGACGACAAACTGACACGCGCGGCAGCCGAACGGATCTCGGACAGCCACCGCCTTTACGCCTTTACGATCGGCAAGGGCGCCGGCCTTATTCCACGGCTCTATGCCATCGGCCCAAGCCTCTTCGTCCATGAAACGGCCGGCTCGTACGCAACCAGTGAAGAAATCGCCAACCTGGCCGAGATCGGTTCGCTACGCGGACAACACAACGTGCAGAACGCCCTTGCGGCACTTGCCGCGGTGAGGGCCTTGCAGACCCTCGCCGATCGAGGTGGGGCATCGCTGACCGCAACCAAAAACGATCGGGCTCTCCTGTGGGATGTCAAGCGGCTGGCTGCGGGTTTGGCGAGCTTCCCTGGCCTACCGCACCGCATGGAAGAAATCGGACGAGCCGGCCGGGTTCTGTTCATAAACGACTCCAAAGCCACCAATGCCGAGGCCGCCGAGAAGGCCTTGGCCTCATTTCCCGGCGGCATCCATTGGATCGCCGGAGGCCGCGCCAAGGAGGGCGGAATTGGGTCGCTCGCGGCCATGTTCCCACTCATCGAGAAGGCATATCTGATCGGTGAAGCCGCCGAACAATTCACAGCTACACTTGCCCCACATGTACCCTGCGAGCAGTCCGCAACTCTGCAGCAAGCCGTCGCATCGGCAGCCGCCAATGCCGCCGCATCTTCGGCTGCAGAGCCCGTTGTGCTGTTTTCACCAGCATGCGCATCATTCGATCAGTACCACAACTTTGAGATCCGCGGCGACGCCTTCCGTGACCTTGCGATGGCCCTACAAGGAATATCCACTGTAACGGCGGGGGCTGATCGATGAGGGTTTCGCGCGCCGACCGCAGCCGGCTTTCAGAATGGTGGTTCACTGTCGACCATGTCTTGATCGTCGCCATTATCGTCTTGATGTTTTCCGGGCTAATCCTATCGCTTGCTGCCAGTCCCTCCGTCGCCCTCAAAAAGGGATTGCCGACGTTCTTCTTCTTCGAACGGCATGTGATATTCACGGCGGCCGGCTTTTGCGTAATGATTTTCCTGTCGTTCTTGACACCGTCATGGGCACGCCGGACTGCAGTGCTGCTTTTTGCAGCCTCTCTGGCCGCACTCATCTGGGTTCTCTTCGACAGCCAAGTGATCAATGGCGCGCGCCGCTGGCTCCTCGTTGGTGGTTTTTCGCTGCAACCATCGGAGTTCGCAAAGCCCGGATTCATTGTGATCGTGGCGTGGCTTTTCGCCGAGGCGAGGCGCCGCCCGGACATGCCGGCATTACTGTTCGCCACCCTTCTTTGTGCGTTTGTCTGCACATTGCTCGTGCTGCAGCCTGATGTTGGTCAGACAGCACTGGTGGCTGTCCTGTGGGGCATAATGTATCTGCTCGCCGGATTGCCGATGGCCGGTGCTACAATTCTGGTTGGCCTCGGTATCGTCGGAATCTTCATCGCCTATCTCGTGTTCCCGCACGTGCAGGATCGGATCGACCGCTTTCTCCACGCATCCCATGAAGCCAACTCACAGATATCAAGGGCCACTGAATCCTTCACACAAGGCGGCTTTTTGGGACGCGGGCCGGGCGAAGGAACGATCAAAACTCACTTTCCCGACGCCCACACGGATTTCATCTTCTCGGTCATTGCCGAGGAGTATGGCGCGATCGCCTGCTTGGGGCTAGCGGCGTTGTTCGCCTTTATCGTCCTAAAAGCACTTATTTCCGCGACCCGTGAACCACGTCCGGCCAATCGCATCGCGATCCAGGGACTGGCGATCATGTTCGGTCTGCAGGCGCTCATCAACATGAGCGTCAACGTCGGCCTTCTCCCGGCAACTGGGATGACGCTGCCGTTCATTTCGACCGGCGGATCCTCAATACTTGCGATTTCCGTCGCACTCGGCATGCTGTTAGCCCTAACACGCCGCCGGGCTGATCCGGCGAGCTATGAGACGGCGGAGTTTCCGCAGACTGATCAAGCATGGGCAAGGCAGCCGCTATCCGCAGGCACGGGCAGAACTGATGCAAAATGACAATAGGCCTTGCGTGCTCCTGGCGGCCGGGGGGACAGGCGGACACCTGTTTCCCGCCTATGCGCTCGCCGAGGAGTTGGGTCGTCGTAATTACGTCGTCGACCTCGCCACCGATATGCGCGGCGACCGTTACGGCACCGGTTTTCCGGCACGAGAAATCCACAAAATTCCTTCCGCGACACTAACCAGCAAATCACCGGTAGCCATCGCGCGGACCCTTTGGACGCTGTGCAGAGGAACCAGCAAGGCGGTGAAACTTCTTGGCGAAATCCGGCCGTCGGTGGTTATCGGCTTTGGGGGCTATCCGACATTCCCGCCACTGATCGCGGCGAAACTCCAACGGATCAAGACTGTTTTACACGAGCAAAACGCAGTACTTGGTCGCGCCAACCGGCTGTTGGCGGCGCGCGTGGACGCCGTTGCAACATCTTTTGAAAGGGTCAAATTCCTGGACGGCGCTTTGACGGAAAAGGCACGGTTTACCGGCAACCCGGTGCGCAATGTCGTCATCGATTGCGCGGCGCGCTCCTACCGGACGCCAGATGCATCCGAGACTGTACAGCTGCTTGTATTCGGTGGATCTCAAGGTGCGAGGTTCTTCTCTGATACCTTGCCACTGTCGCTACAGCAGCTACCACAGGACCTCAAACAGCGTTTGAAGGTCGTTCAGCAAGCCCGGGAAGAAGACCTGGAACGGGTGCGAAACGCTTACGACGTGTGTGGAATTCAGGCCGAAGCCGAACCGTTTTTTACAAATTTGCCAGAAATCATGGCAAATTCGCAACTTATTGTCGCCCGTGCGGGCGCCTCGACAATTGCCGAGTTGACGGTGTTGGGGCGTCCGTCAATCCTGGTGCCGCTGCCGCATGCACTGGATAACGACCAAATGCAAAATGCCGCCCAGCTTGCCGAATCAGGCGGCGCCTGGTGTATCGAACAAGCAGAGCTCACGCCTGAGCGCCTCGCCAGAGAGCTGCAGCATCTTATCGGCACGCCATCGTTGTTGTTGGATGCCGCTAGAGCGGCAAAGGCTCAGGGCAAGCCCGACGCCGTAACAAGACTAGCAGATCTTGTCGGGGAACTAGTCGGCTAAGGGGGCAGCTTAGTGGGGAACTCCAAGTGGGGTTAGTGGTGCTGCCCTATTTTGGCACCAGAGTTGCCAGTTCATAGGCGCTTCGGCGGCGCAACCGTTTTTCGAGGGAAGCAAGACCATGGAAATGCCCAACGATATCGGGACCTTTCACATCATCGGCATAGGCGGGATTGGCATGAGCGCCATTGCCGAAATCCTGATCGACAAGGGCTATTCGGTCCAGGGCAGCGACCAAAAGGATAGCGCCAACGTTAAACGGCTGCGGAACAAGGGCGTTCGGGTATTCATTGGCCATGACGCCATTAATCTGGTCGGCGCCAAGCAGGTCGTCATCTCAAGCGCAGTCAAGGACGGTAACCCGGAACTCGAGGCCGCGCGCAAGCGTGGACTGCCAATTATTCGCCGCGCGGAAATGTTGGCCGAGCTGATGCGCCTCTATTCGACCATTTCGATCACAGGTACACACGGAAAAACCTCAACCACATCGCTCATTGCCCACATCCTGACGTCAGCGGACGTCGACCCGACAGTTATCGCCGGCGGCATCATCCAGGATTGGGGCACGAACGCTCGCCTTGGGCAGGGTCCCTGGATGGTCGTCGAGGCAGATGAATCCGATGGCACGTTCGTACGGTTGCCTACCCAGATCGGTGTCGTAACGAATGCCGATCCAGAACACCTGGATTACTTCGGCAACGTCGAAACAATGAATGCGGCCTATGAATCCTTCATGAGGAACATCCCGTTCTACGGTCTGCTGATCGCCTGCATCGACCATCCCGTGGTGGCCGATATGATCACCCGTCTGAATCTGCGGCTTGAAGGACGGCCGATGTTCACCTACGGCGAGGCGCAAGACGCCGACATCCGGCTTGTTTCGCTCAAGGCTGATGGCCACGAGATGCTGATGGATGTCGAATTGAGCAGCCGCGTGACCGAAGGTAGTCCGCGCCGGCTCGAGCAACTCAAACTCGCTGCACCCGGCCGCCACAATGCACTCAACTCCCTTGCCGCGATAGGTGTCGCTCTCGCCGCCGGTGTCGATGATGATGCCATACGAACAGCGCTAGCCAGCTTCTCCGGCGTGAAACGTCGTTTTCAGCTGACCAGCCAGTGGAATGGCGTCTCGATCTACGATGACTATGGTCACCACCCTGTGGAAATCGCAGCCGTTCTAGAAGCTGCGCAGGCCGGAGCAAAGGGACGCGTCGTCGCTGTCTTCGAACCGCATCGCTACAGCCGTATCCGCAATCTCTACAAGGAATTCTGCAACTGCTTCGGCAGCGCCGACAGCGTCATCGTCGCCCCGCTTTATTCAGCCGGTGAAACTCCGATCGAAGGCATCGATCAACACTCCCTTGCCGAAGGAATTCGGGCCGCCGGCCATGGGTCGGTTCTGGCGATCGACGATCCACGCGAGCTGACAACCCTCATCCACCGCTATGGGCGCCCCGGGGACCTAGTCATTTGCCTGGGCGCGGGAACCTCGACGGAATGGGCCAATTCGCTTTCCATATGGCTTGGCGAAGAGCCACGCATGGCCGGGGAGTAGGCCCTGTGAGTTTCGTTGATCTGACCGAAGACCTATCGAAGCTGCTACCGGAACTGCGCGGCCGGATTAAAACCAATGCGCTGCTGTCCGAGATCACCTGGTTCCGCGTCGGTGGACCTGCACAGGTTTTGTTCACACCGGCCGACGAAGCCGACTTGGCTTACTTCCTGAAGACCATTCCCGCGGATTGGCCGGTATTCGCTCTTGGCCTGGGTTCGAACCTCCTCGTACGCGATGGTGGTGTGCCGGGTGTCGTGATCCGGTTGGGGCGTGGCTTTGGACAAATCGAAGTTCTTGAAGGTCTCAGGCTTCGGGTCGGCACCGCGGTCCCCGATGTCAAAGTGGCAAGGGCGGCGGCTGAGGCCGGCATCGCAAATCTGCATTTTTACCGCGGCATCCCAGGATCGGTCGGCGGTGCGCTGCGAATGAATGCCGGCGCCCACTCGGGCGAAACAAAGGACGTTCTGGAATGCACCCGCGCCGTTGACCGGCATGGCGAAATACACGAGTTGTCGCTAGCTGACATGGGCTTTTCCTACCGCCACTGTAGCGTTCCCAGGGACTTCATTTTCACATCTGCCACCTTCGCGGGATCGCCGGGTGATCCCGTTGAGATTCAAAAGCAGATGGAAGAGGTCGCCGATTATCGCGAACAAAATCAGCCCATCCGCGAGCGCACCGGCGGTTCGACGTTCAAGAACCCGCCGGATATGAGCGCATGGAAGCTCGTCGATGCCGCGGGCTGCCGTGGCCTTCGCGTTGGCGGGGCGATGGTCTCGCAGATGCACTGCAATTTCCTCATCAACGACGCCGGCGCTACCGGTGAGGATTTGGAACGTTTGGGCGAGACCGTGCGCGCCCGCGTCAAACAGCATTCAGGCGTTGAACTCAACTGGGAGATCATCCGGCTCGGGGATCCTCCGGAAGGACAACCGATTGGCGCGGCACTCGCCTTACGCGCCGATACGGATCACTGATCGGATTCCAGCATGATCAGCGTGCCCCCTCGAAAAAGCAAAACCGACATCGCTGTCCTTCTCGGCGGGTGGTCGGCCGAGCGCGAAATATCTCTGCGCTCAGGCGAAGCGGTTTCAGAAGCCCTTGAGTCAGAAGGTTATCGCGTAACGAAGGTCGATGTCGGGCGCGATATCGCGACGCGGCTTTCCGATTTGGTTCCCGATGCCTGCTTCAACGCGCTTCATGGCGAGTTTGGCGAAGATGGATGCATCCAGGGTATCCTCGAATGCCTTCAGATCCCCTACACGCACTCCGGCGTCCTTGCCTCTGCACTGGCGATGCACAAGGAACGCGCCAAAGACGTTCTACGTCGGGTCGAGATTCCAGTTGCTGATGCACAACTAGTCACGCGCAATCAGGCTGGCAGCTCGCACGTCATGAGCCCGCCCTATGTTGTCAAACCGCTGGCCGAAGGCTCCAGCGTCGGCGTCACAATCGTCCGCGCGGGCGACCCGCCGCCGTCGGCGGTGGCCCAAGATGGCCCGCTCGAAGACATCGTCATGGCCGAGCGCTACATCGCCGGCCGCGAACTCACCTGTGCCGTGATCGGCGACTTTGTGACCGAGATAACCGAGATCCTGCCAGCCGAAGGCCTCGCCTTTTATGATTATGAAGCAAAATACGCTCCGGGGGGCTCGCGGCATCAGATTCCGGCCATTCTTTCACCGGATGTTAAGCAATTCATCCGGAAATACACCTTGGCGGCGCACCACGCGTTGGGCTGCCGGGGTGTAAGCCGGGCGGACTTCCGTTTCGACGATACCCCGGGCGGCACTGGCGAATTGGTGTGCCTCGAGGTCAACACCCAGCCGGGCATGACGGCGACCTCTCTGGTACCAGAGTTGGCAGCCCAAGCAGGCTGGACATTCGGCGAACTTGTTCGCTGGATCGTCGAGGACGCGAGTTGCAAGAGGTAGTATCAAGTTTGGAATTCCCCGGGCGTGCGCAAACGGCGCGAGCGTCTCGATCCGTTGCGTCTGACACTGCCCAAAAACCGAATCCAGAACGAGCCCCACCTAAACCCTCCAAGTTAGCGCGTCGCCGGGTTGCATTCAGGCTTGTCGCGGCGATCTTGCTGGTTGCACTCACCATTGGCGTTTTTACCAGCGACACGACCCGCATTCGCCAGCTTACAAACGCCGTGCCCGAGATCGATTTCGCCATCTCGTTCATAGGCTTTGGACTAGACCAGGTCTCGGTCAAGGGCCACAGATTCACAATCGCAAGCGATATACTCGACGCCTTGGAGCTCGAACAAGCCCGCTCGATCGTCAGCTTTGATGCAGATTCGGCGCGCGCAAGGATCGAGGCCTTGTCGTGGGTCGCTTCCGTTGATTTTCGACGCGTTTATCCAAATCAGCTCGAAATCACCGTACGCGAACGCGGTGCCTTTGCAGTCTGGCGGATGGGCAAAACGGTATCTCTGATCGACAAAGAGGGCCGGGTTTTAACCCGCATCGAGGAGAACGCCATTCCCTCCGAATTGCCACGCTTCTCCGGAGCTGGCGCGGCGACGCATGCCGCAGCCTTTTGGACCGATCTCAACGGACATCCCGCAATCAAAGAAAAAATCATGGGTGCCGAACGATTTGGAAAGCGGCGCTGGAGCATAATGCTGGCCAATGGAGTGCTCATTCACCTTCCCGAGAGCGGTGTGTCTACCGCCCTGGCACAACTGGAAAGCTGGCCTGGCTTTGATAGATACTTGGCCAACGGCGACACCATCATCGATTTGAGGGCGAAAGGGCGCATCGTTGTTCGGCCCACCCAAGCGATCAGCCGGACGAGTTCAGGGGTAAGAAGTATCGCCGATTTGTTGGATCAATCAGGGTGAAGCATAGCGCCCCGGTAACTTTTTTTGCGTTGGATGGTGACCCTTGATTGGTAACGAAAATCAGCAGCGAAAGTCGGGCGAACTCGTCGGGTTCCTCGACATCGGCTCATCGAAGAACGCCTGCCTCATTGTCCAACCGGACAAGTCGAGCAATCCTACTGCGCTTGGCGGCAGCATCGTTGGCGTCTCATGCATGCGTTCACGCGGCATCAAGGCCGGCGTCGTCACCGACTTCGAGGAGGCCGCAAACGCAGTCAAATCCTGTGTCAGTCAGGCCGAGCGCATGAGCGGCGCGACTCTCGGGTCGGTCAAAATCGCTTTTTCCTGCGGCCGACAGCGTTCGCAGATTTTTGCTGCCAATGCGGAAATCGCCACCGGCGTCGTATCGCAACAAGATATCGCCCGCTGCCTGAGAGGTGGGCGCTCCTACGCCACCCGGGACGGTCGCCGACTGGTCCACATGAACGAGTTGAGCTACCGGCTCGATGGACAGCCTGGCTCGCATTATCCTCGCGGCATGGCCGCCCGTCGTCTCACCGCCGATCTGCACGCCATAACCGCCGACGATGCGCCGCTGCAAAATCTCGCAATTCTCGCTGAGAAGTGCTTCCTGCGGCTCGGCGGCCTAGTTGTAGCTCCCTACGCGAGCGCCATGGGCGCCACCAACGAAGAGGAACGCCGCCTCGGCGTCACCGCGATCGATATAGGCGGCGGCACCGTAAAAATCGCCATGTTCTCGGACGGACGCCTCGTCCATGCCGACGTAATTCCTGTTGGAGCCGACCACATTACGTACGATATCGCACGTGGTCTGCAGACGCCATTTGCAGAAGCCGAGCGAATCAAAGCTCTTTATGGCACACTCGTACCAGCGCAGTCTGATTCTCATGAGACGTTTTCATACTCGCTGGCGGGGAATGAGGATGCTGGTCTGCACCAGTCGAACAAGTCTGACCTCGCAGAGATCATCTCTCACCGCGCAGCGATGATTGCATCGCTGATCGTCGAGAGGCTCGATCGCAGCGGGGTAAGTGAGTTTGCCGGAGACAAGATCATACTGACCGGCGGTGGAGCGGAGCTTGTTGGGATGGCGGAGTTTATGGCCAACCGGCTCGCGCGCTCGGTTCGAATCGCCAGACCGGCTGCGGCATTCGATCTGCCGCAATCGCTCTCCGGCCCAGCGTTTTCGACGGTCGTCGGTATGGTGGCCACAGGGCTTTCTCCCGCTAGCTCATCAATGCGGATAGAAAGCAACGACTTACCACCCCAGGGATACTTGGGACGGGTTGGTCAGTGGCTGATGACGGGTTTGTAATGCGTCCTTTACTGCCTGTGGTGCACCTGGTTGAAGCGGAACCACGGTGGCCCGTGGCAGGTCCAGTTGTGCGAATAGCCGGCCGCCGCCGGTCAGCGATGCGGGGACGCAATGAACATCAAGCTGGAGCTTCCACAGCTCACCGATTTGAGGCCACGGCTGACCGTCATCGGTGTCGGCGGAGCGGGCTGTAACGCGATCAACAACATGATCGCCGCCGGATTAACCGGTGTCGAATTCGTCGCTGCCAACACCGACGCGCAAGCGCTAGAAGCTTCTGGAGCGGAACACCGCATTCAGCTCGGCATCAACCTGACCGAAGGCCTCGGCGCTGGAGCCAATCCTGACATCGGGGCAGCCGCCGCCGAAGAAGCCATCGACGAGATCAAATCGCAGATATCTGGATCCCACATGGTTTTTCTCGCCGCCGGGATGGGCGGCGGGACCGGCACGGGAGCCGTTTCGGTCATTGCCCGGGCTTCGCGTGAAATGGGCATCCTCACGGTCGGCGTGGTGACCAAGCCCTTCCAATTCGAAGGCAGCCGTCGCATGCGCATGGCGGAAGCCGGCATCAAGGAACTGCGTGACAATGTCGATACGCTCATCGCAATTCCAAACCAAAACCTGTTCCGCGTGGCGAACGACAAAACAACCTTCGCGGAAGCCTTCTTGCTTGCCGACCAGGTGCTCTATGCAGGCGTTGCTTGCATTGTTGACCTGATCGTCAAGGAAGGCCTGATCAATCTCGATTTTGCCGACGTTCGCGCCATCATGAGCAACATGGGTACAGCCATGATGGGAACTGGGGAAGGCGCCGGTGACCGCCGCGCGATTCTGGCTGCCGAAGAGGCCATCGCCAATCCGCTGCTCGACGACGTTTCCTTGCAGGGTGCTCGCGGCTTGCTTCTCTCGATTAGCGGCGGTCCAAATCTTACGCTCTATGAAGTCGACGAAGCGGCTTCACGTGTGCGCAAGGAAGTCGATCCGGACGCCAACATCATCGTCGGCGCAACATTCGATGATAAACTGGAGGACAGGGTTCGCGTTTCGATCGTGGCGTCCGGGATGGCCAATGCCAATATTCCCGGAGCGGCATCCTCCGGTGGCAGCTTGAACTTCGCGATCGAATCCGGCCGCAGCCATGAAGCACTGCAGCAAGGCGGCTTCCCTGCGCGGCATCCAACACCGCCGCCTATCCCCAAGAGCGCAGGCCAAGCGACGCATTCCGGCAATGTTCCGAATCCGTTTCCGCCCCTGCCCACACCCACGGCACGTGCTTCTGCGGGAACACTACCTGCCGAACCGCAAACGCCGGCCGGACCTGGACAGCCCCACGGAACCCGCGAAACAGCAACCGCTAATCCGAGCGCGTACAGTCCACCAGCCCAGACCAGGGCCGTTCCCGAAAACAATTCGGCATTGTGGCGGTCACCAGAGGGCGTCACCATCGAAGCTGGCACCAATGCGCTCGACACCCCGTCGGCTCACAGTACTGCTGCGCCGAGCCATCATCCATTGGCCCAAAACCATTCGGCCAGCCCCTACCGTTTTGAGCCTCGACAAACCGAACAAATCCAACGCCGCACACAAATGCCGGGAGTTGAAGATTTCCCAGCTGTCGGTCAACGCGATTACTACGCGAAACAATCCGCGCCAGATCCCTTCACAGAAAAGACAGAATCGCAGGAGCCGCAGCGCAGGCCGGGCCTTTTCGAACGCCTGGCAGGCCTCGGACGGCGACAAAGTGATTCGCTCCATGAGCCGGACACGGGCAACTCTGAAGATGTAACACTCCGTAACACAGCGGAGGGACAGGCTCCCGACAGCTATCACCTTAACAGTAGCCAATCTGCTCACAAAGCTCCTGAGGTGCAGGATCAACCCATTGAAAATAATGGCTTTTATGGGCGAGAAAAACAACGCCGCTGAACGGTTCGAAAGACGCTTTTGGCGACCAGAATCTCGCCGCAAAAAGGTAACAGAGTGTAAGAAAGCGTGATTTGTACAGCCTGTGGCGCAAGGGTATCGTCGATGTAGTTAACGGGAGAAACTGAGTCTTCTTCCTCAGCTATAGTGGGGTATCGCTGGGGTCCAGAAATGGGACGAGATAAAGTTTCTATTACTTTGGGGGTGGCAGGCCGTTACACGTAAAACAACGGCCGTTGCCTGGGCAGGCATCGAGGGACGACATTCATGTCGAATCGTTTTATCGGCTCGCGCCAGACGACTGTTGCGCGTGAGATCGAGCTGACTGGCACGGGGGTGCACAGCGGAGCTCCAGCATCGGTGATCTTGCATCCGGCTGAGGCCGATGCTGGACTTCGTTTTCTGGTTACCAACCGTGGCCGGGTTATCTCCGACATCGAAGCGCGAGTAGACAACGTCAAAAACCTGACATTGTGCACCGTGATTGGCGATAACGCGGGCAACACTGTCAGCACTGTCGAGCACCTACTCGCAGCATTGCGCGGGCTGTCCGTCGACAACTGCTACATCGAAATCGATAGTAAAGAAGTTCCAATCATGGACGGCAGCTCGAATATGTTTGTCGAAGCTATCGACGATGCCGGTTTGATGGAACTCTCCGAGCCCCGCAAGTTCCTGAAGGTCCTGAAACCGATCCGTGTTGAAGACGGCGACTGCTTCGGTGAGATCAGCCCACACTCGGGTTTCCACCTAGACATCGAGATCGACTTCGACTCCCCGATAATCGGACGCCAGCGTCTTGCCTACGAAATGGCCCCAGGTATCTTCCGTCATGAGCTGAGCCGCGCACGCACCTTTGGCTTCATGCGCGATGTTGAGCATCTGTGGAAGAACGGCCTGGCACTTGGCGCCAACCTGAACAATACCGTTGCGATCGGCGACGACCGCATCATGAACAGCGAGGGGCTACGCTACCCGGAAGAGTTCGTACGGCACAAAATGCTGGACGCCGTTGGTGATCTCGCCCTGGCCGGTCTTCCGCTTCTCGGAGCATTCCGATCGGTTCGTGGTGGCCACCGCCTCAACTCGCTGGTCGTCAAGGCCTTGCTCGCCGATGAAACCGCATGGTCGGTCGTACAGGCCCCAAAAGTCCGCGAGACGAACCCGGTCAGCTTCGCCTATCCAGCCGCTTACGCCGGTACGCACTGACACCGGCCGTCACAAGACTTCTGGAATGTTATTCACCAGGAGCTTTTAGAGACCGGTATCACTACTCAGATGGGGATCATTCGTACCGAATCGGCGACCGTTGTTTGAAATCAGATACCGTTGTCGGCAACTTGATTCGTAGCGATCACTGATCCTCGGTGACGTCATGATCTTTGGTTGCTGCGATGGTGCAACTGCCCACCGGAACGCAGCGTATCAGTTGTAAGAGTATCAACTGTCTTAAGCGCATCGCAGGACGAAGGCTGGCAATTCGTGAACCATCATCGGAGCATCAATAACGGAAGCTGCAACGGAACCCGCGGTAAGCGAGCCGATTTCAGCTGTCTATGGCTCCTCGTGAGTTGCGGTCTTCTTGCTGTCGCTGGCTGCGCCTCCTCAAATGATCTCTCGAAAGCGCTGAACCCGGACCCTCCGGCAAAGATGTTCAGTGACGCCGACTCGTTACTTACACGAGGGAAGTTCAATCGCTCGGCGGCGAAATTCGAGGATCTTGACCGCGATCACCCCTACGCGCCCGAAGCCCGGCGTGCAATCGTCATGGCGGCCTATGCCTATTACAAGGCAGGCAAGTATCCCGAAGCCATTGCCTCGGCACGGCGCTACACGACAATGCACCCCGGCACCAAGGAAGCCGCATTGGCTCACCACATCATAGCGTCCGCCTACTTCGACGAGATGAACCAGCCCAACCGCGATCAGTCGACAACGCGAAAAGCGTTGAAAGAGTTGAAGGTCCTGAAAACCCGTTATCCGGATAGCGAATACGCAAAGTCCGCCGCAAACCGGATTCGCGTCGCCGAGGACACCCTCGCCGCCTCCGAGATGCAGGTCGGCCGCTATTATCTGAAGCGTGGCAACTACGTTGCCGCGATCAACCGCTTCAAGACGGTGGCGACGCAATACCAGACCACAGCGCATGTGGAAGAGGCGTTGATGCGTCTCACGGAATCCTACCTGGCCCTTGGCATCGTTAACGAGGCGCAGACAGCCGCGGCCGTGCTCGGTCATAACTTCCCGCAGTCACGCTGGTATAAAGATGCCTACGCGCTCTTGGCTTCCAGCGGGCTGACACCGCAAGAAGACAACGGCTCCTGGATTTCAAAGGTCTGGAAAAGCGTGCCGAAGTTCTCACTTGGCGGTCCCGGCTAAACCATCTCGGAATACCCCGTGTTAAGGCCCAGGTTCTCATTCGGCAGGTTAACCCATGCTCACTAGGCCACGCGGACAATCTCCCGACGGCTAAATCCAACACTCAGCCTTAGCTGAAGCTCAGTCTTGCCCATGGCACGACAAAGGGCGAAGTTAGCTTCGATAGGAAGCGTTTCCCCTTGAAAGGTCAGCGAAAGGGCGCGAATGGGCAAGGCAAGACTGGCAACGGCCGATATCGCTGTTGAGAAACTCAACGAACAGCAAGCCCGAGCAGAGCTTGAGTGGCTTGCAACCGAAATCACCCGTCACGACGCTCTCTATTATCGCTCCGATGCACCGGAAATCTCGGATTCCAAATACGATGTCCTGCGCCGCCGCAACGAGCAGATCGAAGCGAAGTTCCCGCAGCTGCGACGCTCCGATAGCCCATCGCTGAAGGTGGGCGCAACTCCAAGCGAAGGCTTTGGGAAAGTTCGCCATCGCGTACCGATGCTCTCCCTTGGCAATGCTTTCAGTGACGAAGACGTCGTCGATTTCGTCGCCCGCGTCCGGCGCTTCCTCGGCCTCGCCGAAGACGAACCGCTGAACTTCACCGCCGAACCCAAAATCGACGGTCTATCCATTTCGCTGCGCTATGAGAGCGGACGGCTTGTAGAAGCCGCAACCCGGGGTGATGGCGCGGAAGGTGAAAACGTCACCGCCAACGTCAAAACCATGCAGACGATCCCCGAGCTCCTGGCCGGCAACGATCTTCCGGGGTCGATCGACATCCGCGGCGAAATCTTCATGTCCCACGCCGATTTCCAGAAGCTCAATGCCGATCAACAAGCAGCCGGGCAGAAAACCTTCGCCAATCCACGCAACGCTGCTGCCGGATCGTTACGCCAACTCGACCCGACCGTAACGGCGCAGCGTCCGTTGCACCTCTTTGCCTATGGATGGGGAGAGGCGCAACCGTTGCCGGGCAAGACCCAAGCATCCGTCGTTGAAGCCTTCAAGCAATGGGGACTGCCCACCAACCCCGAGTTGATGCTGTGCCAGAACGCCGAGGAGTTGATCTCCTACTACCGGGACCTGGAGTTAAAACGCGCGTCTCTCGGCTACGACATCGACGGCATCGTCTATAAAGTCGACCGGCTCGACTTTCAGGAACGGCTCGGGTTCGTATCGCGGGCCCCCCGATGGGCGGTAGCGCACAAGTTTCCCGCCGAACAGGCAACGACGGTCCTCAACGATATCGAGATCCAGGTCGGGCGCACCGGAGCACTCACGCCGGTGGCCAAACTGGAACCTGTAACCGTCGGTGGCGTTGTCGTCTCCAACGCAACGTTACATAACGAAGACGAGATTGCCCGCAAGGACATGCGCATTGGCGATACGGTTGTTGTTCAGCGAGCCGGAGACGTTATCCCGCAGGTCGTTTCGGCCGTTTTGGAAAAGCGCCCTGAAGACGCGCAACCGTTCGAGTTCCCGGACGTCTGCCCGGCCTGCGGCAGCCATGCCGTGCGCGAATTGGACGAGAAGACTGACAAGTTGGATGCGGTACGACGCTGTACAGGTGGCCTCATCTGTCCCGCCCAACGCGTCGAACGCTTGAAGCACTTCGTATCGCGAACGGCTTTCGACATCGATGGTTTGGGCGATAAGAGCATCCAGGCGTTCTATGAGGACGGCTTGATCCAATCTCCACCCGAGATTTTCACCTTGGAGGCCCGCGACAAGAGCGACTTGAAAAAACTAAAGGACCGCGAGGGCTGGGGTAGCCAGTCGGCCAGGAAGCTCTTCGCGGCCATCGATGCGCGACGCCGGATTTCCCTCGACCGATTCATCTTCGCTCTCGGCATCCGCCACGTCGGCGAGACAACGGCAAAGGTTCTGGCCCGCTCCTACGGCGATATAACCGCATTCAAAACAGCCATGATCGCAGCCAGCCAAGGCAAAGACAGCGAGGCCTGGCTTGATCTCCACAACATCGATGGAATTGGTGAAACAGTGGCTGCGGCAATCGTCGAGTTTTTCGCAGAGCCCCACAACGTCAAGGTGGTTGACGACCTGCTAGCAGAGGTCGAACCGGAGCCGCTCGAGGCTGTCGCAACGGCGTCTCCTGTCACCGGCAAGTCCATCGTTTTCACTGGCACGCTTGAAAAGAAAAGCCGCGGCGAAGCAAAGGCGCAAGCAGAGCGTCTCGGCGCCAAGGTCGCCGGCTCTGTCTCCAAAAAAACCGACTACGTGGTCGCCGGAGCCGATGCGGGATCAAAGCTCACCAAAGCCCGCGACCTCGGTGTAACTGTACTGACCGAAGACGAGTGGGATGAGTTGATTTCCGGAAACCTCTAAAGCGGCGCACAAGCCTGCTTCAGCCAAGCCTTGGTGGCTTTGTCCAGCAGGGGTTGGAGTGTTTCGGCAACGCGAGCATGGTAGCTGTCGATCCAGTCCCGCTCTTCACCGCTCAACAAACCCTTCTTGATGAGTCGGCGGGCTATCGGGGCAAGCGTCAGCGTTTCAAATGACATCATCTCACGATCGCCGTCTTCGGGCGTTTCAAGCTCGTTGACGAGGACCAGGTTCTCAATGCGGATGCCGTAGTGTCCTTCGCGGTAATAACCGGGCTCGTTTGAGATAATCATGCCCGGCTTCAATACAGCCGCGCCCATCCGCGAAATCGATACCGGCCCCTCGTGCACGGATAGGTAGCTGCCAACCCCATGACCGGTGCCGTGGTCGTAATCGTAGCCGGCCTGCCAGAGCGCACGGCGGGCGAACGGGTCGAGGTCGCGGCCGCGGGTGCCCTTCGGAAAGCGCGCCGTCGCAATTGCGATGTGCCCTTTCAGGACCAGCGTAAAACACCGGCGCATTTCATCGCTGGGTTTTCCGATTGCGACGGTCCGAGTGATATCGGTCGTGCCATCGCAATACTGGGCGCCTGAGTCGATCAAAAAGAGTTCGCCGGGCTGCAGCGTCCTGTTGGTCTTGGAATTGACCCGATAGTGAACGATCGCGCCATTCGGGCCGGAACCCGAGATGGTATCGAAGCTGACTTCTTTCAACTTATTGGTTTCCTGGCGAAAGGCTTCGAGCTGAGTGGCGGCGGTGATTTCGTCGATTGTGCCATCGCCTGCATTCTCGTCGAGCCAAGCCAAGAAGCGCACCACGGCGGCCCCATCGCGTTCCTGAGCGGCTCGGGCTCCCGAGATTTCGACCGGGTTCTTAATTGACCTTGGTTCGACGCAGGGATCGGGATGGCGAACGACGCGCTTGGCGCCGCCCAGCAGTCGCACGATTTCGTAGCTCGCGGTATTGGGATCGATCCGCACGGATTTTCCCATCTCCCTGAGCTCTTTGAGCCGCTCCCAAAACTTTTCATAAGCGGCAATCTTTACCTTGGCTGAGACCTCGTCACTAGCCTCGCGAGTAAGCTTGGCCGTATCTACGAAGAGCTCCGTCTTGGCTCTTTGATGCACGATGACAAAGGCGGAAAACACCGGCGTGTGTGCAACGTCTGAGCCGCGCAGATTGGTCAGCCATGCGATCGACTCACGGCTGGTCAGCACGACGGCATCGTCGCCGCCGGCCTTGAGGTCATCCGCGATAGCCGAGATCTTTTCAGCCGCCGGCTGGCCCGCGTATCGGATCGGATGAGGCAGGATGGCGCCATTAGGAGATGGCGGCCGGCCCTTGCCCCACAGATCGTCGATCAAGTTGCTCCGCGCGGGTTTGAGCACGATCTGCTTCTCGCCAAGCCGACGCTGCAATCGTTCGATCTGGGCAACAGTGAAGAGCTTGGGATCAAAACCAATCTTTGACTTCTCAGCCAGCGTCTCGACGAGCCAGTCTTCAGCCTTTTGAGTGGCCATCGCCACCACATCAATCTGACCGCTATCAACCTCGCCCCGAGCCTGGACGGTGTAACGACCATCAACGAAGAGTGCCGCCTGCTCGGTCGTGACAATTGCCGTTCCGGCACTACCGGAGAAACCCGTCAACCAGCAAAGCCGTTCGGCATCGGGGGGTATGTACTCACCTTGATGCTCGTCGGTGCGCGGCACGATGTAGCCGTCAAGGCCACGCCGAGCCAATACCGTGCGCAATCTTGCTACACGGTCTGCCGTGAGCGTCGGGTCGGAAACGACATCAAAAATCTGAAACATTGCGTCTTTCCGCGAAGAAGTCGCTTTGATCGTGCGAGTCTGCAGTTTTCTGCATCTAAATCATGCATGTAGTGCATTGCTGGCTTGCGCCTCGAGGCCTGCCTAAGACCGTCGAACGCTACTAAATTAATACCCAACAAAAACGGGAGCTAGGAGAAAAACTCCAGCTCCAACATGAGCACAGAAACTTCAATCTAGGAGATGATCATGAGCACTCTCGTCTCTCGACCAACCAGCTGGTTCCGCGACGAACTCTATGCCGCGAGCCGCGCGGTTTCTGGAGCATTTGAGCGGATGACCGCCCACCGTCAAGAAAAGGCTAACGCCTTTGTGCGGACCTATCTGGCACGCCTTTCGGACTCCGAACTCGCCAACCTGAACTACTCCGACGCGGAAATCGCTGCCATCAAGGCGGCCCGCAAAACGGAACTGCCTTACCACTTCTGATATTGGATGCGGCCCGATTTATCGGGCCGCTTTCCAGCCCTTCAAAGACGTGGCGGACGGCGGCGCAGTACCAACGTCGACCAACCCGCGACGCGCTGATGCTGTTCCAACATGAATCCCGCAGCGCGATACACCGCCTCGACTTCTCGGGACTGATAGGTGAGTAACCCCGATAAAACGACAACCCCACCCGGTCGCACCGCGCGCGCGACTGCCTTGGCAAGCACGATTAGCGGTGCGGCAAGGATGTTAGCAATCACCAGGTCATAGCGTTCCGGAGCGCGCAGCGAAGGGTGATCGAAACCCTTGGCGCAAATCGCGTCAATTCGGCTACCCGCGCGGTTAACGCGGATGTTCTCGCGCGCCACTTGTACCGACGACGCGTCGACGTCGCTTGCCGTGATCCGAGCCGACGGCTGCGCACGGGCGACAGCGATGGCCAGCACACCGGTGCCACAGCCAAGATCGAGAACCTCACGGAAGCGATGCAATCTCGTCAGTCGGTCGACGGCGAGCAAGCAGCCATAGGTTGTGGCGTGATGGGCTGTACCGAAGGCTTCACCGGCTTCGATCAATATCGCGCCAGGACCTTGCGGCACGCGGTAGCGGTCGTGCGCACCATGCACCCAGTAACGTCCCGCCTGAACTGCTGGCAGGGCCGCCTGAGACATCGCAACCCAGTTGAGATCGGGGACGGCTTCGATCCACGGCGTTGAGACTTCAACCCCAATGATCTGCTGCAACGCTTGGTGCAGTCCTTCAACTTCGGGAGCCGTCTCGTAATAAGCTGTGATCCGCCACGGCGCATCGGCGTCCAAACCATCACCCTCGAACACGCTGAGGGCGTCGGGTGGCGGATCGATAAGGTTCTCCAAGGCGCCCGCAACCGTTCGGGCCAGGTCGCGATCCTCAAAGTCGAACAATATTGCAGACAGCGGTGCCGATGTGGCCGGCTCGGCCGCACCGGGGGTCGTAGTCAATGCTGAATTCAACCGTTGGAAACCTTTGCAGTATTGAGAATGGCCTCGGAGCGTAGCTTGTCGACTTCCATCTCGGTGCCTTCGTGCGGATCGAAGTCAGGCAGATTGTCGAGCAGCACGTCCCATTGCGCATCGATGTGCAGACTGGCCTCGTAGGGAGGAAGCGTGTGCAGATCGCCATTGGCGTCTTCGGTGACGAGGCCATCGGCCAGCAACCTACTTAAAGCATCATCAAGATCGAAATCGATGTCGAGGCCAAATGCAGATTTCAGGTACTGCTCAATTGCGATGTCGATCGCCTTCAAGTCACGGCGGTTGGCTTTCTCCTTGGCCAGTACCGAGTAAAGCAGCATCTCCTCTTTAACGTCCTCTTCGGCGGCACGGTCGATCAGTTTGATCATGACGCCTCGGTTGTCGGCCATGGAATGGAAGTAGAGGTTCTGCGCCATGATCACCATATAGCGCTGCTTGGTGTTGACGAAGTTCATCGCCTGGCGGAACACAGCCGCGCCAAGTCCACCGACCACCATCACGGCCGTGATCGGGTTGGTCAGCATCGCCCCTGCTTTACCTGCGGCGACCACCAACGAACTGCCTACGCCAAAAGCACCACCACCGCCCAGCTTGATCTTGTCGAGCATGCGGTACTTGACGATCGTGTTGGGGAAGATCATCTCGGCGTCCGAGCGCGGGATGTTCTTGAACAGCTTCATATAAATGTTGCCAGGAAGAACGGCGCCCGGTAAGTGCGCCCGCTGCTTCTTGGCCATGCGCTCTGCTTCCTTGCGCGAGACCTTTTCGCTTTCCATGATTTCACGGAGACGCAATTCCAGCGTCTTCAGCTTGAATAGGAGGAACAACCGCTGGTAAATCGGAACATCGAATTCCTCCTTGCGCAGGAATTTACGTAGCGTGCGCTTCTGATCCTTGCGGGTGGAGGCACCGCGGTAGAAAATCAGGCATTCCTCGAATAGCGAAAAGTCAACGTGAAGGTCGAGGCCGTAGTGCGTCTCCTGCGCGAAGATTTCTTCGACAACCTTTGGGTCGACCTCGCGGTAATTGGCCTGGATCAAGATCTCCCGCATGCCCCGGACCATACGCGCCTGCATGTTGCTCAGTTCGTCATCCGTGAAGCTGCGCGTCATCAACAGGTCGCTATCCGGACTGAACGGCTCGTAGGTCTGCTCAAGCTCCAGGAGTTTGGCGCCATATCGTTGGTGCCGCCAATAATCCAGATAACTGAAGAAGCGACGCGCCATTACCGATTGCCCCGGCGGCCAGGCAGATGGAATGGTCAACCGGTCCATCAATGCAAAGCGCGTTATCGGGATAAAGTGCTCACGAGAGCGTTTGCTGCCAGGCGCAAGGACATCGTCATCGTCGCCAACGTCGCCAATTGCTTCGATATGCATGCTCTCCGGCACCCGGTGGCCTTCGCCAGGCACAACGGCATGGCCCGGCGCCCCAGTACTGTGCCCTGTACCGGGCTCAGGACCGGGCTCAGGACCGGCGGTCTTATCTGTATCAACCAGTGTCGCGGCTGTGTCGGCGGAGGACATTACGCGAAACCTCCCATAATACGGTGAAAACTCCGTCTACGCCCAACAACAGCGCCACCCGATCCGTACACCATTCGTTTTCCAATATTTAGTGCCCGAGGCCACGTGTTGTCGAGACTACTGTCTGCGTCAAGGTAGCTAACAACACGGTGGCCGCGTGGAGGCACGTGCATCGCCAGCCGATGATCCTGTGGAGATGGCCCTGTGTGACAAAGATCAACACCTTCTCGACTGCTTTCTAAAGCCTATTTGCCACATAGAGCAGTACTTTGACGATCCCGAGAACTAGCCCTCGACCCCGTTCAATGCGGCGCTTATTGCGCATCGCCAATCTGCGGAGCCGTTGTCACGCCGCAATCTGGGGACGTCTTCTGGCCGGTGTGCACCGTTCAATTGCCGGGACTGGGGGACAAAAGAGTTAAATATCGAAGCCGATTATCCCTGGTGATGCCGATCTCAGCCCGCTGGAAGAGGCATTGCTGGCCGGAGCTGCTCGGGGAGATACCGTCGACCTCGGCAGCGGCCAGATCCGCGGCCGCGTGTTGCGGGTTTTACTCAAGGGAAGCCGGCCGGAATGGTCCGTTGCTGGCTCCGGCGTGCGTCTGTCGAATGGCGTGATCCTCGATGGCATCGATTTCGAGGGATGTTCGGTATCGGTGCCTCTTCGCTTATCCGACATACGCATCATAGCTGGACCCCACGCCGCCGTTCTACTTCGCGACGCACACATAAAACGGCTTGGCATGCAGAATCGACATTTGGAGGGCCCCCTCGTTGCCGATTGTGTCCAGATCGACAATGGCGTCTCAATCGCGGGCAGAAAAATCGACGGACAGATTTTCGTGCGCGGGGCGCAAATCGGCGGCGCATTCTCGGTTGACGGAGCCCAAATCGGCGATGACTGCAATGCTCTGACTGGCAACGGTTTACAGTTATCCGGTCCGTTGATCCTACGCCGCTCGCACCTCAGTGGTGATGTGGAGTTAATCCGTAGCCCGCTGGGTGCCGGCATACACGCTAAAAACGCGACAATCGATGGCAACGCATGCGGCTTCAATGCGGAAAGCGCACGTATCGACGGCGATTTCATGCTCACGGCGGCGCGCATTTCAGCCGGCTTGTCCATAGCTCATGCGCACATACTGGGCCGTGTCGACGCTACCGGCTCGACGGTCAGTGCGCCACAAACAGCAATCGCCGCGAGAAGCCTTAACGTCGAACAGGGTTTCGACCTGGTCGATACCCACCTCAGCGGCACTCTCGACATCGAAGGTGCGGAGATCGGCAAGGGACTTCGAGCCGAGGGTCTTGAGGTTAACAGCGGTACCACGGCAATCACTGCCGGCGGGATAACCATCGCCGGCAGTTGGGATTTGGCACGCTCAAAGCTCGTCGGGGCGATGAACTTCCCATGAGCGGACGTGCGCGGACAGCTGCGGCTGACCGAGGCACGCCTGTTCGGGGCCGACTCGCAATCAGAGGCGACGGCGCGCGCATCTGTGGCGGCTGCTACATGTCCCGGTCGATAGTCTTCGGACTGCTGCGGTTCCCAGCCTGCGAGATCGGCAATCAATTCCGCTTGCGTGGAGCCTCAATCAAGGTGCATTCGGGTGCTGCGTTGATGGTCAACGGCAGTCATTTTGGAGGCGATGTTGAACTCAACGGCGGACTGAAATCTATCGGCGCGCTGGTGCTCGATCAGGTTTACATACCCGGTCAGCTGGATTTCTCTCAGAGCAAAATCAAAAGTGCTGCGCTGGCTCGTAAGGGGCGGCCGTTGCCGGTCACCGATCAAACTGACCCATCAGGAGCCGCTTCGGATTGGGATGAGGCCGCCATCAGCTTAGCCGATGCCGAGGTGAAACGATTGTGCATGCCGGAAACGCGTGACGAGCGCCCCCGTGGCATCGTCGATTTTTCGCGCGCACGGGCAGCCTCTTACCAGGATTTTGCCGCGGCACGGACACCGGGACCCGAGCTCCGCGGCAAAGCTGCCGACGGGCGAGATATCGATCACTTGCTGCTCAACGGCTTTACTTATGAGCACCTCAATATTCCCTCGGGTGCAAAGCAGAAAACCGGCAAATCCCGGCAGCGCAAAGTCGACAACAGGGTTACTCATAGAAGGCTTCAGTGGCTCGAAGGCCAGCGCGCCTCCGACATCCGCAATCATTTCAAGCCGCAACCTTGGGTCCAGCTTGAAAACAGATTGCAACAGCAGGGCTATGACGAGGACAGCCGCCTGATTTCTATCGCGCGCATGCGCCTGGAACGCAGCAGTCATGCGATGCGAACGTTGCAGCGTTGGCAGGGCGGTTTTCTGGATATGTTTGCGCTCTACGGCTTTAATCCACGGCGGTCCGTAGCGTGGATGGTGGCGTTCATCGCCCTGTTCGCCACGTTCTGGGCCTGGGCGGGCGGCCAATGCACCCTCTCGGGTTGCCGTGACGAAACGGTATTCGTCATGACCAACCGCGACGCCTACACACCCGACAAATTCACCACCGTCGACCCTGACTTCAATCAGCTGGATTATTCCTTCGATGTCTTCGTGCCCTTCGTCTCTTTCGGTTACGCGGATCATTGGCGGCCGAACATGGTCTGGACGCGAATCGCCGAAATTCCACAGCCAATTTCTTTTGCACCAGTAGAGGATAAGCAGGTCGGGGATATTGTCGGAGAAATCAGCAATCCCAAAAAACACGTACCAACGCTCAAGATCACTCTAGGCGGGGTCTTTTACGGCTTTGTTATACTCGAAACGATCATAGGAATTGTCCTGACATCGCTGCTAATTACAGGCTTCACCGGCCAGCTCCGCGGCGACTAGAAATGTTACTTTCACAGAGCCAACGCGCCATAAAGTCTGGGGAAAGTCGCTTTGCCGACCGCACAACCGGTTGTCGCCATAGTCGCGCCTATGTTCTGAATGAGACGACAAAAGGATGTTGGAGCGTACCGGTTTGTGGGGAAATGGTGCGTCAAGTGATCGGCAAATTTCTGATTGTACTTTTGGTCCTTGGCACAACGACCATCGCCTCCTTGCGTCCAATGTCCGCCGGCGAAACTGTTGTGATGCCCTTCAGCTGTAAGTTGAAGGATGGCAAGCCGACACTGACCAGCGCCGCCCCCACACATCACGAGATTGAAGGTGCCCGCCAACAGCGCAGTTACACCGCCTGCCGCGACGGCGCCGGACGCGATTGCCAGACCATGATGGTACACAGCTTCAAACTTCGCTGCGAAGGCACGCCGGTTCCTTGGTGGAAGGTTGCCGCACAAGTCCGCAGCAAGGCTGTAGGCCGGTCTTGGATCGAAGACGGACGCCTCAATCTCTTACTGAAGAACCGCACCGCATCCGACAGCAAGCGAATGTCCCAGTTCGTCTTGCCACCCGGCTACGCCCCTGTCGGTGAACTCGGAGCAAAGCTGGCAACCCAGCCGGACACACCTACCAAAACCGCCAGCACGACAACCACGAGCAAAAAGACCAAGCCACTCTCAACTGCTTCCGTAAACAAACTCAAGTCCGACCGAGTTGCGCCGACTTCGAAAAACGCCGTTGTCGTCAAATCGATCCCGAAAGCGGAGACGGTTCCCACACGGCTCGACAACCGACCCATTATCGATCCTTGGCAGCCGGTCGTGAATCACACCGACGCGGCCAAGGAACTCGCTGGCGCAACTGCAAACAGCGGCTATGGCCTGAGCGCATTGCTCGCCGGCTTGTTCGCAACCAGTCTTATCGCCGCCTTCGGCTGGTTTATGCGCCAGCGTTACGGGCTGGCCGTATCCTCGGCAACTTCGCATGACGAAACGACGGGTCAATTGGCAACGCCCCGATTGTCCCCTGTCGCCTCCAAAGCCAGCGCTTGGTATGCCGTTTTTCCAAGCCTGCTCTCGGGCATCGTGGCCAAGGTTCGCGCGCGTTGGTTTGGCTGGAAGTGGCGCAACGTCACCGCCGCAAAGCCCTGGGAATGGCGCAATACCAGCATTGCCAACGGCGCTCGCTCAGCAGAAGCGCTATTTGCAAAGGCGGAAATCGCGGTGTGGGCACTCGGACCGGTCTCCGCACTGCGCGATACGCTGACCTCCGAACTCAAGGTCGTGCGCCAGCGACTCGATACGTTGCGTGATGGCGCCGGTGAGGACGTGCGAACCGCGCGTCTGGCATCAAGCCTCCGCTCCGCCGTGCGCGATTTGGAGCGCATTGGTCGCATCGCCGATAGCGCCGCCTCCGGCTTGAAGAACGGGCGCGACGACCGGGCCATGCCCAAAACCCGCGCTGAGGCCTACGAGCTTCTCGGCGTCAATCCGAATGCTTCCGAAGCATCCTTGAAACGCACCGTCGATGCTCTGCGCATGGGCTGGCATCCCGACCATGCCAAGGACGACGCCGACAAGTGCATGCGCGAGGAGCGGACCAAGCAGATCAACATCGCCTGGGACCTGATCGTGGGCAAGCGCGCGGCTTGAGGCGAGATGAGTGCAGCTTCCCCAGCAAGGTTGTTTTTTTGGCCATACCTGTTGATGATGGCAGCGGCGTTGGCGATGGGAACAACGGTGGTTACCATGGCCCAAAACGACGATCCCTACCAAGATGAGCGGCTGGAGCTGGTTGATAAGATCAAAGCGCAGCTCGCTGAACTGCGTCAAGAGAGAGGGCTCACAGCCCCCACCGAAGCTGTGCTTGAAGCCATGGCACAGGTTCCTCGACACGCATTCGTGCCCGCTGCTATGGCGCACCAAGCCTACCGCAACCGCCCCCTTTCGATCGGCCACGCCCAAACAATTTCCCAACCACTCATCGTCGCGCTGATGAGTACGCTGGCCGAGATCGACAAGTCCGAGAAGGTCCTCGAGGTGGGTACAGGATCAGGCTATCAGGCCGCTGTCCTTGGGCTTCTGGCCGCTGAAGTCTACTCCGTCGAGATCATTGAGCCGTTAGGATTAACAGCCGCCGAACGATTGAGCGAACTCGGTTACGATAACGTGCACACCCGCATCGGAGACGGCCACGCCGGCTGGCCCGAGCACGCACCCTACGACGCCATCGTCGTCACCGCCGCCCCCGATCACATACCCAACGCGCTGATCGAACAGCTCAAAACCGGAGGCCGCCTGGTCATTCCCGTGGGTGATTTCGATCAGGAACTGGTGGTTGTCGAGAAACTCGCCGACGGCACGACCCGCAAGCGCGACGTCATCCCCGTACGCTTCGTTCCACTCACAAGGCAAACGGAATAAAATTGGAAATGGTCCATTTGTCCGCCAACATTCTGAGACTTGGTACCTATAGAGTGTTGCAACGACAGGGGCGGTAGGGGACCACGTATGGCAACGATCATTGCGGTGCACGGCACGTTTGCTCACATGGGCGGCGAGCCGTCGGAAGTAGCCGCGCCCGGCGTCGACCCACAATGGTGGCAGCGCGGCAGCCCCACCGACGCCGACCTCGAAAAACTCGTCCAAAGCACCGACGGTCCGGTTCGCTTCGTCCCCTTCATCTGGGACGGTGACAACAGCGTCTTGGCGCGTCGTGAAGCGGGCAGCGAATTGCTCAAGCACATGCAAGCGCTGGATAAAGACGGCGAGAACTACTGTGTAGTCAGCCATAGCCACGGTGGTTCGGTCGTTTCCGCAGCCTTGATGGAAGCTTCTTCGCGCGGCAAAAAGCTCAGCGGATTGCAACGCTGGATTACTGTCGGGACGCCGTTTGTAAAGCTGCGCAAGGAAACCACCTTGTTCCTGCGCTTAACGCTTTTCCAGAAGGCGATGTTCGTAGCCTCCTTAATGCTGCTGTTGATGCTCGGTTTCTATGCCGTCGGCGAGGTTGTAACGGCCACAGACAAGCTCTCCAGGCCGAACTGGCTCTATCGCCTAGGGATCTCCTTCGGCATGATGAGCCTGCCGTTTGTGTTGTTCTGGGCGGTATTCAAATACCTCGATATCCGCAAGCTCTACTTCTACAGGCCACGCAACATCACGCGTGCTGCCAACTCATTCGCACCACGTTGGCTGGGGCTCTGGCATAAAGATGATGAAGCCGTTTCCGGATTGAGTTCCGTCGGAAGTATTCGCGTGAACATCTTCCACAGCAACTTCGCGGTGCCACTCTTCAGCTTGCTATCCGTTTTCCTTCTGCCGGTGCTCTATTTCCTTCTGCTCACCTCCCCCACCCTAATGAACGGTATCGCCGACTACCTGCGCAACGATTTCTACCAACTCTCTCAATACGAGCAGTACGGGGGCAAGGTCACAAGCTCACGGAGCGAAGTGCGCAAGCTCCGCCGGTCTCTCCAGCGGGCAACGGAAAGACTCGACAACATCGGCGACGACTTGGCTGAGAGACTGGATGCGGAGAAGGAAGTCAGGGACCTGCGATCGCAAGTAAAGACCGCCCGCGAGAAACTCCATGTCGAAAATCCCAATCTCGTGCCAGTCGAGCGCGCCATGCGATTCAAGCGGCGCTTCCTCGAGCAGGACGGCAAGCCGTGCGCCGGCGGGGGCTTGTGCGGGGGCGGCAAGGATATCGCGATCAACAGCAAGCTCTTGTTTCACATTGTCACCGATGAAGCCTCAAGCCTGTTTCTCGACAATGAACTCTGGCGAGGCCGCCTTGGTATTCTGACACGCCTGATCCTACCGGTCGTGATGGTGCCGTTGGTTTTTGGTTTGATCGCCGTTCTGTTGGTCTTCCTCGTCCAGGCGGTCGCCGGAGTTTTAAGCCGTTTCCTCAGCCGCTCGCTTGACGAGTTGACGTGGCTTGAAATCAAGCGGAGCGCGCTTGGTAACGACACCGAAACGGAGGTCGCCGTCACAGCGCAACCACGCCCATTCTGGATCGAGGAATCCTTTCCCGTCCTCCCCTCAACACTCGGCAACCACATCACCGACTACAGCAACGAGATCGCATCCCAATCGCTAGGCAAGTTCCGAAATGCCATCGGTGAATTGGCCTTTTCCGACGGCATGGAAAACAAGCAGCAAAATGTGCTGTCGTATCTCACCTGGCGAGAACTTATTCACAGCTCCTATTTCGAGATACCGCAATTCCGCTGGGTTATTGCCGAAGCCGTCGCATCAACCGAGGGCTTCAAACGCAGTGCCGAATTTGAAGGCTCGGAGCAATCTCGTGCCGCGGCGGATTGGCTGACGCAGATTGAAGCCAAACGGGCAAAAGCTGCATCAACACCAGCAACAACCTGATGGCTTGACAACCCTGTTTGAATAAACGCAATGTCCGCGCGCCACTCATCAGGATCGACAGCCAAATACTGTCTGCCGAGTTTCTAAACGGATTTTCAGCGCACAAGAAAAAACGAGCACGAACGACTGCGCGACAACACCGCCTCCTAAAAAGTATTCAGTCCAAAACCATAAAGGCTGCCGGATAAAAGACATCCGCCACACCGAAAACCCTATGGAGCAACATGACATGGCCAACACAGTA
>Ga0209013_10000069_pt1 | contig 70431 bp, 61 predicted proteins | sample Cruoilmetagenom2_FD_187291 | JGI IMG/M metagenome (GOLD analysis project Ga0209013, IMG submission 187291) | Oil polluted marine microbial communities from Coal Oil Point, Santa Barbara, California, USA - Sample 2 (SPAdes) (version 2) | ecosystem: Environmental > Aquatic > Marine > Oil seeps ... | reverse complement strand
TTTAAAGAATTTTTAAAGGCAGTTACCGATAAATCAATATCTTTTTTAGTGGTTGCCCAAGAACAAACACTAATTCTAATAACTTTTTTAGTATCCCATGTTGCACCGCCAACCCAACAAGTTCTATCTTCTTGAATTTTTTTAATAGTTTCTTCTGTAACTTTATCATTTTTACAACGAACCAATATTTGATTAAACACTACATTGTTCAGCACTTTAAATCCTTCAATTTTATCAATTTCTTGTGCAAAATAAACCGCATTATTATGCAAACCTAAAATCATTTCATCCATTCCAGATTTACCCAAGTATTTTATAGTAGCCCATAACTCTACAATTCTAGATCTTCTGGACATTTCTGGAGTGTAAAACATGCCATCCCTTTCTTCACCTAAAATAATATAACTACCAGTCATATGTAAAGCGGAAACTATAGCTTCTTTGTCTTCGCACATAACAATTCCTGAATCGTAAGGTGTATTTAAAGTTTTATGTCCATCAACAGCCCATGAGTTTGCTAAATTAATTCCTTTGGTTAAATGTTTTAAGTTTTTGGATGCTGCAGCCCACAAACCAAAAGCTCCATCAATATGGACCCAAGCTTTTTTTTGTTGTGCTATTTCGCAAATTTTTTCAAAATTATCAAAGGAGCCACTATTTACATTTCCTGCTTGAAGAATAAGTATGGTTTTACTGTCTAATTCTGGAATATCTTCTACTATTATTCTTCCTTGGTTATCGGTATTTACCCATTCTATATTGTTTTTCCCAAAACCCAACAAGGAAATAGCCTTTAAAACTGTAGAATGTGCTTGTTTTCCAGTTACTATTCTAAGTTTAGGAGCATTAAATAATCCATCTTCATTAATATCCCAATTTAAACGTTTTAAAATACGATATCGTGCTGCGGCTAATCCAGCAAAAGTTGCAGCGGATGTACCACTCACAAATCCGGCAACAGTTCTTTTAGGTAAATCAAATAAATTAACTAACCATTTTTCTACAACCATTTCTAATTTAGAAGAAATAGGGGATATTACTTGCATTGCTGTATTTTGATCCCAAAAAATTGCTAAATTTTTTGCTGCTAAACCGGTTGGCACAACACTTCCATTTACAAAACCAAAATATCTACCTCCAATTTGAGAAACAGTGGCAGGAGATCCGTATTTATGAAGCAAACTAATTATAGTTGAAGAGTCTCCGTTATGTTCCGGTAAAGTTTCATCAAAAACATTTAAATCTTTTAAAGCTTTTTTAGTAGGATAAACATTTCGGTTAAACGATTTATTTATATACTGATAACCATATTTTTGTGCTTCCTTAAATATTTTTTTCGATTGCATTTCTGCAAACATGGTGTCTTGTATTTTAGACATAAACCTATTACTTTTATTTATTTTATAAAAGTAATCTTTTTTAATATGGTAAATAACGGATTACAACTACTTGTTATTAAAATACTTTTTTAAATATTTAATTAGTTTAGTTTTTTTAATGGGTTTAGATATATATTCATTACATCCTGCTGTGTGTGCTTCCTCTTTGTTTCCCATTAAAGCATAGGCAGTTTGAGCGATAATAATAATGTTTTTATTAAATTTACGAATAGATTTTGTTGCTTCATATCCATTCATAATAGGCATTTTAATATCCATTAAAATAAGGTCTAATTCTGGGTGGTTTTCACATATTTTTATGGCTTGTAAACCTGTGGTTGCTCTATAAACGGTGTTAAAATAACCTTCTAAAATAATGTTTAAATACTGAAAAGCATAATCATCATCCTCAGCAATTAATACATTTATTTTTTTTGAGAGTGCTAAATCAGATAGGTTTGAATTATCTATTTGAGGTTTTGGTTTTTCAATGGTTTCCTTTATTAAAGGCAAAGTAAAATAAAAGGTACTTCCACTTCCTTCTTTAGAGTTTACCCAAATTTTTCCACCCATCATTTCAATATAAGATTTGGAAATTGATAATCCCAAACCAGAGCCTTCATAAACGTTTTTATCTTCAATATCGGCTTGAACAAATCTATCAAAAATTGCTTTTTGTCTATTTTTAGGAATACCAATACCAGTATCGGATACAAAAAATTCTATTACTTTATTTTTTATGGAATAACCAAAAATAATGTTTCCTTGATTGCTATATTTAATAGCATTTTTTAATAAGTTAGTTACTACAGCATCAAATTTTGGGCGATCGCTTTCAATAACTAAGTCTTCGTTTTTTCTTTCTAAATTAATAGACAATTTTATTCCTTTATTTACCACTTCAGGTTTATAAAATTCATATAAATTAAATAATTCTTCATTTATGTTAATGGCAGATGTATTTAAATTTATTTGTCCTGTTTCTAATTTAGAGATGTCCATTAAATCATTGAGAGTACTAAGCAATCTCTTACTACTTTTCCTAATAATATCAATATATTTTTGTTGTTTAGTATCGGTTAATTCAGGATTTTTTAATAAATCAGTAAACCCTAAAATTCCGTTCATTGGTGTTCGAATTTCGTGGCTTATATTGTGAAGAAAAGCTGTTTTTAAACGATCGGATTCTGTTGCTTTTTTTAAAGCAATTTTTAAATTTTCTACTATTTTTTTACGATGGATAGAAATACTAATTTGTTCTGAAACAAATTCTAACAAATCTTTATCTTTTTCGGTATAAGCATTTTTATTTGTATAATTTTGTACAGCAATAATTCCTATAGGATTTTTATCTATTACAAGAGGTACACCAAGCCAAATTTCAGGCATAGTTCCTAATAATTGTATATTATTTTTTTTAACTAATGCAACTAATTCTTCTTTTGAAATTAATAAGGATTTTTTGGCTTTAATTATATAATCTGTCAACGTATTACCAGCAGGTATTTCCTTAAAACTATCTTTTTCATCCTTAAAAAATGGTAAAGAAATAGTATTAGTTTCTTTATTATGAAGAGCAATATAAAAACTATTGGTATTTATTATTGTTCCTAATTTCTCTTTTATAATGGTTATTAATTGATATAAGTTTTCACTTTGAATAACTGCGTTTGAAATATGAAATAAAACTTTTTGAATTTGTTCAGCTTTTTTACGTTTTGTAATGTTTTGTATTACGCCTTTAAAAGTTTGATTTACTACATTTACTTCACCAATTCCTTCCATCCATTTTAAGGTTTTCGTATTTTTGGTAATAATCCTAAACTCGTGATGGTATTTTGAACCTTTTTCAATAGCTTTTTTTAGTACTTCATTATTAGTTTCTACATCGTTTGGATGAATTAATTTACGCCATTCAGAAAATTTTAGCTCTTTTGTTTTTTCTAGTTCGGTTACATCAAAAAATGTGTTAGAGCACATTCCTAAATTTGTTTTTAAGTCTAAATTAAAGGAACCTATTTGAGCTATTTGTTGTGCATTTTGTAAATTTTGTTCACTTACTTGTAGTTCATTAGTTCTTTCTTCAACTAATTCTTCTAATTTTTGATGGTATTTTTTTAATTCTTTTTCGTTATTAAATCTATCAATAGCATTTTTAACGGTTATAACTAACGTTTTTAAATAATAACCATCAACATCTTTAATTAAATAATCAAAAGCACCTTTTTTTAAAGCATTTACTGCAATTTCTTCACTTCCTGTACCAGTAACAACAACAATAGGGATATTTAAATTTAAGTCTAAAATTTCAAAAGTAGTGCCATCTCCTAAAAAATAATCGGAAACCACTGCATCATAGGTGTTATTTTTTAAGGCTTTTTTAGCTTCTTTAATAGAATTAACCACATGATAAGTATATGGAAAATCATGTTTTTTGGTAAACCGTTCAAAAGCCATTTGGTCAACTTTATCATCTTCAATTACAAGTAGATGTTTCATAAATTTATTTTTTTTCAGGTAATTCACTAAGTGTCCAATATAAATGGATGGTTTTTATGGTTTCTACAAATTGTAAATAATCTACAGGTTTTATCATATAACCAGAAACTCCTAAATTAAAACTCTCCATTTTATCTTGTTCTGCTTTTGAGGTAGTTAATACCACAACAGGAATTCTTTTAAAATCTATATTTTTTTTTATTACTTGTAAAAACTCAATCCCATTCATTTTTGGCATATTTAAATCTAATAAAATAATGCCCGGACGTGTGTTTGATTTGTTTTTTAAATAATCTAAAGCTTCTAAGCCATTGTTGCAAACGGCAATAGGATTGGTGATTTTAATCTCTTTTAAAGCTCTTTTAATGGTCATAATATCTACTAAATCATCTTCCACTAATAAAATTAATACTTCTGATTGCATATTATTCATTTTTAATTATTTTTTTAATAGTAACATAAAACGTAGAGCCTACTCCAACTTTTGAGGTAAGCCGTACATCGCCTCCATATATTTGAGCAATACGTTTTACCAAACTTAAACCAATTCCTGTACCTTCTTGTTCGTCTCGTGAAACTAATCGTTGAAATATTTTAAATATTCTATCAAAATACTGGTTATCAATACCACAACCATTATCTTTAACATAAAACTCATAAAAATTATCTCGTTCGTTTATCCCAATATTAATAAACCCTTTTGGTTTATCCATAAATTTAATAGCATTTTGTATTAAATTTTGAAATAATTGAGTAATTCTCGTTGGATCAGCGGTTATAACAGGCAATATCGTATCTATTTTTATTTGTATGTATTCTGGTGGATTCATTAATTCAATGGTGTCTTTCACTAAATTATTTAGGTTTATGATAACTTCTTTTTCTTGCGTTTTACCAATTCTTGAAAATTGTAATATACCTTCAATTAAATTATCGAGCCGTTGTACTCTACCAATCAATAAATTTAATTGTTTTTGACCATCTTCATCTATTTTATCGGCATAATCTTGAGATAACCAATAACTTAATTGACTTATAGCTCGAAGTGGCGCTTTTAAATCGTGCGATACAATTTGAGCAAAATCGCGTAATTCTCTATTTGAATGTTCTAATTCTTTAGTGCGTTCTTCCACTTTACTTTCTAATTCATTGGTATAAGCTATAATTTCTTCTTTTAATTTCCATTGTTGAACAGAAATTGCTAATTGGCTTGCTATTTCTTTAATTATTTGAACGTTTTCTTTGGTAAAATAACTGGCTTTATCTGTAGAGATATTTAACATGCCAGTTAATTTATTTTCAATCATAAGCGGAGCAATAATAACAGCATTTACGTTATTATTAATAAGGTCTTTAAATATATATGAGGATGTTTTACTTGTTTTTAAATTATTTATTAATTGAACATTTCCTGTTTTTAATAAAGGCAAATCTACCAAATCATAATTATTTTTAGAGGTATTGGAGTTTGCTTTAATTTTTATTTTAAAATCTGAAATTAATTCAATTCTATTAAATGAATTGTTAGTAGCGTCATATAATCCAAAAGAAGCTAATTTAAAGGGAATTAATTGTTTTAATTCTTTAAAAACATTTGCTGCAATATTTTTAGGAGATTTTGCTATTAATATAGATTTATCTAAATTATGAAGTAATTCTAATCTATTTGCATAGTTTTTTAAGGCTTTTTCTGCCAGTCTTATATCGGTAATATCATGAACGGACCCTACAAGATGGGTACAAACTCCGTTGTTATTATATATTGGAGAAATTGTAACTTGACCTGTTTTTGTTCCTGTAGGGTATTTTGTAGTTTCTTCCCAACTAACCACTTTATTTTTATTTATTGCTTCTTGGTATTTTTTTAGAACCAAAGTTAAGGAGGATTCTGGTATAATATTGTTAACATATTTACCTTCTACATTTTTTTTTGAAACCCCAGTAGTTTTAACAAATGCCTTGTTTACAGAAACAAATCGGTATTTATTTTTTTTCTCCACTTTTAAATAGAAAATAATATCTTCAACGGTGTTATGAATTGAAGACATTTGTTGTTCTCTTTCATAAAGAGCAATTTCAGCGAGTTTTTGCTCTGTAATATCATATACAGTACCAGTGGAATTTTGCGGTACTCCATTTTTATCAAAAACAGTTTTTCCTCTTTCAATTACATATTTTATTTGTCCAGATTTTAATAACAAACGGTGTTCTATTTTATAAGTAGTTTTGGTTTTTAATGAGTTTAAATAAGCAGTATTTACTTTTACTCGATCATCTGGATGAATGTTTTCTAAAAAAGTTTCATAAGTAGCTTTAAATTCTTGAGGTTTTAAATTAAAAATTCTATAAACTTCATCAGACCATTTAAGTTTATTGCTTATTAAATCAAGGTGCCAATGTCCTAAATGTGCAATTTTTTGAGCCTCTTTTAATTTTAATTCACTTTTAATTATTTTTTCTGCTGCTTTTTTGCGTTCTGTAACATCTCTTATAATAGATTGATAAGTTCCATCAGGCATCATTTTTGAATGCATTTCAATGAATACAGCTTTTCCGTCAGAACGCAATAATTTCCGTTGCGCTATTATTGTTTCACCTTTTAAAAGTAAATCAAACCTTAAGGGTTTAGCATTTGCTTCTACTTTTGAAAACAAGGAGCTAATATGTTTTCCTACTAGTTCATCATAAGTTTTTTCTGTAATATTTAATGCAGATGTGTTGGCATTAGTAATTATTCCTTTTGGTGAACCCTGTAAAATTCCATCCACAGCAAGTTCAATTATTTCGCGGTACTTAGTTTCACTTTTTTTTAATGATTCTTCGGCTATTTTACGTTCTGTAATATCTTGAAAAAATATGGCAAGTCCATTTTTTGAAGGTATTATTCTATTTTCATACCATTTATTCCAAGGAGTATAATAGTCTTCAAAAATAATTTCATTTTGGGTTTTTACAGCTTTGTAATAATTTTTATAAAAAGGTTGGTTTATAGCTTCAGGAAACTCTTTCCAAATATTTTTACCAATTAAATCTTTAGGATTTCTACCAAACATTTTTCCTGCTTTTTCATTAACATTAGTATATTCCCAATTGGTATTTAGAGATACATACCCATCGGTCATGTTTTCTAAAGTGTTAAAAATAAATTTGTTAGCTGTTTTTATTTTTACTTTTGCTATTTTTTTATCATCAATATTTCTTGAAGAAGCAATTAACCTTTCTTTTCCGTTAATTTTTACAAGCTGAATACTAACTTCAACCCAAAATACATGTCCATTTTTATGCCTTGCTTGCCATTCAAAAGTTTGGGTACCTTCTTTTTTAACTTTTTGCATCCATTTATTTGCTTCTTCTTTGGTATAAGGATAAACGTCTGAGCTTAAGGTTTGCATATCATTTTGCATAACTTCTTCTTTAGTATATCCAAATTGATTACACATGGCTTTATTTACATCTAAAATTTCTCCAGTTTTTGCATCATGAATAAAAATAGCATCAGAAGTTCCATCAAAAATAGTTTGATGATAATTTTTAGATTCAATAAGTTCTTGGGATATTTGACTTTTTTCTTTGGTAACTTGTTCAAATTTTTGACGATAGGTAAGGGTTGAAAAAAGATCTTTAAAAGTCCTTTTTTTCGGTTTTTGGAGGTTAGTTTTCTTATCTACATAAATTAGATAAAATGTAAAAAGAGCAGTATAAATAAATGCCGAAGAAATTTTAGCTATTAGGTGTGAGTTTAAATTATTTAAAAAATGGTCTGTACCATAATTAACACCAAAATTAAAAAGCAATGAGTCTATGCTTAATACGATTGCCATTGTAAAAAAAAATCGTAAAAAGAGAGAAGAAATATTTTTTGCAATAATTTCATAAATAAAAATAATTACAAAAACATCTATTAAAAGAGCAATGGTACCTACTAATGTAATTTTTGATTGTTGTATAAATAATTTTTTAGGAAAATTATAAACATTTAAAATTCCTTCTCCTTCAATTTTTAAACTAATAATGTATTGCAAGAGTAATAAAACTAAATTTGCTACAACAATTGCGTAAATTACTTTACGAGCCTCAAAAGCATTTTCTCTAATATAGATAAGCAAAATAGAAAATAAACTTCCAGTAAATAATATGGTTCCAGGTGAAATTAAAACACTAGGAGTAATTTCAAAATAAAGTGTATTGTATAAAAACACTTGCATAAATTGAAACAATCCTAATGTAATAAACAATAGACTAAATCCAAATATAGACCGCAATTTGAATAAAGTTAAAAGTAAACTACCTACTATAATACATTGTAAAACAAGAATTAAAATTTGGTTATAAGCAATAGCGTGCATAATTATTTTAAGCAGTTTTTTAAATTAAATTGGTAAACAGGTACTATAATTTTATTAAAATTAACACATTTAATTGTTATATTTTAATAAATAAGATTAAAATGCTACTATTATATAGTATTCTAAAAATATTATTCTTTATTTTTACTTATCCTTAAAATTGTAATAATTAACTAAATATATATCATGAAATTTTTAAAAACTATTGGAATTGTTGTTATTAGCATTATTGCTCTACTATTAATTGTAGCTTTATTTGTATCTAACGATTTTAATTACGAAAAATCTATAACTATTAATACACCAATTGAAAAAGTATGGGAACATACCAATAAATTATCGGCTATGGATGTTTGGACGCCATGGTTAGATTATGATCCTAATATGAAAATTGAAATTACTGGTACTGACGGAACTATTGGAGCAATGAGTACATGGAAAAGTGATAACGAAAATGTTGGCTCTGGAAGCCAAACTATAACTAAAATAGAAGCACCAACTTTATTAGCAACCAAATTAAAATTTGCGGAACCTTTTGAAAGTGAGGCAGATGGTTATTTAAAATTAAAAGAAGAAGGAAACAATACTTTAGTAACTTGGGGTTTTAAAAGTAAAATGCCTTATCCTTTTAACTTAATGAAATTAACCATGAATATGGAAGAAGCTGTTGGAAAAGATTTTGGTTTAGGACTTAATAAATTGAAAAAGCTTTGTGAAAACGAATAAATACCAAAATTTCATTACATTTATTAAAATATAATTAAGATATAAACTTTTAAAAAATATAAAGATGGCAAAAGGACAAGATGCAAAGAAAAAAGTAAAAAAAGAACCAGTTAAAACTGCAAAAGAAAAAAAAGCAGCTAAAAGAGATAAAAAACCTAAGTACGAATAGTTTACTATTTAGCTTGATTTAAATTTTTTATGAATTTTACGGATTGGCTTGGTTTTAGTGGTGTTTTTTTAATTTTATTAGCTTATTTTTTAAATAGCTTCGGTTTTATTACTACTAAAAATCTTTCGTTTATTTTATTAAACTTATTTGGTTCTATATTAGCTTGTTTAGCTTCTGTTTTATTAAAATATGTTCCTTTTATTGTATTAGAAGGTATTTGGGCTTTAGTTTCCTTATTTTCTTTGCTAAAACGGGTTAAGCTATTTTAATTATTACAGGGGTGAAGGTATTTTTCATTTAAAAAGAGTATTCCTTTGTGTGTGAAATTTGTATCTATTTAAATCGTAGATTCAAATAGCCTTGATAAAAATGGTGGCGAAAAACTTAAAAATTTCGTTTATAAACCAATAGTATGTGGGAAGAATAACTTAAAATTTATGATGAAATAGTGTCCAAATGCCATAGGTTTGAGCGAAAAGGAAAGACTATGCCTTATACTTCTGCAAATGGCTATATGTTTTCGCTTTTCAATAAAGCTGGGGAAATTGGGTTTCGGTTTTCTAAAGAAGTTCAACAAAAGTATATTAAAAAATTTGATTCTTCCATTTACAAATCTTATAATGCTGTTATGAAAGGTTATGTATTAATACCAGAGCAAATGCTTTCTGATTTAGATATTTTAGCAAAATACCTAAATGAAAGTTTTGATTATGTTATGAGCCTTGAACCTAAATAGATAATTCTAAATATATTTATGCCACTTTTTACTTCTTCCTTAGAAAAAAGATTTTGGTTATACTCATTATTGGTTTTAGTTGCAATACTATTTTCTCTCACTTTTGGTCGTCCATTGCAAAAAATATTTGTAAACCAAAACGTTCAAGCAGTTTTCTTTTTATTAGGAATGGTTTTAGTTGGTATAACCATTTTAATATATGGTTTAAAAGCCCAAACAAGTAAATCAGAATTAGCTATATGTGCAGTTTACATTATGTTAATTTTTAGATTAGACGCCCCCGAACGCAGCCATTTAATTGAGTATAGCGTTTTGGCAATTTTTATACATAAAGCACTTTTAGAAAGAATAAATAGTAAAAATAAAATGTTAAAAACTGCTGTTTTAGCATTCACTTTTACATTTATAATTGGTGTACTTGATGAAACCATTCAAGTATTTTTACCAAATTAGAAAATAAAAAAAAATTATAACCAATTAAATTTTAATATTATGGCAAGAATTAATCCTTATTTAACCTTTAATGGTAATTGCGAAGAAGCATTTAACTTTTATAAATCCGTTTTTGGGGGCGAATTTGATCACATTGGAAAATTTAAGGATATGCCAGAAAATCCTGAATGTCCAATTGCTGAATCGGATAAAAACAAAGTAATGCATGTTTCACTTCCTATAAGTAAAGAAACCATTTTAATGGGCTCTGATACAAGCGGAGAGTGGTCTAACAATTTTAATCAAGGGAATAATTTTTCTATTTCAATAAATACAGATAATATTAAAGAAGCAGATAAACTTTTTAGTGATCTTTCGCAGAAAGGGAAAATTATGATGCCCATGAATAAAACGTTTTGGAATTCATATTTTGGAATGTTTACGGATAAATATGGTATTCAATGGATGGTAAGTTGTGCCTTAGATGGTGATAAATAAGTATATGTAATTAAATAGATTAACACTCAAAAAAAATGGAACTAAGCGTAAATGTTGATATAGAAAAACCTATTAAAGAAGTTTGGAAAGCTATTACTGATTTTAAAAACTGTACAAGCTACATTAAAAGTATAATTAAACTAGATATTATTGAAGAGCCAAAAGGGACTTTAATTGGGTTTAAATGGAAAGAAACTAGAATGATGTTTGGTAAAGAAGCAACAGAAACTATGTGGATTACTGATTATGCCAAAAATAAATTTTATCAAACAAAAGCTGAAAGTCATGGGTCTGTATATGTTTCAAAATTAATGGTTGAGCCTAATAATAAAAACACCAAATTAACCATGTCATTTTCCTCTGAACCACAAACGTTATTTGTAAAAATATTCTCTTTTTGCACTGGATTTATGTTAAAAGGTTTTATGAAAAAAGAATTATTAAAAGATTTAAATGATATTAAATTTCATTTGGAAAACATAAAATAGAATTATTTAATCGAATAATTTCAATTAATTAGTAGACATCAATAAAAGCTAAATTAGTACAGCCAATATTTTTTTGGAGGAACATTATCGTCTCCTATTTGCCAGTAAAGGTGGAGGTTCTCCATTAAAAGAATTCCATCGGCTAATACTTTTTGCACCAATGCCTGAAGCCCTAATAACCGCTCTGTCTCCATAACGTTCACGCATTTTATCCATTGCTTGATATAAGTTTATTATTTTATCATTGTCTTCAAATAAATTAATTTGATGCCCACCACTTACCAAATGGCTAAATTTAACACCAATTAACCGCACTAATAATCTACGTTGGTATAATGTTTTGTACAAGTCCATTACAATTGGTAAAATAGAATGATCTGAAGAACTATATGAAATCCGTTTTTGCTTAGTATACGTTTGAAAATCAGAATACCGAATTTTAAACGTAATACAAGCGGTTAATTTATCGCCTCTCCGTAATTGGAAAATTAAATTTTCGGTCATTGCTACAATAATACTTTTCAGTTTTGTAATATCAGTTGTGTCTTTATCAAATGTTCGTTCTGTTGAAATGGATTTTCGTTCATGGTATTTTATAACAGGTGTGTTATCAATTCCGTTAGCTTTTTTCCAAATAATGCTACCAGACTTTCCAAAAACTTTAGACATCATATTAACTGGCATTTCTTGTACCGTTTTTATCTGCTTAATACCTAAATCACATAAAGTATTGTATGTTTTTTCACCTACCATTGGTATTTTACGAACCGATAAGGGAGCAAGAAAAAACTTTTCTGTACCTACATTTACTTTTATTTCGTTGTTAGGTTTAGCTTCGCCAGTGGCTATTTTTGAAACCGTTTTATTTGCTGATAACCCAAATGAAATAGGCAAACCCGTTTCTCTAATAATTTTAGTTCGCAATTCTGAAGCCAATTGATGGCACCCAAAAAATTGATCCATTCCTGTTAAATCAATATAAAACTCATCAATAGATGATTTTTCATATAAAGGAACGGCATCCTTTATAACATCCGTTACTAGCTTAGAATATTTGGTATAAATTCCACTATTGCCACGTAACACAATAGCTTCTGGACAAAGTTGTTTTGCCATACGCATAGGCATTGCAGAATGTACACCATATTTGCGAGCTTCGTAACTACAACTGGCAACAACACCTCTATCGGATGTACCACCAATTAAAACAGGTTTTTTTTCTAATCTGCTATCAAGTAGACGTTCACACGATACAAAAAAGGTATCTAAATCCATATGTACAATGCTTCGTTCTAAACTCATACATATTCTTTTTTAAAATTATCTGTATATCTTGAATCTTGAATTATTGCTTGTTTTTCAAAAGTTATCACTTCAATACTTATGCAATCAAATTCTTCTACAACCTTGCCTTTTATTTTATATACTCCTCGTCCTTTAATAGGATATTTTTTTACAGTTGGCGGAAAATGTACCGTATCTATATGATCTCCTTTTTTATCTACAAAAGTTCCAAAATACATTAATTCACCTTTTGAAGTACTGGTTCTTTTTGCCGTTACATAATAGCCATATACCGTAACAACTTTTCCAATAAAGTTTGTAAAATCTTTTGCTGCTATCTTTTGTTTAATAGGTTGGGTTAATAAATTAAAAGGATTGCATAATGGAAATCCTAAATACTGAATTTCATCAAAAGCATCTTCAAAGTTATCACAACTTAAAGTGGGGGTGTTATACACTACTTTTTCTGATTTAAAAAGCGTAACAATGTGTTCTTCTTGTGGTACTTTATTTACTTTCATATAAGCTTCCCATAGCAACTCTCGCTTATTTCTTCCTGTAAATTTAAAAGCGTTTATTTTTATTAAAATAGCCAGTTGTTCTAATGAAATAGAAACACGCTCTATAAAATCATCTAAATCTAAAAAAGGACCATTTTTTTTACGTACTTCTACAATTTTTGAGGCATTTTTAACTTCAAAACTTTCTAACATCATAAAACCTAAATAAATATTATTTTCTTCAATATAATTTTGATAATAGGATTTATTAATGGTTGGCGGATGAATAACAGCTCCGTTCATTCTAGCATCGTGTACATAATATTCTGGACGATAAAAACCACCAAAATTATTGAGTGTTGCTACTAAATATTCTAACGGATAATAGGCTTTTAAAAACAAACTTTGATAGCTTTCAACCGCATACGATGCTGAATGCCCTTTGGCAAAAGCATATCCGGCAAAACTTTCAATTTGTCGCCAAATTTCAGAGGTTAAAGTATACGCATGACCTTTTGCTTTGCAATTATTAAAAAACTGATTTTTAACTTTTAAAAATTCTTCACGCGATCTAAATTTTCCACTCATACCACGCCGTAACATATCGGCTTCTCCTAAATTTAATCCTCCAAAATAATGTGCCACTTTTATAACATCTTCCTGATATACCATAACGCCGTAAGTTTCTGGCATAATTTCTAATAATATTGGATGCGCATCTTTTCTGCGTTTAGGATTTCGATATCTTTTTATATATTCACGCATCATACCTGATTTTGAAACGCCTGGCCTAATAACAGAGCTGGCGGCAACCAATCCTAAATAATTATCTACTTGTAATTTTTTTAATAACATTCGCATTGCTGGCGATTCTACATAAAAACAACCTATTGCTTTTGCGTTTCTTAATAAATATTTAATTTTTTCATCTTCTTTAAAACGCTTAATATCATGAATGTCAATTGCTGAATGCGTTGGATGGTTATATTTTACTATATCTACTGCTTCGCGTATTTTTCCTAAACCACGCTGACTTAAAATATCAAATTTGTATAATCCAATATCTTCGGCAATTACCATATCAAACATAGCTGTAGAAAACCCTTTTGGAGGTAAATATGTTGCCGTATAATAATCTATAGGTTTCTCTGAAATTAAAATTCCACCAGGATGAATACCCAAATAATTTGGAAACCCCTGAATGTATTTACTATAAATTAGCACTAATTTTGATAAATTATCTAATTGATTAGGATTAAAATTATTGGTTGTTAGCTTGTCTATTTCATCTTTTGGCAACCCAAATACTTTACCTAATTCTCTAACGGAAGCTTTGTATTTAAAGGTATTATAAACTGCAATTAAAGAAGTGTTTTTAAATCTTTTGAAAATAAAAGTCATAATATCATCTCTATCTCTCCACGAAAAATCCAAATCAAAATCGGGCGGATTAGTACGATATAGGTTTATAAACCGCTCAAAATACAAATCTAGTTCAATAGGGTCAACATCTGTAATTCGTAACAAATATGCAACAATACTATTGGCTCCACTTCCTCTACCAACATAGTAATATCCCATACTTCTGGCATATTTTAAGATTTTCCAATTAATTAAAAAGTACGATACAAATTGCTTTTCTTTTATAATTGCAAGCTCTTTTTCTAATCTGGTAAACACGCGTTCTCCTAGTTTTTTATAACGATAATCTAAACCGCTATACGCTAATTTTCGAAGTAATTTAAAATCTAATATTTCATTATTACTATATGTCTTTTGATTTTTAGGAATTCCTTTTTTAATATCAAATTTAATAGTACAAGCGGCTATTAACTTTTGAGTATTTTTAATAATTTGAGGATATTCTGCATATATTTCTTTTAAGATATCTTCAGAAATCATAATATCACTTTCCTTTCCTTGTTCCGATTTTGGTAATTTACTTAACAACGTATTATTATCGATAGCTCGTAATAATCGGTGGGTATTAAATCCTTTTTTATGTTGAAATGAAACTGGTTGCAAAATCACTAATTTATCTTGTTGAAATCGCCATTCAGAAAATTTTAAGTGATTTAAATCCGATGGTTTAACGCCTATAAATTCATTTTTATTCAGTTTAAATACTTCATTTTTAAAAGGATAAATAACAAATGTATTTGAAAGTTGCCTTGCTGTTTTTGGAACAGAAAACTTATCTAAATGTAATAATTCAGATAAATAATTATTAATCTGCTGGTAGCCTTTATTGTTTTTTGCAATAATAATAAATTGCTGTTTTACTCCATTTCTAAAATCTACTCCAAGCACTGGTTTTACAGCATATTTAGTTGCTAAACGCACAAAATCTAGATTTGCTGAAGTACTATTTATATCTGTTAAACAAAGTGTTGAAATTTTAAGTTTAGAAGCCAAAAACAACAATTCCTCTGGCTTTATGGTGCCATATCGTAAACTAAAATATGTATGCGTGTTTAAATACATTATTTGTTAAAATATTAGGTAGCTCGTTATTTTTTGCTAAATTAGCTTATTATTTGAGCATTTGTTGCTCATAAAATTAGCATTATGAATTTTTTACCCAATAATATTAAACATATTAGAACCTTAAAAGGCTTAACCCAAGAGCAATTTGCAGAAGATTTAAATGTATCTCGCTCAAGAATAAGCTCTTATGAAGAGAATAGAGCAATTCCTCCAATAGATTTTTTAGTGCAACTTTCAGATTATTTTACAATTCCGATTGATGTTTTAATTAAAAACGATTTATCTAAAACAAATAATAGTTCGTTTATTGAAATTGGAAATAAAAGAGTATTATTTCCTATAACTATTGATGGTGCTAACGAAGATTTAATTGAAATTATTCCTGTTGAAGCTTCCGCAGGTTATTTAAGAGGTTACGCCGACCCTGAATATATAGAACATTTAAACAAAATAAAATTACCATTTTTACCTGTAGGAACACACAGAGCGTTTCCTATTAAAGGAGATTCTATGATTCCTGTAAAAAGTGGTTCGTACATTGTAGCACGTTTTATTGAAAATGTACAAGATATAAAAGATGGTAAAACCTATATTATACTCACTTTAAATGATGGAATAGTATATAAACGTGTATATAAAGAACTAGAAGAACACAACATGTTACTTTTAGTTTCTGATAATAAAAAGTATGACCCGTATTATGTAAAAGAAGAGGAAGTGTTAGAATTGTGGGAATTTACCTGTAGTATTAACACTCAGGAATATGAAGAACATGAACTAAAAATAAGTAGTATTGCAACTATGCTTACACAATTAGGAGTAGAATTAAAGGAATTAGAAAAAACCTATAAATAGTGTATTCCATAATTGATATAGAAACTACCGGACACAGTAACAAAATTACTGAAATTTCCATTTTTGTTTTTGATGGAGAAAAAGTGATTGATGAATACACCACTCTTGTTAATCCAGAAGGTACAATACCGCCATTTATTACCAATTTAACAGGTATTACAAATGCTATGGTAGCCAATGCACCTAAGTTTTATGAAATAGCAAAAAAAGTAAATGAAATTACAAAAGACACCGTTTTTGTAGCTCATAATGTAAATTTTGATTACAACATTATTCGACAAGAATTTAAAGATTTAGGGTTTGATTTTAAACGAAAAAAACTATGCACCATTCGCTTGTCTAGAAAATTAATTCCAGGATTAAAATCGTATAGTTTAGGAGCGCTTTGCTCTACCCAAAACATAGTTATTAAAGATAGACACCGAGCTAAAGGAGATGCCCAAGCTACCACCATTTTATTTGAAAAATTGTTGCGTTTAGATACTAATCAAACGGTGTTTAATTCCTTTTTAAATCCTCGATCAAGACAAGCAATTTTACCTCCTTTATTAGCAAAAGAAGTTGTAGATAATCTTTCGGAAAAAACAGGAGTTTACTATTTTAAAAACAATAAAGATGAAATTATTTATGTTGGAAAAGCTAATAACATTAAACAACGAGTACTAAGTCATTTTTATGATAAAACAAAAAAAGAAATTAGTATGTGCCTGGAAACAAGCAACATAACTTTTACTGAAACAGGTAGTGAACTAGTTGCTTTATTAATGGAATCTTCTGAAATTAAAAAAATATTTCCAAAATATAACAGAGCACAAAGACGAGCACAGGAAAGTATAGGATTGTTTAGTTATGAAGACAGAGAAGGCATTATCCACTTAGCATATAATCGACTAAAATTAATTTCAAAACCTCTGATGAAATTTTACAATGAGACTGAGTGTAGAGTTTTTTTAGAAAAATTATGCGAACAATTTGAATTATGCCCAAAATATTGTCATTTACAATCTAATGTTGCAACTTGTTTTCACTATCAAATAAAGCAATGCAAAGGCATTTGTAGAAATGAAGAAGATGCCATCACTTATAATCAAAGGGTTCAACAAGCAATTCAGTCTGTTCAATTTAACACCAATAACTTTGTAATAAAAGAAACAGGAAGAACCAATAAGGAATACTCCTTTGCTTTAGTTTTAAATGGAATTTATAAAGGTTATGGTTTTATCAGCAAACGTAAAAAAATAAAAACCACAGAAGATTATTTAAAAGCTATAATAGCTCAAAAAGATAATAATGATATTAAACGAATTTTGCGCTCGTATCTTAAAAAAAAGGTAGATACCATAGAAACATTAAGCGATTATACTCCTGAATTAAATTCATTTGAATTATGTGCTATCAAACAAAAATAACAAAGCAAAAAGAAGAAATTAAGCAACGTTTCAACGCAGATGTAGGTGAATTAAATTTCTTTGAACTCAAAGAGTTTTGTAGTGCATTTGACTATCCCAAAACACCGGTTATTACAAATAGTTCACCAAATAATATTCAGTTATTTAATTGGGGGTTAATACCTTCTTGGTCTGAAGATGTCGCTATTAGAAATTACACCTTAAATGCCAGAGTAGAAACTCTATCCGAAAAAAAATCGTTTAAAGATGTAATGCAAAACAGATGTTTAATAATTGCAAATGGATTTTATGAATGGAAATGGTTGACCAAAAGTGGCTCTAAAAAGCAAAAATATTTAATTACCTTACCTAATGAAGAATTGTTTGCTTTTGCAGGCATTTATACGGAATGGACAGACTTTAATAACGAAAAAACAAACTCATACACTATAATAACTACACAAGCTAATCCATTAATGTGTAAAATTCATAATACCAAACAAAGAATGCCAATAATTCTAAAAAAAGAAGATGAAACTTTTTGGCTACAAGGTAAAAACTACACTGATTTTGCTTTTCCGTACAGCACAGAACTTTTTGCAACGTTGTTGGATAAAAATAATGAGCAATTTGAGCTTTTTTAAAATTAATTTTAGTTATAGAATGACTATAAATTATTTAAAAGATAGTAAAGTTCTTTTTAAATTTTATTAAAATAATTTAATCTACTAAAAAAGTGTGTTCGTTTGTGTGTTCAAAGTTAAGAATTTCGATTAAATTTCGCATAAAAAAAACGGTTTAATGTGAACTAAACCGCTTGATTTGAAATACTTAATCTTGTAGCGAGATCGAGAATTGAACTCGAGACCTCCGGGTTATGAATCCGACGCTCTAACCAACTGAGCTACCTCGCCATTTATTGAGGGTGCAAATATAAAAATAAATTAATTGTTGCTACAAGTTAATGGCTGATTTTTTTTTAAAACTTAATTTTTTTTACATAATTTATTTATATATATTGTGCTTTTAAATAGAATATATGTTAACACAAACAAAATTTGAATTAGAATTTCCAATACAGGCTTCACCTCAAATGTTATTTCAATATTTTGCAACCCCATCAGGCTTATCAGAATGGTTTGCAGATAACGTAAATTTAAGAGGTGATATTTATACTTTTATATGGGATGGGGCTGAAGAAAAGGCTAAAGTACTTCAGGAAAGACCTAATGAAAAAATAAAATTTACTTGGCTTGAAGAAGAAAACGAAAAAATTTATTTTGAATTTAAAATTCAAGTAGATGAATTAACTAAGGATGTCTCATTAATTATAACAGACTTTGCTGAAGAAGATGAGGTAGATGAATCTAAAATGTTTTGGGAAAACCAAATTGAAGAATTAAAACACACCATTGGAGCATAACTTCTTTAACATAACTAAAAAGCCTTGATTTTTTCAAGGTTTTTTTAGTTCCCATAAGTTAAAATATAGAATTAATGAATTTAAACGGTAATTTAATTCAAAATAACAAGCAAATATTTAATAACTTAAATAGAGCATTTAAATATGGTGATGCTTTATTTGAAACTATTAAAGTAGCGGATTTAAAAGTTATTTTTTTAGAAGATCATTATTTTAGATTAATGGCATCTATGCGAATGTTGCGCATGGAAATACCAATGAATTTTTCTTTGGATTTTTTTCAAGAAGAAATTATTAAAACGGTTACCGAATCAAATTTTCAAAATGCAAGGGTAAGAGTTACGGTTTTTAGAAATGATGGAGGACTTTATTTGCCTGAAGATAATAAAGTTAATTTTTTGATTGAAGTTAGTGAGCTAAAATTAGGTTCAAAACAAAATTATGAAATAGATGTTTTTAAGGATTATTTTATTTATTCCGGATTGTTATCTACAATTAAAACTACCAATAAATTAACTAATGTATTGGCAAGTATTTATGCCTCTGAAAACGGATTTGATAATTGTATTTTGTTAAATGAAAAAAAGAATGTTGTAGAAACTTTAAATGGAAATATATTTTTAGTTAATAATAATACTTTAAAAACACCTCCAATTTCTGAAGGCTGTATAAAAGGGATTGTTAGAAAAAAAATTATTGAAATTGTAAACAAAAGCGATAAATTTAATTTGGAGGAAACTCAAATTTCACCGTTTGATTTGCTAAAGGCCGACGAAATATTTATTACCAATGCTATTATTGGAATTCAATCGGTCACAAAATATAAAAAGAAAGCCTTTAATAAAGAGGTTGCTAAGGAATTAGCAGAAGAGCTACAAAAACTAGTTTAAAGATGGGTTTTTAGGTGCATTTGCCCAAATTTGATAATCACCACCTAATTTTAAAATTTGATTTTTCCAAATATCCTTACTTTCTAATCCTAATAAATCAGGATATTTATTGTCAACCACAACCCAGTTAGATTCAGATAATTCTTCTTTTAATTGATTTTCAGTCCATCCAGAGTATCCTAAGAAAAAACGAATGTCCGACTGGTCAACTTTGCGGTTGTTTAATAAGTTAGTTAGCGTCTTAAAATCCCCTCCCCAAAATATACCATTAGAAATTTCAATGCTATTTGGAATTAAATCAGGAATTTTATGAATAAAGTATAAGTTTTCTGGTTCTACAGGGCCACCGCTAAAAATTTTAAAGTCGCAGTCTATATCAGGAATTAAATCTTTTAATACAAATTCAGTTTTTTTATTAATAATAAAGCCAACACTTCCATCTATATTGTCTTCCGTTAAATATATAACAGACCTATTAAATGACCTATCATTTAAAATGGATGGTTCAGAGATTAATAATTTACCTTTTAAAAGATTTTTTACTGACATTTATCATAAACATTTCTTTAAATATATAAAATTTATAATAAATAAAAAAACTCTCTTTAAAAAAGAGAGTTTGAATAATTTAAAAAAAATCTTTAAAACTAGTTTACAGCATCGCTAAAACCAGCTCCAGCTTTAAATTTCACTACGTTTTTAGCTTTAATTTGAATTGTAGCTCCTGTTTGAGGATTTCTACCAGTTCTTGCAGCTCTATTAGATACTGACCAAGTTCCCCATCCAACTAAAGCAACTTTTCCACCTTTTTTTAAAGTTTTTGTTACATTGTCAGTTAATGATTCTAATGCTGATTTTGCAGCTGCTTTTGTGATGCCAGCATCTGCTGCCATAGCATCAATTAAATCTGATTTGTTCATAATTTAAATGTTAAATTTATTTAGGTTAAACATATTTTGCTTTTAAAAGCTTAACAAAGTTATACGGAATAAGGGCTTGTGCAAGTTTTTGGTATAAAAACTAACCTTTTTGTTAATAAATGAGGGTAAATGTTAATAAACTTGTGTTTATAATTCAAAAAATACGGCTAGCCCTATAAAATAATGGGCTTACAGCATTTTAGCATCCGATAAAAAACTATAGCCGTTTAATAAACTTTTAGTATCCATTTTTCTTTTGCCAGCCAACTGTAAACTTTTTATTTTTAACAAGCCATTGTCCACTGCAATTTTAATTTCATTTTTGCTAGAAATCATTTTCCCAATAGTATAAGAATGATTTACTACTTCTTTTTCAACATCAAATATTTTAACTTTAATTTTATCTTCTCCATTTAAAAGAAAACTCCAAGCTGCAGGATATGGGTTTAGTCCTCTAATTAAATTATAGATTTCATTTAATGGCTTGCTCCAATCTATTTTACAAGTTTCTGTATAAATTTTAGGAGCGGATTTACTTTCTAAATCTTTTTGAGGAAATGTTTTAATATTGTTCTCCGAAATTAGTTGCGCTGTTTTTACAACAAGTTTACTGCCTATTTGTAATAATTCATCGTGTAATTCGCCAACATTTGTATTTTCCGTAATAGCTACTTTTTCTTGCAAAATAATAGAGCCAGTATCAATTTTTTCATCAATAAAAAATGTGGTAACTCCAGTTTTATTTTCTCCATTAATAATTGCCCAGTTTATAGGGGCAGCACCTCTGTAATTTGGTAATAATGAAGCGTGTAAGTTAAAGGTGCCATATTTGGGCATTTGCCAAATTATTTTTGGCAACATTCTAAAAGCAACTACAATTTGTAAATTTGCATTTAATTGTTTTAGCTCTTCTAAAAAAGATTCATTTTTAAGGTTAGTAGGTTGTAATAAATTTAATTGATGCTCTAAAGCATATTTTTTTACTGCAGATTGATGTAATTTTTTTCCTCTTCCTGCTGGTTTGTCAGGCGCTGTAATAACACCAACAATATTAAAATTGGCTTGTTTTAGTGCATCTAAACTTCCAACGGCAAAATCGGGCGTACCCATAAAAACTATTCGTAATTCTCTCATTATTTAGTTGCTTTAAATTTATTTTGCGAATTTATAGATATTTTGTCTTCAACCATTAAGTTTTTTAAACATTTTAAAATAGTTTCTTTTGGATAGTTTAATTTCTGACAAATTATAGCCGAAGTTAATTCTTGATTTTTTAATAAAATTTCTATTTGTTTTGTTACCACTTTATTAGAAATTAAAGTATTCTTTTTCTGTTCACAAACATCGCAAATACCGCATACTTTTTTTGACGTTTCTTTAAAATAATTTGAAATTTGAATATTTCTACATGTTTTATTATTTGTGATGTATTGAATTATTGCTTCTAATTTGTTTTGTTTTATTTTATGCTGATGATTAATATGATTGGAAATACTATTTATAATATAATTATCATCGCGAGAAACTAAAAAAGATATTTTAGATTGGTTAGTATTTGCTTGGTAATGAATAATTTTATTAGTGTGAAGTTCTTTAAGTTGATTAATTATGTTTGGAACAGAGCAATTCATTTTTTTTGATAAAGAAAACTCATTTATTATGGTATTGTAATCATAAATGCCACCATAACTTCTTAATAATAAGTTTATTAAAGCTTTTTTATTTGGTTTAAGTTCAAGGTAATCAAAAACTTGTTGACTTTTAATTAAGAATTTTACCGTTGTTTTTTTATTAAAATTTTCATCTAAGGAAACTATATTTTCTCTATCTAAAATTTTAATGGCATTATATGTTTTTAATAAAGGTAATTTATAATGAAAACAAAATTTTTGCATAGAAAAATCATAAATTTCTTTTGGTAATTCACCCATAGAAATTTTAAAATAGGAGTTTAATTTTTGATAAACTTCCTTAACAAATTTAGAATTTGGTGAGTTTAATTGAAATTGTTGTAAAGTCTCATTAATGTTATGCGGATTGCTTAAAATAATAGCTTCAGAAATTTTACCATCTCTGCCTGCTCTACCAGCTTCTTGTATATAATTTTCAATACTATTTGGTACTGTAATATGAATAACAGAACGTACATCAGCTTTATTTATTCCCATTCCAAAAGCATTTGTTGCTACCATAATTGGGGTTTTATTGGTAATCCAACTTTCATAGGCTAAGCTTTTATCACTTGTGGACATTCCTCCGTGGTAATAATTACTTTTATAGCCTTTTTTAGATAATAAGGAACTAATTTCTTTAGATTGTTTTCGCGTGCCAACATAAACAATTATGGAACCACTATTTTTTAATATACATTGTAATAGCTGCCCGTAAATATCTTCAGTAATTATAACTTTAAATTTTAAATTATCTCGTTTAAAGGATGTTTTAAAAATTATAGGATTCTGTAGTTCTAATTTATCTTGAATATCTTCTAATACTTCTGGTGTGGCTGTTGCGGTTAAAGCCATTATATTAGCTTTTGGACAAATTTCTTTCAGAACTTGCAGTTTTAAATACGAAGGTCTAAAATCATGTCCCCATTCTGAAATACAATGTGCTTCATCAATGGCAATTAAAGAAACATTTAATTGTTTTATTTTTTCTTGAATTAAAGGATTCTGTAGTTTTTCAGGTGATAAGTATAAAAATTTAAAATTTCCAAATTGTAAATTATCAAAAGCAACAATAGTTTTTTCAAAATTTAATTGAGAGGTTAATGCAATGGCTTTTATATGCTTTTCTTTTAATTGATTTACCTGATCGTTAATTAAAGCAATTAGTGGCGATATAACTACGCAAATACCATTTTGTAATAATGCAGGTATTTGATAACAGAGTGATTTTCCTGCTCCGGTTGGTAGTAAAACAACAGAATTTTGTTTTTGTAAAGTAGCCGTTATAATTTCCTCTTGAGGTTTTCTAAAACTAGAATGATTCCAGTATTTTTGAAGTATCTCAATAGGCGTTTTCATTATTGTATAGTTTCTAAAATAAAATCAGTCCTATCTTTTACGGTACCAAAAGGAACTTCTATTATATTGTAATTTAAATCTTTATAAGCTCGGTTTAAGTGATTGTGTATTGCTAAAGATTGCTCAAAATTTTCATATCGTTCACTATCAGAAATAAATATTTCTTTCCAAGGAGCCATTAAAAAAATATAGTCATACCTGTATAAATTACTTTTAGTTAGGTAAGAACCAGGGTAATCTACACTAATATAATTCATATAAGCGTGTACATCAGGAATTCCTCTATCAAAAAACACAATGTCATTGTTTTTTTGTTCGGCTTTTATATATTGATTAACTCTGCCTTCTAATAATAATTCGCTAAAAAGTAATGGATTGGTTAAAAATAATTGTTCCACTCCATTTTTTCTTGCATTTAAGGTGACTTCTCTCGAAATTTCAAACATGCAGGTATAATTTCGATTAGCTAATTCATTAATCACAGTTGATTTACCTGTTCCTGGTCCACCAGTAACTACTATTTTTTTTTGCATATACAAAAATAAGGTATTCCTTAAATTATACTAAAAAATTTCATGTAATTTTGTTAGTTACTATTAACAATTAAATTCTTTGATAAAAGAACTAAAAATTATTAAGAAAATAAATGGATAAAAAAGAAGCATTTTATAAAAAATTAAAAAGTGATTTAGAAGAAACTACTAAATTTCCTACTAAATATTTATATAAATTTATTGTACCTTCTGAGAAAGGGAAAATAGCACAAGTTGAATCTGCTTTTAACCATTTAGGAGCAGTAATAACTAAGAAATCATCAAAAACTGGTAAATTTATTAGTATTTCTATTTTAGTGAATATGAATAGTGCAAATGAGGTAATAAAAAAATATAAAGAAGTTGCTGTTGTTGAAGGAATAATATCTTTATGAGACTTTTAACATCTTAATTAAATAATTAAAAATAAATTGCAACGTTTTATAAAAAACCAACTCTAAATTATTTATGAAATTTCTTAAAATTTGTATTGTATTTCTAATATTTACCAAAGGTTTTTCGCAAGAAAGTAATCATGTTTTATTTACAATTAATAACAAACCATATTACGCGCAAGAATTTTTAGATACCTATAAAAAAAACCTAAAAGTTACTAAATCAAATAATGAAAGTATTAAAGATTATTTGAAGCTTTTTATAGATTATAAATTAAAAATTGAGGAAGCTAAAAACTTAGGTTTAGATACTATTCAAAAGTTTAAAAATGAGGTGCAACAATATAAAAATCAGTTGATAATTCCTTATCTTAAAAACGATAGTTTAACAAATAAATTAGTTAAACAAGCATATAATAGGTTAACTAAAGAAGTTAATGTTAGCCATATTTTAATATTTTTAAATAAAAATGTTAAAGGAAAAGATACTTTAGCTGCTTATAATAAATTGTTAGCGGCAAGAAACCAGATTTTAGGCGGAGCCAAATTTGAAGAAATTGCCAAAAAGTATTCTCAAGATCCCACGGTAAAACAAAATGGTGGAAATATTGGTTATTTTACTGCATTGCAATTAGTTTATCCTTTTGAAAATAAAGCATATAATACTATTTTAAATATGGTGTCAAAGCCATTTAGAACTAAATTTGGCTATCATATTTTAAAAGTTAACGATATAAGAAAAAATAGAGGTGAAGTAGAAGTTGCTCATATTATGATTAGAAATGATAAAGCAGATTCAAAAAAACGTATAGATTCTATTTATCAAATTTTAAAGCATAAAAAAACAGATTTTTTTGAGTTAGCTAAAAAAGTTTCTGAAGATAAAGCAAGTGCTGTTATTGGAGGTAGGTTAAAGAAATTTGGAACAGGTAAAATGATTGAAAGTTTTACAAATGTTGCATTTTCCTTGAAAAATGAAAAAGATATATCTAACCCTTTTAAAACTAAATTTGGATGGCATATTATTAAGTTATTAAAAAAATATCCAATTGGAAGTTTTAAGGATTTAAAGCCAAAATTAACAGACCAAGTTAAGCGAGATGCAAGATTTAAAGTGGTAAATGAAAGCTTATTTAAAAAACTAAATAAACAATTTAATGTTAAAACAGATGCTATTGCTTTAAATCAGTTTAGCAAAGATAATTGGAAAACTAATCCTGAGAATTTTAAAAAAGTATTGCTTACTATTGAAGAAAAAAAATATTATCAAAAAGATTTCAGATTATATTTAAACGGTCAAAATCAAAAAAACATATCCATAGCTTATCGTAAGTTTAAACAAAACAAATTATTAGATTATTATAAAATTAATTTAGAAGAAACCAATTCGGATTTTGTTAAAATGTTTAGTGAATTTAAAGATGGCATGCTATTGTTTGATCTGTTGGAGAATAAAGTTTGGGAAAAATCTAAAGATAGTGTTGGACTAAATAATTTTTATGAAAATTTTAAAAGTAAAAAATATAGAAATAAAAATTTGAAAAAGAATAAAGGTGAAATAATTTCAGATTATCAAAATTATTTAGAAAAAATAATGATAAAGCAGTTACATTTAAAATATAGGGTTGAAGTGAATAAGAAAGAAGAAAAACGATTATTTAAAACAAATAGTTAAAATCTGTATGAAACAATTTTTATTATTTTTTATAGTAATTTCTATGTTTTCTTGTAATTATTTTACTTTAAAACAAGATGATAGGAAGCCAGTTGCAAGGGTAAATGACACGTATTTATATAAAAATGATTTACAAAATATTATTACAAATAATAAGTCAAAGCAGGATAGTATACTATTTGTAAAAAATTATATTAATTCGTGGATTAAACATCAACTTCTTTTAAATAAAGCAAAGGTGAATTTAGAAGAGCAAACTAATAAATTTGAAGAGTTAGTAAAAAAATATAAAGAAGATTTATTTATAAATTCTTACAAAGAGAAAGCCATAGAACAATATTTAGACACGGTTGTAACTGAAAATGATATTGAGGAATTTTATAAAAAAAGCAAACAAAATTTCAGGTTAAATGAAAATTTAATTCAATTAAAATATATAAAAACAGGTAAAAATGTTTTGAATAAAAAAGAACTTATTAAGCTTTTTAAATCTAAGAAACAAGAAGATTTGGATAGTTTAAAAACTAAGGAATTAGAGTTGAAATCTATGAATTTAAATGATAGCATTTGGGTTAAATATTCCGATTTGATTTCTAAAGTTCCTGTCTTTAAAAATGTGGATAAAAAGCAATTGTTAAAAAAAGATTATTTTATTCAAAAAGAAGACTCATTAAGTTTATATTTGCTGAAAATATCCAATGTTTTAGTTATTGGTAACGTAGCTCCAAAAAGCTATATTAAGCCAACAATAGTGCAAATTATTTTACAACAACGAAAACTAAAACTTTTAAAAAATATTGAAGAAACCTTAGTAAACGATGCAAGAAAAAAACAACAATTTGAAATATATTAAAATGAAGAAAAAGTTTATATTAATTGGCTTATTATTATGTTATTTAGGAGTTAATGCTCAAGAAAAATTAGCTAATAATTCCAAAAAAATAAAAGTAGATGGAGTAGCAGTAGTAGTTGGAAAAAACATTGTACTAGATTCCGATATTGATAAGTTTAAAAAGGAATTAAAACAACGCTCCGAAGGAAAAATTGACATTTCAGATTGCGAAATTTTAGAAGAAATTATGATGCAAAAACTATTAGCGCATCACGCAGTTGTAGATAGCATGGTGGTTATGGATACAGAAGTAAATTCTGAAGTTGAAAGAACCATTGGTTACTTTACTCAACAATTAGGCTCTATGGATAAAGTTTTAGAAATGTACGGTTTTAATAATGAAGCCGATTTAAGAGGCGAATTATATAAAATTCAAAAAGAGCAAATGCTAATTCGTAAAGAAAGAGCAAGTATAACTGAGAAAATTGATGTTACTCCAGAAGAAGTTAGAACGTATTACAATAATTTAAAAGATGGTAAAAATTTACCGGAATTTGGAGCTGAAATTGAATTGGCTCAAATTGTAAAAACAGTAAAACCAAGTGATGCAGAAGAAAAACGTGTTGTAAATAAACTAAATGAAATTAGAAAAGATGTTGAAAACGGTTTTAGTTTTCGTTTAAAAGCAATTATAAATTCAGATGATCCAGCAGTTTCTGGTAATGGACCTGGATCTGGAGGGTTATATACCATAACACGACAAAGTAATTTTATTAAAGAGTTTAAGGAAGTTGCTTTTAGTTTAGATGAAGGAGAAGTTTCAGAACCATTTAAATCTGGTTTTGGCTGGCATATTTTAAAAGTGGAAAAAATTAAAGGACAAGAACGAGATGTTCGTCATATATTAATGCAACCAAAAATAAGTAATGAAGAATTGGAAACTGCAAAAAATGAATTAGCAAATATTCGTCAACAAATTTTAGATAAAAAAATAACCTTTGAAGAAGCGGTTTCAAAATACTCTGAGGATAAGGAAACCAAAAACAATAAAGGATTAATTTTAAATCCACAAACTAATGATACTCATTTTAGTTTAACTAGAATGGATCCAACATTATATGGAAGAATTAGTAGTTTAAAACAAGGCGAAATTACAGAGCCGTTTTATGATGAAGTTAGGGGAGGAGCAAAAATGTTTAAAATTTTATTAGTTAAAAGTAAAAATGATGCACATACTGCAGATTTTAAAAATGATTATGAAAAAATTCAACAATTAACTCTTGAAAAAAAGAAAGAAGAAACTATTGATAAATGGGCAAAAGAGAAAATTGTAGATACCTACATAAAAATTAATAAAGATTTTAAAAAATGCAACTTTAAAAATAACTGGAAAAAAGATTAAACATGTCCGATGTAGAAGAATTATCAAAACTAGTAGATAAATATAATTTACTGAAGCAAGAAATTGGCAAAATTATAATTGGTCAAAATAAAGCTGTAGAATTAATTATATTATCTATTTTGAGCGGAGGTCATTCTTTATTAATTGGAGTTCCAGGGCTGGCAAAAACCTTAATGGTTCAAACCATATCAAACTGTTTGGGTTTAAATTTTAAACGTATTCAATTTACTCCAGATTTAATGCCTTCAGATATATTAGGAAGCGAGATTTTAGATGAAAATAATCAGTTTAAATTTATAAAAGGACCAATATTTAGTAATATCATTTTAGCAGATGAAATAAATAGAACTCCGCCAAAAACGCAGGCAGCATTATTGGAAGCAATGCAAGAAAAAACCGTTACTGTATCAGGCCATCATCACATATTAGCAAAACCATTTTTTGTATTAGCAACTCAAAACCCTATTGAGCAAGAAGGAACATACCCGTTGCCTGAAGCTCAATTAGATAGATTTATGTTTTCTATAAATTTAGATTATCCATCTTTTAATGAAGAAATTGGCATTGTAAAAGCCACTACAAGTGATGCTAAAGTTGTTTTGAAACCTCAACTAACTGGAGAGGATATTGTAAGTTTTCAGCATTTAATACGGAGAATTCCAATTGCAGATAATGTTATAGAATATGCAGTTAAACTAGTTTCAAAAACTCGTCCAAATTCTGAAAATGCTTCTGATTTGGTTAAAAATTATATTGATTGGGGAGCTGGACCTAGAGCTTCGCAAAATTTAATTTTAGGTGCAAAAGCAAATGCAGCAGTTAATGGCAAATATTCACCAGATATAGAAGATGTTCAGGCAGTTGCCTATGCTATTTTAAAGCATAGAATTGTTAAAAATTATAAGGCAGAAGCCGAAGGTATTTCTGAAAAGAAAATAATAGAGTCGTTATTTTAGTTTTCGAAAAAACTGAACATATTTCCTCCATATTTTTTACTATAACTAAATTTAGTATGCTGAGATAAATCTGTATGTTTTGAATGTTCTACAATTAAAAGTCCGTCTTTATTAAGGCAATTATTTTCAAAAACTAAATCCACAATTTTTTCAAATGAAATAAGTTCAAAATTATATGGCGGATCAGCAAAAATTACATCATAAGATGTAGCTGCACGTCCTAAAAATTTAAAAACATCACTTTTTATACCATTAATATTTTCATCTAAATCATTTGCTATTTTATTTATGAATTTTACACAACCATAAAAAGAGTCAACTGAAGTTATATTATTTGTTCCTCTTGATGCAAATTCTAAACTAATATTTCCTGTTCCTGCAAATAAGTCTAAAACACTAATTTCACTAAAATAAAAAAGGTTATTAAGAATGTTAAATAGTGCTTCTTTGGCCATACCTGTAGTTGGCCTAACTGGTAAATTTTTTGGTGCTTGTATGTGTTTACCTTTATATTTTCCGGAAATAATTTTCATTTTTTAAAATTGATTTAATAAAGTGAAAAAAGAATGTTTTGATAAATCTTTTAAAATTTCAGGAAAAAACGTTGGGTTATAAAAAGATATATTTCTAACATATTGATAAAGAACACGATATAATTCAAATTTCTGTTCAATATCTCCTAATAAAATAGTTTGAATTTCTTCTGGATTAAGTTTTAATTGTTCCATAGTAAATAAAATATAATAAATGAAATCTTCCTTAGTTGTAAAATTAAAACAATTATATAGAATCAATTTGTTGTTATGAACTATCATAATTTCAAACTGATTTTTAGTTACATTTATAAAGCAAATTTCTTTATCTGCATTTTTAAATTGTTGTATAAGTTTTTCAATTAAAATAGTAGAAGCATGTTTATAGGTGAAAGCGCCATAAACATCCAACAAAAAATTATTAATATTTACAAACGGAACATAAACATTTATTATTTCTGTATTTTCAATAGAGTCAAAAGCTATAAAATCATCTTCTAATAACTTAACGGAATACTGTAGATAACTAGCTAGGTTTTTTTTATCAAAAAATGGTTCAGGAACCTGAGAAACTAAATTATTGAAATGTGTAACACTAACCGATTTATATTTTAAAGAAAGAATTTTATGGTTAGCATATATTTTTTTAATTAATTCTAAGTGTTTTTTAGGAGAAATATTTTTATCGGTAAATTCATAAACTTCAAAAACACCTACTTTTTTTTGTATTTTATTGTAAACACAAAAAGAAAATCCATCCAAACTAAGTTGGATGGATAATTGGTTATCTAATAGATTTAGATAATCTATATTATTCGTCTGTATCTTTTTTATCTCCTTTATCATAAAATGGAGGCCAGTTACCATCTTCACTAACTTCACCAAGCGAACCTACTTTTAAAAAGGCTCCTTTAATGTTTTCTCCACCAATGGCTTCTTTTTCTTGTTTAATTAAGTTATAATCCATTCCTTTTAAAATTAAACTTTTGTCTACTTTAATTTCAAATACTGGAGTTTTTATAGTTCCAAATTTTTCAATTGTACCAGTTTCAATTTTAAATTGCTGATCAGTTCCTGGAATTTGTAACATATTTTTATAATCTTTTCCTACAAATAAGTCTTTAACAGGTTCGTAACCAACGGTATCTACAACCCTTTCTTCAATTTCTTTAGTAATTCCACCACCAATATGTATGGTTTTAGGAACGTTTTTAGTTTGGGTAATTGCAAATTCAGCTGTGTCAATAAAAGAAATTAAATCTTCTCCTTTATTGGTATATGTTCCAGTTACTTTTTTATGTGCAACTTCAGCATCACGTAATATTTTAAGTACTTTAATTACTTTAGCATATTTAGCTTTTTTCGCTTTATTAAACTTAATAGGTTTAGTTACTTCAAAATTAATTTTATAAACTAAAAATATTGCTAAGGCAATTAAAACTACAGAAATAATCCAATGTAATTTTCTTGGGATGTAATTTACAACGGCATAAGCCAACAAAGCAGTAACTGCAATAGCTGCTATTATAATAAAAAATGTTGTCATTTGAGTCTTTTTATGTTTTTAGCAAATCTACAAATTTTTTTTAATGAGAAAAATTTTTAAGCATAAATCAATTTGTATATTTGAAATTTATTTTACTTATGACAAAAACTGCTCCCGATTTTTTTAAAGATTTACTTACTAAATTTCCTTTTGAACCTACAAATTCGCAAGAAATACTACTTGAAAAATTGTCTGATTTCATTTTTGATAAAAATTATCAGTCTCTATTTTTATTAAAAGGATATGCAGGTACAGGTAAAACTACAACTATTAGTACCGTTGTAAATAACTTATGGAGAGCAGGTAAAAAGGCGGTTTTATTGGCGCCAACGGGTAGAGCTGCCAAAGTTATATCTGGATATTCAAACCGAGCAGCATTTACAATTCATAAAAAAATATATTATCCAAAAAAAAATAAGGGAGGTGGTGTAAATTTTGTGTTACAAGTTAACAAGCATTCCAATACTATTTTTATTGTTGATGAAGCTTCTATGATTTCTGATTCCTCAACTGGAGTGAAATTATTTGAAAATGGCTCTTTATTAGACGATTTAATCTCTTATGTGTACTCAGGAATGCATTGTAAATTAATTTTAATAGGAGATACGGCTCAATTACCTCCTGTTAAACTTGCAATAAGCCCTGCATTAGATGCACATAATTTAAGTATAAATTACCACAAAGATGTAACAGAGTTTGAATTAGATGAAGTTATGCGTCAACATGAAAATTCTGGAATTCTTATTAATGCTACAGATTTAAGATTACAAATTGCTAATCAAGGCAATCAATTTAAATTTCAATTAAATTTTCCTGATTTAATAAGATTAGAAGACGGATATGATATTCAGGATGCCATTAATACCGCTTACGATAATATTGGGGTAGAGGATACTGCTTTTATTGTACGCTCCAACAAACGTGCTAATCAATATAATCAACAAATTAGAAGTAAAATTAGAGGGCAAGAAAACGAGATTTCAACCGGTGATTTTATAATGGTTGTAAAAAATAATTATTTTTGGCTTAAGGAAAGTAGTGAGGCTGGTTTTATTGCGAATGGAGATATTTGTGAAATTCTTCAAATTTTTTCGATAAAAGAATTATATGGATTTAGATTTGCAGAAGTAAAAATTAGAATGATTGACTATCCAAATCAACGTCCGTTTGAAACTGTATTACTTTTAGATACGCTAAGTTCAGAAACGCCTTCATTATCTTATGAAGATTCCAACAGATTATATCAAGAAGTTGCTAAAGATTTCACATCAGAAAAATCAAAATACAAACAGCTTTTGAGTATTAAGAAAAGCAAGTATTTTAACGCATTGCAAATAAAATTTTCTTACGCAGTAACTTGTCATAAATCGCAAGGTGGACAATGGAAAACGGTTTTTATTGAGCAACCATATTTGCCTGAAGGTCAGAATATTGAATATTTAAGGTGGTTGTACACAGCGGTTACCAGGGCACAAGAAAAAGTATATTTAATTGGTTTTAAAAATGAAATGTTCGAAGACTAAATTAAATCAGACATTCCAGGAATATTTGGCATACCATTTTTAGCAGCTGCAGAAAGTTCCGTTTCCTTAATTTCATTTGCTTTAGAAAGTGCTTTATTTAAAGCAATTACCAAATAATCTTCTATTTCTTCTTTATCGGTTAATTCTTCAGAAATAGTTATATTTTTAATTTCATTATTAGCAGTAACAGAAACTTTAACAGCACCATTATTTGCTTGTTCATCAATAATTATAGTGTGTAAACGTTGTTTTGTTGCTTCAATATTCTGTTGAGCTTCTTTCAACTTATCCATCATATTACCTAAATCACCAAACATTTTAATATAATTTTAATTTTTATCGAAGGCAAATATACTACTTTTGCCAAGTTAAATGAAAATAGCAATATGAATATAAATGCACCGATAGCAAAAAAAGTAGCTAAAAAATTAGAAAAACACGGAGATATTAGAATGGATGAATATTATTGGCTAAATAATAAAGAAAATCCTGATGTTGTAGCATACTTAAATGCAGAGAATGAATATTATAATGCTAAAACTTCAAATATTAAGACGTTACAAGAAGATTTATTTCAGGAAATGAAATCTCGAATTAAAGAAGATGACGAATCAGTTCCTTATAAAAAGAATCAATATTTATACATTACAAAATTTAAAACTGGACAGCAATATCCTATTTATACGCGAAAAAAAGATGTTAAAAATGCGGTTGAAGAAATAATGTTTGATGTTAATAAAATGGCAGAAAAACATGCGTATTATAGTTTGTCAGGTATTTCTGTTAGCCCAAACAATAAAATTGCAGCTTATGGAATTGATAAGGTAAGTAGAAGGCAATATACTTTGCACTTTAAAAATTTAGACACTAATGAAGTATTAGAAGATAGAATAGAAAACACTACAGGTTCAGCAACTTGGGCAAAGGATAATAAAACCATTTTTTATACTCAAAAAAATCCTACTACTTTACGAGGCGAAAAAATATTTAAACATGTTTTAGGAACAAATTCAGAAGATGATATTGAAATTTATTTTGAAAAAGATGAAGCTTTTAGCACATATGTTTATAAAACAAAATCAGAAAAGTATCTAGTAATAGGTTCTTATAGCACGGTTTCTAGTGAATTTAGAATATTAGAGAGTGATAATCCAAACGGAGAATTTAAAATATTTCAACCAAGAGAACGAGATTTGGAATATAGTATAGCACATTTTAATGAGCACTTTTATATTTTAACCAATAAAGATGCTGCTATTAATTTTAAATTAATGAGAACTTCTGTAAAAACTACTAATAAAGAGAATTGGGAAGAAGTAATGCCACACAGAAACGATGTATTGTTAGAAGATATTTCCATATTTAAAGATTTTTTAGTGATAGAGGAACGAAGTAATGGTTTAAATAAAATTAGAATTAAGAGATGGGATAAAACGGAAGATTTTTATTTGCCTTTTGAAGAAGAAACCTATTCGGCAGGCGTTTATTTTAATCCAGAGTACAATACCAATGTAATTCGTTATGGATATAATTCTATGACAACTCCAAATTCTGTTATCGATTTTAATGTACTTGATAAAACAAAAACCATTAAAAAGGAGCAACAAGTATTAGGAGGTGATTTTGATAAAAATAATTATAATAGTGAACGAATTTGGGCAAAGGCAGAAGATGGAATTGAAATTCCAATATCCTTAGTGTATCATAAAAACACAAGCCTAACCAAAAACACACCGTTATTATTATATGGTTATGGATCATACGGTTATACTATTGATGCAGGATTCAGTTCTACACGTTTAAGTTTATTAAATAGAGGTTTTGTTTTTGCAATTGCACATGTTAGAGGAAGTGAATATTTAGGAAGAAATTGGTACGAAACAGGTAAATTACTACATAAAAAAAACACGTTTACCGATTTCATTTCCTGTGGTAAACATTTAATTAATAAAAACTATACTTCAGAAAAACATTTATACGCAAGTGGTGGTTCAGCAGGAGGATTATTAATGGGAGCAATACTAAATATACAACCAGAATTATTTAATGGTGTAGTAGCTAATGTTCCTTTTGTAGATGTTTTAACCACTATGTTAGACGAAACAATTCCTTTAACCACAGGTGAATACGATGAATGGGGAAATCCTAATGATAAAAAATATTACGATTATATAAAATCCTATTCTCCAATTGATAATGTTATTGCTCAAAATTATCCAAATATGTTAGTAACAACTGGATTACACGATTCTCAAGTGCAATATTTTGAACCTGCAAAGTGGGTTGCAAAGCTAAGAGAATTAAAAACAGATAAAAATATGTTGTTGCTACATACAAACATGGAAGCTGGACATGGAGGGGCTTCTGGTAGATTTAATGCCTTAAAAGAAACCGCAAGAGACTACGGATTTATTTTAGGATTAGAAGGTTACACTTCATTTAAAAAAAATTATTAAATTTGCATGTTAACTAATAGTAATTTTTATAAATCTATATTTAATTTATTATTAGAAATAAAACTCTAAAAAATGACAAAAAATACAGGTATTAGTAATACTATTTTAGACCTCATAGGCAACACACCATTAATTAGATTAAACAAAATAACAAAAGACCTTCCAGGAAATTTTTATGCTAAATACGAAGGATTTAATCCAGGGCATTCTATGAAAGATAGAATTGCTTTACATATTATTGAAACGGCAGAAAAAAAAGGAATTCTAAATAAAGACAGTACCATAGTTGAAACCACTTCTGGTAATACAGGCTTTAGCTTAGCTTTAGTTAGTATTATTAAAGGATATAAATGTATGTTGGCTGTTAATTCTAAAGCCTCTGCAGGTAAAATTAATATGCTAAAGGCTATGGGAGCAAAGGTATATGTTTGTCCTGCTCATGTTAAAGCAGATGATCCAAGGTCTTATTACGAAGTAGCAAAAAGATTACATAGAGAAACAGCAAATTCTGTTTATATCAATCAATATTTTAACGAATTAAATTCTGAAGCATATTACCTTTCTTTAGGTCCAGAAATTTGGAAACAAACCGAAGGTAAAATTACGCATTTAGTTGCTGCAAGTGGTACAGGAGGAACTATTTCAGGCGTTTCAAAATATTTAAAAGAACAAAATCCCGATGTTAAATCTTTAGGCGTAGATGCTTATGGTTCTATCTTGAAAAAATTTCATGAAACAGGAGTTTTTGATAAAGAAGAAATTTATCCATATAGAATAGAAGGATTAGGTAAAAATTTAATTCCAACTGCAACCCATTTTGAAGTTATTGATGTTTTTGAAAAAGTTACCGATGAAGCAGCTGCTCATAGAGCAAGGGAGTTAGCAGTAACAGAAGGTTTATTTACAGGTTATACAAGTGGTGCAGTAGTACAAGCTGCAATACAATATGCTGAAAAAGGAATGTTTGACAAAAATTCTAATGTTGTTTTAATATTGCCTGACCATGGCTCTCGTTATATGGAAAAAATTTATAGCGATGATTGGATGAAAGAACAAGGTTTTTTTGATACGCAAAAACAAGCTTTAGAAGAAGTAGAATATTTATAGTTTAAAATTTTTATAAAATAAAAAAAAGAGGTTATCTAAATTAGTTTAACCTCTTTTTTTATGCCTTTTACATTTGATTAGCACAAAAAAAATACCTTACTTTGCAATCTTATTGAATGTAATTATTAAATTTACATTTAGTCCAAAATAAAATATAATGAAAGACTTATTTGAAAGAATTATAAAAGATAAAGGACCTCTTGGAAAATGGGCAAAACAGGCAGAAGGATATTATGTTTTTCCAAAATTAGAAGGTGAAATCTCCAATAGAATGATTTTTAATGGAAAGAGGGTAATAACTTGGAGCATAAATGATTACTTGGGTTTATCTAACCATCCTGAAGTTAGAAAAGCAGATGCAGAAGCAGCAGCAGAATACGGAATGGCTTACCCAATGGGAGCAAGAATGATGTCGGGTCATACAAAATTTCACGAACAATTAGAACAAGAATTAGCTACTTTTGTTGATAAAGAATCAGCTTATTTAGTAAATTTTGGTTACCAAGGTATGGTATCTGCAATTGATGCTTTAGTAACAAAACATGATGTTATTGTTTATGATATGGATGCTCATGCTTGTATTATTGATGGCGTTAGATTACATGCAGGTAAACGATTTACTTTTCAACATAACAATATTGAAAGCTTGGAAACTAACCTTAGACGAGCAACCAAACTAGCAGAAGAAAATAACGGAGGTATTTTGGTAATTTCTGAAGGTGTTTTTGGTATGCGGGGCGAACAAGGTGTATTAAAGGAAATAGTAGATTTAAAGAAAAAATATAACTTTAGATTATTAGTGGATGATGCCCACGGTTTTGGAACTTTAGGAAAAGATGGAAAAGGAGCTGGTTTTGAACAAGGAGTACAAGATGATATTGATGTTTATTTTGCAACTTTCGCAAAATCTATGGCAGGTATTGGAGCATTTTTTGCAGCAGATAAAGATATTATTCAATACTTACAATATAACATGCGTTCGCAAATGTTTGCTAAATCGTTACCAATGCCAATGGTTAAAGGTGCGTTAAAACGTTTAGATATGTTAAGAACAATGCCTGAATTAAAAGAAAAACTTTGGGAAAATGTAAACGCATTACAGAGTGGTTTAAAGGAAAATGGATTTAATATAGGGGATACAAACACTTGTGTTACACCCGTTTTTTTAGAAGGAGATATTCCTGAAGCAATGGCAATGGTAAATGATTTACGTGAAAATTATGGTATTTTTTGTTCTATAGTTGTATATCCAGTTGTGCCAAAAGGAATGATTTTATTAAGATTAATTCCTACAGCAACACATAATTTAGAAGATGTTAAAGAAACTATTACTGCTTTTTCTGCAATAAGAGAAAAATTGGAAAAAGGAATTTATAAAAGAATTGCAGCTGCAATGATGAAATAATTACAAATAAAAGCGAATAAAAAAACCTTTTAGAATTTCTAAAAGGTTTTTTTTATTTATCGTATTACTAATATTTAATTAGTAACCTTCGGAAATATTTTTAAGAGCGTTTAAATCTAAGATTTTAATTTTTTTCCCTTTTAAATCAATAATTTTATCTTTTTTCAAATTTGATAATAATCTAATTGCCGATTCTGTAGCTGTACCTATTGTATTCGCAATTTCTTCTCTAGTTAAAACAATATCAATAAAACCTTCGCTATCCTTACCAAAAATATCATTTAAATTCATAATAATTGTGGCTAAGCGATCTTTAACTGGTTTTTGAGCCATTTCTGAAATTAGGTTATTGGCTTCATTTAATTGATGCGAAATATTTTTCATAATACTTAAAGAAAATAGAGAATTTTCTTTAAGTACCTCTAAAATGTCTCCTTTAGGGATAAAACAAACTCGCATATCTTCCAAGGCTGTTACATTTAAACCAACCGGTTCATCGCTTAAAATAGACCTATGACCTAAAATATCACCACCTTTAATAAACTTTATTATTTGTTCTTTACCGTTTGTGTTAAGTTTTGTTAACTTACATTTTCCTTGGTTAATACAATAAAGTCCATTAATAGCACTACCTTCTGTCATTAAGTTTTCACCTTTTTTTATTAAAAGGGATGTTTTATGCTCAGAAAATAACTCTAACTCTTCGTGCGATAAATTTCTTAAAGCATTTAATCTTTTTACAATACATTGGGTACAATTTCCCATATTTAGCTCAAATATTTTCTGTAAGGATTAATTTGTGCAAATGTACAAAATTTAATGATATTTGTCATACAAGTGTTACAAATTATCAATAGTTTTGTGATTTAATTTAAGAATTAAATGAATACTAATACATGTTATCATTGTGGGTTAGATTGTGGTAAAAATCCTGTTAAATTTAATGACAAATATTTTTGCTGTAATGGGTGTAAAACGGTTTATGAAATACTCAATGCTAACGAATTAGGTTGCTATTATGATTTAGAAAGTAATCCAGGAACCATTCCTTCTGAAATAAAGGATAAATATTCCTATTTAGAAAATCAAGAAATTGTAAGTAAACTTTTAGAATTTGATGATGGTACAATTGCTGTTTCTGAATTTTATATACCTAGTATTCATTGTAGTTCTTGCATTTGGGTATTAGAAAATTTGAGTAAATTAAATTCTGGAGTTATTACTTCTTTAGTCAATTTTCCAAAAAAAACTGTCCGTATTACGTATAAAACTAATGCTACCAATTTAAAAGAGGTAGTGGAGTTATTAACTTCAATTGCTTATGAACCATATATTAGTTTAGAGGATGCAGATGCTAAAAAAAATAAGGTAAGCAAAACGTTAATTTATCAATTAGTTATTGCTGCTTTTGTTTTTGGAAATGTTATGATGTTATCTTTTCCAGAATATTTTCAAGTGGAAGGATTTTGGATAAATAAATATAAAATTGTATTTCGATGGCTTATGCTATTAATGTCTATTCCAGTGGTAGTTTATTCTGCTAAAGATTATTTTATTTCGGCATATAAAGGACTAAGTCACAAAATTTTAAATATTGATGTTCCAGTTGCGTTAGGGGTTTCGGTTCTTTTTATAAGAAGTTCTACAGAAGTTGTTTTAAATACAGGAGGAGGTTTTTTTGATAGCTTAACTGGTTTAATTTTCTTTTTGTTATTAGGTAAGTTTTTTCAACAAAAAACCTATAATTTTTTATCGTTTGAACGAGATTATAAATCGTATTTTCCAATTGCAGTTACTAAAATTATTGATGGTAAGGAAATTCCTATAGCAGTTAAAGATATATTAGAAGGAGATAGATTGTTAATTAGAAATCAAGAATTAATTCCGGTAGATGCTATTTTAATTAATGGCACTGCATCCATTGATTATAGTTTTGTTACAGGAGAATCAATTCCAGTAATAAAAAAATCTGGAGATAAGTTATTTGCTGGAGGTAAGCAAACTGCAGGAATTATTGAAGTAGATGTGATTAATGTGTTAGAACAGAGTTATTTAACGCAGTTATGGAGCAATGATATCTTTAAAAAATCTCATGAAAAAACTATTAAAAATATTACCGATTCTATAAGCAAATATTTTACTGCAATAATACTCACCATTGCATTATTTGCAGGAATTTATTGGTATTTTGTAAACCCTTCTTTAGCGTTTAATATTGTTACTGCAGTTTTAATCATAGCTTGTCCTTGCGCATTGGCATTGTCTGCACCGTTTGCATTTGGTAATATGTTACGCATTTTTGGTTATCAGAAATTATATCTTAAAAATGCTGAAGTAATTGAGCAAATGTCAAAAATTGATACTATTATTTTTGATAAAACGGGAACTATTACTTCAAATGAAGGGTCAAAAATTAATTATGAGGGAACAAAATTAACTTCTAAAGAATTACAACAAATTAAAGCAATAATAAGAGGTTCAAATCATCCCTTAAGCAGAGCATTATATGATGCAATTATAGAAGATTGTTCAAGTGAAAAACCTATTGCTTTTAATGAAATTATTGGAAAAGGAATTGAATCATCGTTTAAAGATACTTCTTTTGAATTGGGTTCTGCAAGCTTTGTAGGAATTGAACAAATTGAGCTTAATGAGACTTCAATTTATGTTAAAATAAATAAAGTGATAAAGGGGAAATTTAAGCTATCCAATACATATAGACAGGGAATTAAAGATATCTTTAAAAATCTTTCTAAAAAATACGAGCTTATAATTCTTTCTGGTGATAATGAAGGAGAAAAAGAAACATTAAAAGCGATGTTGCCTCAATCAACACAGTTTCAATTTAATCAGAAGCCAGAAAATAAATTAAATTTCATAAAAAATCTTCAGAGTAATGGAAATCATGTATTAATGCTAGGTGATGGATTAAATGATGCAGGAGCTTTGGCTCAAAGTAATGTTGGTATTGCCATTTCAGAAAATATAAATGTGTTTTCACCAGCTTGTGATGGTATATTAGATGCAAATCTTTTTAACAAAATACCAAAGTTTTTAACATTAGCATATAAAACGGTTCGCATTATTAAAATTAGTTTTATTTTATCCTTTTTATATAATGTAATAGGAATGTATTTTGCCTTAACAGGGCAACTAACACCAGTTGTTGCTGCAATATTAATGCCTGCGAGTTCTATTACCATTGTAATATTTGTTACTGTATTAACTAACTGGATATCAAAAAAAAATTAAATATTTGTACTAGCAAATAAAAAAATGTAGTTTTATATATATTTTTAAAATAATTATATGATAATTATCATTTTTATAAATGTTGAAATTTTTATATTTGCGAATAATTAACTAAAAAAATTAAAGTTATTACTTAAAATGGAAGTTGTATATATTACAATAGGTGTTAGCGTTATTGTTGCAATTTTTTTTCTTGTAATTTTTATTAAAGCCATAAAATCAGGTCAGTATGAGGATACTTATACACCATCAGTACGTATGTTATTTGATGATGAGTTAGTTAATGAAAATAATAAAGAACATAATTAACCAAAATAATAATAAATAAATAATTAAGTATGGAAAAAGAACAATTTTATTACGATAATAAGATCGTTAAAATGTTTTTATATGCCACAATTCTTTGGGGAGTTGTAGGTATGTTAGTAGGTTTAACAGTAGCATTGCTATTTGTTTTTCCAGGATTATTAGAGTTTACAGGTTCAGATAATGCAATTTCATGGTTGAGTTTTGGACGCTTGCGCCCATTACATACTAATGCAGTTATTTTTGCATTTGTAGGAAATGGAATTTTTACTGGAGTGTATTACTCAACACAGCGATTGTTAAAAACCAGAATGTTTAACGACAATTTAAGCAGAATCCATTTTTGGGGTTGGCAATTAATAATTGTTGCAGCAGCAATTACTTTACCCTTAGGTTTTACTTCTACTAAAGAATACGCAGAATTAGAATGGCCAATTGATTTAGCAGTAGTTTTTATTTGGGTGATTTTTGGAATTAACCTTGTAGGAACCATGTTAAAAAGAAGGCAACGACATATTTATGTTGCCATTTGGTTTTATATAGCCACAGTAGTAACTATTGCAGTACTTTATATATTTAATAATTTAGAATTACCTGTAACGGCATTTAAAAGTTATTCTGTTTATGCGGGAGTTCAAGATGCTATGGTGCAATGGTGGTACGGGCATAATGCAGTTGCGTTTTTCTTAACAACACCAATTTTAGGGTTAATGTATTATTTTGTTCCTAAGGTTGCAAACAGACCAGTTTATTCTTATAGATTATCTATTGTTCACTTTTGGTCTTTAATATTTATTTATATATGGGCTGGACCTCACCATTTATTATATACAGCTTTACCTGGTTGGGCTCAAAATTTAGGTACTGTATTTTCAGTAATGCTAATTTTCCCATCTTGGGGTGGTATGATTAATGGTTTATTAACCTTAAGAGGAGCTTGGGATAAGGTTCGTGAAGATCCTGTTTTAAAATTCTTTGTAGTTGCAATTACTGGTTACGGTATGGCAACCTTTGAAGGACCAATGTTATCCTTTAAAAATGTAAATGCAATTGGGCATTATACGGATTGGATTATTGGTCACGTTCATATTGGAGCTCTTGCTTGGAATGGATTTATTATTGCAGGAATGTTATATTGGCTTGCAACAAAACTTTGGAAAACAGATTTATATTCAAAAAAATTAGCAAATACTCATTTTTGGATTGGTACTTTAGGTATCTTATTTTATGCCATTCCTTTATATGTTGCCGGATTTACACAAGCATTTATGTGGAAACAATTCAATCCTGATGGCACATTAGTTTATGGTAATTTCTTAGAAACAGTTACACAAATTATCCCAATGTATGCTATGCGTGCTATTGGAGGTACTTTATATTTAACAGGATATATTTTATTAGCATATAATGTTATTAAAACAGCAAAAGCTGGGTCCGTTGTTGAAGATGAATTAGCAGAAGCAGCTCCATTGAAAAAAATTAGTGGAAAAAGAATAGTTGGAGAACATTGGCACACATGGTTAGAAAGAAGAACCGTTTTATTCTCTATTTTAACAACTGTTGCTATTTTAATTGGTGGTATGGTTGAAATTGTACCATTAATTTTGGTAAAATCAAATGTGCCTACAATAGCTAGTGTTAAGCCATATACACCATTAGAGTTAGAAGGTAGAGATATTTATATGAGAGAAGGATGTAATAACTGTCACTCGCAAATGATTCGTCCTTTCCGTTCAGAAGTTGCTCGCTATGGTGAATATTCTAAAGCTGGAGAATTTGTATACGATCATCCATTCTTATGGGGTTCACGTAGAACTGGTCCAGATTTACACCGAATTGGAGGAAAATATAATGACAATTGGCATTTTAATCATATGATGGATCCAAGATCTACATCTCCAGGTTCTATTATGCCACGTTATACTTGGATAATTAAAGACAATTTAAATGCTTCTGATATTGAAGCAAAAATGAAAGGACTAGTAACTTTAGGAGTTCCTTATACTGATAAAGAAATAGCAAATGCAAAACAAAGTATTGTAGCACAAGCTAAAACTATTGAAACAAGTTTAAGACAAGATCCAGAATTTGTTAAAAATTATGGAAATAGTAATATTCAAAATAAAGAAATAGTAGCATTAATTGCTTATTTACAACGTTTGGGTACAGATATTAAAGTAAACAAAACTGCATTAAAATAATTAAAATGTTAAAATTTATTCAACATAATTTTGATGGAATGAATGGTATAGAAATATATCCTATTATTTCATTAGTACTATTTTTTATAGTGTTTATAACCATGTTTATCATTGTTATGAACATTTCTAAAAAAAGAATTGATGAAGTAAGTAATTTACCATTAGAAGATGACACAATAAGTAAAGAAAATAATCATGAATAAAAAATCAGAAAATATATCAGGTTGGCAAAGGTTTATGAAATCTATGACTAAAGCTAACGAAATAGGAAAGGAAGAAGATGTAATGCTAGATCATGACTATGATGGAATTAGAGAATTAGATAACGTATTACCACCGTGGTGGAAAGCAGGTTTTTACATAACCGTTGTAATAGCTGTTTTTTACTATATAATGGTTTTAGGATTTAGTAAATATAACCAGTACGATGAATTAAAAGATGAACTTGCAGACGCTAAAAAGGAGGTAGAAACTTATAAATCTGAGCATCCAGAGTTATTTAGTGTAGATAATATTACTGCTTTTACAGATGCAGATAATATTGCAAAAGGCAAAGCCTTATTTACTTCCAAAACTTGTTTTGCCTGTCATTCAGCAGATTTAGGCGGAGGAATTGGACCAAATTTAACAGATAATCATTGGATTTTAGGAGGTGGTATAAAAAATATTTTCCATACCATTTCTAAAGGAGGAAGACCAGGTAAAGGAATGGTTGCTTGGGAGGCTAGCATTACCAAAATAGAACGTCAGCAACTTGCTAGTTACGTAATTTCTATGCAAGGAACTACACCTGCAGCTCCAAAAGCATCACAAGGTGATATTATTTGGCCTGAAAATTAAATTAATATTTTAACTATAATAAATACCGCAAATTTTCAAATGTGAAGTTTGCGGTATTTTATTGATTTAAAAGAAATAAGATGTTGTTTTGTTACAATTGTATCGTCCAATAAATCATATAATATTAATTTTACAACTTTTACTACTAAATTGAAATTTAAATAAATTATGAAAAACGACATAAACTCTAAAAATGAAAAATTTAGAGATTCCATAGGAACAATTACAAATGAAGGGAAGAGAAACTTTATTCATCCTAAAAAACCTAAAGGACGCTATTATAATTATAGAACTATTGTTAGCTGGTTTTTACTAGCCTTTTTTGTCGCAGCTCCGTTTATTAAAGTTAAAGGAAATCAGTTCTTATTATTTGATGTAATAGATAGAAAATTCAATATTTTTGGTTTTCCATTTTGGCCCCAAGATTTTCATTTATTAGTAATCTCTATGTTAGTTAGCATAGTTTTTGTTATACTTTTTACGGTAATTTTTGGACGGATTTTTTGTGGATGGATGTGCCCTCAAACAATTTTCCTTGAAATGATATTCAGAAAAATTGAATATTTAATTGATGGTGATCGTTCTAAACAAATAAAACTTTCAAAACAAGCTTGGGATTCGGAAAAAATTACAAAAAGAGCTATAAAATGGACGGTTTATTTTATTATATCATTTGTTATTGCTAACGTTTTTTTATCTTATTTAATAGGCTCAGACGCTGTTATTCAATATATATTAGAAGGGCCATCAAACCATATAGGAACATTAATCAAGCTATTAGTATTTACTGCGGTGTTTTACTTTGTTTTTGCTTGGTTTAGAGAGCAGGTTTGTATTATTGTTTGTCCTTATGGAAGGTTACAAGGCGTATTATTAGATAATAAATCTATTAATGTAGCTTATGATTTTGTACGAGGAGAAAATGAAAAAGGAAGAAAGCCTTTTAGAAAAAATGAAGATAGAGATGAATTAGGTAATGGCGATTGTATTGATTGTAAACAATGTGTTCAAGTTTGTCCTACAGGAATTGATATTAGAAACGGAACGCAATTAGAATGTATAAACTGTACTGCCTGTATTGATGCCTGCGATAGTATGATGGATAAAGTTGGGTTTGACAGAGGTTTAATTAGGTACGCATCAGAAGATGAAATTGAGAAAAAAGAAAAATTTAAATTTAATGCTCGTTTAATAGCTTATACAGCAGTTTTAACTATATTGGTTGGAGTTTTAATAGGTATGTTATTTTTAAGAACAGATATTGAAGCAACGGTATTAAGATTGCCTGGGCAAACTTTTCAAACTACCGAAACTACGGTAAAAAATGTATATACCATTACCTTAATAAATAAAACTACTAAAGATATTGATAATGTTGAAATAAAATTATTATCTCACAAAGGAAACGTTATTATGGTCGGAGGTAATTTATTTATTAAAAAACAAGGGTTAAAAGACAGTACGTTGTTTATTGAAATTAATAAATCCGATCTAAAATCGTCAAAAGAAAAATTGAAATTAGGAGTTTATTCGAATGGAAAACTAATTGAAAAAACTTCTACTAATTTTACAGGACCTTTAATTATCAAATAATTATGAAAATTAAATTCACATGGCCAATGGGTATTTTTCTTGCCTTGGCATCGTTTATGATATTTATACTATCTTTTGTTTATAAGGCAACTTTTGTGCATAAATACGATCATCATTTAGTTTCTGATCATTACTATAAAGATGAGTTAAATTATCAAAAGGAATTGGACAAACTAAATAGAGCAAATAATTTAAAAGAAAATGTAGTTATTGAACACAAAGAGAGTGGTTTGGTAATTAATTTTCCAGCTGAGTTTAATGCAGAAGACATAAAAGGAACTATATATTTTCAAAGACCTTCAAATTATAAATTAGATTTTCAAACACCAATAAATTTAACTAATAATGAATATTTAATTTCTGATGATAAATTAGTGGAAGGAATTTGGAATGTTAAAATAGATTGGCATGTTGGTGACAAAACTTTTTTATTAAAACAGAAAATAAGTTATTAGTATGCTTTGGACAGCATTTGTTTTAGGTTTAGCAGGAAGTTTTCACTGTATTGGTATGTGTGGTCCTATAGCTTTTATATTACCAATAGATAAATCTTCAGTTACAAAAACGATTTACCAAACATTTTTATATCATTTTGGTCGTTTATTAAGTTATGCGATAATAGGAATATTATTTGGCTTTTTAGGAAAAGGGCTTTATTTAGCTGGGTTTCAGCAACGTTTGTCCATTTTAATGGGAATTTTAATGATAGTAACCGTTTTAATTCCAATAACTATTTTTAATAAGTTTAATTTTTCAAAACCTTTATATAAATTAATAGGAAAACTAAAACAAAATTTAGGTTTATACTTAAATAAAAAATCGAATAAAGCTATTTTTACTATCGGCTTTTTAAACGGTTTTTTACCTTGCGGACTTGTTTATATGGCGTTAATTGGTGCAATTTCTACAGGAAATTCTTTGCAAGGTGGCATATACATGGCAATATTTGGATTGGGTACGGTGCCAATGATGAGTGGAGCAATTCTTTTAGGAAATTTTATTAATGTATCCATTAGAAATAAAATTCAAAAAATTATACCAATTTTTGTAATTATTATAGGATTATTATTTATTTTGCGTGGATTAGGATTAGGAATTCCTTATATTTCTCCTCCAAATGCTAAATTGCAATTATCCAGCAATCCGGCAACATGTGTAACAATAGATAAAAATTAACAACCTATGGAAGAAAAACCTAAGTTAACTTTAGATGATTTTGAAAAAGTTACTTCTAATCGAGAATTATTAGAAATAATTAAGAAAAAAGAAATCCCATTTAATAAAGTTTCTAAGGTCTTATTTTATCAAGATGAGTTGCGTAAACTTCAAATAGAGTTGATTAAACTTCAACAGTGGGTTGCAAAAAATAATAAAAGAGTAGCTATTATTTTTGAAGGAAGAGATGCGGCAGGTAAAGGTGGTAATATTAGAAGATTTACGGAACATCTAAGCCCACGTTCTATGCGTTTGGTTGCATTAAATAAACCTACCGATATAGAAAAAGGACAATGGTATTTTAGGCGTTACATAAAAAAATTGCCCAATCCGGGTGAAATTGTTTTTTTTGATAGAAGTTGGTATAATAGAGCTGTAGTTGAACCTGTTATGGGTTTTTGTAATGATAAACAATACAACAAATTTATGTTGCAAGTTCCTGAATTTGAACACATGTTGTATGAAGATGGCGTTACTATTATAAAATTTTGGATTTCTATTTCAAAAGAAGAACAATTAAATAGATTTAAATCACGATTAAAAACACCGTTAAAACGTTGGAAATTTAGTCCGGTAGATCAAAAAGGGCAGGAGTATTGGGATAAATACACACATTTTAAAAACCAGATGTTTAGTAAAACCCATACCAGTTATAGTCCTTGGATTATTGTAAAAGCAAATGATAAAAAAACCGCAAGGTTAGAATGTATTCGTTATGTTTTATCACAATTTGAATATGACGATAAAAGTGATGCATTAACCACATTATTCCCAGATCCAAATATAATTATGAGATATCATCGTTCAGAACAACAATTAGATTAGTTATGGATACATTTAAATTAACCTTAAAAGACGAAGCTATTCTTAACACAAAAAAAGGTTTAGTAGCATTATTATCTAAGGAACCTTATAATTTAGAAAAGGCAGTTAGGTATGTTAATTATGAAAATAAGTTAGAAAAATTACAAGTTGAATTGGTACGTTTACAAACTTGGGCTATTAAAGAAAACGAACGAATAATTGTAATTTTTGAAGGAAGAGATGCTGCAGGAAAAGGAGGCGCTATTAGAAGAATTACGGAACGAATTAATCCACGTCTTTTTAGAATTGTTGCATTGCCTAAACCTACCGAATTAGAGCAAACACAATGGTATTTTCAAAGATATGTAAAACAGTTTCCTGTTGCTGGAGAAATGGTTCTTTTTGATAGAAGTTGGTACAATAGGGCAGTAGTTGAACCTGTAAATGGATTTTGTACGCAAAAAGAATATGACGTTTTTATGAATCAAGTTAATGATTTTGAACGAATGATAACCGAATCTGGAATTAGATTGGTTAAAATATATATGTCAATTTCAAAAAAGGAACAAGCAAAACGGTTTGATGAAATAAAAAAAGATCCATTAAAACAGTGGAAAATGACAGATGTTGATGAAAAAGCACAGGAATTATGGGATGTTTATACAAATTATAAGAATGAGATGTTTCATAAAACAAAAGAAGGTGGTGGAGTTCCTTGGAAAATTATAAAAGCAAATAGAAAAACTTATGCTAGAGTTGCTACAATAAACCACATTTTAAAAAGTATTCCTTACGATAAAAATTTAGAAGTATAGTTTTATAATTTTCGGCTGGTTCCTAATAATTCTGTAGCTTCAAGTACTATCATAGAAGCATTTTTGTCATGTTCTTCTACAAGATTTTTAAGTGCGATTATTCTATTTTTATTTATGGATAAGAAAATTATATTTCTGCTGTTATCATAGTGAAGGTCATCTCCTTTAATTAAAGTACCTGTAATTCCCATTTCGGTGGTAATGGTATGTTTTAAGTCTTCAAGATTTGCTGATGAAATATGAACAATTTTATTTTGTTTTATACCTGTTAAAACTAAATCAATAAATTTTGAAGCTACAAAAATACTTATCATACTCCAAAGTGCTAATTCCACATTTCTAAAAACTATTCCAGCAGAAATAACCACAATAATATCCAAAAATAAAATTACAGAACCTGGTCTAATGCCAGTTTTGGTAGATACAAGTTTAGCTACAATTGTACTTCCACCAGCAGAAGAATCGCCTTTAAAAATTAAGCCTAACCCTGTTCCAACAGCTATTCCTCCATAAATAGTAGATAATAATGTATTTGTACTTAATACTGGAAAATGTAAAATTTCAGCTAATAAATCAATAAAAGAGGATAAAAGAATAATAGTAACAATGGTTCTAAAAGCAAACTTTTTTCCTAAATATTTGAGGCTAATTAATAATAAAGGAAAATTAATTAAAAACATTAAAAATCCTGTTGGTAAATTAAATAAATAGTGAAATATTATAGATAAACCTGCTGTACCACCAGTTACAATTTTATTAGGGATTAAAAAACCAACAACACCAATTGCAGTAATAAAGCTTCCAATTACAATAAAGGAGTAATTGAATAACTCTTTTTTTAAAGTTTGCATATTTCTATTTATTCAGGATAAAAAAACTTAAAACTAACTTGAAACTAAAAATATTATTCATCTGTTAAAACCCATTCTCCTTTTTGAATTAAAGGAATTGCTTGTTTATATTTTAAAGTTTTATTTTCTCCAGACATAATATTTTTAATGGTTACTCGCTCGTTTCTACCAATTTTACGTTCTGTTCTAACAATAGTTTCTACAACTTGTGGTTGTTGAGTTTGGTTTGTTTGGGTGTTTTCTGATATATTACTATAATCTTCTTTGGTTAATTTTACATTTTCACGTTTTCTTTCTTGGGCTTGAGAAACCTGATTTGCATCGTTAGATGGTAATTCTCCTTTAAATAGGAAAGATAAAACTTCTTTATTTACTGTATCTAACATGCCATTAAATAACTCAAATGATTCAAATTTGTAAATTAAAAGAGGATCTTTTTGTTCATAAGTAGCATTTTGTACAGATTGTTTTAATTCATCCATTTGACGAAGATGATCTTTCCAAGTATCATCAATTATGGCTAATGTAATATTCTTCTCAAAATCGGTAACTAAACCTTTTCCTTCAGATTCGTAAGCTTCTTTTAGGTTAGTAATTACCTTAAGTTCTTTACTACCATCGGTAAATGGTACTACAATTCGTTCGTATTTATCTCCTTGATTTTCAAAAACATCTTTAATAACCGGATATGCCATTTTTGCACTTCGTTCTAATTTATTTTTGTAGTGTTTATAAACTACATCAAATAATTGATCAGTAAGTTCTTGTTCGGTTAGGGTTTTAAAATCTTCTTCGGTAAACGGAGAAGATGTTGTAGAAAATCTAATTAATTCGTATTCAAAATGTTTAAAATCACTTGTAGTTTTATTTTCGCGTATCAATAAATTACAAGTATCATAAATCATATTTACAATATCTACTTTTAATCTTGATCCGTACAAAGCATGTTTTCTACGTTTGTAAACTACTTCTCTTTGAGAATTCATAACGTCATCATATTCTAATAATCGTTTACGAACACCAAAGTTATTTTCTTCAACTTTTCGTTGCGCACGTTCAATAGATTTAGATATCATAGAATGTTGGATTACTTCACCTTCTTTTAATCCCATTCTATCCATCATTTTGGCAATTCTTTCTGAACCAAATAAACGCATTAAGTTATCTTCTAACGAAACGTAAAATTGAGAAGATCCTGGATCTCCTTGTCTACCAGCACGACCACGTAACTGACGGTCTACACGTCTAGAATCATGTCGTTCTGTACCAATAATGGCTAAACCTCCTGCTTTTTTAACTTCATCCGATAATTTAATATCCGTACCACGACCCGCCATATTAGTTGCAATAGTTACAATACCAGATTTACCAGCTTCGGCAACAATATCGGCTTCTTTTTTATGAAGTTTTGCATTTAATACATTATGTTGAATTTTTTTGATGCTAAGCATTCGACTTAATAACTCAGAAATTTCAACAGAAGTTGTACCTACTAAAATAGGGCGACCTTGATTTACTAAATTTTCAATTTCGTTAATAACGGCATTGTATTTTTCGCGTTTTGTTTTAAAAACCAAATCTTCTTTATCATCCCTAATTAATGGTTTATTAGTTGGTACTTCAACTACATCTAATTTATAAATTTCCCAAAATTCACCGGCTTCTGTAACCGCAGTACCCGTCATACCAGACAGTTTACGGTACATTCTAAAATAATTTTGTAATGTTACGGTTGCATAAGTTTGCGTTGCATCTTCAATTTTTACACTTTCTTTAGCTTCAATTGCTTGATGTAAACCATCAGAATAACGACGGCCTTCCATAATACGACCAGTTTGCTCATCTACAATTTTTATTTTATCCTCCATAATTACATATTCCACATCTTTTTCAAATAGGGTATATGCTTTTAAAAGTTGATTCATGGTGTGAATTCGCTCACTTTTTAAACTATAATCACGATATAGTTCCTCTTTTTTTGTAGCAATTTCATCTTTAGATTCGGATTCATTTTCAATTTTATGAATTTCCATACTCAAATCAGGAAGTATAAAGAAATCGGTTTCTGTATCATCACCTGATAAAAATGTAATCCCTTTATCTGTAAGTTCTATGGAATTATTTTTTTCGTCAATAACAAAATATAGGTCTTGATCTACTTTTGGCATTTCCCTATTATTGTCTTGCATATAAAAGTTTTCTGTTTTTTGTAACAGTAGTTTTATACCTTCTTGACTTAAATACTTAATTAAAGCTTTACTTTTTGGTAATCCTCTAAAAACCCTTAATAATAAAAATCCACCTTCTTTGGTATTTCCTTCTTTTATTAATTTTTTAGCTTCCGCTAGCACACCAATTAAGTGGTTTTTTTGGGTGGTTACAATTTTATCAACTTCTGGTTTAAGTTCATTAAACTCGTGTCTATCTGCATTAGCAGTTGCACCAGAAATAATTAATGGGGTTCTGGCATCATCTACTAAAACGGAATCTACCTCATCTACAATGGCATAATTATGTGGTTTTTGAACTAAATCGTTTGGCGAATGTGCCATATTATCACGTAAGTAATCAAAACCAAATTCATTATTTGTACCATAAGTAATATCTGAATTATAAGCTTTTCGTCTTGCATCAGAATTTGGTTGATGTAAATCAATACAATCTACACTTAATCCATGAAATTCAAATATTGGACCCATCCAAGCGGCATCACGTTTTGCTAAATAATCATTTACCGTTACTACATGAACACCGTTTCCTGTCAAAGCATTTAAATAAACAGGTAAAGTAGAAACTAGGGTTTTACCTTCACCAGTCATCATTTCTGAAATTTTACCTTGATGTAAAACAGAACCACCAATTAACTGAACATCATAGTGAATCATGTTCCATGTTATATCCATACCTTGAGCATCCCAAGTATTAGCCCACTCTGTTTTATCTTCGTTTAAGGTTACATTATTTCTAATGGCTGAAATTTCTCTATCAAACGCTGATGTGGTAACTGTAATAGATTTGTTTTCGGTAAAACGTTTAGCAGTTTCTTTCACTACAGCAAATGCTTCTGGCATAATTTCTTCAAGAATAGTTTCAGAAACTTTATAAGACTGATCGGTTAAAGCGTCAATTTCATCATAAATTTCTTCTTTTCTATCAATATTTGCAGTTTCAGATTCTTCTTCTAAAGCAGTAATTTTTTGTTTAAACTCACTAATTCCTTCTGAAATTTTTTGTTTAAAATAATTTGTTTTCTCTCTAAGCTCATCGTTAGATAAGTTATTCATTTCTTGCTCGTAAGCTCTAACTTTTGCAACAATAGGTTGAAGTATTTTTAAGTCTTTCTTCTTTTTATCTCCAACAAATACTTTCAATACTGAATTTAAAATACTCATATTTTTTCTCTCAATGTTATTATTTATAATCCATTTTTAATGGTTAATGGATTTGTGTACGAATTTAAAATAATTTAACTGGATAAGTGTTAAAATTTTGTTCAAAAAAAAGCTTTTAAACAAAAAAAAAGTCTCCACGGAGACTTTTTTAATTTTTTAATTTTATTAATATTCATCCTCGTTCCACAAGTAATCTTCTTGGGAAGGATAATCAGGCCAAATTTCAAGAATGGAATCAAAGTTCTCCTCATCATCTTCAATATCTTGTAAATTTTCAACAACTTCTAACGGAGCACCAGTTCTTATTGCATAATCAATCAACTCATCTTTTTTTGCCGGCCAAGGTGCATCTGATAAATAAGATGCCAATTCTAAAGTCCAATACATAATTTTCTAGTATTAATTTTTTTGCAAAAATAATTTTTTTACTTAATAAAACAAGTGTTTTTTGAAATTTTAATTAAATATTATTAATTAATATTTTTCTGGCAACCATTTTATTTCATCTACATTAAAATCTGCAGAAAATTTTCGAGCTAATGTAAATAGGTAATCGGACAATCTATTTAAATAAATAATTATTAAATCGTTTATAGAAACCTCTTCATTTAATTGGGTGCAAATTCGCTCAGATCTTCTACAAACGGCTCTTGCTATGTGGCAATAAGAAACCACTGGATGACCGCCTGGTAGAATAAAATGAGTCATGGTTGGCAATGATTTATTTATGCTATCTATTTCATTTTCAAGAAAAATAACAGCGTCGTTATTAAGTTTGGGGATATTAAGGCGATCTTTTCCACTTTTTAATTTTTCTTTGTTTGGCGGTGTTGCCAACATAGAACCTAAAGTAAATAATTCGGTTTGAATTTTTAATAGCGTGTTTATGGTTGGTTGGTCAATTTTTTGATCTCTAATTAAACCAATAAAAGAATTTAACTCATCTACGGTGCCGTAAGCTTCAATTCTAATATGATGTTTTGGAACTCTTTCTCCTCCAAAAAGAGCAGTTTTTCCTTTATCGCCAGTTTTTGTATAAATTTTCATGATGTAAATTTAAATAAATTATTGTGGAACTTAAATTCTAATAGTAAAATGTTGTTTCGCTTGTTCCTTTCTAAAAAAAACAATTCCCCAATAAAAAGTATCTATAGTTACGGTTACTTTAGTATGCCGTTTTACTATATTCCACGCTTGGTACATTTCTTTGGTTAAATGAATATCATCAAAAATAAAAACAGTATCGTTATTAATGTTAGTTAGGCAAGTAGTAAAGTATTTTAGCGTAGCTTGTTTGGTATGATTTCCATCGAAAAAAATAAAATCAAAAGTTTGATTGTTTATTAGGTTAGGTAAAGTTTTATCAAATTCACCGGTAATTACTTTAATGTTTAAAAAATTAAATTTCTCAAATAATTTTTTTGCAGAATTAGCGGTATTCGGGCAACCTTCTAAAGTAATTATATCAGAATATTTATTTCCAATGCTTAGTGCTGAAGTACTTAAACCAACCGATGTTCCTATTTCTAAAATAGTTTTAGGTTTAAAATAATTTACCAACCTAATTAATAACAAAGCATTTTTGTTTCTTATTCCTGCAACTTTTGCTATATCGCAAACTTTTCTTTTATTGGTTTTAAATACTTTTGAACCGTTACCAAAGTCATTTACTTGAATTATTGTTTTATCCTTTAAAAGCCATTTTTTGACTTTAAAAAACTCTTTTTTCTTACTTGTTGAAGTCTTTTTATTAAAACATTTAGTAATTAAACTAAACACAAATGGAGAATGTACCCCATGCTTATTGGTAGATTTTAATAAAAAAAGAATGTATAGTTTAATTTTAAACCACATTATTAGTATATTTAAATGCGAAATTAAAAGAAAAATTATTTTAATAGGTCATTTAAAATTATATTTGTCGTAGTTACAATAAAATTTTATGAAGAAATATTTAATATTGCTCTTATTTATAAGTCTGTTAACCTCTTGCGTTACCACAAAACAAATGACTTATTACCAAGGAGAACCAGCTAAAGAATCTGAACTTTTTAAACTAAATAACCAACCATATCGCTTACAGGTTAATGATATTTTATACATAGACATAAAGGCAGATAATCCTGAAATTGTTTCGATGTTTAAAACAGCCGAAAGCAATTCAGGAAATTCAACTAAAGGAGGAGAAGCTTTATATTTTAATGGCTATACTATTGATAGACATGGCAATATTAGAATTCCTTATATAGGAGAAATAAATGTATTAGGTTATACTACTAAAGAAGCTCGTGAAAAAGTTGAATTAGAGTTGGGTAAGTTTTTTAAAAATCCTGAATTAATTTTTGTTACGGTAAAATTAGCTGGAATTAAAGTAGTAGTAACCGGTGAAGTTGGCTCGCCAGGAACCTTAAATTTAATGCAAAATGAAGTTTCTATTATAGATGCTTTAGCAAATGCAGGTGAAATAACCGATGTAGGAAATAAAGAAAATGTTATTCTTATAAGAAAAACATTAGATGGTGTTAAAAAATATCATTTAGATTTAACAAATATTGAGATTTTTAATTCAAAGCATTTTTACATTCAGCCGAACGATATTATATATGTACCTCCATTAAAACAAAAATCTTGGGGAACAGGAACTACAGGATTCCAAACATTTTCAACGGTGGTTACTGTTTTGTCTTTTATAGTAAGTTCAGTTTTATTAGTTAAAAACTTATAACAGTTTGTGATGAATAAACAATTTAATTTTACAGAAAAAGCAAACGAACAAATTACCGATATTAAAGACTATTTATTTAGAATATTAGCTAATTGGAAATGGTTTGTATTAGCAATTGTTGTTGCTATGGCAATTGCCTATTTTTTTAATATTTCTACACAAAAAATTTATGGTTTAAAAACTACTATTGCGGTAAAAGAAAAGCAAAATCCATTATTTGCTACAGGAACAAATATTGCTTTTAATTGGGGAGGCGTTAGTGATAAAGTAGAAAATATTAGAAAAGCCTTAACTTCAAGGTCACATAATGAAAAAGTAGTTAAAGAACTTAAATTATATATTGATTATTTTAAGGATGGTAAGTTTAGAAAAGAAGATGTTTACGGTAAAAATCCAATAGAAATTAAATTACAAACTAACCAATACCAGTTATTAAATAGTTTTATAAAAATCACTTTTATTGATAATGAAAATTTTAATTTATCCGTTGAATTTGATAAAGATTCTAAATATAAATTAATGAATTACTCTAAGGAATCTATAAAAGATTTTAAGCCAATAAAAGCGGATTTTACTAAAAAATATGCAATTAATGAATATATAAATGAACCTTTTTTAAAAGGAGAAATTGTAATAAATAAAGACGCTAATAATTTATCAGGTAACGTTTATTACATTCAATTAAAATCTATTAATCAAGTTACTAATGCTTACAAAAATATTAGAGCAAAAGGTTTAACAGGAACTTCTTTAATTGAGGTTTCCTTAACCGGAGCTAACAAACAAAAAATAGTTGCTTTTTTAAATAAAACGGTTGAGGTTTTAGCAATAAATCAACTTGCAGAAAAAACGAATTACGCAAGGAGCACCAAAAAATTTATTGATGAACAATTTAAAAACACTTCAGATAGTTTAAAACTAATTGAAGATAATATTGGTAAATTTAAAAGGAAAAATTCCATTTATGATTTATCTGCTCAAGGAGTTGAAATTTTTTCACAAACCACAGGATTAGATAAAGTTCAAAAAGAACTTTCCGATAAAATTGTCTATTTAAAACAGTTAGAAAATTATATTAAAGCACATACAGATTATGCTAAAATACCTGCACCAGCAATAATTAATGTAGATGATGCTTCCATAGCGGAAATGGTAGGTAAATTAACAGAATTATCAGTTAAAAAACAGCAATTAGCAAATGAAGTAACGGCTAGTCATCCTTCTTTAAAATTAGCAACTCAAGAAATTGAAACCACTAGAAAAGTTTTATTAGAAAACATTTCATCCTTAATAAACACTATAGAAGTAAGTTTAAATAATAGTAAAAAAAGATTAAATTCTTATAATTCTAAATTAAATAAATTACCGAATAAAGAGCAAAAGTTATTAAATTATCAAAGACAATATAGCTTAACAGAATCAAACGTAGTTTTTTTAATGCAAAAAAGGTACGAGGCAGCTATTGCAATTGCAGCGAGTGTTTCTGATATTACTGTGTTAGATTCGGCAAAAGACACCGGACAAGGTTTTATTTTGCCAAGAACGTCTTTTAACTATGTGATAGCGTTGTTGTTAGGGATTATTTTACCATTATTTGTTATTATTGCATTAGAGATATTTGATAATAAAATTAATACCTCTGAAGATATTGAACGTATTTCTCCAATTCCAATTTTAGGAGTTTTAGGAAAAAATTTAGCAGAAAATAATTTAGCAGTTTATTTAAAACCAAAATCTACTGTTGCCGAATCTTTTAGAGCATTACGTTCTAATATTCAGTTTTTAATTTCAAGAGAATTAAAAGATAAACCTAAAACAATATTGGTTACCTCCTCAGTAAGTGGAGAAGGCAAAACTTTTGTATCTATAAATATGGCCACAGTATTTGCTTTAGGAGGAAAAAAAACAATATTGGTAGGTTTAGATTTAAGAAAACCTAAAATTTTTGGTGATTTTGGAATAACGAACAAAAAAGGAGTGGTAAATTATTTAATTGATGATGCCGATTTACCTTCCATTATTCATAAAACAGAAGTGCCTAATTTAGATGTTATTACTTCTGGACCTGTACCTCCAAATCCCTCTGAGTTATTAATTAATTCGAGCATGGACGAATTGATAGCTAAATTGAAAAAGGAATATGAATATATTATATTAGACACACCTCCAATTGGTTTGGTTAGTGATGCTATTGAATTGTTGAAATATGCGGATACTACCATATATGTTGCTAGGCATGGTTATTCTCAAAAAGGAATGCTTAAAATGATTAATGAAAAGTATTTAAAAGAAGAAATTTCAAATATAAGTATTGTTTTAAATGATTTTAAAGTGAAAGCTAAATACGGTTATTCTTATGGCTATGGTTACGGCTATGGCTACGGAAAATACTCCAATGGTTATCATGATAATGAGGAAAAATCATTTATTAAAAAATGGTTTAAAAAGAAGAAAAGTTAAATTTCTTTTCCTTCAATAAATACGCAATCAATTAAATTATTTCCAAAGGAATATGGTAAAAAATTATAGCTTGGTATAGGTTTTGTAATTATAAAATTGGCTTTTTTACCTTTACAAATACTACCATGTGTTTTTTCTAATCCCATAGCATAAGCACCGTTAATGGTTGCAGCATTTATAGCTTCTTCTGGAGTCATCTTCATTTTAATACAAGCGGTTGAAACTACAAAATTCATATTTCCAGAAGGAGTAGAGCCAGGATTATAATCGGTTGCCAGGGCAAGAGGTAAACCAGCATCCATCATTTTTCTGGCTGGAGAGTAAGGAATACTTAAAAAATAAGAACACGAAGGTAAAGTTACTGGCATTGTGTCTGAATTTTGCAAGGCGGTTATATCTTCATCTCTCATTTCTTCTAAATGATCTACAGATAAAGCTTGGTACTTAATTCCTGCTTGAACGCCACCAATTGCCGTAAATTGATTTACATGAATTTTGGGTTTTAAACCAAATTTTAATGCTTCTTTAAGTATTTTTTCTGTATCAGCAACGGTAAAATATCCAGTTTCGCAAAAAACATCAATAAATTCTGCAAGATTTTCTTTAGCAACTTCAGGTAATATGTCTTGTAGAACCAAATCTATAAAACCCTGTTTATTATTTTTAAATTCAGTAGGCAAAGCATGTGCTGCTAAAAAAGTAGCTTTAATGGTTATTGGAAAATTTTGCTTTAATCTTTTTATAACACGCAACATTTTTAATTCCGCCTCTTTTGTTAACCCATAACCAGATTTTATTTCAACAGCACCAGTGCCCATTTTCATGATTTCAATAATTCGTTGCGAAGATTCTTTATATAACCTTTCTTCAGAAATTTTTCGTAATTGTTTTGCAGAATTTAAAATGCCGCCACCATTTTTAGCAATTTGTTCATAAGTAAGTCCGTTAATTCTATCTACAAATTCTTGCTCTCTATTTCCAGCAAAAACAATATGTGTATGACTATCGCACCAAGTTGGTAAAATCATTTTTCCATTTACATCTATCATTTTGTCATACTTCTTTGGAACGTTTTTCATAGAACCAAAATCCTTAATAATATCATTTTCAATTAAAAGAAAAGCATTTTTAATAGTTGGAAGTATTTTCATTTGCTTTCCTTTAACCATTTTTTTAGGAAAATCTTCAACCTGAATTAACTCTTTTATATTTGTAATTAGTGTAATCATTTTTTATAAAATTCTGTATTCAAATATACAGTATTTTTAACTTGATTTATGTTAGATGTAACTAAAACGATTTCGTGATAATAGTTACTATTTTTTACCTTAATTAGCAAGGATTTCAGCCAATATTGAATTACCTTTGCATAAAATTTAAAAAATGAATAAAGCTATATATATTGCAACAAGCGAAGCCCATAGTGGAAAGTCATTAGTAGCGTTAGGACTTATGAGAACTTTGCTAGGTAAAACTGCCAAAGTAGGTTATTTTAGACCAATAATTGATGATGTAAAAAATGGGAAAAAGGATAATCATATTAAAACCATTTTAAAACATTTTGAGTTAGATATTAATCCTGATGAAGCTTTTGGATTAACAAGGCCTGAGTTTATAAATAAAAGAAATGAAGGTAAGGAAGGTGAAGTTTTAGATATTATCATTGAAAAATATAAAAAACTTGAGGAAAAATTTGATTTTATGTTGGTTGAAGGAACTGATTTTTCAGGTGAAGGAACTGCCATTGAATTAGACGCAAATATATTATTTGCAAAAAATTTAGGAATACCTGCAATTATAGTTTCTAGTGGTATTGGCAAAACATTAGATGAATTTATTAACGGTTTACATTTAACGTACGATACTTTTAAAGAAAAGGAAGTAGAAGTTTTAGCGGTTATTGCGAATAAGGTTCAAGAAGAAAATATTGAAATTGTTAAAACAGGTGTAGAGAAAAAATTACCAAAAAATGTATTTGTAAATGTAATTCCTTTAATACCATCTTTAAATAATCCTACAGTAAAAGAAATAGCAAAAGCCCTTGATGCAAAAATTCTATTTGGTAAAAAAAATATAAACAACCAGGCTGCTAATTATAAAGTTGGGGCAATGCAGTTACGTAATTATTTAACACATTTAGAAGAAAATAGTTTAATTATAACTCCTGGTGATAGAGCTGATGTAATATTAGGTGCGTTACAAGCAAATATATCTTCAAATTACCCATCGGTTGCTGGAATTGTTTTAACAGGAGGAATAATTCCTGAAAAACCAATTGTTAAATTAATAGAAGGATTAAATCAAATTGTTCCAATAATTTCAGCTAAACAAGGTACTTTTCAAGCCACTAATATTGTGGGGTCAGTTCGAGCTCAAATGTATGCTAGTAATAAACAAAAAATTATTACTTCCTTAAACGCATTTGATAAACATGTGGAAGTACATAAATTAAATGAAAGATTAATTTCTTTTACTAATAAAGGAATAACCCCAAGAATGTTCCAATATAATTTATTAAAAAGAGCAAAACAGGTTAGAAAGCACATTGTTTTACCTGAAGGCAATGATGATAGAGTTATTACTGCTGCTTGTAAATTAATTGAAATGAATATTGTGGATTTAACTATTTTAGGAAACAGGGATAAAATAGAAAGTACACTTAAAAGACTTCATATTAAAACAAAAATAGATAAAATAGATATTATTGATCCAACTGCATGTGAAAATTATCCAGATTTTGTTCAAACTTTTTATGAGTTAAGAAAGCATAAAGGGGTAACTATGGCAATGGCGGAAGATTTAATGTGCGATGTTTCCTATTTTGGAACAATGATGGTGTATAAAGGTTTAGCAGACGGTATGGTATCCGGTGCAGCACATACTACGCAACATACTATTAAACCAGCACTTCAATTTGTAAAAACCAAACCAGGTGTTTCTGTTGTTTCTTCTATATTCTTTATGTGTTTAGATGATAGAGTTTCTGTTTTTGGCGATTGTGCTATTAATCCAAACCCAACATCAGAACAACTAGCGGAAATAGCAATTTCTTCTGCTGATTCAAGTAAGAATTTTGGCATAGAACCAAAAATAGCAATGTTATCTTATTCATCAGGTACTTCAGGTAAAGGAGAGGATGTAGATAGAGTTAGAAAAGCTACAGAGATTATTAAAAAATTAAGACCTGATTTAAAAGTAGAAGGTCCAATTCAATATGATGCAGCAGTTGATGCATCTGTTGGAAAACTTAAATTACCAGATTCAGAAGTTGCAGGTCAGGCTAATGTATTAATTTTCCCGGATTTAAATACTGGTAATAATACGTATAAAGCAGTACAACGTGAAACTGGCGCATTGGCAATTGGACCAATGTTGCAAGGTTTAAATAAACCAGTTAACGATTTAAGTAGAGGTTGTACTATTGATGATATTTTTAATACAGTTGTTTTAACAGCTATACAAGCACAAGGAATATAAAAAATGAAAGTTTTAGTAATAAATTCAGGTAGTTCATCAATTAAATATCAGTTGATAAACATGCCTCAGGAAGAAGTTATTTGTTCAGGATTAGTAGAACGAATTGGATTAAATAATGCAGAAATTCATTATAAATCCTCTGAAAATGCAATTAATGAAGTTTTGGACATTCCAAACCATGAAATTGGACTGCAAAAAGTGGTTACGTTTTTATTAGATAAAAAAATTGGTGTAATAAAATCTACAGATGAAATTGAGGCAGTTGGTCATAGAGTTGTGCATGGAGGAAGTACTTTTTCTAACACTACCATAATTAATGATGAAGTAAAAGATAAAATAAAATCCTTATTTTCTTTAGCTCCATTGCATAATCCACCAAATTTAGAAGGAATTAATGTTTGTGAAAGTATTTTTCCAAATGCTAAACAAATTGCAGTTTTTGATACTGCTTTTCATCAAACTATGCCAGCGGTTGCTTATAAATATGCAATACCTAATAAGTTTTTAACAGAAGAACATATTAGAGTTTATGGTTTTCATGGAACAAGTCATAAATACGTGTCTGAAAAAACGATAGAGTATTTAGGAAAACAAAATTCTAAATTAATTACCATTCATTTAGGAAATGGATGTAGTATGACCGCAATTGAAAATGGTAAAAGTATAGATCATACTTTGGGTTTTGGACCAGTTACCGGATTAATTATGGGAAGTAGAAGTGGAGATATTGACCACACTATTATTTACTATTTGGTACACAATTTAGGATATGCTTTAGAAGATGTTAATAATATGTTACAAAAAGAAAGTGGCATGTTAGGGTTAACTGGCTACAGTGATTTGCGTGATATTGAAGCCGAAGCAGCAAAAGGAAATAAAGATTGCCAATTAGCTTTAGACATGAATGCTTATAGAATTAAAAAATATATTGGTTCTTATGCTGCAGCAATGAACGGATTAGATGCTATTGTTTTTACCGCAGGAATTGGTGAAAACTCAGTATTAATCAGAGAAATGGTCTGTAAGGATATGGATTATTTAGGTATTAATTTAGATTTAAAAAAGAACGATTTAAGAGCAAAAAAACTAACTGAAATTCAATCAGAAAAATCAAAAGTAAAAGTATTAATTATACCTACAAATGAAGAAGTAGAAATAGCAAAACAAAGCTATCAATTGGTTAAATAATTAGCTAAGTGATTAGTGCCCAATAATTAATGATTAAAAATAGATTTATTCATTTTTTTTTTTTTTACCTTTAATAAAAATTTAATCTAAAAAAAATAGAAATGAAAAATTTAATCTTAATGACCTTATTAATCACCTTAATAAGTTGTAATAAAACTGACGAGCCAATACAAAATGGTTTTAATTTAGATGTAGGTTTGGAATTTTCAATTATTAACTCACTAAATGAGGATTTATTAGATCCTAATAACCCAAATCATATTGATGAAAGTAAAATAAAATTATTTTATGTAGTTAACGGCGAAACCCAAGAAGTTTATGATGGAAACATGGATAATCCTAGAAATTTTATGATTTATAAACATGAAAATGAATATAGAATAGGAATTTTTCAAAATACAGCTGATACAGAAGAGAAACCTATTACCTATATCAGATGGAATGATAATGATACAGATACTATTGAAACTTCTTATGAGAGAACAACAGGAGCTGTAATACAAAGAAAAATTTGGTTAAATGGAGAACAAATTTGGGATTGGACTGAAAATCAAGACCCTTTCTTTATTTTAACTAAATAACTGTAAATAAATAATTGATTAAAATAAAGAATCATTTTTTAAGAGATATTTTTACATATACTATAGTCGAATTAAGTAAAAAAGCATTGAAATTATTCAATGCTTTTTTTATAGAAATAAGAATAACTTCTTATTTTAAAGTACCGCACATATCTTCAGGTTTTACCCATTCGTCATATTGTTCGGCTGTTACATAACCTAATCTAACAGCTTCTTCTTTTAAAGTTGTTCCGTTAGCGTGTGCTGTATTAGCAATTTCTGCTGCTTTATAATAGCCGATTTTAGGGTTTAAAGCAGTTACTAACATTAATGAATTATTTAATAACTCATTAATTCGTTCTGTATTCACTTTTATTCCTACGGCACAATTATCATTAAAACTAACACAAGCATCGCCTAATAAGCGGGCAGATTGTAAAAAGTTAGCAGCCATTACTGGTTTAAATACATTCAATTCAAAATGACCTTGAACGCCTCCAACAGTAATTGCAACGTCATTACCCATTACTTGAGCAGCAACCATAGTTAATGCTTCAACTTGCGTAGGATTTACTTTTCCGGGCATAATAGAACTTCCAGGTTCATTTGCAGGTAAAATTAATTCTCCAATACCTGAACGAGGTCCAGAAGCCATCATACGAATATCATGTGCAATTTTACTTAATGAAACTGCTAATTGTTTTAATGCGCCGTGACTTTCTACAATAGCATCATGTGCCGCTAATGCTTCATATTTATTTTCAGCAGTTACAAAAGGTAATCCTGTAAATTCAGCAATTTTTTTGGCTACTAAAACATCATATCCTTTTGGGGTATTTAATCCTGTACCAACAGCAGTTCCACCTAAAGCTAATTCCGCTAAATGTGGTAATGTATTTTTTAAAGCTCTTAACCCGTGGTCTAATTGAGATGCATAACCAGAAAATTCTTGTCCAACGGTTAACGGTGTTGCATCCATTAGGTGAGTTCTTCCAATTTTAACAACATCTTTAAATTCAATAGATTTTGCAACAAATGTTTTTAGCAATTTTTCAATTCCAGGAATCGTTGTTTTTATTAACATTTTATAACTAGCAATGTGCATTCCTGTTGGAAAAGTATCGTTACTAGATTGTGATTTGTTTACATCGTCATTTGGTTGAATAACTTTTTCTCCTTCACCAATAACTCTTCCTGCAAGTTCTTGTGCACGATTAGCAATAACTTCATTGGCATTCATATTACTTTGTGTACCTGAACCGGTTTGCCAGATTACTAAAGGAAATTGATTGTACATTTTTCCATCTAAAATTTCATCACAAACTTTAGATATTAAATCTCTTTTTTCATTTGCTAAAACACCTAATTCGCAGTTAGCATGTGCAGCAGCTTTTTTTAAATAAGCAAATCCTTCAATAATTTCTTGTGGCATAGATGCACTTGGACCAATTTTAAAGTTGTTTTTTGATCGTTCTGTTTGAGCTCCCCAATATTTGTCTGCAGGAACTTTAACTTCACCCATAGTGTCTTTCTCAATTCTGTATTTCATAATAAAATATTATAATGATTAAATTTTAATTTGTTAAATATTTTAGAGGTAGTAATAATGTTGCTCAAAGTTACAAAAAGTGACTTTTAACTTCTTTAAAATTACTTATTTTTTTTAAATCTATTTGTAAGATATGTAACGCATTAAAAAAAATAAAAAAATATTGTGAATTTAAAAATAAATAGTAGTTTTGTGATTAATTATAACAATTAGACAATTTAATATGGATTTATCTCAGTTTTCAGGTTTTTTAATTTTCTTATCCATTTTTACAATGGGATTTTGGTTAATGTTATTTTTATTGTCATTTGTAGTTCCTTATTGGTTATATGGTAACATTAAGGAAATTATTAAATATAGAAAAGAAGGTAAAAAAAAGGAATAAATTATATTTAGATATATAAAAAGAGGCAATTTTAATTGCCTCTTTTTTTTATGCCTTAAACTGTTCATCTTCACCGCCACCATCATAGCCTTTTTGAGGTCGTCCTTTTTTCTTTTTTTGATTAAATCTGTACGTGAAGTTTAATAATATTTGACGTTCTCTCCATTGAAATTCTCCAGTAGTAATTGTGGTTGGTGTATAATCTGTTGATTTTCGTTTTCGAGAGTTAAATAAATCTCTAACATTAAAGGATAGGGTGGCTTTATCTTTAAATAAATCTTTACTAAAAGCTAAATTAACCATAAACATTCCTTCTCTTTTAGATTGTGCGGTTTCTCTAGGGCCTCTGTACATTGCACGGGTTTGCCAATCTATTTTGCCTGGTAAGGTAATTCTAGAGTTAAAACGAGTAAACCAGCTAACATCATTAGCATTATAGCTTATATTATTATAATTTCCTTTAGTTTGGTAACTGTAAAAATTAAAACTATTAGATAATCGCCACCATTTAAAAGGATTATAATTGGCAGTAAATTCAAACCCATATCTGTTTTGTGAGCTTAAATTAATAGGATTTCTAATAATTACTAAGGTTGGTGTTCCATCAATAATTCTTGTTTCTTCTCTTTGAGCAAATTCAAAATTATTTATGGAGTGCTGATAATAAACAGAAGAATTTAAAGTGAATTTATTCCATTTTTTTAAATAACCTAAATCTAATGCGTTGGTATAAGTTGGATCTAGAGCAATATTTCCTTTTCTAATATACGTTTCACTGGTTCGTGTTTCAAACGGATTTAAAAACCAATGTCTTGGTCTGCGTAATCTTCTATTAAATCCTAAAGTTAGGCTTTCAGAATCATTAAATTCAAACCCTAAATTAATAGTAGGAAAAAACTCTGTAAAATTTTTGTTATCAATTTCATTGGTTTGAATCAAGTTGATTTTTCTATCTGTGGTTTCCATTCGTAAACCTAGTAAATAAGAAAATTTATTTATTTTCTTGCCATATTGAGAATATACAGCATAAATATTTTGCTCAAACTTTAAGTTGTTTGAAAAGTTGGTATTATTATAATAACTAGCAGTGTTTTCATCAAAATCTTCTACTAAATAATCTGAATTTAATTTGTTTAAGTCAAACTTAAATCCAAATTCAAATTGAGAATTTTTACCAAAGGGTAATACATAATCACTTTTAATTAAATAGGTATTTGATTTTAGCAAGGTTGAATTCCTTTCAGGATTATTTATGGTTTGGGTAGGAAATATATCTGAATCGGTTATATCGGCATAACTATTTCGATTAGTGTTATCATACTGAAAATCAAAAGTTAATTTATGGCCACTTTTTTTGAAATCTTGTGTAAAGTTTAAAGAATATTCTGTGGTTTTATTATTTTCTTTCTCTTTTTCAATTCTATCATTTGTTTTGGTTAATGCATCAATATTATTAAATTCATTACTTGTATTGGTTGAATAATCTAAACCATTGGATTCATTGTATAAAACCGACCCTGTAATGGTGCTTTTTTTAGTTAAATAATACTCCATTCCAAATCTAGAATTAAAACTATTTCTTTTTCTGTCGTACCATTTATTTTCTTCTTTAGCGCTTAAAACGGTTTTAAATTCATCAAAATAAGTAGTGTAATTATTTGAATTTCCTGGAGCTTTTCTGTAGTTATAACCAATATTTGAAAAAATATTTAATTTTTTTGATCTTAAATTTAGGTTTGCAGAACCTCCTAAGTTATCTGGATTTCCAGCTGTTGCTGTTAAGGATCCATTAAAGCCAAGAGCTTTTCCTTTTCTTAAAATAATATTTAATATTCCGGCTGTACCTTCGGCATCATAACGAGCAGATGGACTTGTTATAACTTCAACTTTTTGAATTGCATCTGCCGGAAGCTGTCTTAAAGCATCTGTGCCACTTAATCCAACTAATCCTGATGGTTTTCCGTTTACTAAAATTCTAACATTATCATTTCCTCGTAAACTTACATTTCCTTCCACATCTACATCTACAGAAGGTACATTGTCTAAAACATCTGACGCTGTTCCTCCTTTAACCGTCATGTCCTTACCAACATTATATATTTTTTTATCTAAATGAATTTCAACTGTGCTTTTTTCAGCAATAATTTCTACTTCATCCAATGCCTGAGCATCTGCCTTTAAAAATATACTTCCTAAATTAGTATTTTTTAGTAAGGATGAATTATTAATTTTTTTGGATTTAAAGGAAATAAATTCTACCGAAATATTATAATTTCCTTTTTTTACTGTAATTGTAAAATTACCTTGGGCATTTGTTAAACCACCAGTTATATTTTTTCCATTTAGTGGCGTTAACACTATAGTTGCATATTCTAATGGTTGCTTAGTTTCATTATCTAAAATTTTTCCGGTGATAATTATTTTTGAATTTGGATTATTTTGAGCTTCAATGGAAACAAAAGAGATGATACTTAATGCTAAAAGTATAATTTTTTTCATATAAAAGGATAGTGTAACTTTATTTTGTTGCAAATATATGCATTACAAAAATGGATAAACGTTAATGAGTGTTAACGCTTGTTAAATATTAATTAAAATTAGGATGAAGATTTTAAAGAATAGTTTTAATTATTTCCGGCGGTCTGCCAATAACTGCTTTTCCTTTATTTACTACAATTGGGCGTTCAATAAGTTTTGGATGGTTAACCATTGCCAAAATAATTTCTAAATCGGATAAAGTTTTGCCTTTATACTTTTCTTTCCAAATTGCTTCATTTTTTCGAACTAAATCCATAGGTTTTATTCCTAATAATTTAATTAGTTCCGTTAACTCTTTTTGTTCAAATGGTTTATCTAAATATTTTATAACTTCAAAAGGATTATTAGATTCTTCTAAAATTGCTAACCCTTGGCGACTTTTACTGCAACGTGGATTGTGATATATTTTCATAAAAAATGTTTTGGCAAAAATAACGATTAAAATTTTATTTTTATATCGTCTTCCTTTTTATTGAAGTTTACTTTTCTATCTTGTTTACGTTGGTTAAATCTATAGGTAAACGAAGCTAAAATAGTTGGGTATTGATTTCTACTATAAACATCAGAAATATAATTTGTATCAAATCTAGTTCGTTTTAATCTACTGGAATTAAAAATATCATCTGAGGTTATACTAATTGTAGCATTTTTATCAAAAATATCTTTACTAATAGCAAAATTAGCATAGGTATAAGCTTGTCTTGTAGAAACTGGACCTTTTGATTTTAAATAGTGTTTAACATTAGTTTGAACACTAAACCAATTTGGTATGCTAATTTTAGTTAGTAAACTAAAATCAACATTGGTGTTGTTACTATTAAAATCTTGCGTAATGGTTTTATTAGCAGCGTTTACAATTTGAAAAATTCCAGATTGATCAAAATTAGCAATGGTTGTATTTGCGGTAAAACTAATTATTTTAGATGGTTTGTAAATTGCTGTAAAAATTGCTGCAGCATAATTTAATTTACCTAAATTAATTGGCTTAGTAATTAATTTGTTAAGCCCATTAACTTGCTCTCCGGTTTCATAAGTTACATATTGCCAATAATCGGTATAAATGGTATAATGTATTCTAGAATATAAAGATATTTTTTTACCAATATAATTATATGCCATTTGAAAATTATTCAAATAAATTGGGTTTAAATCTTCATTACCTTTATACGTTGTTGTTTCGCTAACTTTTGTTTCAAATGGTTGTAATTCATAATAACCAGGTAAATAGTAGGTTTTACTATAACTTAAGCTTAAACTTTTAGTGTCCGAAAAACTATAATCCATAACAAAATCTGGAAATAAATTATTGTATTTTTTATTTTGAGTGGTATTTAAGTAGGCATAATTAATTTTATAGTTTAAAAATTCTGCTCTTAATCCTATTTGATAGTATAATTTGTTTAATTGTTTACCATAAATAATAAAAAAAGCATGGTTGGTATCTTTAAAATCTATTAATTTAGAAGTGTTTACTTCCACATATTCAAAAGGAGTATCTCCAAAATTACCTTGATAACCAATTTCATAATCAGAAGTTTCATTAATAGGATTATCATAAACAAGTTTTGTTTCCGTATTTATTAAGGTATTATTTTGGCTAAAATTATCATCTGAAAAATTAGAGTTTGTATTGGTAAAATTATTTATATAATGTTCTTTATCGTTACTATGCGTAACATAAGCGGTTAATATTTGTCCTTCTTTAGCAAATTTTTGTTCAAAATTAACCACAAATTCTAGAATTTCATCGTTAAAAGTCCCATCATTACTACGGTTGTTGGTAGCGGTAGAATTTTTGGAAGCATCCAAAATATTAGAAAAGGTTTTTGAATGATTTTTTGAATCAAGATTAGTATAATTTAATGTTG
>Ga0209013_10000068_pt1 | contig 70814 bp, 72 predicted proteins | sample Cruoilmetagenom2_FD_187291 | JGI IMG/M metagenome (GOLD analysis project Ga0209013, IMG submission 187291) | Oil polluted marine microbial communities from Coal Oil Point, Santa Barbara, California, USA - Sample 2 (SPAdes) (version 2) | ecosystem: Environmental > Aquatic > Marine > Oil seeps ... | reverse complement strand
ATTGGCCGGCAGCTGCGCCTTAGCCTGTTCGAGCAGCGGCAGACGAATGCCGTTCTCAAGCACGATCCGGATGACGCCGAGGGCCGCCCGGCGCAAAGCGTAAGGATCCTTGGAGCCCGTAGGTTTTTCGTCGATGGCCCAGAAGCCCACGAGCGTGTCCAGCTTGTCGGCAAGGGCGACTGCAATGGAGACCGGCTCGCGCGGCACTTCGTCCATGGGCCCGACCGGCTTGTAGTGGGCGGCGATGGCATTGGCTACGGCCGGACGCTCGCCCTGATCGAGCGCATAGTAGCGTCCCATAATGCCTTGCAGTTCGGGGAACTCGCCGACCATGTCGCTCACAAGGTCCGCCTTGGCGAGGATGCCGGCGCGTTCCGCATCTTCCGCGTCGGCACCGACAAGCGGCGCCAGATCCCGCGCCAGCATGAAGATTCGCTGCACGCGCTCATACTGCGTGCCGAGTTTCTCATGGAATTTGACGTCCTTGAGCTGCGGCACGCGGGTCTCGAGCGAGACCTTGAGATCCTGATCGAAGAAGAATTTTGCATCCGAAAGCCGTGCCGCAATCACCCGCTCATTGCCTTGGGTGATGGAGGTGCCGCCGTCTTCCGCCTCCAAATTCGCTACCAGGACAAAGCGGTTGGCAAGGTCATCGCCCTTGGACACCGAGAAGCATTTCTGATGCGCCTTCATGGAGGTGGTCAGCACCTCCGGGGGTACGCTCAGAAACTCTTCGTCGAAGGCGCCTAACAAGGGCACGGGCCACTCGTTGAGGCCGGCGTTTTCAGCAAGCAGTCCCTCGTCCTCGACGAGCGCGAAGCCGTGCTCGCCAGCGCGCGCTCTTGCGGCATCCAGAATGCGTGCGGCACGCTCTTCGCCATCGAGAATGACATAGGCCTTTCTGAGCTTCGCCTCGTAGTCGGCAAAGTCCTTCACGGCGAACTCTTTCGGCGCCATGAAGCGATGGCCGCGAGTCGTCTTGCCGCTCTTGATGCCACCCACTTCGAAATCCACGACCTTGCCGCCAAAGAGGCAGAGGATGGAGTGCAGCGGGCGCACCCAGCGCAGCTTGCCCGCACCCCAGCGCATGGCCTTCGGCCACGGAAAGGTCTTCACGATCTCCGGCACGATTTCGGCAACGACCTCGGCACTGTCGCGGCCGGGCTTTTCGATCACCGCGACATAGAAGCTGCCCTTCTTGTCTTCGCGCGTCTCCGCCTCATCGACGGAACCGAGCCCTGCCGATTTCAGAAAGCCTTCGATGGCCTTGTCCGGCGCACCCACACGGGGCCCTTTGCGTTCGTCGCGCACATCCGGCGAGCGCTTGGGCAGGCCCTCGACCACCGCTGTCACGCGGCGTGGCGTCGCGAAGGTCTTGATTCCCTCGAAGTCGAGCCCGGCGGCTTTGAGCTTGTCGCCGAGCACGCGCGCGAGGTCGTTTTGCGCCCGCGTCTGCATCCGCGCCGGGATTTCTTCTGAGAAAAATTCGAGCAGGAGTTCAGACATCGCGCTCAATCCTGGCCGGCCGGCGCAAGGTCTTGACCGAAACCAATGTCGTGGTCGTCAAGGTCCTGGATTCCGAATTCAAGAACGCCGTAGGGCTGCTCACCGAGGTCGTAGTCGATGAGCGCGCCGCGTTCCTTGAGTTCCACATACATCGCGCGGGCATCGTCGATCCAAAAATAGACGTTCCACGGTTTGTCCTTAATGCGCCAATGCGGAACGATTTCGTGCGTTGCGGGCGCCTGGCTGAGCATGACATGGGCGAAATCCCGCGCCGCGATCGCGAAGTCCGGCGGCTCGCCTCAAACGCCAAGCGTGCGAAACCCGACCTTCTCGTCCCAATAGGACACCGCCTCGGGGAGATCGCGCGTAAAAAGCACGGGGCGCGCTGCAGGATCTTGGCATTGGTCATACTGCCGCCCCTCCCGCTTCAGTTTTGAGCCAGGCCGCGCAGCAGGCCTTGGCCAGATCGCGGACACGCAAAATGTAAGCCTGGCGCTCGGTGACGGAGATCACGCCGCGCGCATCCAGCAGGTTGAAGATATGGGACGCCTTGATGACCTGGTCATAGGCGGGCAGCACCATCAAATGCCGTTCGCCGTTTTCACCCGCCTCCAGCAGCGCGTTGCACTCGGCCTCGGCGTCGCGGAAATGCTCGAACAGCTTCGCCGCATTGGCATGCTCGAAATTGTGCCGGGAATATTCTTGTTCGGCCTGCAGGAAGATGTCGCCATAGGCGACCTTGGCATCCCCTTCCCCGCCATTGAAATTGAGGTCGTAGATATTGTCGACGCCCTGCACATACATCGCCAGGCGCTCCAGCCCATACGTCAACTCGCCCGAGACCGGATCGCAGTCGAAGCCGCCGACCTGCTGAAAGTATGTGAACTGCGACACTTCCATGCCGTCGCACCAGACCTCCCAGCCAAGCCCCCAGGCGCCGAGCGTGGGGCTCTCCCAATCGTCCTCCACGAAGCGGATATCGTGGTTCTTGGGGTCGATACCGATGGCGTAAAGGCTCTGCAGGTACAGATCCTGAATATCGGGCGGCGACGGCTTCAGAATGACCTGGAATTGATAATAGTGCTGGAGACGGTTCGGGTTCTCACCGTAACGGCCGTCTTTGGGCCGCCGCGAGGGCTGCACATAGGCCGCGCGCCAGGGCTTGGGCCCGAGTGACCGCAACGTGCTGGCCGGATGAAACGTGCCAGCGCCAATTTCCATGTCGTAGGGCTGGAGAATGACGCAGCCCTGATCGGCCCAGAAGCGCTGAAGCCTCAAAATGAGGTCCTGGAACGACGGCGCGGGAGCCTTTCCGGCAAATTTCAATTGCTTGGACATGTTCGATTCGTCGAGGGGCGGGATCGCCGCCGCAAGCTATTGCCTTGCGGCCAACAATGGAAGCCATAGCAGGAAATCCATCGCCAATCGGGGCTTCCGGCTTGTGGTCTAGCGGTGGTCCTTGGGGCGGTAGACGCCGGTTACGGGGTCCTCTTCCAACGGCACGGTGCTTTCTATGTCCCGCCTCTCCATGGCCTCCTCCGCCTTTCGCAGTTCGCCCCGGACGCGCTCCTGCTCCCTTTTCAGGTACCGCCTGACCAGGATAAGGCCCGCGCCGATGGCGGCCAAGAGAAGGACCTGCGGCATTGTCCTACAACCCGAAACGCGACCAGAGCGCACGCGCTTCGATCGCGGAGATCACGTCGGCGGCGAAGCCTTGGGGCAAGCTGCCAAGATCGATGCCGCCGCCACCGACAGAGACAGACTTCTTGCCGCGGCGGAGCCAGGACCCGCTGGAGGAGACGAGCTTGAACCGGACATCGTCGCCAAAGACTTCGCGCATTTTGGTGCGCAGATCCGACAGGCCGTCGATGAGACCAAGCTCCGCGGCCACTTTGCCCGACCAGAATGCGCCGGTGAACAGCTCGTCGTCGGACTTTGTCAGCTTGTCGCCCCGGCGCGATTTCACCATGTCGATAAAGGCCTCGTGAATGTCGAGCTGAATCGCTTTGATGCGTTCCACATCCGCAGGCTTCACTGGCAGGAACGGATCGAGCGTGTCCTTGTTGTTGCCCGCGGTGTAGACGCGGCGTTCGACGCCGATCTTTTCCATGAGCCCCGGGAAGCCGAACCCGGCCGCAATCACCCCGATTGACCCCACGATCGAACTCGGATCGGCGTAGATCTCATCGCCCGCGACCGACAGCATGTAGCCGCCGGAGGCCGCGACGTCTTCGCAGAATACATAAACCTTGAGGTCTTTTTCCTCGGCAAGGGCGCGAATGCGTTTGTAGATCAGCGTGGACTGGACAGCCGCGCCGCCCGGCGAATTGATCTGAATGGCGACCGCCTTGGCCCCGCGCATGGAGAACGCCTTCTCGATCGCGGCGGCGACCGTGGGCATGGAGAGTTCCTGCTTGAAGGGAGAACTCACGCCGATCGGTCCGCTGAAGCGCAGGACCGGCACGAGGGGGCGGGACTTGGTCCACTTCTCCGGAAGCAAGGACTTCATGACTGTCATAAAACCATTTTCGCTCATAAACGCACCGTACCCTCAGGCAAATTGAGATCAAGGGTTGTCCACTAAATCGGGATCAATAAAGGCCAGACAGGGGCAAGCCTACGCCACCTGCCATCGTATCCGGCAAACGCCACGCATTAACGTCAATGCGCATTCGGTCACGAGCTGGTCCCATTAGAGTGGTAGACAAAGAGACCGAGGCGGAAGACGTTGACCGTATCGAAGAGCCAGGAGCTCTTCCGGCACCGTCCTGAGGAGAACCGTCCGATGAGAAAGTTTGCGATCTTGGCGAGCCTGGCCGCAGGCGTCGCGTTCGTCTTCGTGACGCTCGTGCCGCAACCGGCCGACGCCGGCTGGCGCCGCAAAGCCTGGCGCAACGGGTATTACAGCACGGGGTATGCTGGCCGGCGCTTTGTCTCGCCTGGACGCCACGCCTATGTCCGGCCGCGTGCCGGGTACTACGTGCCACGGAATTGCAGACGGGAACGCCAACGCTGCGGCACTTATCCTTACGCCCACTATCCCTATTGGCGACAGCGCTCGTGGAGCGGCTGGTACTAGCCGCACCACACGCATCGCACTCCGGCAAGGGCCGGTCTCCAATCGGGGACCGGCCCTTTGTCGTTTGCCCTGGTCTGTTGCGCTGAACGGTCGATGAATAGGGCTCTCAGCCGCGATTCAGCCCCTCACCTCTAAACCTTTTTCTCACGACCGAGGAATTGAGGCGGCGCGCAAGGCGCCGGAACAGAGGAAAGGACCATGCTGAAAACCACTCTTCTTGCAGCTGCCGCGCTGGTGGCCTTCGGGGCAACCGCCGCTTATGCGGGCCACGATGGCGGTGGCCATCGTGGCGGCAAACACGGCGGCTATGAGTAAAATTACAAGCCCCGCCCCCATGCCGGCCATCGTCGCCACCATCCCGGCCGGTACGGTGCGCGCCACTGGCACCGTTAGGGCCCGAACCGGTTCGACTATCGCGGGCGGGCTTACTGCCACTACGCCCCGCGCAAGGTCTCCATCAAGGTCTGGGACCGCCGGGGAAATCCCTATCGCAAATGGGTTTGGAAGGACGTGAAGGTCTGCGCCTAGCAGGTCTTCGCATGCCCGGGCTTCCTCCCTAGCCCCGGTCCATTGCGGGGCTGCCGCCTATCCCCCCATGGCGGCAGCCTCGCTCTAATGGCGGCAGCCTCGCTCGCAACTGGGCGGAAGCCCCTAAGCCCCGGGCGGGTCGAGTAGAAGCGCCGCCCCGGCCCGCAAGACGGCTTCGGCTTCGGGGGTGTAGGCGCCCCCCTCCTCATGCAGCACCAGTCCAGGCAGAAGGCGCGCGGCCGCGCGGCTGTTCTTCCGACCCTGGACGATGACGCGGCTGGCCGGGAGCCCGCGCTTGGGAAAGAGCGGATAGATCGACAGACCGCCGAACCGGTCCTTCAGCACGTCCAGAAGCGGGCTCAGATAATCGGCGCGATGAATCAAGGTCAGTGTCGCGTGCGGCCCGGCCATGGTCGTCAGGAACCGCACCCAGCGCTCCAATTCGCCCTCCGGCATCACATGCGCATTCGCACGCGCTGCGTCTGGCGCCACCCTGACCGAGCCTTCGCCGTAGAAAGGCGGATTGGCCATGACCTTGTCGTAGCCTTCGCGAATGAGCCCAGCGCCGCTCAATGTTTTGGCGGGCGCGGTGAGATCCGCCTTGATCGGTCGGAAACGGTCGCCAAAACCGTTCCGTTCCGCGTTCCGCAGCGCCAGCGCGCATTGGCCCGAGTCGATTTCGACGCCGGTGACATCGGCCCCCGGAACGCGGGCCAGAAGACATAGCCCCGCGGTTCCCGCGCCGGTGCCAGCATCCAGGACCGTTTCGCCTGCTTGCGCCGGTACGGCGGCGGCGAGAAACACCGCATCGCTGCCGCCCCGATGCCCGGACCTGTGCTGAAGAATTTCGATCCGCCCGCCGAGGAACGCATCGGCGGTCGTATCGGGCTCGCTGGAGCCGCTAGGACCTATTGTCGCGCTCAAGATCATTGCCTACGCCAGCCTCGGTCAGCAGCGCGCGTGCCTTGTCGACGGAAATCTCCTCAACCAGCACGCGCTGCGGCAGGACCCCGATAGACCCTTCCATCACGCTCATATTGGTGTCGAGCACCGTAAACGCGATTCCCGCTTCTTTGAGGAGTGCGCTCACAAATGAGACGAGCACGGGATCGTTCGACCGTATTAGTTCTTTCATCGCGACAACCGCTCCAGACATGCCGTCGGCGCCTTCTTCTTCAATTCGGGCCGCCGACAGTGCTATAAGCCCTCCGCACCGAAGGAAACGAAACCCCTCACAAGAGGAGACTGGCCAGTGGGCATCGTCGTCAAGCTTTCCGACCCGCGCGAACCCAGCGCAAGCCTCGCCCCGCTCTTCGCGCTTGTCGAGGAGGACATGGCCTGTGTCAACCAGATCATCCTGGACAAGGCACGCTCCAATGTCGACTTGATCCCCGAGCTCGCGCGGCACCTGATCGATTCAGGGGGAAAGCGCCTGCGCCCGATGCTGACCATCGCCGCCTCGAAGCTGTGCGGCTATGAAGGCGACGGCCACCAGCGGCTCGCGGCCTCCGTGGAGTTCATGCACACGGCAACACTGCTCCATGACGATGTTGTCGACGAAAGTAACCTCCGCCGAGGCAAGACCACGGCCAGACTGTTATGGGGCAACGAGGCCAGCGTCCTCGTCGGCGACTACCTGCTGGGTCAATCCTTCAAGATGATGGTGGATGTCGGCTCCCTGGGCGCATTGCGCATTTTGTCCGATGCGGCAGCGGTCATTGCCGAAGGCGAGGTGATGCAGCTCATCACCGCGAACAACACCGACACCACCGAGGACGACTACCTCGCGGTCATCGAAGCCAAGACGGCGGCCCTGTTCGCGGCGGCGTCCGAAGTGGGCGCGGTGATCGCCGAGCGCCCGAAATCGGAAGCCGCGGCGTTGCGGTCCTTTGGGCGCAATCTCGGCGTCGCCTTCCAGCTTGTGGACGATGCCCTCGACTATTCGGGCGAGCAGTCGGAGCTCGGCAAGAGCGTCGGTGACGATTTCCGCGACGGCAAGATCACATTGCCGGTCGTACTGAGCTACCGCCGGGGCAGCGCCGAGGAGCGCAAGTTCTGGGAGCGGACGGTGAAGCAGGGCGAGATCGGCGACGACGATCTCAAAACGGCTGTCGATTTGATCGCCAAGCACAATGCCCTGGCCGACACGATGAAACGGGCGCGCCATTACGGAGCGATCGCCCGCGACGCGCTGGCCATCTTCCCGGATGGTGACATCAAGTCCGCCCTGCTCGGCGCAATCGAGTTTTCTGTGAGCCGGCCGTTCTAGCTAACGGCGGCCCTCAGGCCATCAGGGGCTGCCGGGGGTCTCCAAGGATCCCGGCGGTGACCCACCAATCCGGCGCTTTCTCTGCAAGCAGGATCGCGGCCCGCAGCGCCTCGCGCGGCGTGGCGAACACAGCAAAGCAGGTGGCGCCGGAGCCCGACAGCCGGACGAGCCTGGCACCTTTCAGTGTCTCTAGCTTCGAAAGCACCGTCCCGACCTCAGGCGCCAACCGGCGGGCGGCGGGCTCGAGATCGTTGCCGCGAACCGATGCATAGGCGATCAGCGCTTCGAAGCTTCCGCCGAAATCCGGCGGCGGTGTCGCATCTTGGGGCGCATCAAGCGGTTCGGCGCCGAGTGCCCCGTAGACCGCTGACGTTGCGAGTTCCACGCCGGGATTGGCCAGCACGACGCCGCATTGCGGGAAGCCCGATACGGCGGCGACCACTTCGCCGCGGCCGGTCATCAATGCAGGTGCGCTACGCAGGCAGACTGCGACGTCGGACCCGAGTTCAGGGGCAATCGCATCAGCCCCGTCCGCAGAGAACGCGCCATCACCGGCCTCAATGAGCAATCGGAGCGCGGCGGCGGCGTCGGCGGACCCGCCGCCGAGACCCGCCGCGACGGGGAGCGTTTTGACGAGCTTAAATGTCCCAGGGGTCAGTGCGGGGACGGACGCGCGTGCCGCCTCGGCAGCCTCCAGAATGAGGTTCGCACCGTCCAGCACACCGGCAAAGGGCCCCTCGATCTCAAGCGCGAACGCATCAGGCGGCACAAGCGCGCTGGCACCGCGAGCCACAAGTCTAGGCCCCGGGGAAACGTGAGGGGTGAATTCGACCGTATCGCCGACACCGGCAAAAGCGACAAGGCTTCTCAACTCGTGGAAGCCGTCGCCACGCCGGCCCAAGACCTCAAGCGTGAGGTTCAGCTTGGCCCAAGCAATGTCCCGAAATCGCATATCGCGATGTGACGTATCGCGAACCGGCCTCTATTGCGAGGTGTTCTGTTTGGGCTCAACAGATTCCGACGCGGACTTGGTCGCCGTCTCCTCTTCGAGTCCCGACGCGATCTTCGTGTTCAGCTTCTCCCGCAGGTCGTCTTCCGGCTCCAGCGACAGCGACTGCTGCCACTGATATTTGGCCTCGACCTGACGGCCCACACGCCAATAGGCATCGCCCAAATGGTCGTTGATGATCGGATCGTCCGGGCGCAATTCCACCGCCCGCTCCAGATACTCAACTGCCTTCGGCATGTTGCCCAGCCGGTAATGGGCCCAGCCAAGACTGTCGACGTAATAGCCGTCGTCCGGCTTCAGGCTCACAGCCTTGCGGATGTAATCCATGGCCTGTTCCAGGTTCAAACCCTGATCGACCCAGGAATAGCCGAGATAATTCAGCACCAGCGACTCGTCGGGATTTAATTGGAGGGCCTTGTTGAAGTCGGCCTCGGCCGCAGGCCAATCCTTCAGGCGCTCGTTACAGACGCCGCGCGAGTAAAAGAGGGCCCAGTTGCGCTTGGACGGCTTGTCGACCAGGCTGATCGCCTTCGTGTAGTAGTCGCGCGCCTCTTCATAACGCTCCTTGGAACGGAGGATGTTTCCGAGCGCATCGAGCGGGCGGACATCATCCGGATTCTTGGCGATGATGTCCTCGAGCAGGGCCTTCGCCTCATCGATGCGCTCGAGCGACGTCAGTGCAAACGCCTTCTGAATCTGCACATTCACCCAAAGCGGAGACGATGGGGGAATGGCGTCGAAGGCCGCGATCTCGGCCTCGTACTTCTTTGCCGCCGAGTGCGCCTCCGCAAGCGCGATCTGGGCGAGCGGAAAGTCGGGCTGCAGCAGGAGCGCGAATTTCAGATAGATGACGCCCATCTCAAGACCGCCCTCGCCGGCCACGGCGTCACCAATCCCATAGAAGACCTCGGCGAGGCCGTCTGTCGGATTATCCGCAATCAGCTCCGGGCTGCCGCCGCTCTCGATCTCTTCCAGCAGGGCCTCGGTAATGGGATGCGGCGCCGTCTTGGCCATGTGCATTTTAAGCGTCGCGATCGCCAAGTCCTTCCGATTGCCGTTGACGGCATGACGCGCAAAGGCGTCGGCAATCCGAAGCGTCGTTGGGCTTCGCTTGAAGGCAGCGTCATACGACTTACTGGCAAGCTGATGCCGCCCGGCTACGTCGGCGATCAGCGCCCGATGGTAGCGCTGATAGTATTGCGCCCAGTCCGCGTTGCTCAGGCGGTCCAGCGTCTCGAAAGCTTTCGAATATTCGCCGTCGGCTTCCTGGACCCAGGCGCGCGCCAGCGTGGAGGCGAGATCGGCGATAGGGCCCTGCCGCGCGGCCGCGAAATGCACATCCGCCTTTTTGTAGTCTCCGCGCTGGAACGCCTTGATGCCCAGTAGGAATTGCGCGAAGCGGTGCGAGGGCTCGACCTTGATGAGCTCATTGGCAAGCTCGCTCGCGCGATCCCAATGGCCGGCACGCGCTTCCAGCAAGAAGGCCTGTTCGAGAATGGCCTCGTTGGCCGGATCGCCTTCCAAGGCCTTGGTGTAGAAGTCGGCCGCCGCGTCCGTGTCGCGGTTCTGGCGTGCCACGCGGCCTGCAAGGTAGTTGCCGAGAAGGGTTCGGGCGCCCGGATCGTCGGGCTTTGGCGCCGCGACCTCCGAATAGGCGGCCGGAGCCGCGAAAATCGCGATCAAGAGGGCAGCGCGCAGGGCCCATTTGCCCACACGCCCGCTATCGGCATTCGTCATATCGTCGGCTCGGCTTTCGCCGCCCCAAGCTTGTTGTTCCAAAGGTCTCGGTCAGGCTAAGCGCTTTGTCCTGTCATGAAAACTATATTTGGGTTCAAAGGCGGCGCGTTTGTGGCCCAATCGATTGAACCACATGAGCATTCCGTAATGTTGGCCGCGCTACATATTGGCGTAGTTGGGTCCGTCGCCGCCTTCCGGCACCACCCAGGTGATGTTCTGCGCCGGGTCCTTGATGTCGCAGGTCTTACAGTGCACGCAGTTTTGCGCGTTGATCTGGAAACGCACTGAACCGCCTTCCTCCACGACCTCGTAGACATTCGCGGGGCAATAGCGCTGCGCAGGCTCGTCATAGTGCGGCAAATTCTGCTCGACCGGCACATTGGGGTCCGCCAGCGTCAGATGCACAGGCTCGTCTTCGTCATGGTTGGTGTTGGATAGGAACACCGAGGAGAGAATGTCGAAGGTCAGCTTGTTGTCGGGCTTCGGATAGTCGATTGGCTTCGATTTCGCGGCAGGCCGCAAGCTCGCATAGTCGGGCTTCTTGTGCTTTAGCGTGTGGCCGAGGAACGGCAGGATCGTATTGAGCCACATGTCGATTCCGCCGAGAAGGAGGCCGAGCCGCGTGCCGAAACGCGACCAGAGCGGCTTCACGTTACGGACCTTCTTCAGCTCCTTGGCCATCGCGCTGTCTTCGAAGGCAAGAATGTACTCAACAAGCGTGTCCCGCGACCGCCCCGCTTCCATGGCCTGGAATGCCGCATCGGCCGCCATCATGCCCGAAAGCATGGCGTTGTGAGACCCTTTGATGCGCGGCACGTTCATGAAGCCCGCGCCGCAGCCCACAAGCGCGCCGCCGGGGAATGCAAGCTGCGGAACAGCCTGCCACCCGCCTTCAGTCAACGCACGCGCGCCATAGGCGATGCGCTTGCCGCTTTCGAGATGGTTGGCAATGACAGGATGCGTTTTCGAGCGCTGAAATTCCTTGAACGGGTTGAGATAGGGGTTGGCATAGTCGAGATGGACGACGAAGCCGACCGAAACCAGGTTATCGCCGAAGTGGTAGATGAAGGACCCACCGCCGGTCTTGTTGTTGAGTGGCCAGCCCATGGTGTGCTGCACGAGACCGGGCCTATGGTTTTCGGCCGGTATCTCCCAGAGCTCTTTCAGGCCGATGCCGAATTTCTGCGTGCCGGTATCTTCGTCCAGGCCGTATTTCTCGATGAGCTGCTTGGTCACCGAGCCGCGCGCGCCTTCGGCGAAGAACGTGTATTTCCCGAGCAGCGCCATGCCCGGCGTATAGCTATCCTTGTGGCTACCGTCGCGTGTGACGCCAAGATCGCCGGTGATCACACCCTCAACCGCGCCGTCCGCGCCGATGATCGCGTCGGCCACCGCGATGCCCGCATAGACCTCGACCCCAAGGGCCTCGGCCTGCTCCCCGAGCCATTTGGTGAGATTGCTGAGGCTGCCCGCATAGCAACCGTGATTGCTCATGAGCGGCGGCATGAACAGATTCGGCATCCGGATCTCGCCCGCCTCACCGAGATAGTAGAACAGGTCCTTGGAGACTGCGTCGGTGAGCGGCGCGCCTTGCTCGCGCCAATCGGGGATAAGCGCGTCGAGCCCCACGGGATCGATCACCGCGCCGGACAGGATATGGGCGCCGATCTCCGATCCCTTTTCCAGGACGACGACGGAGATCTCCATTTCCTTTTCAGCCGCAAGCTGCTTGAGCCGGATCGCGGCCGAGAGCCCTGCGGGCCCGCCGCCGACGATCACCACATCGAACTCCATCACGTCCCGTTCGACCTGATCGCTCATCTCAGCCCTTTCTGTTCTGATGCAGCACCGTGCCGCGCCCACGACAAATTTGGTGCTAAAGTCGCGTTTGTTGCCTTGAACTGACAAATATCGGATCGGCCCTGCCCACGCAAATGAGTGAAAGCGCCGCAAATCAAGCTTCTGGCCTGCTTGCCTGGTACGCAGCCATGGGCGTGGACGAGGCCATCGGCGATGTGCCGGTGGACCGCTTCGCGCAATCCGCCGCCGCGCCGGCGCCGAAGGATTCGGCCAAGAGCGCGCCCAGAGCCGCGCCCAAGGCGCGCCCCAAGACCCCTCCAAAGGCGCGGCGCGCGGCCCCGGCTCCGGAAAATGCGGCGGCGACCGCGCTCGACGGGATCAAGACGCTCGCCGAACTCGCAGAAGCCGTTGCGGGCTTCGAGGGCTGCCCGCTGAAACGGACGGCGAAGACCACGTGCTTTGCGCGCGGGAGCGAGGAGGCCAAGCTGATGCTGATCGGCGAGGCCCCCGGCCGCGACGAGGACCTGCAAGGCAAACCCTTCGTGGGCCGCGCCGGCAAGCTTCTGGACAAGATGCTGGCCGCGATCGGGCTCGACGAAACCTCGGTTTACATTACCAATACGATCTATTGGCGCCCGCCCGGCAACCGCACGCCGACCACGCAGGAAATCGGATCCTGCGAGCCGTTTCTCGCCCGGCAGATCGAATTGCTGAAGCCGGAGGTGATCTTGCTCCTGGGCGGCGCGGCCGCGAAATCGATGCTCGAAACCACCGAAGGCATCATGCGGATGCGCGGCAAGTGGAAACTATATCACGCGAAAGAACGCGACATCCCGACGCTTGCGACGTTACATCCGGCCTACCTGCTTCGCTCCCCAGAGGCGAAGCGCTATGCCTGGCGCGACTTGCTCATGCTGAAGGCAAGATTGGACGAGCTCCCATAAGTCTGGAGAACGCCCCTCAGAGGCTAGAGGAAACCGTACTATGAGTGCCCGCATCGACCCCACCCGCCCGTTCATCCCGTTGCGCCTGGCCGTGCTCACCATCTCCGACACGCGCACGCCCAAGACGGACAAATCCGGACCGCTCCTGGTGCAGATGATCGAAGAGGCCGGTCACACCGTCGCCGATCGCATGGTGGCGCCAGACGACCGGAAATCCATCCGCAAGGCCGTGAAGAGATGGGTGAAGGCTGACGGCGTCGATGTGGTCATCACCACGGGCGGAACGGGCTTCACCGGACGCGACGTAACGCCCGAGGCCGTACGCCTGCTCTTCGACAAAGAGATCGACGGCTTCTCCGTGCTGTTCCATATGCTGAGCTACCAGACCGTTGGTACGTCCACGGTACAATCACGCGCCTGCGGCGGACTCGCCAAGAACACGCTGATCTTCTCCTTACCCGGATCGCCCGGCGCTTGCGAAGATGCCTGGAACGGCATCCTCAAACTTCAACTCGACAACCGCCACCGCCCCTGCTCCTTCGTCGAGCTGCTGCCCCGCCTCACCGAGGGCAAAAAGAAGAAGAAAAAGAAGTAATCCGCCCTCTCGGGGCCTTCGCCCACACCGCATTGCCGAACCTGCGCTCAAGGTAGCCGTGGGCCGGATGCATTTACGGCGCACCCGGACAACCTGTGCCGTAAACACCACAGTTGGCGCTCAATCCGCGAAAGCGATGATGTGGGGTTCGATCCAAGTCACGCCGCACATTGAAGGCGCCTGGCTGCATGCGTTTAACGACGTGACGCCGGGGGCCTCGCTTGCCTTCGCCACCAAGGGGATCGGCTTCGACGTGACGGGCGTCCCGCTCGCCGAAGACAGTGCGCTGCTCGATGCCGGTCTCGACTTCGCACTCAGCGATCGTCTGTCCGCGGGCGTCTCCTATTCCGGTCAGTATGCCGACACCGTCTCAGACAACGCCGTCAAAGGCCGTCTGACCTGGCTGTTCAACTAGGCAGTCTCTTCAACGAGGCCGCACGAGACGTTCGGCGACGCCGCGCAGGGCATAGCAGTCTTCCGCCGTGTCAACGTCGCTTAGCGTGTCTGTCCGCGCGACCCTTCTCCCTTTGAGGTTGTCGCATGTCGCGACAAGGGCTTGGTTGGTCGACCAGGACACGCCATCAAACGGCGACAGCCGCCCGGGGCTTCGTCTGAACCCGACCAGCCAGTAACCGCCATCCTCCGCCGGGCCGAACACCGCGTCGGCGCGGCCGAGACGCCGGAAGGCCTCGGCGATATGGGTAGGGCAAATCGCGGGAATGTCGCTGCCTACAAGGACCGCGGGCCCGGGAGGCATCGCATCGAACAGGCGCTGCATGCGCGCTCCGAGATCGCCCTCACCTTGCGGAATCCGCATCACACATGGCCATGACGGCCAGCAGGGCTCGCACAGCGCGAGATCGGGCGTTACCGCCAGATAGGTCTGCCAGCGCGGATCGGTACCAAGTCTCATGAGCGTATGGCGCAGCATGGTCCGGTAGAACCGCGTGGCCGCACCAGCGCCGAGCCCCTGCGCAAGACGCCGCTTTACGGCGCCCGCGCGTGGCTGCTTGGCCATGACGATGAGACGCGGCGCAAACGCGACGCGACAAACGGGCGGCACGCTAGGCATGTCCGGCGTCATTCATAGAGGCGGGCAAGTACGCGCGGCGGGACGCGCAAAAGATACAGAAACATGAGCCCGAGATTGCGGCTGCTGCGCGTCAGATAGCCGTCATCGTGGTAACGCTTAGCGCTGGTTACGGCCCGCGTCTTGAGCCCGTAGAGCTCCCGGCGCCTCAGCCTGCGGACAAGGTCCACGTCCTCCATCAAGGGGAGCGGCCGGAAGCCGCCGAGCTTTTGATAGTGCGCGCGCGAAATCAGCAGGCCCTGATCGCCATAGGGAAGTGAGAACAGCCCGCAGCGCAGGCCGACCATGATCTCGATCAGACGCGGCATGAAGCCTTCGTCGTCGAGCACGAACCGGAAATAGGCGGCCGCGAGCGGGCGGCGGCCAGTCTCGATGCGCTCGATGAAGTTCGCGGCCTCGGTGGCCCAGCCGGGCTCAAGAACCGTGTCCGCATGAAGAAAGAGCAGCCAATCGCCCTTCGCGACCGCCGCCGCCGCCTCAAGCTGGGTTCCCCGGCCTCGTGGCGCCTGGACCAGGTGGGCGCCCGCTGCATCGGCGATTACATAGGTATCGTCCGTCGAGCCGCCATCGGAGATGATCGCCTCCTGGACGATACCGTCGACCACCGCTGGCACGAGCGCCGACAAGGTCGGAACGAGGGCGCGCTCGGCGTTGAGCGTTGGGATTACGACTGAAATCATCGGCTGGACTATAGCGGCTCCCCCCTACGCGGCAATCGCCGCAAGGGATTCGAGCCATTCCGGTGTTCTCATGTTCTTGATTTGTTCGCATGTCTTCCCTATATTGCGTGCATGAGCATTGCCATTCGAAAACCGAGCCGCGATGAAAGCCTGCCGCATGAGGCGGGCTGCATCGCCTATAGCCGCCGCCATGGCCGGGGCTCCCAAACCAACCGTTCGGGGCGCTTCGAGGCAAAAACCTATGAGCCGGTGGATGACGGCTGGGAGTCTCTGGGCAACCTGGAGGCACTCCGGACCGAGGTTCAGGAGGTCCCTGCCCGCCGCATCATCACCAAGAACGAATCCCCGGATATCGGCTTCGACCGGTCGATCAATCCTTACCGGGGCTGCGAGCACGGGTGCATCTATTGTTTTGCCCGCCCGACCCATGCGTTTCTCGGCATGTCGCCGGGCCTCGATTTCGAGACGAAACTGTTCGCCAAGACGAATGCGGCGCAGGCGCTGGAGCGTGAGCTTGCCGCGCCCGGCTATGTGCCCCGCATGATCGCGATCGGGTCGAACACCGATCCCTATCAGCCCGTGGAGCGGCGCTATCGGATCATGCGACGCATTCTCGAGGTCTTGAGCGCCAACAACCACCCGGTGGGGATCGTCACCAAGTCGGCGCTAGTGTTGCGCGACCTCGATATCCTTCAGTCCATGGCCGAGCGCGGTTTGGTGAAAGTGGCGCTGTCGGTCACCACGCTCGACGGCAAGCTGGCCCGGGCCATGGAGCCGCGCGCGAGCACGCCCTACAAAAGGCTTGAGGCCGTCGAGACTCTCGCGCGTGCAGGCGTCCCCGCCTCCGTCATGGTCGCGCCGGTCGTGCCGGGCCTCACGGATGCTGAGATCGAGCGCGTTTTAGAGCGCGCCTCCGCAGCCGGTGCCTATGAGGCAGGCTACATCCTGCTGCGGCTACCGCTGGAGATCAGCGATATCTTCGTCGAATGGCTGAGAGCCAATTGCCCGGATCGCGCGGACCGCGTGCTGTCCCTGATGCGGCAGACGCGGGGCGGCAAGCTCTACGACGCGCAGTGGCAGGGCCGCATGGAGGGCGATGGCCCCTATGCCTGGATGATCGGCCGGCGTTTTCAGATGGCCGCCGAACGACTCGGCCTCGACAAACCCCATACGCTGCGGACCGATCTCTTCACGCCGCCCACCCTGCCCGGCCAGCAGCTCAACCTGCTTTAGCGGCTTTTCCACAACGCGTGCTGCGGCTCCGCCCGCGAGCGGTTGCGCGAAGGCCGAGGTTCGTCGGACAGTTCCGCCATGGAACCGTCACCCCGGCATGATTCCGGCTATCCGAATTTCGATCTCGAGACGGAGATGATGGATCTCCACCAGGCTCCCGTGGCGGGAATCGACGAGGCTGGGCGCGGGCCATGGGCCGGACCCGTCGTCGTCGCCGCAGTCATTCTGGACCCCGATCGCATTCCCCAAGGCCTGAACGACTCGAAGAAGCTCACTCCGCAAGCTCGCGAGGACCGCTATGACGAGATCATGGCGACAGCACGCGTTGCCGCCGTGATTGGTCAGGTGGGCCGAATCGATCGCGACAACGTCCTGCAAGCGACCTTTTGGGGTATGCGCACGGCATTCCGGACTTTGGGCATGCTGCAGGCCGTGGCGCTGATCGATGGCAACGCCGTGCCGAAACCATTTCCCGGCTCAGCCCGCCCCCTAGTCGGCGGGGATGGACGATCGCTCTCGATTGCGGCGGCCTCCATCGTGGCGAAGGTGACGCGCGACCGCATCATGGTGCGGCTTGCCGAGCGCTATCGCGGCTATGGCTGGGAGAATAACAAGGGCTACGGCACGGCAGAGCATGCAAGCGGCATTGAGCGCCACGGCGTGTGTGCACACCATCGCCGCTCCTTCGCGCCCATCCGGCGCGTCCTGGCACGCAGCGGCGAGACGGTGTCCGTCCGCCCCTAATCCAGCCAGTCGGCGATGCGGCCGGCGATTTTGTCCGCGCCGTCTTCCACGACCAGCATGTGGGCGTGATCCTCCAGCACCCAGAACGGGCAGCCCGGATAGGCGTCCGCCGTGGCCTTTGCCGTGTCCAGAGGAACGACGCGGTCGTCAGTCCCGGACAGCGTCAACACGGGACACTTCACGGCATGCGTATCGACGGTGGTCGCGCCGGCACGGTCGAACATCCAGAAGAACAATTCGAACAGCGCTTGGCCCGACTCGGGCCCGAACGCCCCGAACACCTGCCGCTGCCGCTCCGCCGACAAACGGTTGAGGCTGATGTTGCAGGCGATCTCGAAATTCGGGTCGAAGGCGCACGTCCAAAACGGCCCCAGCGACATCAAATCCTGGCCGAGCTGTTTTTCCGGCTCCGAGAACGGCAAAATCCCCGCGCGCGGTGCCGGGCTCGCCAGGACGAGCTTCTCCGCTAGCCCCGCGGCCGCGATTTGCTGCGCGATCACCGCCCCCATGGAATGGCCAAGCAGAATGGGTTTTTCGGGGAGCGCAGCGATAAAGTCCTGCATTTGCGCGCGATAGTCCGCGATGCCGACGCCGGTGAGCTTCTCGATACCGTCGGTCTTGTCGGCCCCGTGCCCTATGAGATCGGGTGTGTGGCACGCATACCCCCGCGCCTCGAATACGGCCCGAAAGGGCTCGAAGCACCAGCCGCCGCAATTGACGCCATGTACCATGACGATCGTCTTTGTCATGCGATTTTTCCCCGCCCCGCCATTTTCTTCGCGCTTCGCTTGCCGATGCCCTCAAGCGGGTTAAGGCCGCCTTTACCCCGCTCGGCCAGCATGGGCCAGTCTTGCCGAGTACAACATGGCAAGCGCGTGTGTGTATTGCGTAACGCGAGTGGATCATCATGGGTGTGGGGGATACGGGGGAGCTGCGGCTTCCACGCAACAAAATCATTGTTGGCGATTGCATCGAAGAACTTCGAAAGCTTCCCGCAAGAAGCGTCGATCTGGTCTTCGCCGATCCGCCCTACAATCTGCAGCTCGCGAACGAGCTCTACCGGCCGAACAACAGCCGCGTCGACGGCGTCGACGACGACTGGGATAAGTTTTCCAGCTTCGAGTCCTATGACCGCTTCACCCGCGACTGGCTGACCGCCGTTCGCCGCGTGCTGAAGCCCAATGGCAGTCTTTGGGTCATCGGCAGCTATCATAACATTTTCCGCGTGGGCACGGCGTTGCAGGACCTCGGCTTCTGGGTGCTGAACGACGTCATCTGGCGCAAGACGAACCCGATGCCGAACTTCCGCGGCCGGCGCTTCACCAATGCGCATGAGACCATGATCTGGGCCTCGACGGGCCAAAAGGCGCGCTACACGTTTAACTACGAGTCCATGAAGTCGCTGAATGAGGACCTGCAAATGCGGTCCGATTGGCTGCTGCCGATTTGCTCGGGCGCCGAACGCCTGAAGCAGGATGGACGCAAGACCCATCCCACGCAGAAGCCCGAGGCGCTGCTGCAACGGGTGATCCTCGCCGCCAGCCATGTGGGCGATGTGGTGCTCGACCCGTTCATGGGGTCCGGCACTACGGCCGTTGCCGCCAAACGCCTGGGCCGCGCCTTCGTCGGTATCGAGCGCGAGGGCGCCTATGCAAAAGCCGCGCGCGAGCGGCTAAAGTCGATCGTGACGCTCGACCCGGCCTCGCTGCAGGTCTGCAAGGGCAAGCGGGGCGAGACCCGTGTTCCCTTCGGCACCTTGTTGGAGATGGGACTCTTGTCGCCTGGGACCGCCCTCTACGATCCGGCGGCGCGCCATGAGGCCAAGGTGCGCGCCGACGGGTCGATTGCCTGCGGCGACGCGCAAGGCTCCATCCACAAGATCGGCGCCCATGTGCAAGGCGCCATGGCTTGCAATGGCTGGACCTTCTGGCACTACGAGGCCGGCGGCACGCTCAAGCCGATCGACGCTTTGCGCGCGGAGGCTCGCCAGAAACTCGCTTCTTAACACCACGCTTCTTCGACGCCGGCCGACCCTCGGCCGACGCATGGGCGAGCACCTTTCGCATCACCGATGGCAGAGCAGACTCGGGGAGATCGCGATGCCCCACCCAGCGGCAGCGCGCAGGGTCCGCAGCCGGTTTTGGCTCGGCGGTGCGACCGACCTCGGCGCGATAGACCGTCAGCTCCAGACGAAAATGGGTGAAGGTGTGCGTGACGATCCCCGACACGCAGCTCCAACGCGCTTTCAGCGGAGCAGCAGCTTCAGCCGAGTCCCGTTGCGGGCCCTCTTCCCAGGCCGTGGAGGGTGTCTCCAACATGCCGCCGAGGAGCCCTTTCGGCGGCCGTTCCCGCAACAGCACGGCGCCGTCCTCCCGAACCGCAACGAAAGCCGTCCCGCGCCGGGTCGGCCGCTCGGCCTTCACGGCCTTGTAGGGAAGCTGCTCTGCGAAACCGGCCGCAAAGCCACGGCAGCTGGGACGGACCGGGCAGAGCCCGCAGGCAGGACGGTGCGGCGTGCACACCATCGCGCCGAGATCCATCATGGCTTGCGCGAAGTCTCCCGCATGTTTCGCTGGGGTCAGGCGCTCCGCCAGCGCCTTGATTTGCGGTTTGGCCGCCGGTAGCGGTGTTTCGATCGCGAAGAGCCTGGCGAGAACCCGTTCGATGTTTCCGTCCACCGGGGAAGCCCGCTTGCCGAAGGCGATGGCGGCGATAGCGGCGGACGTATAAGCCCCGATGCCCGGCAGCTCACGCAACCCCTCCTCCGTATCGGGAAAGCGGCCGCCATGAGTTTTGGACACGACGCGCGCGCAAGCATGCAGGTTGCGGGCGCGGGCGTAATAGCCAAGCCCGGCCCAGGCCGCGAGGACATCGCCCAGTCCGGCGCTCCCGAGCGCGTCCACATCGGCCCAGCGGCGTATGAAGTCGATGAAGCGCGGCGTCACCGTTTTGACGGTGGTCTGCTGCAGCATGACCTCGCTCAGCCACACCTTGTAGGGGTCTTGCAGCGTACCCGGCGGCGCGCGCCACGGAAGCGCCCGCCCCTCGCGCCGGTACCAGGCCAGGAGGGCGGGGACGATCTTTACGTCGGGATCGCCCTTTGGAACGTCCATGTGAACGTCTTGCATAAGTCCTCATGCCATGCGCAATCGCCTGGCGCCATGGTGTAGACTCGACCGAAGATCACGGGAGCGAGGATGAACAGGATGAGGCGAAGGCCAAGGGGCGGGCCGCGCGCGATCGGGGCCTTTGTCGAAAGGGCGCTCGACAAGGCCGCGCGGGCGCGCGGCTTCGCCACGACCGCGCTTCTCAGCGACTGGCGCGCAATCGCCGGTGCCGACCTCGCCCGCTACACCATGCCCGACCGCATCATCTGGCCGAGACGCCGCGACGATTGGGATGGCGATGAGGCCGACAGTCCACGCGCCCGAGGACATAAAGGGGACGGTGCTACGCTGGTCCTCCGCATCGAAGGACCGCGGGCTATCGAGGTTCAACATCGCGCGGCACAGATCCTTGAGCGGATCAACGCCTATTTCGGCTATCGCGCTGTCACCGATATGCGTTTTCTGCAGGCCCCTATCGCCCGCGTCGCGCGGCCCAAGAGCACGCCGAAGCCCCCGCTTCCCGCCTACGCCTTGCCAAAATCTGCAGGCATTCAACATGCGGGCTTGGCCCGGGCGCTGGGCAGGTTGGGCGCGAGCGCCACGAGCGGCGCCCCGGACCGGACAACGGCCGGCAAGACGCGCGGTTGAGTCTTGGCCCGAGCAGGTCTAATTGTCGCCCTCACGAGGGGTTGAAGTGAAAGCCTTTACGCCCGCTTGCCGGATCGGTGCCATTCAACGATTGTAGGGCACGATTGGCGCGAGTAAGCCGCGCGTAACAGAAAAAGCCGGAGTATTCGACGTGGCAAAACGCAAAAAAGACACGACCGAGGCGCCTGCCGAGGTCAAGAAGAGCAAGACCGGACTTTACGCGATCGGGGCGGCGGCTGTCGCCGCGCTTGCCGTGGGTCTGTATTTCTTCAGCGCAGAGGCACCGGCGGATCCCAAAGCGCCGAAGACCGACCCGGAAATGGCCGCGCTGATGGAAACCGGTCCGCTGGAGGACGTCGTCCTCGGCGATCCGAAGGCCGACACAGTGATCGTGGAATACGCCTCGATGACGTGTCCCCATTGCGCGCAGTTCTATACGGAGGTGTTTCCGCAGCTGAAAGAGAAGTACATCGATACCGGAAAAGCCCGCTTCATCTTTCGCGAGTTTCCGCTGGACGGCCTTGCGGTCGCCGCGTCCATGCTGGCTCGCTGCGCCGGGAACGATCGCTTCTATCCGATGCTGGACGGGCTGTTCGAGACCCAGGAGAGCTGGGCCGTGCCAGGCGCCGACGGCAAGGAGAAGCTGAAGCTCATCGCGAAACAGGCCGGTTTTTCGGAGGAGAGCTTCGAGCAGTGCCTTGCGGATAAGGAGCTGTTCGACAAGCTCGTGGCCGTGCGCAAAAAAGCGCATGAGGACTACGGCGTCGATGCGACGCCCTCCTTCTTCGTCAACGGCAAACGGCTTCCGGGCGTGGGGCTCGAAGTGTTCGAGTCCGCGATCGAGGGCAAGCCGGAAACACCGGCGAACGGCTAAGCGCGAGATCAGACCACGGCCGGTCCGCGGCGTACGCGCCATGGAATTGGGAAAATACCATTGGTGTCCTTTGGGGGATGTTTGTTGGGGCTTAGCAGGGCAGCCACAATCGTCTTGACCGGAGCCGTCCTGTGCCTGGCCGTGTTGGGTCTTGCCGCCTGCGGCCCTGGCGGCACCGCACCCGAGGCCGCGCCCCTAACCGACCAGCTCCTGGAAGCAGGGCCCCTGGGCGAGCGCGAATACGGCAATCGCAACGCGCCCGTGACAATCATCGAGTATGTGTCACTGACCTGTCCGTATTGCCGCGCCTACCACGCCAAGGTGTTTCCCCGCGTGAAGCGCACCTATGTGGACACGGGCCGGGTGCGATACATCATCCGGGAATTCGCGATCGGGCAGACCGCGGGAGCGGCGGCAATCACCACCAGATGCGCCCCGAAGAGCAAATATCTGCCGCTGATCGAGGCCTATCTGTCCCGCCAGCGCGAATGGGTGAGCCAGGAGGTGCGGCCCGACGCCCTCTACAAAATCGCGAAAACCAGTGGAATGAGCCGCGCGCAGTTTGACAAATGCCCATCGAATCAAAGCATTATCGATGGGTTGACGGAGGTGAAGCAGCGGGGACGCAAGTATGGCGTCGTTGGAACGCCGACGTTCTTTATCAACGGTCAGAAGCTCCAGGGCGAGGTCACCTTCGAACAGATGAAGGCCTTGATCGAACCACAGGCTTCTTGATCTCCGGCGTTGCGAATCACGCCGTCCCCCGCCAAATTCAGGTCATGTCCCGTTTCCGTCACGGAGCACGCGTTTGCCGGTTCCAAATGGGGCCCGGTTCCAAATAAGGATCGTAAGCCGGTGCAAATTTCGAAACTCCGCCTTCTTGGGTTCAAATCGTTCGTCGAACCGACCGAGCTCGTGATCGAGCACGGCCTGACCGGCGTGGTCGGCCCGAATGGCTGTGGCAAATCCAATTTGCTGGAGGCCCTGCGCTGGGCCATGGGCGAGACCTCTTACAAGAGCATGCGCGGCTCCGCCATGGACGACGTGATCTTCGCCGGCGCGCAGGACCGCCCGGCGCGGAACATGGCCGAAGTTACTCTCTTTATCGACAACAGCGAACGCCTGGCTCCTGCGGAGTTCAACGACGCGGACATTCTCGAAGTGACGCGACGCATCGAGCGCGAGGCGGGCTCTGCCTATCGCGTCAACGGCAAGGACGTGCGTGCCCGCGACATCCGCCTTCTGTTCGAAGACGCCGCGACCGGCGCTCGTTCGCCGGCTCTGGTGCAACAAGGGCGCATCGGCGAAGTCGTCGGCGCGACCCCCTTGGAGCGGCGGCGCGTGCTGGAAGACGCCGCCGGCGTCGCCGGACTTCACAGCCGCCGCCACGAAGCGGAGCTGCGTCTCAAAGCGGCGGAGACCAATCTCGCGCGCCTCGCCGACCTGATCGGCCAGCTGACCTCGCAGCTCCAGGCCACGCGCCGTCAGGCACGCCAGGCAAAGCGCTACCGGGACGTCTCGACCAAGATTCACGAGATGGAAGCGCTTTCCTACCATCTGCAATGGGTAGCGGCCTGCGCGCAGGTCGAAGCGGACGAAGCCGCGTTCCAGGACTCGCTCACCGCCGTGGCCGAGGAAACCAAGGCCGAGGCGGAGGCCCTGCGGAAACAGACCGAAGCGGCCGACAAGCTTCAGCCCTTGCGTGACGAAGAGGCAACCCGCGCGGCGGTTCTGCACCGTCTCAGCGTGGATCGCGATGCGTTGGAGCGCGAAGAGGCGCGCGCCAAGGCCCGCCAAGAAGAGTTGGAGACCCAGCTCGCCCAGGCCTCGCGCGACCTGACGCGCGAAGAGGAGCAGATCGCCGAAGCCAACAAGATTCTTACAGGCCTTTCGGATGAGAAGGCCGCGCTTGAGGCGGTTGGTACCGATGAGAGTGTCGAGCCGCAATTGCGCGAGGCCGCGGCAGGCGCCGCCGCAGTGCTCACCGATGCCGAGACCGCGCTGCGCCACGCGACAACCGAGCTTGCCGAGGCCCGCGCCGAACGCAGCCGCTTGGAAAACGAACAGATCCGGCTCGCCAGCCGGATATCGCAGCTCCAGTCCCAATCCGTCGATCTGGGGCAGCAGCTTGCCGATCTTGAGGCTGAGACCGGCGGCGAGTCTAAGCTCGCCGAATTGAACGCCGAAGCCGAGCGGGCATCCGCGCTGCTTGAGGAGGCTGCCACGGCACTGACGCAAGCCGAGGCCGATGAAGAACAGGCTCGGGCGGATGAAGCGCGCCTGCGGAGTGCCCTTGCGGATGCGAACCTGGCGCGTCAGGAGATCGAGACGGAACTGGCGACCCTGCTCAAGCTTCTCGCGCCGCCGAACGAGTGGACGCCCATCGTCGAAGATGTCCGCATCGAGGGCGGCTACGAGCATGCGCTCGGCGCGGCGCTTGGCGACGACTTGGACGCGGCGGCAGAAGACAGCGCGCCGGCGCATTGGAGAAAAATCGATGGCCTGGACGGGGATCCGGCCCTGCCCGACGGCACCTTGCCGCTCAGCCGATTCGTGCATGGCCCCGAGGCCTTAGCGCGCCGGCTGTCGCAAATCGGCGTGGTCGAGCCCGGACAGGGCTCAAGTCTCCAAGCCGCCTTGAAGCCAGGCCAGCGCCTTGTGTCCAAGGACGGCGATCTATGGCGTTGGGACGGCTATAGCGTCCAGGCCGGTGCGGCCACGGCGCAAGGCGCACGCCTCGAGGAGCGTACCCGGCTCGAATCCCTGAAAGGCCTGAAGATCGATGCCGAGAGCGCGCGGGCGGCCGCGGGAACCGACCTGGAGGCGGCCACGCAAGCCACCCAGGCCGCGAGCCAGAGGACGAAGGAGCTCCGCCTCAAGATCAAGGAAGACCGCGCCGAGCTCGATCGCAACCGCAACGCCATGGGTACGGTAGAACGGGAAATCCAGGCCAACAGCAAGCAATTGGGCGCCTTGGCGGAGGCGCTGAGCCGCACCAAGGCCGCGCGCGACGAAGCGCAGGAGCAGGCGGTAGCCGCAGCAGAGGCGTTGCAGGCGCTGACCGCCCTCGACGGGCTCACGGCGGCCCTGGAGGCGGCTCAAGGCAAGGCTGGTGACGCCCGCTCCGACGCGGCGCAGGCCGAAGCCAATCTGAAGAGTTTCGAGAACGAAGTCCGGCTCCGCACGGAGCGAATCACGGCGATCACGGCCGAGGAAGACCTGTGGGGTAAGCGCATCGCCAATGCCCGTACGCAAATCGAGACGCTGGGCACGCGCAAGAGCGAGACGACCGCCGATCTTGAAGCCCTGGCCAAACTGCCTACCGAGATCGAGGCGCGGCGCGGCAAGCTGATGGATTCCATCGCCGAGGCGGAGCGCGACCGGGCTAAGGCCGCGGACGATCTGGCAGTGGCCGAAACGGGGCTGCGAGACCAGGACAAGGCCCTGCGCGGCGTCCAGGAGCGCCTCTCATCGGCCCGCGAAGGCAAGGCCGGTTGCGAGGCCAGGCTCGAAGGTGCCCGCGAACGCCGCTCGGGGCTCGCCCGGCTCATCCGTGAGCAGATCGAGTGCGCGCCGGAAGAGTGCCTGCCGCGCGCCAATCACGCCGAGGGCACCGACCTGCCCCCGCTCGACGACGTCGACGCCCGCCTCACCAAGCTGAAGGCCGATCGCGAGCGGCTTGGCGGCGTGAACCTGCGAGCCGAAGAGGAAGAGATTGAGCTTGCGGCGCAGCTGGAAGAGATGGAACGCGAGAAGGGTGATGTCGAAGAGGCGATCGTGCAGCTTCGCCAGGGCATTTCCAGTCTCAACCGCGAGGGGCGCAAACGGCTTCTCGAAGCCTTCGACACGGTCAACGCGCACTTCTCGCGCCTGTTCCAGACCCTGTTCGGCGGCGGCATGGCCGAGCTGAGACTGGTCGATTCGGACGACCCGCTGGAATCGGGGCTCGAAATTTTCGCCCAACCGCCCGGCAAGAGGACCCAAACCCTCTCGCTCATGTCCGGCGGCGAGAAGGCACTGACTGCTTTGGCATTGATTTTCGCGGTGTTTCTCACGAACCCTTCGCCCATCTGCGTGCTGGACGAGGTGGACGCCCCGCTGGACGACGCCAACGTGGACCGCTTCTGCCGGCTCATGGAGGAGATGTCGAAGGAAACACAGACACGCTTCCTCATCATCACCCACCACCCACTGACCATGGCGCGTGTGAGCCGCCTGTTCGGGGTGACCATGCAGGAACGGGGCGTGAGCCAGCTAGTGTCCGTCGATCTGGAGACCGCCGAGCAGCTCCGCGACGCGGTCTAGCCTTCCAAGCAGCGGACGGGCTAGCGTCTGTTTTTGGGCGATTTTAGAGGTCTTTTTGCCCCGAGTTCTGGATCGCGTCCCAAAAGTTCCGCGGACGTGTCACATGCGGCGTCACAACAGCCGGGACTTTCTTGACACTCGGAAATCCCTAACTAAAGTGCGCGCGAAGCTTGAGGACCATCCGGTTCTCTAGGGCTCTCCCGGAATTGAGCGAAAACCAATGGCCGGAGCCGAAAATCAGTCCGGAGCCAAAAACGGCGGCCAGGACACTAAGACTTTTCGGCGGAGGCTAGACACGCTCGATGGGAAGCTGGCGAAGGCAAGAGGCCAACGTCCGCAACCGGTGGACTCCGAGGGAAGGGGCAAGGCCATGGGCCAGGCCCTCAAGCTGTCGACCGAGATGGTCGCGAGCGTTGCGGTTGGGGGAGTTATCGGCTGGACACTGGACTGGCTATTCGACACAAAGCCGATCCTGATGTTGGTGTTTCTCATTCTTGGGGGCGCCACCGGGATCCTGAATGTGATGCGGACAGCTAAGTCGATGCAGGGTGAGCCGATGCCAGGTCATCACTTACGCACCACGACGGAGCGCGAAGTGACGACAAATGACGATAAGGATTAGAGGTTTTGACCTTGATTGGCGCAGCCTACGCCGCTGAGGGCGCAGACCACGGTGGTGGTCATGGTGATGGCGGCATGCCCGATCCCATGCACCAGTTTGAGATCCAGCGGATCGTGCCGCTCGAGCTCTTTGGTTTCGATGCCTCCTTTACGAACTCAGCGCTCTTTATGGTGATTGGCGCGGTGCTCCTCACCGTCTTTATCGTTTTCGCCATGCGTAAGGCGGAGATGGTTCCCAACCGAACCCAGTCTGTCGCCGAGATTTCCTACCAGTTTGTTGCAAACATGGTCCGGGACAATGTCGGGACCGATGGGATGAAGTATTTCCCCTTCATCTTCACGCTGTTCATGTTCGTGCTTACGATGAACATGCTCGGCATGATGCCCTATTCGTTCACCGTGACGAGCCACATCATCGTCACCCTGGCGCTTGCGCTCTTCGTCTTCGTCGGCGTGACCCTGATCGGCTTCTGGAAGCACGGCATCGGCTTTTTGAAGTTCTTCGTGCCTTCGGGTGTACCGTTCGTCCTATTGCCGCTGCTCGTAGTGATCGAAGTGATCTCCTACCTCACGCGGCCCGTCAGCCTGTCCGTGCGTCTCTTCGCCAACATGATGGCCGGCCACACCATGCTGAAAGTATTCGGGTCGTTCGTAGTCGCGCTCGGCCTGATCGGCGGCTGGGCCGCGCTTGCCTTCATGGTGGCCTTTACGGGTCTCGAGATTTTGGTGGCGTTCCTGCAAGCCTATGTGTTCGCCATCCTCACGTGCATCTATCTCAACGATGCACTTCACATGCACTGATGCCATCACACCTTTAGATCGTTCCAAGGAGAGAGAATCATGGAAACAGAAGCAGCAAAACTGATCGGCGCAGGCCTCGCCTCGATCGCTCTTATCGGCGCCGGCGTCGGCATCGGCACCATCTTCGGTAACTACTTGCAGGGTGCGCTTCGCAACCCGTCGGCCGCTCCTGGTCAGTTCGCCAACCTGCTTCTCGGCTTTGCTCTTGCCGAAGCGACCGGCCTTTTCGGCCTCGTGGTTGCACTGATCATCCTGTTCGTGTTCTAGGCTGAGCCACAACCGGCTCTCTAAAAAGGACACGAACCATGCCGCAACTCAATCAGCTCGATTGGGCGCCGCAAATCATCTGGCTGATCATCACCTTCGGCATTCTCTATCTGCTGATGGTGTGGGTCGCGCTGCCGCGTATCGGCACGGTAATCGATAAGCGCGCGGCGAAAATCGCCGCCGACCTCAAAGCGGCGGAGACGAATAAGCGCGAGACCGAGGAAGCAATTGCCGCTTACGAGCAGGCTTTGGCGACGGCCAAACAGAAGGCGCACGCCATCGTCGACGAAGGCCGCGCCAAGTTGAAGGCCGAGACCGATGCGGAACGGGCCGAGCTCGACCAGCGGCTCGCCGCCAAGGCGGAAGAAGCGGCGGCAGAGATCGATAAGGCGAAGAAGTCGGCCATGAAGGACATCAACACTGTTGCTGCAGAGGCTGCGGCCGACATCGTCAAGCAGCTGATCGGCGTGGCGCCCTCCAAGGCAGACCTCGAAAAGGCCGTTACGGCGGCACGGAAGGCGTAAACAGATGGATTTCCTGGCAACAGCCGAGTTCTGGGTCGCGGTCTCCTTCTTCTTGTTCGTCGGCCTCGTCTGGTATTTTGGAGTTCACAAGAAGATTGCGTCGGCCCTCGACGACCGGGCGGCTTCGATCGCCAAGGAACTCGCGGATGCCCAGGCCCTGCGGGAAGAAGCCGAGGCGGTCCTTGCCGACTACCGCAAGAAGACAAGCAACGCGGCGCGCGAGGCCGAGGACATTATCGAGCTCGCCGCCAAAGAGGCCGAAGCGCTTGCGCTGGAGACCTCCCGCACCATGACCGAGCAGTTCGAGCGCCGCATGAAAGTGGCCGAAGACAAGATTGCGCAAGCAAAGACCGATGCAATGCGTGATGTTCGGGCTGCCGCCGCCGATGCGGCTACCACGGCCGCGCAGACCGTCATTGCCGGCTCGCTCACACCTGAGACCGCCGACAAGCTGATCGGCGCTGGCATCGACGACCTGAAGTCGAAACTCAACTAAACTCCTCCGTTGAATGGCCTCCCGGGGTTTGCCCCGGGGAGCCGCTTGGTGTGCCGTGCGGTTGGCCGCGCGGACGACATGATGGAGTCTGTGATTTGGAATAGCTTCGCTTACTATTTTCTCCTCACCGTTGAGCCTGTTTTCGGCGTCTTCGGCATTCGCCTCTCCGAGGAAGCGTCGTATCAGACCATCAGTCACGTCGGCGATCGGATCGAGGTTCGGCAATACGCACCGATCATGGCAGCGGAAGTCACCATCCCATACGGAGATGCGGAGGCTCGGAACAAGGCTTTTCGGATCTTGTTCGGCTATATCTCTGCGGATAACAGCACGGCATCGGGCGCCGATCGGGTTGCGATGACCGTGCCTGTCGCCTTGGATGAGCCGCGGCATGTCGCTATGACAGTTCCCGTGCAGGCAAGCTCCGACCGCGGAACGATGCGGTTTTTCCTACCCGCCAAGTACCGTCCCGAGACGCCGCCGCCGAAGCCCCTCGACGCGCGTGTCCAGATCGTTTCCTTACCTGCGAAGACCGTCGCGGTTCTGCGCTATTCGGGCTCCGGGCGGAACTCCACCGCCAAGGAGCAGGATCTAATGAAAGCGCTCCAAGGGACCGATTGGCGCCCTCAGGGCCAACCCTACACGCTCTACTACGACCCCCCCCTTCGCGATCCCGTTTTTGCGGCGGAACGAAGCGGCTGTCGCCGTTGCAAAAGCCTCTACCGCACCACCGCGATGATGGGACCGTAACCGCCATGGCCGGGCCGATCGTTGCGCCTGAGCTCCGGCGCATAGAGCCCCGGCGCCCAGCCGCCGTCTAGAAACAGCGCGTTCTGCACTCCGAGGCCGTCCCGGAAGACGCGCGCGAAGTCGTAGAAGCTGACCCGCCCCTTGGTCATGACGAAATAGACCGCCCCGTCCGGCGTCACACCGACCCCGTTGCGCGGCTTGAAATCGCTCGACTTCTGGAGAAATGCCGGATGAATGACGCCCTCAACGACCAGCATCGGCCCCGACTGCGTGGCGAAGGCGGCACCCGGTTTTTGTGCCTGGAACTGACCACTTTCCAGGACACCGACGCGCCCATCGCCCCAATAGAACACACCGTTGGGCTTCTTATAGAAATTGGGAATCTGGCTGGGCCGCCCTTTGACCGTCTTGGTGTTGAGCCCAGAAAGCGTGCGCCCGTTCTCGATATGAAGGCCGACAGGGCTGAAATCACGCTCATACATGCCGCCGTTCATGGCAAAGAGGAGCGTGCGGCCCTCGCCGCTTAGCGCGTTCGAAAGTGCATCGAAAGTGCGGAACGGACGTCTGTTCCCCCCCTGCCAGAACAGCTGGAGATCGTCCACCGCCGGGTCGAACTTGCAAACGACATAGGACGCGCCGAGGATCCGCCGGTCTTCGCATCCGCCGGCTGACGCGGTGGCGCTCCCTGGGCCCAAGACGGCGATCGCTAGGGCGATCCGGACAAGCCCCCGCGCCATCATGTGTCGCGACATGGGCTCTCCGTCCTTATTTCAGCGCCACGAAGACTTTGTAGTCCTCGAGCCGCGTGCCCGGCCGCACCGGCAAAGATATCTGACGCACCATGGAGAAATAGCCGACCGTCTGATCGCCGGGGACCGTGACCCGCACGGTCATGCGATCCCGCGCGATCTGCGCCTTATAGGCGTCCGTGGCCTTGACCGACACCGGCAGCGAGTAACTACCCGCATGGCCCTTGGGGCCAAGAAGCACGCGCCCCGCATACCCGTATTTCACGAGCACGCGCCCGCCAGTGAGTTGGCACTCGCGCGAGAGCTTGGTGATTTCCCCGCGATAGACGATGAAGTTCGCATCGCCGTCATGACCGCGCTGATAGACCGTCCGCAGTTTCTCGTTGGGCCAGGCGACGACCTGGGGACAGCTGGACGCGCGGCCGGCGGCGGATGTTGCCGCAGGCGCGGTCGCAGCTGCAGGCTCGGATGAGGGAAGCGAGGGTAAATCGATTGTGGGCAACCGGTCCGGCAGGCGCTCGCTGGAAAAACCTGACGTACCGCCACCGCCGCCGCAGCCCGAAACGATCGCCATGCCCGCGCAAAGCGTCACGAACCCGATCATGCGGCTCCAATATTGTCGGTCCTTGTGCCTCAACACTCCCGCCCTTCGCTTGACATGCCCGGCGTCCACGCTTGATATGCCCGAGCGCGCGAAAATTCGTTTCCTAGACGACCTGCGCGCTTCTGGGCCGCCATTTGTGCCGAAATTATCGGTCGATGTCAGTCCCTACAAGACCCGCGTCGGGGGCCCAAAGCTGATTATTCCCACCTGCCGGAGGCAAGCTCGGCGCTGTTTTGGGCTGAATTGGGGCCGTTGGGGTTTGAAGCTGAGCAGTTCTGGAGCATCGATGACCGGTTCACCTGCGACTCCGCAGCATAACGAGCGGCCCCCGCTCACGGTCTATCTTGCATCGCCGCGCGGGTTCTGCGCCGGCGTGGACCGGGCGATCCAGATCGTCGAGCTGGCGTTAGAGAAGTACGGCGCGCCGGTCTATGTGCGCCACGCCATCGTTCACAACCGGTACGTCGTGGAGTCCCTGGAGGCCAAAGGGGCTGTCTTCGTGGAGGAGCTGGACGAGATTCCCGTATCGGACGCCCCGATCGTTTTCTCCGCACACGGCGTGCCGAAGTCGGTTCCGGCCGACGCACGCAACCGCCGCATGTTCGTGTTGGACGCGACGTGCCCCTTGGTCTCCAAGGTTCATATCGAAGCCGAGCGGCTGTTCGATCGCGGTCACGAGATCCTGCTGATCGGCCATGCCGGCCATCCGGAGGTCATCGGAACGACAGGACAATTGCCGCCGGGCGCCGTCAAGCTGATCGAGACGAGCGAGGACGCGGCCAGTTTCACGCCCAAGGACACCTCGAAGCTCGCGGTCATCACCCAGACAACTCTTTCTGTGGACGATACGCGCGAGATCCTGTCGGTCCTGCAGCGCCGCTTTCCGGACATCGTCGTCCCCCGCACGGACGATATCTGTTATGCGACGACAAACCGGCAGGACGCGGTCAAGCGAATCGCGCCACAATGCGACAGGATGGTTGTCGTCGGCTCACCGAATAGTTCGAACTCCTTGCGCCTGGTGGAAGTGGCCCAGCGCGCCGGGTGTCCGCGCGCTATGCTCGTCGAACGCAGTAGCGAGATCGACTGGAGCGAATTCGAGAACATCCGCAGTCTCGGCGTGACCGCCGGTGCGTCGGCGCCGGAGGTTCTGGTCGACAGCATCATCGATGCCTTCGCGGAGCGCTTCGACCTGGCCGTGCAGACAGTGACCACAGCCGAGGAGACGGTCACCTTCAAGCTGCCGCGTCCCTTGAGAGACACGACGGCGGCATAGATGGCTGTCTATACGGATGTCAGCGATCAAGAGCTCGAGGGCTTCATCGCGAGTTACGACATCGGCACCCTGACCTCGTTCAAGGGCATCGCCGAAGGCGTCGAGAACACCAACTACCTCGTTCATACCGACACCAGCCCCTTCATCCTTACGCTCTACGAAAAACGCGTGCGTTCGGAGGATCTGCCATACTTCCTGTCCTTGATGGAGCATCTGGCAGCAGCCGGGATCACATGCCCGCTGCCGGTGCGCGACCGCGAAGGCCGTATCCTAAGAGAGCTCGCCGGCCGCCCTGCAGCCCTTATCAGCTTCCTGGAGGGCGTTTGGATCAGGCGCCCCGGGCTCGTCCACTGTGCCGAGCTCGGCACCGTGCTCGCGAAATTCCATCTCGCCGGACTCGATTTCCCCATGCACCGCGGCAACGATCTGTCGCTGCCGGGCTGGGGGGCGCTGTTCGAGGATGTGCGTGGCACCGCCGACGCCGTCATCCCGGGCCTGCACGACGAAATCGCCGGTGAGCTTGACTTTCTCGGCGCGCACTGGGCTACGGACTTGCCGGTCAGTGTGATCCACGCGGATCTGTTTCCCGACAACGTGTTTTTTCTCGGCGACAAGCTGTCCGGCCTGATCGACTTCTACTTCGCCTGCAACGACATGATGGCCTATGACTTGGCCGTCTGCCTCAATGCCTGGTGCTTCGAGCCCGACGCTTCGTTCAACGTGACCAAGGCGCGCGCCATGTTGCAGGCCTACGAAAACAAGCGGCCTCTGACGGGTCCCGAGCGGGACGCGCTTCCCCTGCTCGCACGCGGCGCCGCGCTGCGGTTTCTGTTGACCCGCACTTACGACCTGCTCAACACGGACGCGAACGCGCTCGTAAAGACCAAAGACCCGCGCGAGTATCTGCGGAAGCTACGCTTTCATCAGCGTGTGCAATCCTATCGCGATTACGGACTCGGATCGGATTGAGGACGAACACTATGGCTGCCCGCCCCAAAGTCGTCATTCACACCGACGGTGCCTGTTCCGGCAATCCCGGCCCCGGCGGCTGGGGCGCGATCCTGGAGTCGGGTCCCCATCGCAAGGAACTCAAAGGCGGTGAGGCGCAGACCACCAATAACCGCATGGAGCTGACCGCGGCCATCGAAGCCCTAGAAGCTCTCAAAGCGCCGTCGGATGTCGAACTCTATACAGACTCGAACTATCTACGCGGCGGGATCACCAGCTGGATCAAAGGGTGGAAGCGAAACGGCTGGCGCACCGCCGACAAGAAGCCCGTCAAGAATGGCGCGCTGTGGCAGCGGCTCGAACAAGCCGAAGCGCCCCATCGCGTGGACTGGCATTGGGTTAAAGGCCATGCCGGACACGACGAGAACGAGCGCGCGGACGAGCTGGCCCGCGAAGGCCTGGCACCGTTTTTGAGCCAAGGCTGACGCTTGGGTTGAGGCTAGCCCGCCTTACAGCGCTGCAAGGACGGCCTCGGCGGCGGAGACTTCCGCAACACCGGGGTTCTCCTCGGTCCGGAGCACTTTCACGGTCCCGTCCTCGACGACCATCGCGTAGCGCTTGGAGCGTGAGCCGAGGCCGACGCCGCTGCCGTCGAAGTCCATGCCGATTTTCTTCGTGAATTCGGCGTTGCCGTCCGACAGGATCGTCACCTTGCCCGCCGCACCCGTCATCTCGCCCCAGGCCGAGATCACAAACGGATCGTTGACGGCCACGCAGACCACCTCATCCACACCCTTTGCCTTGAACGCGTCGGCCGCCTCGATAAAGCCCGGCAGATGTTTGAGGTGACAGGTGGGGGTGAAGGCGCCCGGCACGGCGAACAGCACGACCTTTTTGCTGCGGAACACGTCCTTTGTGCTCAAGGTGTCGATCCCATTTGGGCTCATGATGCGAAACGTGGCTTCTGGGAGGGTATCTCCTTCGGCGATAGTCATGCGGGTCGTCTCCTTGAGTGCTTGGCCTTGGACATGCCTGGCTCTGGCTCTCCGCGGCCTTGGCTGTGCGTGGCGCTTTGGTTTTTCAGGCTTGCAGGCAGGACACCATACCGGCTTGCCGCGTGAGCGCCAATCGAGCGTTGGAACGGTGTGGGCGCGGCCTGCGTTACCCCTTGCGATCGTAGAAACACGACGCGGGCCCCGTGAAGGCCGCATGGAGGCCCGATGACAAGAATTGGCATACTCACGGTCGCGGCGGCCGGCCTGGCAATGGCGGGGTGTACGACCGGCGAGAAACGCGTCAGTGGCGCGGCCATCGGAGGCGTGTTCGGGGCCGCCATCGCAGGACCACTTGGTGCGGGCGCAGGCGCGGCTGCGGGCGCTGCGACAGCGCCCAGCATCGCGCGGTAAGATGCGCGGACCTACGGCTGGGTGCGGGTTGTCTCGCTTGCGCCCTGGTCCGAAATGAGCGTGAAACTCAACGGCTTACCCTTGGCGGCCGCGGCTTCTTCCGGTGTGGCGAAGACGACGGAAAAGCGCCGCTTCCCGTCCTTCAGCGGCCCGAGCGCCTTGGGAACCGGCACGAGGACCTCCTCGCTCGCAACAAAGAGATCCGTATTTGTGGCCCCGGGGGCAAAGTAGGCGTCCACCTCGAAACCCGGCGCATCGCCCTCCAGGTTGGCGGTGACCACCTCGAGACGCGGCAGCGTCTCAGGCCCTGCGGGCTTGGGGACGCGCGCGCTGGCCTGTCCGATGAGCATTGCATCGCCCTTGCCGAGATCGACCGAAAGGACCGCTTTGAGATCTACTGAATTGGGGATGCACAAATCCTTGCACAGCCCATAGTCGAAGGTCAGCGATAGCTCGACGGGCTGCCCCGCCTGCTCGGGTGTGACCTTGACCGGAAAAACGACTTCATCGTCGTACCCGATCGCCGTCCCGCTCGCATCGGCGAAGCGATGGGGCACTGGATAGAAGACTTCCGCGCTCTTGACGTTCTTGGAGCCGGACCAGTCGAAGCTCGGGGGCACCCCGGAGTCCCCCGGATTGCGCCAGTACGTTTTCCAGCCGCGCTCCATGCGAAGTTGAACGCCGGCAAAAAGGGCTGGGCTGCCGTCGTCTTGCACGGTCCCGCTCACCAGACGCACTTTCGAGTTGGTTTGGCCCGACCAGGGGGGCTGGCCTGGAGAGGCCGCCTGGCCTGTGACTGCCAAACTCGCACAAGATAGGATAGCGATTGCGAGGGCGCCGGCGCGCGCTCGGCCGACCGATAAATTTCTCATCATCAAGAACAACATTGCCGAAGAATCTACTCGCTACTCACTACGCATGCGAGCTTGACCAAGCACTTAAGGAGTCAATGTTTTGTGAGCGACGCGACGAGAGCGCGCGGCCCTGCCTTAATTCACCTACCCTCTTCCCTCAATCCGGAACTGCTGTAGCATGATCGCATGGACTCAGATTTCCATTCTGACGATGAAGTTTATCTCGACGGTCAACTCCTGATTGCGATGCCGTCCATGGGAGATCCGCGCTTCTCCCGCTCGGTCATTTATGTCTGCGCGCACTCTTCGGAAGGCGCGATGGGCATCATCATCAATCAGCGCGCGCCCAATATCAGCTTTGCCGAATTGCTGGAGCAGCTGAAGATCGTCCCCACGGAAGATCGGATTTCCCTGCCGTCCGCCATGAACGCCATGGACGTGCATCTGGGCGGTCCTGTCGAGACAGGCCGCGGCTTCGTGCTTCACAGTGCCGACTATTTCAAGGCCGACAGCACGCTCCCTATCAATGACAGCGTTTGCCTGACGGCCACGATCGACATTCTGCGCGATATCGCCAAGGGCAGCGGACCAACCCAGGCGCTTCTGGCATTGGGTTATGCGGGCTGGGCACCGGGGCAGCTCGAGGATGAGATTCAGTCCAATGGCTGGCTCAACTGTCCCGCCAACCCAGAATTGGTGTTCGACCCGGCTGTCGACCGGAAATACAACCGGGCGCTGGACAGCCTCGGTGTCGATCCTAGCCATCTGGTGAGCGATTCCGGCCACGCCTAGCGGCGCCTGTCGTGACCTCTATTAGCCCGTCTTCGAACTGGAACAGCCGCGCTAGGCATGTTCAGCCTTAGGCTTGGGCCGTGCTCGGCCCCGGCAGGCTCGGAATGTCGGCCGGGTTCTGCACCTCGACGTCGAGGCTGGATGGGGCACGCTCGGCTTGGGCCCGTTCGCGCTCCTTGCGGCGCCGATGATTAGCAAGCGCGTTCAGCAGCGCACCGACATCCCGCGCCGACATGGGCTCGCCGTAATAGAAACCCTGACCGAATTCGCAGCCGATGGAGCGCAAATAGCTTGCATCGGCTTGGTTCTCGACGCCCTCGGCCACGACTTCCTTGCCGAGTTCATGGGCAAGCGTCACCACTGAGCGAAGTATGAGCGGCGTCTGGTCGTCGATCGCACTGTCATGCACGAGTGACTTGTCGACCTTGATGATGTCGAACGGGAACCGGTGCAGATAGCTGAGCGAACTATAGCCCGTGCCGAAATCGTCCAGGGCCAAGCTCGCGCCATAGGTCTTGAGCCAGGTGAGAATCTCGACCGCGCGTTCAGGATTCTCCATCACCAACGACTCGGTCACTTCAAGTTTCAGCGTGCCGCGCGACACCTGCTCCCGCGCGAGGAGCAGCCTGATCTCCTGCACCATGTCCTGGCGGAAAAGCTGCCGGCTGGAAACGTTGACGCTGACGAAGAGCGGGTCGCGATCCCGTGGCAAGACGCGATGCCAGGTCGCCGCCTCGTCCAAGGCCTGGCTGAGGACATAGCTGCCGAGCTCCACGATCAGTCCCGACTCCTCCGCAAGCGGAATAAAGTCCTGCGGCGACAAGCGGCCGCGCGTCGGGTGATCCCAGCGCATGAGCGCCTCGAAGCCTGCGAGCTGGTTCGAAGCCAGGCGTGTGATGGGCTGGTAGAGCACCGAGATCTGCTGACGCTGCAGCGCCATGCGCAGCTCGCTTTCGAGCGGCAGACGGTTTTCTTCCTCCGTGCGTATGGCCGGATTGAAAATCTCGATACGGTCGGCGCCGCGACGCTTGGCACGGAGCATCGCCAGTTCGCCGTCGCGCAACATGTCCTGCGCGTTGGTCTGCGACCCGTCATGGACCACGATGCCGATTGAAGCGGTGAGAATGATTTCCTTGGTGCTGATCTTCATCGGCGTGCGCAGTGCACGGCGCACGCGCTCGGCCAATGTTGCGACGTGATGCGGGTCGCTATCGGAAACGAGCAGAATGGCGAACTGGTCGCCCCCGAGACGGGCCAGCGTGTCTTGCGGGTTGAGGTGACGCGCAAGCCGGCGCCCGAGCGTCAGCAGCATCGAGTCCCCGATGACAAGACCGAAGCTCTTGTTGACGTTCTTGAAGCGATCGATATCGATGAAGAGAACGGTCGGCCGGTTTGCCTGTCCCTCTGCCGCGCGGGTGATCGCACCGTCGAGCCGGTCCATGAAAAGCTCACGATTGGGAAGGCCCGTGAGGCTGTCATGCACGGCATCGTGCATCAGGCGTTCATGAGAGCGCTTGAGATTGGTCACGTCGCGCAACAGGCCGACGCAGCGTAGGAGCCGGACATTGTCGTTTTGCGCTGCCTGAGCACTGAGCTCGTACCAAAGATAGGTTCCGTCCTGGCGGCGCAAGCGGAAGTCCGTTTGGAATTCCCCGCCCTTCTTCTCCTGCAGCGATTGCATGAGCAGCCTGAAGCGCTCCCGATCGGAGGCATGCATGTGCTTTAAGAATTCGCTCACGGACACATTGAGCGAGCCCGGTTCGAGCCCGAGCTCCGCCTCCACATCATCGCCGACAGTGATGAGATCCCGGCCCGCGTGCCACTGGAACACGTGAGTGCCGGAACCGTCGACCGCGAGGGATTTCATTTGCACAAGACTGGGCGGCCCAAGGCTCATCGCAGCTCCACCCGCATGGAAGGCGAACTGCGTGACGGTGAATCCGAGCAAGACCAAGATCAGCACGAGCCCAGCGATGAGACTCGAACCGACGACTTCGCCCGAGAGTTTTCCGGTGACGATCATCGAGGCGCCGAGGAGCCACACAATGAGCAGCATCCAGCTCGGAATGAGAGACAGCGCGCGGTCCTGGCCGCGCAAGGCGAAGTAGGCGATCAGCACGGTTCCAACGCCGGCGATCAGGATAGTCGAAGCGCGCGCGATGCCTGCCGCAGTCTGCGGGTCCACGATCGCCACCACGATCAGAATAAACTGTGCCGCGATCCACATCCAGAACACGGTCCGGATCCACACATGCCATAAGCCGATCCGCAAGAATGTGTAGAGGAACAGCGCAAGGCTGGCGGCAAGCCCTGCCTCGGCCGCTGCGCGATAGGTTGCCGTGCGATCGGGCCCCACGGGGAACAGCTTGTTCCAGAAACCGAAGTCCACACAGAAATAGACCAGCGCCGCCCAAGCAACGAGCGCGGTCGCCGGAAAGATCGCGCGATGGTTCGCCGCAAAGATCGCCGTCAGAAAAATTGCAAGGAGCCCAGTGATGCCCAAGAGCACGCCCTTGAACAACATGCTGTCTTGCTGTTTCGCCTGGTAGAACTTCGGCGTCCACAGCGTGAGCTGCGGCACCTTAGAGGATGCAAGCTCCGCCGCGTAGGTGACCGCCTGTCCCGGTTCGAGCGTCAGCCGGAACATGTCGGCCCGATCGCTCTTCAAGGATTCGGGCCGGAAACCGAGCGACGGCGTGACCGCCGTGATGCGGGGTGCGTCGAGTTCGGGGCGAAACACACCCGAATTCGCCAGGGTGTAACGCGGGGCCACGAGCCAGCGTACGATGCGCTCATCGGTTGGATTGGAGAGTGCAAAGACCAGCCAGCTGGGATCGGTGCCCGGCGTCGAGGCCTGAACTGCCATCCGCCCGATATAGCCGTCGGGGCCTGGTGCCGTCTCGATCTGGAGCCGGTCTCCCCGCCCCTCGTAGAGCTCACCCTTTGTAGTGATCTCCATCTCGGCGGCGTCGGGATTCACCGGAATGGCTTCAATCGCAACGGCGACGTTCGCAAGCGGCGGAAGGCCCAGCGACAAGGCGAGCAGCAGCGCATAGGCGAGCACGAGCACTCCGGCCCGGCGCTGTCGCCAGACCACGGAGCATCTAGGCACGGCGCATCGGGCGCTCACCGAGCCATGTGTCGCCACTATCACCCTCCCGTTCCCTAACCGCGCGAATCCGTATCCAGGAGCGCGTAGAGCACATGATCGCGCCAGTCTCCGTTGATACGCAAATACCGGCGCGCCAGTCCTTCCCGCGTGAATCCGACCCGCTTCAGAAGGCGCATCGACGCGGTATTCGTCGGTAGGCACGCCGCCTCGAGCCGGTGCAATTCAAGCGAATCGAATACAAATGGCACCACCGCACGAACTGCGGCGGTCATATAACCCCGCTTGGCGTGCGCGGCGCCGACCCAGTAGCCAAGCGTGCAAGACTGCGTCACCCCGCGGCGGACATTACACAAGGTGATCCCACCCACCAGCGCCGTAGACTGCGTATCGTAGACAAACAAGGCGTAGCCCATGTCCTCGCGCATGTCGCGCAAATAGTGGCGCACACGCCGGCGGAACGAGGCCCGCGACAGTTCGTCCGGCGCCCAAAGCGGCTCCCAGGGGACAAGGAAGTCCCGGCTGGTTGCCCGCAACTCCGCCCAGGCCGGATAGTCCGACATTTGGGGGGCACGCAGCACCACCCGCTCGGTCTCGATGACCGGCCCGATATCACCCGGGGTTGCAGCTCGCAGCAAGGCCATGTGTCAGCACCCTCTTCAGGCGGCTCTGCTCGCCGGGACGATAAACTTGTCGGCCACAGCTTCGAATTGTTCAAGATCAACAACGGGGCCCACGGTCGCAAGACTCAGTGGCGTCCCCAAAACTTTCTGAAGCAGGGCCTGGAGATCGGCCGTTTCGACCGCCTCGATCCGCTCGACCAGCTCCGAGGTCGGCAGCACACGCCCGCGAAACAGGATGTGGCGCGCGAGTTGTTCGGCGCGGGCGCTCGAACTCTCAAGCGCCGCCAGAAGTCCCATCTTCATCTGAGCCTTCACCCGTGCAAGCTCGGCCTGATCGAAGCCATCGGCCGCCGCCCGCTCCAGCTCGTCGCGAATGACGGAGAAGAGTTCGTGCGCCTTTTCGGGTGCGCCTGCCGCGTGGACAACGAACATTCCACTATCGGTCAGTCCGCTGGAGAAGGCGTACACGGAGTAACACAGGCCGCGCCGCTCGCGCACTTCCTGGAAGAGCCGGGACGACATGCCTCCGCCGAGGGCGCCAGCCAGGATCTGAGATTTGAAGTATTCGGGCTGATGGTAGGCCGGTGCCTCGAGCGCGATCATCAGATGGGTCTGCTCGAACGGCTTGGCGGAATGCCTGCGACCGCCAGCATAGACCGCCTGTTGAGGAACGGGCGTACCCTCGGACGACAGGCCGGCCAACCGGCGTTCGGCTTCCGCTACGAGCGCGTTGTGGTCCACAGCACCCGCGGCCGCCAGAACCATGTTCGGGGCGTGATAATGGGTCGTGAGATAGGCGCCGAGATGGTCTCGCTTAAATCCGACCACGCTTTGCGCCGTGCCGAGAATGGTCCGCCCCACCGGCTGATCGGGGAACGCCGCCTCGGAGATGAAGTCGTAGACGATGTCATCGGGAGAATCGGAACTCGCGGCGATCTCCTGGAGAATAACGTCGCGCTCCCGGGCAAGTTCAGCGCCATCGAAGCGCGGCTCCAGGATGATGTCGCTCAGAATGTCCAATGCGAGCGGCATGTCCTTGGGCAGAACGCGCGCATAGTACCCGGTCGAATCGACCGAGGTGGCCGCGTTCAGGTCGCCGCCGACCGCTTCGATCTCCTCGACGATCTGCCGGGCGCTGCGCCGCTTCGTGCCCTTGAAGGCCATGTGCTCCAAGAAATGCGCGACGCCGTGTTCGGTCAGCTGTTCGGAACGGCTCCCGGCGCCGATCCAAATGCCGAGCGACACGGTCTCCACCTCGGGCATGGTGTGACTGACAACGGTCAAGCCGTTGCTCAGCGTGGACCGGGTCACGCTCACGCTTCGGCCCCTGTAAGCGGCTGCGCGGCGCTCGCGCGCGTCACCATGAAATCCGCGACGGTGGCGAAGGCCGCCGGTAGGACCGTGCAGCGCTCTTCGCTTCCAAGCTTCAATGTGAGGCGGTCGGGCTGCGCCGGCTCGACGCCAATGGCGCGCTTGACAGCATCGGGAAACTTTGCCGGATGGGCTGTCGACAAGACCACCATTGGCGTGGTTCCGAGCACCGGCTCCTGCTGGGAGGCGGCGATGCCGACAGCCGTGTGCGGATCGACCACCATGCCGGTTTCTTCGAACACCCCCCGAATGGTCATCTCGGTCACATCCTCTCCAGCGGAATGGGCACTGAAAAGATCGCGGAGCTGCCCATACTCGCCTTGGCTCAGCTGGAACGAGCCCTGGCGGCGCAAATCCTCCATCAAGTTCCGAACCCTGGACGCATCCCTCCCGGCAAGCTCGAACAACAGGCGCTCGAAATTGCTGGCAAGCTGGATGTCCATGCTGGGACTTGCGGTCGCGATCACACCTTGCGGTTCATAAGTCCCCGAGGCGAAGGCGCGGGGTAAACTGTCATTGAGGTTCGTGGCGATAACGAGGCGTTGGACCGGCAGCCCCATCGCGCGCGCGGCGTAACCTGCAAAAACATCGCCGAAATTTCCAGTGGGCACGGTGAAGGCCACCGGGCGGTACGGGGCCCCGAGTGTCACCGCCGAGGTAAAATAGTAGCCGATCTGGGCCAGGATCCGGGCAAAGTTGATGGAGTTGATCCCGGTCAGGCAAAGCTTTTTGTTCAACTCCTGATTGCCGAATAGCGCCTTCACAATCGACTGGCAATCATCGAACGTGCCTTCAACTGCGACGTTATGGATGTTGGCTTCGGTGGCGGTCGTCATCTGGCGGCGCTGAACGTCGCTGACGCGACCCTTGGGGTGCAGGATGAAGACGTCGATGGCATCCAGCCCGCGGAAGGCCTCGATGGCGGCAGCGCCCGTATCGCCAGAGGTTGCGCCGACGACCGTGGCGCGCTGCCCGCGCCGCCGCAGCGCCCGGTTCATGAACCGCGAGACGACCTGCATAGCGAGGTCTTTGAAAGCCAGCGTCGGCCCGTGAAACAGCTCCAGAATGAAGCTGTTCGGCCCTATCTGGCTGAGCGGCGCGATGGCGGGATGGTGGAAGCCGTCATAGGCCTCCGAAAGCACCTCTTCGAGGTCGGCAAGGCAAGGATCGCCTTCAAGGAAGGGCGCCATGACGCGGTAGGCAGCGTCGGCATAATCGAGACCGGCGAGCGCGGCAATCTCGTCCGGCTGAAGCCGCGGCCAGACCTCGGGCATGAACAGGCCACCATCGTTGGCGAGCGCAGCCAAAAGCGCGCCCTCGAACGAGAGCGCCGGGGCAGACCCGCGCGTTGAAATGAACTTCAAGATGTGCCTTTCACCGGAAAGCCGTCGCCTTTTTGCCAGACCCTAGCCCCCGGAGCGCAGGCCCGCAACATGGCCCGGCACTGCGGTCAAGACCGTCTGCCGGTGATCGCACTCCAGACATAGACGACGTAGATGACGAGCAGGCTCGCCGCCAGCAAGAACCAAGTCAGAGCGTATTGAAGGTGCTTGTTGGGCAGTTCGAGCCGTGTTTGGCCGCCTTCGGGCCATCCGCCCGGGACCTCGGTCGCGCCCGCCTCCAGGTAGAAAGGAACAACATCCACGGTCCCACCTGGAAACATGGACCGCGACATGCCGCCAAGATCCCGCGTGAACCATTGGTTGGCGTCCACATCGTTGTCGGGCGAAAACAGGCCGGGCTTCCCGGGCGTGCGCAAGAGGCCCGTTACCGTGACCACATCCTGGAACTGCCCGACTTCGCGCGCTTTGGGATCCCGGAATTCCAATGGGACGAAGCCTCTGTCGACAAGAACGACACGCCCCGATGCCGTCTCCAACGGTGTGATGACATGCCAACCGGGTTCGCCGTCCCGTGAGATCGCATAGAGATAGCGCTCAAGGTCGTTGTGATACCGGCCCTCTGCTTTTACGGCTACATAGCTCGCGTCCCGTAATTTGCGATCAATCTCGATCGCGCGTTCCAGCGCCACGGGCTTGCGCTCGCTGCGCGTCTCGATGCGCTCGATAATTCGCTCTTTCCATTCGAGCCGATCGAGCTGCCACATGCCAAGCCAGATTAGGATGGCAAAGCCAATCAAGGCGGCCACGGTGAGCCTGATGAGAGCCGGAGTACTCATGGGGTGGCACTAGCTGTCGGAGACAAGCTTGCCTTCTTCGGCCTTGTTCCGGAACTGGAGCGCGATCAAGACGCCCTTGAAACTACGAAGCAGAAGAAGTGGAAGAACGAGCGCCGCCGCGCCCCAAGCCAGAGCGTGCACCCAGTATGGCGGCTGGTAGACGGCTTCGACATAGAGCGCGGCCCCGACGATGATGAAGCCCGCGAACAGCATCACGAAGATCGCGGGTCCATCGCCGGAGTCGGCGAAGTCGTAGTTGAGGCCGCAGACATTGCAGGACGGCGCCAGGGTCAGATAACCATCGAACATCTTGCCCTTGCGGCAGGACGGGCAGTGCCCCAGGATTCCCGCCAATAGGGTCGTGCTCAAGGGCATATCCGCCTTCCGGCCATGCAAGTCGTTCATGTCAGCCCCTTGGCCAAAACAGAAAGGGGCGGCCGCGCGGCCGCCCCCTTCCCAATCCGGTCCGTCTCGCCGCTAGTGGCCTGCATTCGCTCCCGCGCCCCAGATATAGATGGAGCAGAACAGGAACAGCCACACAACGTCGACGAAATGCCAATACCAAGCCGCCGCCTCGAAGCCGAAATGCTTGTGCGGCGTGAAATGCCCCGCCAGCGCCCGGAACAGACACACCAGCAGGAAGATCGTGCCGACGATCACATGGAAGCCATGGAAGCCCGTGGCCATGTAGAACGTGGAGCCATAGATGTGGTTGGAAAAACCGAAGCCGGCATGCATGTACTCGTAAGCCTGCAGGCAGGTGAAGAGAACGCCCAGAACCACGGTGCAGGCCAGGCCCCAAACCAGACCCTTCCGGTCATCGTGCAGCATGGCGTGGTGAGCCCAGGTTGCGGTCGTGCCGGATGTCAGCAGGATCAGCGTGTTGACCCAGGGCAGGCCCCAAGGATCGAAGGTGTACCCAAAAAAGCCAAGGCCCGGAACGTCGGCCTCGGCGCTCGGGATCGGCGGCCAGACGCCACCGGTGACCTGCGTACGGGCATAGGTCACGGCATCGTCGGGAAACAGAGCCACGTCGAAATAGGCCCAGAACCAAGCCACGAAGAACATCACCTCGGAGGCGATGAACAAGATCATGCCGTAGCGGAGGTGAAGCTGGACCACCGGCGATTGATGACCCTCGGCCTCTTCCTTGATGATGTCGCGCCACCAGCCGAACATGGTGATGATGACGATCGCGAAGCCTGGAATAACGTACCAGAGCTCCGGTTCGCCGGCCTTCTTGCTCATGAAATACATGAGGGCGCCAAGCGCCAGCACCAAGCCGCCAAGCGCTCCGAGAAGCGGCCACGGGCTCGGATTGAGTAGATGGTAGTCGTGTTGCGGTTTTGCGTGGGCCTGGGCCATCGTGAGTTCCCCTTCCTCCCCAATCGATCTTTAAGACGCCTCAATCCGCGCCCTGTCGCTTACGATCCCGGCGTCCTATCCCCCGGCGCGGCAGCGACATCCGACGGGTCGTCGCTCCGGTAGAAGGTATAGGACAGCGTAATCTCCTCAATGTTTTTCGTACTCATATCTTCGACGATCTTGGGATCGACGAAGAACGTAACGGGCATTTCGACGCTCTGCCCTGCGGCGAGCGTCTGCTGCTTGAAGCAGAAGCATTCGATCTTCGTGAAATAGCGCCCCGCGATCTCCGGGGCCACGTTGAAGCCAGCCGTTCCGCTCACGGACTTGTCCGTATTGTTGTGAGCCTTAAAGAAGACGAGCGCCGACTCTCCGATGCGCACGTCCACCGATCGCTGTTCGGCCCCAAATTGCCAGGGCAGGTCCCGCTCCACGTTCGTGTCGAACCGAATCTTGATCTTGCGATCGAGCACCGTGTCGGGGGCGGCCTCGGCGACTTGCGGCACACCGCCTATACCGGTCGCTTGGCAGAACATGCGATAAAGCGGAACGGCCGCGAAGGACAGCCCGAGCATTCCGGCCACGACCCCGGCGAGCGTCAGCGCAACGAGGCCACGCTTGTCGCGCCCTGCCGTTTTGGTGCCGCTATCACCCATTTGTTTCACGCTTCTGCGCCTCACACATCAGATTGCCCTCTCGGCGACGTTTCCGCCGAGCCGGACAATGGTGACGACAAAGAACAATATGACAAGCACCGCGAGGGTCCAGGCAATTGCCAGAGACCTTCTGCGTTGGCGGCGTTTGCGTTCGGCTTCGGCATCTTCCATCACTACGTCCAAATACGGGGGCCCAAGCCACCCGCGAACCCAAACCCATGCTCCACGAGCAACGCCGCAAAAAGTACGAAGAGGTAGAGGATCGAATAGGCGAAAAGATTCTTCGCCGCCCGCTCGGCCGCCTCGCCCTGGCGCTGCCGGTAGCAATCGAAGGCAAGCACCAGGAAGAACGCACCGAAGACCGCCGCGATCACGGTGTAGAGCGACCCGCCAAGTCCGATAACGGAGGGCACCATGCCGAGAGGCACCAGGATGATGCTGTAGATCAGAATTTGGCGGCGCGTCTCATCACCACCATGGGTGACGGGCAGCATGGGAACCCCGGCCCGCTCGTAGTCGGCACTACGGATCAGGGCCAAAGCCCAGAAATGGGGTGGCGTCCACATGAAGATTATCAGGAAGAGCACGAACGACTCGAGGCTAACAGTGCCGGTGGCCGCAGCCCAACCGATCATGGGCGGCAAAGCGCCGGCCGCACCGCCAATCACGATGTTCTGGGGCGTCGAGCGCTTCAGCCACATCGTATAGACGAAAACGTAGAAGCCGATTGTGAAGGCGAGCAACCCCGCGGCAACCCAATTGGCCATGAGACCGAGACAGAGAACGGAGCCGATCCCGAGCACGGAGCCGAAGGTCAAGGCCTCGTTGGCCGTGAGCGCGCCTTGCGGCACAGGACGGGATGCGGTGCGGGCCATGCGGGCATCGATGTCCGCGTCGTACCACATGTTCAGCGCACCCGACGCGCCCGCCCCGACCGCGATGCAAATGAGCGCGGCGATGGCGAGGACGGGGTGCATCTGCACCGGTGCCACGACCAACCCGACAAGCGCCGTGAAAACCACGAGGAACATGACGCGCGGCTTCAGCAGTGCCGCATAGTCGGAAACGTCGCCCCCAGGGGCGACGTCCAACCTGCCTCGTGTCGTTTCGGCAGTCGTGTCTGTCATCAGCCTAGTCACTCCAGCGCCGCGTAGAGGCGCGCCCGGTACCTACTTGATCCTCGGGAGCGTATCGAAGGTGTGGAAAGGCGGCGGTGAGGGAATCGTCCATTCAAGTGACGTCGCCCCAGGACCCCAAGGATTGGCCGCTGCCTTCTCCTTGCGTGAGAACTGCTGGATCACGGCGATGAAAAAGACGACGAAACCGGCCATCGCGAGATAGGCCCCGATCGACGAGACCATGTTCCAACCGGCATACGCGTCCGGATAGTCGGCATAGCGCCGCGGCATTCCCGCAAGGCCCAAGAAGTGCTGCGGGAAGAACGCCAGATTCGCGCCCAAAAACATCAGCCAAAAATGCAGCTTACCGAGGGTTTCCGAATACATGTAGCCGTACATTTTTGGCGACCAGTAATACCAGCCCGCGAAGAGCGAAAAGACCGCGCCAAGCGACAAGACGTAATGGAAGTGGGCCACCACGTAATAGGTGTCGTGGAAGGACCGGTCGACGCCCGCGTTCGACAACATCACGCCTGTCACACCGCCGACGGTGAAGAGGAAGATGAAGCCGAGGGCCCAGAGCATCGGAGTCTTGAACTGTATTGAGCCGCCCCACATGGTCGCGATCCACGAGAAGATCTTCACACCCGTGGGCACGGCGATCACCATCGTGGCGAACACGAAGTAAGCCTGCGTGTTCACATCAAGACCCGCCGCATACATGTGATGCGCCCAGACCACGAAGCCGATCACACCGATCGCCACCATGGCATAGGCCATGCCGAGATAACCGAACACCGGCTTACGCGAAAACGTCGCGACGATCTGGCTGATCATACCGAAGCCCGGCAGAATCAGGATGTAAACTTCCGGGTGGCCGAAGAACCAGAACAGATGCTGCCACAGAAGCGGATCGCCGCCCTGCGCTGAGTCGAAGAAGGCGGTGCCGAAATTGCGGTCCGTCAGCAGCATGGTGATGGCACCAGCCAGGACCGGCAGCGACAGGAGCAGCAGGAAGGCCGTCACCAGAATCGACCACACGAACAGCGGCATCTTGTGCAGTGTCATGCCCGGCGCGCGCATATTCAGGATCGTCGTGATGAAGTTGATGGCACCGAGGATCGACGACGCACCGCCGAGATGGAGCGCAAGGATGGCGAAGTCGACTGCAACGCCGGGCGAGCCACTTGTGGAGAGTGGCGCGTAGATGGTCCAGCCCGCGCCAGCGCCTGTAGATCCCGGAGAACCCGGCATGAACAGCGAGGCGACCAGCAGGATGAACGCCGCCACGAGCAACCAGAACGAGATGTTGTTCATGCGCGGGAAGGCCATGTCCGGCGCACCGATCATCAACGGCACCATCCAGTTGCCGAAGGCGCCCACGGTGGCCGGCATAATGCTGAAGAACACCATGATCAGGCCATGCGCCGTCACAAACACGTTGTACATCTCCGGATTACCGAAGATCTGCATGCCGGGCTCCATGAGCTCGGCCCGCATCGCCATGGACAGCAGTGCGCCAATAACGCCGCCAACGAGAGACAGGATCAGATAAAGGGTGCCGATGTCCTTGTGGTTCGTCGAGAACAGCCAGCGCCGCAATCCGTGCGGATGATCGTCGTGATCGTGATGGGCCGCGTCTGCCTGGGCATTGTTCGCCATGACTGTCTTCCCTTATCGTCCGTCTGTGTTTGTTTTCGGTCGCCAGACCGCTTGTTGTATTCCCGGTGAGCGGCTAGTCCCGCGCCGAGGCCATCTTGTCCTTCGTATCGATCGACGCCGACTTCTTGCTCGCAACCCAGGCATCATATTCGTCCTGCGAGACGACGCGCACGGCGATGGGCATGAAGGCATGGTTGCGGCCGCAGAGTTCGGAGCACATGCCGTAGAACCAGCCTTCCTTCTCTGCGCGGAACCAGGTCTGCTGGAGACGGCCCGGCACGGCGTCGAGCTTGACGCCAAAGGATGGGACCGCCCAGTCGTGGATCACATCGTTGGACTTGAGACCGACGACGACGTTCGCGCCAACGGGAACGACAACCTCGTTGTCGACCGTGAGTAGCCGCGGCTGGCCGGGCTTTAGGTCCGCATCCTGCACCATGATCGAATCGAAGCCGATGCCCTCGTCCGGATACTCATAGCTCCAGTACCACTGAGCCCCCGTGGCCGTGATGGATACATCCGCCTTCGGGAAATCGTACTGGGCGAACAACAACCGGAAGGACGGAATGGCGATGGCGACCAGAATGAAGATCGGGATCACCGTCCAAGCGACCTCAAGCAGAGTGTTATGCGAGGTACGGGAAGGTTCGGGGTTCTTCTTCTCATTGAACCGAACCATGACGTAAATCATCAGCGCGAGAACGAACAGCGTAATGGCGATGATGATGATGTTGACGTAGTTATGAAAGTCGGTGATCTGCGACATGATGGGCGTCACCGATTCCTGGAACGTAATCTGCCAGGGGTGAGGCTGCCCCAGCGGCAAGTCTTCGGCAGAAGCGGGACCAATTGCGCCAAGTCCGGCAAGCCCGGCAAGAACCATCAGTGCACGATTCAACATCCCCATCCCTTCACTCCCAAAGCCTGCTCTCTGGCCACGCCTGATTAACAGGGGTCAGAGTGCGATTATCGCCGAGCACGGGTTTTCTGCCCCGCGCGCACACTCGCAATGGCGGCGCGTACACGCTTGCGCAGAATATTGGCGTGGCCCCGCTAGAAAGCATTTTTAAGCCAGCCCAGCTTAGCCCAGGAGCCAGCACTTATTGTGTATTTTTAAAATCATAAAGGATATTGATTGGCAACAGTCATGATTCAGTTTTCAGTTGCGTCCGCGCGTCCTTGTTCGCCAAATTCGCTCGAAAGTTGATTTGGCAACCAGCAGGCGGGGTGCGCCATCAACAAAGTGACCTATGTCAAGTCTTACCGAGAGGCTGTCGTCGAATTTTAGCCCTATTGCCCGGCGAATGGCCTTGTGGGTCTGTTGAGCCGAATGTGGCGCATCTCAAGTTCACGCGAGTGCCCGCAGATTCATAGCCACTCTCGATCCGTCGCTGGAAGGCCGGTCCGCTCCATGCTCATTTCCACCACACTGGCTCCGGCGCGTCGATTCGACGTGCCACACCTCACGCGCCGACCCTGCCCGGTCTGGACCCTGCTTCCATTCGTCGCGCTTTGCCTCATCGCGGTCTTCGCGATCGCGGCACCTGCGAGGGCACAAGAGGCCGACGCCGCGGCTGGCGCCACGGGGCCCGGCAGCGTGGTGCGCGGCACCTTTGGGGCCTGGCAGCTGAGCTGCCGGACACCGCCCGGCGCCCGCGAAGAAAAATGTGCCCTGGTCCAGAGCGTGACGGCCGAGGACCGTCCGAATGTCGGACTGACCGTCGTCTTCTATAAGGCCATCGGCGAGGACAAGAGGCTGCTGCGGGTGGTGGTACCCCTCGGCGTTCTGCTGCCCACGGGCCTCGGACTCAAGATCGATGGAGAGGATGTCGGCAACGCGCCCTTCCTGAAATGCGGCAAGCGTGGCTGCGTGGCCGAGGTCGTGCTGCAGGACGAGGTTATCGCGAAGCTCAAGAAGGGCGAAAACGCGATCTTTATCGTTTTCGATACACCCGAGGCCGGCATCGGCATCCCCGTCTCGTTGCAGGGTTTCACCAACGCTTTTTCCGAGCTCAAATAGCCGCTTGCCGGGGAAATCCCTGTCCGCATGTAAAAAATCGGCGGCAGAAAAGGAGAAATCCGCCGCCGATTCGTCCGTCTTGGGGGACGGAAAGCGCCCAATTTCGTGCAGGGTTCGAAAAGGGCGCGACTTGAAATACTATACGGCGTAGCGCCCAACCGGTTCAAGTGGCGGCGACGGATCGGCCCTAAACGCCGTGCTCCTCGCACCAATCGCGCAGCGATACCAGGATTCCAAGCGCCGAATGACCGAATGGCGTGAGCTCGTAGGAAACGGCCACGGGCTTGGTCGAAATGATCTCCCGGCGGACCAGCCCGATCTCCTCCATCTCTTTGAGACGCTCAGCGATCATCTTCTTGCTGGCACCGCCAAGCTCACGCGACAGCGCGTTAAAGCGCAGCGGTCCGGCCTTCAGATGCCAGAGGATGGAGGCCTTCCACTTGCCGCCAAGAAGCCGCATGCCGCGCTCGATCGGACAGGGCTCGTCGCACTGTTTTGGCTGCGGAGCGGCTGCGGCTGGTCCGTCCTCGACGGAGACACTATCGGCCATAAGTCGTCACCGTGGGCTCTCACTAGGTTACAATCTGTAAACTAGTTGAATAAGGAAACCTTTGGCCCTAAGTCAAGCGCGCACTGGTCGTCCGCGTGCCATGCGGAGGCGATATTCGACATCAAGCTGCGTATCAGGAGGCTGGCAGATCATGGACCCTAAGCTTTTTAGCCCAATCGAACTTGGCGACCTTACTCTACCCAACCGGATTGTCATGGCGCCGTTGACGCGCAACCGCGCCCTGCCCGACGGCGATGTGCCCCATGATCTCAACGCCACCTACTACGCCCAGCGGGCGGGTGCCGGCCTGATCATCAGCGAGGGGACGCAGATTTCTCCGGAAGGCAAAGGCTACATCCAGACGCCGGGCATTTACAGCAAGGAACAGGTTGTTGGATGGAAGACGGTCACAGATGCGGTGCACAACGCTGGCGGGCGGATATTCGCGCAGCTCTGGCACGTGGGCCGCATCTCGCACGTGTCGCTGCAACCCGGCGGGCAAGCCCCAGTTGCCCCCTCCCCGATTACCGCCAAGAGCCAGACTTTTGTCGCGACGGGCTTCGCCGACGTTTCCGACCCGCGCCAGTTGGACACTGGGGAGATCGCTCGCGTGGTCGCGGACTATCGTAGAGCCGCGGAGAACGCGAAGGCGGCCGGTTTCGAAGGCATCGAAATCCATGCCGCGAACGGCTACCTGATCGACCAGTTTCTGCGCGATAGCACCAACAAGCGGGGCGACGCCTATGGCGGGAGCCCAGACAATCGCACGCGTTTCCTCGCCGAGGTCCTTGAGGCGGTCACAAGCGTTTATCCGTCGAAGCGGGTGGGCGTGCGGTTCAGCCCGTTCTCCAGCTTCAACGATATCTCCGACAGCGACCCGCTCACAACATTTGGTGCGGCCATCACCCGCGCCAACGATGCCGGCCTCGGCTATGTCCATCTCGTGGAAGGCGAAACGGGCGGCCCCCGCACGTTTCCACCCAATGCGATCGCAACGCTGCGCGCGAAGTTCTCTGGAGCCTATATGGCGAACAACGCCTATGACCGCCAACTGGCGATCGACGCCGTCGAGTCCGGCCAGGCCGATCTCGTTGCCTTCGGCGCCTTGTTCATCGCCAACCCGGATCTCGTCGAACGCTTCCGCCAGGACGCGCCATTGAATGCGCCCGATCCGCAGACCTTCTATGGCGGCGATGCGGTGGGGTACACCGACTATCCCACGCTGGACCAGGTCGCTTAATCAAGTCAGACGCCAAGGGAGGGAGCCGGGAAACAGCCCCTCCCTTGGCCCCTCCTTCGGTCCTTGCCCAGCACCGCCGCCGGCGCCCACAATTTCGGCGCGGTCTTGGTTAGACTGCTCAGCACCCTGTTGTACCCTGCGTCGTAGGCGCTGGATGGATGGGACATTGGAGCGATTGTCATGCGGATTGGGTCTATCGGCGTCTGGATGAGGCAACTGGGCATCGCGCTCGTCTGTCTTGCAATGCCGAGCCCCGTCCTTGGCGAGGCCATTCCCCAGGAACACGAGATCCGCGCGACCTACAAGGTGGGTGTCGCCTCGATCGACCTCGGCACCTTTAAGATGACCGCCACGGTCGACCCCGATGCCTATGCACTAAAAGCCAAAGGCGAGTTCTCGATCCTTGGCGGTCTGTTGTACAAGGCCAAAGGCAAGACGCAGAGCAACGGCACGCGCGTCGACGCAACCTCCAAGCCGCAGCGCTTCGACTTCTCCTATTCCGACAACAAGAAGAAGCAGCAGCTGCAGATCGTCTTCGACAACGGGACTGTCCGCACGGTCACGCGGACCCCCAAGAAGAGGCCCGACAAGAAAGCCGTCCCCCTCTCGGACGATCAGCTTCAGAATGTGCTCGATCCGATGACGGCGGCCTTTCTGTCCGTTCAGGCCACGGCGCCAGCCGGCGACCTGGCCGTCTGCGATGGGACTTTGCGGGTCTTTGACGGCAAGCGGCTCTTCGAACTGACTTTTTCTCCGAAGCGGACCGAACAGCTCGGCGCCCGCGCACCCGAGGGGGTTTCGGCCGCCGCCGTATGCACGATCCGGTATCGGCCCATCGGCGGTCATCGGCCGGAGAGTCCTACCGTTGCCTTTCTTCAGAAGTCGGAGGACATCGAGGCGTGGCTGGTGCCGGTTCCCGGAAGGGAGATCTTTATCCCCTACAAGGTCGTGCTGCCGACGGCCTGGGGCAACGGCACGGTGATGCTCACCAAACTCAAAACCTCACCCGCCGCAGCGCGCCGCGCAGGCGCGCGTTAGAGCGCTTCAGTCTCGAACAGCCGGTCGATATCGCCGTACCACGGCCCTTCATAGGCGGCGATGAGGCGATCCGCCTCCGTGCGGTCGGTCTCCGCAATCTCCATGAGGGGCGCGAGCATCCGCGTTTCGTCCTGGCCCTTGTCGTTAAGTTGGGCGCGCCGCAAAAGTCCGCCCTCCGCCAGCGCCAGGATTTCGCGGGCAATGTCGCGCAACGAGCGGCCCCGGAACGGCGTCGTCAGTCCGGTCCGTGGCACCGTAAGACGCATGTCCCGGCGCTCCTCGTCCGTCCAGCCCGCAATCAGCGATGCTGCGTTGTCGAGCGCCGACTTGTCGTAGAGAAGGCCCGCCCAAAGCGCCGGAAGCGCCAGCAGAAGACCGAGGGGGCCGGCATCGGCGCCGCGCATCTCGAGAAACTTCTTGAGGCGCACCTCGGGGAAGAGGGTGGTGAGGTGATCGGCCCAATCGTCGATCGTGGGACGTTCGCCCGGCAGTGTCTCCAGCTTGCCGCCTAAAAAATCGCGAAACGACGCGCCAGCGACATCGATATAGCGGCCATCGCGATAGACGAAATACATCGGCACATCGAGCGCGTAGTCCACATAGCGCTCGAAGCCCATACCGTCTTCAAAGGCAAAGGGCAGCGCGCCGGTCCTGTCCGGGTCGGTGTCCTGCCACATCTGCGCGCGGTACGACTGGAACCCGGTGAGCTTTCCCTCCTTAAACGGGGAACTGGCGAAAAGCGCGGTCACGACGGGCTGAAGCGCGAGACCGACGCGGAGCTTGCGGACCATGTCCGCCTCCCCGCTGAAATCCATGTTCACTTGCACGGTCGCGGTGCGGAACATCATATCGAGACCGTGCGCGCCGCGGGTCGGCATGTATTGCATCATGATGCGATACCGGTCCTTCGGCATGACCGGCATCTCGTCGAGCGTCCATTTGGGCGAGAAGCCAATTCCGAGAAAGCCGATGCCGAGCTGGTTCGCGACGCCGCCGATTTGCGACAAATGCTGGCGCAGTTCGGCCTCGGTTTCGTGGACGGTTTTCAGCGGTGCTCCGGAGAGCTCGAGCTGGCCGCCCGGCTCCAGGCTGATCGATCCGCCAATGGGACAATCCGAGCACGACAGCGCAATGATATTGCCGTTTTCGCGAATCGCATCCCAACCGAAACAATTGTGATGGGCCTCCAGGAGCGCGCCGATCCCGTTGTCCCCCTCATAAGGAACCGGCGAATGGTCGGTGATGTTGAAGCCGAACTTCTCGTGCTCCGTGCCGATGCGCCACTCGGCTTTCGGCTTTGACCCCGATTCCAGATATTCGACGAGCTCATCCCGCGACTCGATGATGGGGCTCTTTGGCCCTTCAGCGCGTGTCGACATGTGAGGAGAACTCCGCTTGGGTCGATAAAAAGTAAGGGACGCGGGAAGCCCGTGGTCCTGGGCGCGTCTCAAGAGACTCGAATAACTCATTATATCGTACGCGGCGACCGGCGCGGCAAGAGACAGTTCCGCGCAATGACGAAGGCTTGATGGCTGGGAGAAGCGCTTGTTAGCAGCGCGTGCCGGCGATCAGACCATCATACGACGGTAAAGGTCGAACATGATCCAGAGGCTACCGCCCACCATGATGAAGATGAGCACGACAGCGAACGCCAAAGCGACGAGGTTCTCGCGCGGTGTCGTCCTGAAGTCGATATGCAGGAAGAACGTCAGATGGACGAGGATTTGGACCACGGCGAAACCTGCAATGATGATCAGCGTGGTTTGGCGCGGAAGCGATCCTGCCGCCACAAGACCGAAGGGTATTGCGGTCAGAATGACGGCCAGCGCAAGACCGATCAGATATGGCTTGATGGTCCGCTCGATTTGAAGGCCCGACTTGATCTCCATCACACCAACCCCGGCAGATAGACCACAGAGAAGATCACGACCCAGATGATGTCGAGGAAGTGCCAGAACAGGCCGAGCCGCATGAGCCGCGAGGCGACGGGCGCGGTGAGGCCTTTGAAAAACACCTGGCCGATCATCACCAGGATCCAGACTAAGCCGACGCTGACGTGAAGTCCGTGCGTGCCGACCAGCGTGAAAAAGGCGGACAAAAAGCCGCTACGCTCGGGCCCCGCGCCTTCGGCGATCAAGCCCCTGAACTCGCCGAATTCCAGAAAGATGAAGCTGGCGCCCAGCAAGAAAGTGATGGCAAGCCAGAGCAGCACTTTGGAGCGCTCGCCGGCCGATAGCGCGACTGCCGCTACACCGAAAGTCGTGCTGCTCAAGAGCAGCAGCGCCGTTTCGGCCGCGGCCCTATCGAGGCTGAACACATCCTTTGGCGTCGGCCCGCCAGCCGTATTGCCGACCATGACCAAGTACGTGGCAAAGAGGCAAGCGAAGATAACGGCATCGCTCATCAAATAGAGCCAGAAGCCGAAATCCTTCTCCTCGTACCGCTCCGCGTCACGCGGGTTGATCGTCATATCGGCGATACTGCTCATGTGGCGGGCTCCGGCGCGGCCTCACCGGCAAAGCCGGGTTCGTCAGCCATTTCGTTTTTCGGGGCTTTCGCAAGCTGCGCGAAGCGCGCGTCCTCGATGGCCTTAACCTCGCTCGCGGTCATGACAAACTCATCGTCGTCGTCGGATGCACGGTAGATGATCGTCCCCACGATCACCGCCAGCGCCGAGAACGCCAGCCACCACATCCACCAGATCGCGGCAAATCCGAAGACGCCCCCTGCAACGCCGATCACGAGACCGGCATAGGTGTTTTTCGGCATGACGATGTCTTCGTATTTCTCAGGCCTCCGATAGGCGACGCCGCGCTGCTTCATGTCCCACCAGGCCTCGCGGCTTTCCACCTTGGGCAGCACGGCGAAATTGTAGGGCGCCGCCGGGGAGGACGTGGCCCATTCGAGGGACCGGCCGTTCCATGGGTCGCCCGTGAGGTCGAGCGCTTGTTTGCGCTCGCGAACGCTGACCACGAGCTGTACGGCGAGCGCGATCAGGCCGAGCATAATAATGAACGCGCCGACCCAAGCGGCGATCAGGTGAGGCTGCCAGGCCGCGATCTCGTAGTGCTCCATCCGCCGTGGCATGCCGAGCAGCCCGAGTACGTAGAGTGGCATGAAGGCGATATAGAAGCCGATGATCCAGCACCAGAAGGAAATCGTGCCCCATCTTTCGTTCAGTTTGAAGCCAAACGCCTTGGGGAACCAGTACATGTAGCCCGCCAGATAGCCGAATAGCACGCCGGGGATGATCATGTTGTGGAAGTGCGCGACCAGGAAGGTCGTGTTGTGCATCATGTAGTCGATGGGCGGCAGGGCAAGGAGAACGCCGGACAGGCCGCCGATGACGAAGGTCACCAGAAACCCGATGGTGAAGAGCATTGGCGGTTTGAAGATGATGCGGCCGCGATACATGGTCAGCAGCCAGTCGAACACCTTTACGCCCGTGGGCACCGAGATGATCGTCGTCATGGTCCCGAAGAACGAATTGACCCGGGCACTGGATCCCATCGTGAAGAAGTGGTGCAGCCAGACAGTGAAGGACAAAAGCCCGATGGCTATGGTCGCACAAACGAGAGAAATGTAGCCGAACAAACGCTTCTGGCTGAAGACCGATACGACCTCGGAGAACACGCCAAAGGCCGGAAGAATGAGGATGTAGACTTCCGGATGACCCCACAACCAAAACAGGTTGATGTAGTTCATCATGTTCCCGCCCATGCCGTTCGTGAAGAAGTGAAACCCGAAGTTTCGGTCGAGTATCAGCATGCCGCACGCAACCGTGAGCGCGGGAAAAGCGAAAATTATCAGGACCGATGTGATGAACATCGTCCAGGTAAAAAGCGGTAGGCGGAACATCGTCATGCCGGGCGCCCGGCATTTGAAGATCGTCACCAAAAAATTGATGCCGGTCATCGTGGTGCCGAAGCCCGCTATGAACACCATCCACAGCCAGTAATCGACGCCGACGCCGGGCGTGTATTCGACCCCGGAATAGGGAGGATAACCCGTCCAGCCCGCCGTCGAGAACTTGCCGACGACCAGCGAGATCAGCATGAGCCCCGCCCCCGCCGTGGTCAGCCAAAGGCTGACCGAGTTCATGAAGGGAAAGGCCACGTCCCGCGAACCGATCTGCTGCGGCACGATGAGATTTGCGAGACCCGACAGGAATGGCATGGCCATGAAGAAAATCATGATCGTGCCGTGGGACGAGAAAATTTGATCGAAATGGTCCGGCGGCAGATAGCCTTCGTTATTGAGCGCGATGGCCTGCTGGCTCCGCATCATGGCCGCATCGACGAAGCCGCGCAGCAGCATGACGAGCGCCAGCATGATGTACATGATGCCGATTTTCTTGTGATCGACACTCGAAACCCATTGGGTCATCACCATCCGCCAAGCGCCGAAATAGGTAATGGCGCCGACGACCGCGAGCCCTCCAAGCACCGTCACCGCGGCTCCCGAAGCAGCGATGACGCTATAAAACGGCAGAGACTCGAGTGTCAGTCTTCCGAAAATATCCACTGGACCTATTCCGTCGTTTCAGCGTTCGAGTGATGCGGCATGCGATCTGAATCGCCGTGGGAGTATTTGGAAATGATCCTGTCGAAGAGACCCGGCTCCACACCCGAATAATAGGTCACAGGTACTTTTTCGCTGGGCTTCGCGAGCTTCTCATAGGTCGCCGCATCGAGCGCCTTACCCGATTGCTTCGCCTTCTCCACCCACGCATCGAAGTCTTCCTTCGTTTGCGAGAGCGTCTGGAACTGCTGATTGGCAAAACCGGTGCCGCTGTATTGAACGTTACGCCCCCAGAACTTTCCGGTCTCGTCCGCGAGCAGATTAAGTCGCGTCTGCATGCCGGCCATGGCGTAAATCTGCCCGCCAAGCGCCGGGATTACGAGCGAGTTCATGACCGTATCAGAGGTGATTGTGATGCTGACCGGCGTGCCCACCGGCATGGCGAGCTCGTTGACGACGGCGATGTCGTGTTCGGGATAGACGAACAGCCACTTCCAATCCTGCGCGATGGCCTGCACCTGAACCGGCTTCATGCTTGGATCGATCGGCGTGTAGGGATCGAGCTTGTATGTGTTCGCCCAAAGATGGAGAGCCAGCCAGACCACGATTGCGGCCGGGATGCTCCAAACCACGATCTCGGCCGGCCAGTAAAAGTCGAAATTCGGCGTGTAGCGCGCTTTGCGATTCGTCCCGCGAAAATACCGCGTGAACACCACCGCCATGATGAAGACCGGAATGATCACGATCATCATGATTGCGACGGCTTTGAAAAGAAGATTGCGCTCGGTGAGTGCGATGGGCCCTTTGGGATCGAGGACCGGACCGTCCAGTACGGCGCAGCCTCCGCACAGCAGAGCCAGCCCCGCAACGGCGATCGCGGCCGAGGCGCAAGTATTCCATCGAAGTGAGCGCGCGTGCCGGACGATCATCTATTCGCTGCTTCGACCCCGAAACGATGTGACTAGACTGTCCGCGACCGTAATGGCTTACGAGCGCTATTGCGAGAATAGATCATGCTTGGTGCACAACCTGTGGCAATCAGAGCACAAAGCCGATTCGAATTGTCGATTGAACTAGCGCCAGTCGCCCCAGACGGCGTTGACCAAGGTCAGACATGCGACCGCGGCGGTATCTGCGCGCATGACGCGCGGCCCGAGCGAAATTGGCAGCACGAAGTCCTGTTTCAGCAACAGCGCCCGTTCTTCGGGATCGAAGCCGCCCTCAGGGCCGATCAAGACAGCATGCGGACGAGACGCCTCGGACGCCAGGGCCTTGAGCGGCGATGCAACCGAAGCGGTTTCATCCGCGACGACGAGACGCCTCTCGGGGTCCCATCGGGAGACAATGTCTTCAAGCTTTTGCGGTGCGTGCACCTCCGGCACCCGCAAAATGCCGCATTGCTCCGCAGCCTCGACCGCATTGGCCGCGAGGCGCTCGACCTTGATTCGCTCGGCGATGGTTCTGCGGGTGATGGTCGGCCGCAGGACGCTTGCGCCCATCTCCGTCGCCTTTTGCGCCATATAATCGACGCGGGCACGCTTGATCGGGGCGAACAAATAATGGAGATCGGGGCCTGCTTCTTGCGGCCGCGTTTGGTGCTCGGCAGCGAGACACATCGACTTTTTGCCGGCGGTGGCCACGCGCGCGCGCCATTCGCCATCCGCACCGTTGAAGATCAGGACATAAGAGTCCGGCTTGATGCGGAGTACGTTCCCAAGGTAGTGCGCCTGATCCCGATCGAGCACCACATCGGCACCCGCGGAGAGCGGGGACTTGACGAACAGCCGTGTCAGTTTAGAGGGCATGGGCAACGAGCGGCAGAGCAAGCGAAACGGCAGGACACATGACACGTCCGGAGATTGAAGGCAAAGCCGGCGAGACCAACGGCACTCCCGTTTCCGATGCGCCTTCGGAAAACTGGGTCGACCGTTATGCGCCAGCCTGGGGCCTGCCCTACTTGCGCCTTGCGCGTGCGGACCGTCCCGTCGGCTTCTACCTCCTTGCCCTGCCCTGCTTCTGGTCGGTGGCCCTGGCAGGTCTCCACACGGGCGCCGCCTATCCCGATCCCTGGCTGCTCTTGCTGTTCGCAATCGGCGCGATCGCCATGCGTGGCGCCGGATGCACCTATAACGACATTGTCGACCGGGAGATCGATGCAAAGGTCGCGCGCACGCGCACGCGCCCCCTGCCGAGCGGTCAAATCTCGCTCAGGGGTGCCATGGCCTTCCTGGCAGGCCAGTGCCTCGTGGGCTTGGGTGTGCTTCTCAGCCTCAATGAATTCTCGATCTGGCTCGGCGTTGCCGTGATTCCGATCGTGGCGCTCTACCCCTTCATGAAACGGATCAGCCACTGGCCGCAGGCGGTGCTGGGCCTGGCCTTCAACTGGGGGGCACTGATGGGCTGGGCAGCCGTGACCGGCGGACTCGACTGGGCGCCTGTTGCCCTCTATGTGGGCGCGGTCGCCTGGACCGTCGGCTACGACACGATCTACGCCCACCAGGATCGCGAGGACGACGCCCTGGTCGGCATAAAATCGACGGCGCTCCGTTTCGGAGACGACACCAAATACTGGCTCAGCGGATTTTATGCGGTGACGATCGTGGCGATGGGGCTCTCAGGCTGGCTGGCCGGGGGCGGCGCGCTGTTCTTCACCGGGCTCGCCTTCGCCTGCGGACAGCTCTTATGGCAGATCGCGACCCTCGACATCGACAATGCCGAAAACTGTCTCGCCCGATTCCGCTCCAATCGCGACTTTGGTTTGATTGTTTTTTTCGCAATTCTGGCGGATATGACGCTTGCATCTTCTCTATAGAAGACCGATCTGACGGAATTGGACCAGCTGGTCCGAGAAATGCAGGGGCGACTCACGTAAGCTGCCGCCGGTAATGCAAGCGGGCCCCGGCGCGTATCGCATCCGAGGCCCGTGTGACGCCTTGCTGTTAGCTTCCTTATTGGCTGCCTTGAGGTAGCCTTGATTGCCGTGATGTTGCCACGGAAGACTTCCCGGACGCTTAATGGACGTCATTAACGACCGGTAGCTTCCAGCATGGTTTAGAGAGTGTTCCTGCCGCCAAATGACCGCGACCACACAGAGTAACGCCCATAATAAGGTGTCCGCACATTCGCATTCGCGCGAAGACGATTTCGAAATTCTAAGTCAGGCTGTGCGTGAGGCCGGGTCCTTGGCCGCGAGCTATTTCAAGACGTCGCCAAAAGCCTTCACGAAGGCGGACGGCTCGCAAGTCAGTGAGGCGGATCTTGCCGTGGACGCGGCTCTGAAGCTCGACCTAACGACCCGCCGCAAGGAATATGGCTGGCTCTCCGAAGAGAGCCCCGACGACCGCACGCGCCTCAAATATTCGCGGGTTTGGATGATCGATCCCATTGATGGCACGGGCGCGTTCTTGCGCGAGATTCCCGAATGGACCGTCTCCGCGGCCCTGGTCGAGGACGGCGTGCCGGTGCTTGGGGTTGTTTACAATCCGATGAAGGACGAATTTTTCCACGCTATTCGCGGCGCGGGCGCGTTTCTGAACGATCAGCCCATCCACACGACCGACCAAACCACGCTGGAAGGCGCCAAAATGATCGCCAGCGGCGGTTTGTTCAAAAAGAAGATCTGGGACGATCCGTGGCCCAACGTGACCGCGGAGTGGGTGAATTCCGTTGCCTACCGTCTGGCCCTGGTCGCGTGTGGGCAGGGCGATGCGACGATCTCGCTGACACCCAAGGCAGAATGGGACCTGGCGGCTGCCGCTGTGATCATGGAGGAGGCCGGTGGCGTGACCACCGACCATTTGGGAAACCCGCACGTCTATAATCGCGAGGACCCGAAATTCTCCAGTCTTGTCGCGAGTGGCCTCGCACTGCACCCGGCTCTGATCGAGCGCACAAGCCGCGTAGACGTTTAGACCACAATTCGGCACATTGCCCGGCGAGTGAACGAGCGAGGGGCATTTCGCATGGCTGCAAACACTGAGGCATCTGGAACGGCGGAAGGCGGCAAACAGCTGCTCCACCTTGTCTTTGGTGGCACGTTGACCGACCTGGACAAGGTCCATTTCGACGATCTGAGTAAGTTGGACGTCGTCGGCATTTATCCCAATTACGCGACCGCGTACGATGCGTGGAAGGATGCCGCACAGCGCTCCGTGGACGATGCCCACATGCGCTACTTCATCGTGCACCTTCACCGGCTCCTCGATCCGGACGCCGTCTAGTCGGTCTCCACGCCATCCCCTCCCGGCGGGCCTTGAGCGCTGGTCTTGAAGGGCTTTTCGCCTTAAAGGTCGCATGGCTCTCGTGCTAGAGAGGAAACCAGGAGGCACGGCGGGCCCGCCGTGCCTCGCAAGAACCGGGATAACCCTTGAAAGACAACGTCTTCATAGATGCCCGCGTGGCCGCTCGAAGCGGCGATGAGTTCGCGGCGGAGCGCTATACGACCCGCCAGATCGTCGCGCGCATCTGGCACGAGCACTTGCGCCCCCATGGGGTGCTCTTGGGGTGCGGCATTCTGGCCATGCTGCTTACGGCCGCCACGACCGGGGCCATTCCATTTCTCATCCAACGCACGGCCGACGATATCTTCGTCCAGAAGAACGCCGACATGGTCGTGTGGATCACCGTGGCCGTAGTCGTCATCACGACCTTGAAGGCCGTGTCCGAATATGTGGCGAACGTGACCGTCGGCTTTCTCGGACATCGCTTCATTGCCGATCTGCGCCTGCAAATGTTCGGCAAGCTCGCCGAAGCAGATCTCGGCTGGATCCAGACCGTGCATTCGGGCCGGATTCTCTCCGGATTTCTGAACGACGCGACTCTGATGCGGGCTACCGCCAGCCGCACAATTGTAACGCTCTGCGAAAACCTGTTGAAGGTCGTCATCCTTGTCGGGTCCATGATGTACATGGCTCCACGGCTGTCGATGCTCGTCCTGCTGTTCATGCCGTTTGCCTGGCTGATGCTGTCGCGGCAACGGCGAAAGATGCGCAAATCCACCACCAAGTCGCTCCAGGAAACCGGCGACCTGTCGGCGCTCGTGACCCAGACGCTGCAAGGCATGCGCGTTGTCCGCGCCTATAAACAGGAAGCCCAGGAGGAGAAGCGCGCCTCCCAGGCCGTCAACCGGGCGCTCGAATACACGATGCGCGGCATGCGCGCGCGCGCGCTGTCCAGCCCTGCCATGGAATTGCTGGTGGGCCTTGGTTTCGCCGCCGCCATCTATGTGGCCGGCACAAAGGGCGTTCGCGGCGACTCCTCGCTTGGGCATTTCATGGGCTTCACCACGGCGGCGCTGTTGATCTACGCGCCCCTGAAGAGCCTCGCGACTTTGCAAACCCAGCTCCAGGAAGGCGTGGCCGCCGCGTGCCGGGTGTTCGGCATCATCGACCGGCCGAGCAAGCTGGTGGAGGCGAAGGATGCCAAACCGCTCGACCTCACCAAGGGCGAGATCGAATTCCGCGATATCAGCTTCGCTTACGACCCGGAGAACGTCGTCTTGAATGGCGTGACGCTCACCGTGCCGCCCGGCAAGACCGTCGCCCTTGTCGGCCCGTCCGGCTCCGGCAAGAGCACGCTCGTCAACCTGGCCCTGCGTTTTTTCGATCCGCAAAGCGGGGCGGTGCTGATCGACGGTCAGGATATCAAGGACGTCACCGTCTCGTCCTTGCGCGATGCCATCGGTCTCGTCACCCAGGATCCGGTTCTGTTCGACGACACGATCCGTGCGAATATCGCTTATGGGACGAAGCCCCTCGTCGAGGAGGAGGTTGTCGCGGCGGCCAAGGCAGCGGCGGCGCACGACTTCATCACCGGCTTGCCGCGCGGCTATGATACCCGCGTCGGCGAGGCAGGCGGGCTTCTGTCCGGCGGCGAACGGCAGCGCATCGCCATCGCCCGCGCGATCTACAAGGACGCACCAATCCTCATGCTGGACGAGCCGACAAGCTCGCTGGACTCCGAGTCCGAAGCCAAGGTTCAGGCGGCGCTCGAGAAGCTCATGCAAGGCCGGTCCGTGCTGATGATCGCGCATCGCCTCTCCACGGTGAAGAAGGCCGACCTGATCTGCGTGCTCGACAATGGCCGCATTGTCGAGATCGGACGTCACGACGAACTTGTGTCGAAAGGCGGGCTCTATACGAGACTGCACCGCAATCAGTTTGGCATTTCCGGTGGCTTGGAGCCGGCTTCCTCCGACGAGGAGCGCGCCGTCGCCGTTCCCGGTGAATAGCGGCACGGCCCGATGTTAAAGCGTCTCCTAGGACCGCAGCCAGGCACCGCCTTCCTTAGCAAGCTCGCAGCCGGCTATGTCCGGCTTGTCTATGCCACGAGCAAACACGTAAGCGAACCTGAAGACACGGACTCCAAACTCTATAGCCAGCACCCTCAGCTCGTCTCGATCTGGCATGGCCAGTTCATGCTGATGCCGACCATCCAGCCGAAACGACGGGCCGAGGTGAAGGCCATGGTCTCACGGCACGGCGATGCCGAATTGCTCGGCGAGGTGCTCCGCCGCTTCGGCACGGAGCTGATCCGGGGCGCAGGCGCAGGCAAACGCAATCGCAATCGCGGCGGCGCGACCGCCATGCGCGAGACCCTGCGGGCGCTCGAATCGGGTGCGAGCGTTGTTATGACGGCTGACGTTCCGCCCGGCCCGGCGAGACGGGCCGGCATCGGCATCGTTACGATCGCCGCGAGGTCCGGGCGTCCGGTCGTCGCCAGTGCCGTCGCCACAAGCCGCTATGTGAAGCTTTCGACCTGGAGCGCTTTCACGATCAATCTGCCTTTCTCGAAGATGGCCCATGTCGTCGGCGAGCCGATCTTTGTGCCCGACACCGAGGACTCGGACGAGCTTGAGAAAGCACGGCAAGCCATCGAACGCGCACTCGCCGAGGCCACCGCGCGGGCCTATGAGTTGGCGGGCGCGACCGACCCGTTGAGCGAAGAAGAAGCGAGCAAGCCTGGCCTGTCGCTCAAGACCTACCGACTGGCCACGCTGCTTGCGGCACCGGTCGCCCCGTTGCTGCTCGCCTGGCGGACCCGCAAAGGCAAAGAGGAGCGTGACCGTCGCCCCGAACGCTATGGCATCGCAGGCGAGCCCCGCCCTGAGGGCTTTCTCGTCTGGCTTCACGCGGCCTCTGTCGGCGAAGCCAACGCCGCGCTGCCCCTGATCGAACACATCGCTACGACGCGGCCGGACGTCCGCATCCTGCTGACAACCGCCACGGTGACATCGGCACGCCTCGCGCGCGCGCGCTTGCCCGAGGGCGCGATCCACCAATATGTGCCTCTGGACCGGACCAGCTATATCGAGCGCTTCCTGGACCACTGGCGTCCCGACCTTGCCGTTCTGGTGGAATCGGAGATCTGGCCGAACCTGGTGATCGAGACGAAGGCGAAAGGCGTTCCGCTCCTACTGATCAACGCCCGGATGTCGGGCCCGTCGTACAAGAGGTGGCGGCGGCGGCCGGGCATGAGCCGGCCCATCTTCTCCGCCTTCGATCTCGTACTGGCCCAAAACGACCGCCTCGCCGAGCAATTCGCACAGCTTGGCGCGCCCAAATCTCTCTCCGTGGGTAACCTAAAAGCGGATGCGCCGCCGCCGCCCGTGGATTCTGCGAGCAAGGCGGACCTCTCCGCCGCCCTTTTGGGGCGCCCTGTTTGGCTCGCGGCCAGCACCCATCCTGGCGAGGACGAAATTATCGGCGCGGCCCACGCAAAGATCAAAGAAGCCCTGCCGGACATCGCCACGATCATCGTGCCGCGGCACCCGGAGCGCGGAACGGACATCGCCGAGATACTGCGCGGCCAGGGCTTGAAGGTTGCCTTGCGGTCCCAAGGCGGTCGCATCGAAGCCGGCACGGACGTCTATGTGGGCGATACGATCGGGGAACTGGGACTCTTCTATGCCCTCACGCCAGTCGCCTTTATCGGCGGCTCTTTGGTGAAGCATGGGGGGCAAAACCCTGTAGAGGCCATCAAGCTTGGCGCTGCCGTGCTGGCGGGGCCCAACGTGCACAATTTCCGCGAAATGTATTCGGACCTCTTGAAGGCCGGCGGCGCTCGTACGGTCGACGATGCGGACAGTCTTGCGCGCGCGGTGCTCGACTTGCTGCAGAACGACGTGGCCCGCAAGGAAGCCTATGCCAGGGCCGAGGCCTGCATCGCCGCGATGAGCGGCGCCTTGCCGAAAACGCTGGACGCGCTCGACGCCTACTTTCCGGAAAAGGTGCCGCTGCAACATGCCTCTTGAGACGCCGTCTTGGTGGTACAGCAAGCGCGGACGGCTCGCGAAGTTCATGCCTGCCCTGCTCTCTCCCATCGCAGCGCTCTATGGCCGGACCGCCGCGTCGCGCTTGGCGCGAGATCCTGAATACCGGTCCCGCCTGCCGGTGATATGCATCGGCAATTTCACCTCCGGCGGCAGCGGCAAGACGCCGACAGCGATTGCCGTCGCGGGCCTCCTCAAAGCCATGGGCAAGACGCCCGCCTTCCTCACGCGCGGCTATGGCGGCAGCGCCACCGATGTTGTCGAAGTTGCCGGGCACGATGCGGCAGAGGTTGGCGACGAGCCGCTTGTTCTGGCCGAGACCGCACCGACTTTCGTGTCCGCGGATAGAGCGGCCGGCGCCAAGGCCATCGAGCAGACGAATGCCGATGTCATCGTCATGGATGACGGCTTTCAAAATCCGGGCCTTGCGAAAGACCTTGCCCTGCTCGTCGCCGACGGGGTCTCGGGGCTCGGCAACGGGCGTGTGATTCCGGCCGGCCCGTTGCGCGCACCGCTTGAGGTACAGTTGCCGCGCGCGGATGCGCTGCTCGTCATCGGCGAGGGCAAGAAGGGCGATGCGCTCATCAAGCGCTTCGACGCCACCAGAAAACCGGCCTTGCGCGCGACGATCGAACCCGACTGCGATCCGCGCTGGCTGACCGTGCTGCCGACGATCGGCTTCGCCGGCATTGCGCGTCCGTCCAAATTCTTCGCAACACTGAAGTCGAATGGTGCGCGCCTCGTCGCCAGCCACGGCTTTGGCGATCATCACCGCTTCACCGAGAAGGAGGCGAAACGTCTTTTGGACGAGGCGGAGGCCGAGAAGGCCATGCTGGTGACGACCGAGAAGGACTGGGCACGCCTGACAGACGGGGACGATGACGAAGAGGACAGCGCAGTCGCCGAGCTGAAGAAACGCTCGCGGCCGTTTCCCATCGTCCTGACGTTCGAAGACGAGGACGCGGCGAAAGCGTTGCTGAAGGATGCGCTGGGCGGCGCGTGCCCGGACGACGCCGGTTAGGTGTTTTCGGCTTTTCCGGCGGTCTCGCGTACACGCTTCAGCGACGCCGCCGCATCCACATAGGGTTCTTGCAGCGCGACGCTCCAATAGCGCAACTCGTCAAGCGGGATTGTCTGGCCGGTCACAGCACAGCGTACGAATTCGCCCGGCGTGACCACCTGCACTTCGCCATCCAGGTAGCGAAGTTTGGCCTCGCCTTTGAAGCCGAAATTACGTTCGAAACGGTTCATCACAGTCGTCAGCCTCTCTCGTTAGAAGGGTCAGCTTAGCGTCCCAGCATAATACTTGCCAACGCTAGAGCAGGCTTCCCTGATCGCCGTCGGGTGCGGGTTTCGGCTTCTTCGGCCGTTTCGGCTTGGATGGCGCTGGTTCGCTGCTCGTGCCTTGAAGAACCTCGACCTCGACATGGCCATCCGCGAACTGAATTTCGAGTGCCTCGCCCGGGCGAACCGCGCCGGCGCTGCGCGCCATCGCACCATCGGCATCGCGAACAAGTGCAAACCCGCGTGCGAGGACGTTGTGATAGCTGAGCGTGCCTAAGAGCTTCACCTGCGCATCGAGACGTTGCCGCGCGCGCTCAACCCGGGCTGTGATCGCCCGGGCGCGATCCCGGTCAAGCCGTACCAGCAGTTCGCGCGCCGTGACCACTCGCCGCACGACAAGGCCCGGGCGCAACGCCGCCGCCTCGCGGGCCAGCACTGCCCGATGGCTCTGCGTGTTTGCCCTCAAGGACTGGAGAAGACGCCCGCTCGCCGTATCGAGCCATTGGCGCGGCAGGCCCAGAATGGCTTCGCGGCGAGGCAGCCCGCGCGCCGATGCGGTGACGCGGCTGCGCCAATGTTCCAGCGCCCGGCGCATGGTGCCGGCCATGCGGACACCACTTGTACGCACCGTGTTCAGCAATTCGGAGCGAACCGGCACCGCGCGCTCGGCCGCTGCCGTCGGGGTCGGCGCCCGGTAGTCTGCCACGAGGTCGATCAAGGTCCAGTCCGTCTCGTGACCCACGGCGGAAATGAGAGGTATCGAGCTCGCCGCCGCGGCCCTCACCACAGTCTCTTCGTTGAAGCCCCACAGATCTTCCAGGCTGCCGCCGCCGCGCGCCACGATGATCAGGTCCGGAAGAATCCCGTCGGAGGCCGTGCCTGCATTGAAGCCGGCAATCGCGGCAGCCACTTCCGCCGCGGAGGTCTCGCCTTGCACGCGCACCGGCCACACGATCACGTGCGAGGGAAAGCGATCGCTCAGGCGATGTAGAATGTCGCGAATGACGGCGCCGGTAGGCGAGGTCACCACGCCGATGACCCCCGGCAGGAAGGGCAGCTCCTGTTTGTGCTCCTCGTCGAACAGGCCTTCGGCGGCGAGCTGCTTCTTGCGCTGCTCCAGAAGCGCCATCAGCGCGCCGGCGCCCGCGGGCTCCAGTTCCTCGATCACGATCTGATACTTCGAGCCACCGGGAAATGTGGTGATCTTGCCCTTGGCGACGATCTCCAACCCCTCTTCGGGCTTGAACTTCAGCCGGCCGAACACGCCGCGCCACACGACCGCCTCGATGACCGCCTTCTCGTCCTTGAGCTTGAAATAGCAATGGCCCGAGGAATGCGGCCCGCGATAACCCGAGACCTCGCCGCGCAGGCGCACGAGGCCGTAAGCGTCCTCCACCGTCCGCTTGAGCTCGAAGGCCAGCTCCGACACCGAATACTCAGTGATATTGGTCGGCTCGGGCTGTGGATTTCGGGGTGCCATCGCGTTCGTCTCGTTTTTTGAAATGGTCGTTCTCGTGCTAAGAGCGCGGCTCTCGTCTCAGGCGTACCATATCTAGAAGGGCATACAGATCCGAGATTTGCAGAACCAGCAGGGGCATCATTGACGTGAATGTACTTCTCATCGGCGGCGGCGGGCGCGAACATGCGCTGGCCTGGAAACTGACGCAGAGCCCTCTCCTCGGCACGTTGTATTGCGCGCCGGGGAATGCCGGCATTGCCGAGGCCGCCGAACTCGTCGCGCTCGATGTAAGCGACCACGGCGCTGTCGCCGCCTTTTGCAGGGACAAGCAGATCGGGCTTGTCGTCGTCGGTCCCGAGGCGCCGCTGGTGGCCGGGCTCGCCGACGACCTGGAGGCGCAAGGCATCCCTGTGTTTGGCCCCTCCAGGGCGGCGTCGGCACTCGAGGGTTCCAAAGGCTTCACCAAGGATCTTTGCACCGAGTACGGCATCCCCACCGCCGCCTATGGACGCTTCACGGACGCCGCATCCGCCAACGACTATCTCGCGCGTCAGACCCTGCCCATCGTCATCAAGGCGGACGGCCTTGCGGCAGGCAAGGGCGTGGTGATCGCGCAGACCCGGCAAGAAGCCGACGCGGCTGTCGAGGCTTGCTTCGAGGGTGCGTTTGGCGAGGCCGGCGCGGAAGTGGTGATCGAGGCGTTTCTGAGCGGCGAAGAGGCGAGCTTCTTCGCGCTGGTCGATGGCGAGACCGCCCTGCCTCTCGCCACGGCGCAGGATCACAAGCGCGTCCATGATGGCGACCAAGGGCCCAACACGGGCGGCATGGGCGCCTATTCGCCCGCACCGATCATGACCGAGGCCGTGTGTACCCGCACCATGGACGAGATCATCCTGCCGACGGTCTCGGCCATGAAGGCGCGGGGCACGCCGTTCAGAGGCGTGCTCTATGCGGGGCTGATGATCGAGGACGGCGCGCCTCAGCTCATCGAATACAATGTGCGCTTCGGCGACCCGGAGACGCAGCCCCTGATGATGCGGCTGAAGTCCGATCTTCTGCCGGTACTCCTCGCGACGGCGCAAGGTCGGCTCGGCGGCATGAGCCTCGAGTGGCAGACGGACGCCGCGCTATGTGTCGTGATGGCGGCGAAGGGCTATCCCGGCGCTTACGAGAAGGGCACCGAGATCAAAGAGCTTGACGCAGCGTCCGCCGATCCTAAAGCCGCGATTTTTCATGCCGGGACGGCCCGCGATGAGACGCGCGTCCTCGCCAGCGGCGGCCGCGTGCTCGGCGTCACAGCGCTTGGGACGGACATCGCGCAGGCCCAAGCCCGCGCCTATACCGCAGTCGATGCGATCGATTGGCCGAGCGGATTCTGCCGGCGGGACATCGGCTGGCGGGCGCTGAAAAGCGGCGCCTAAACGATCGCACGTCGGCGCCGCATTAGGGAGAAATTCACTCTAGCGCCCTATCAAGGACGCGAGACACCGGTTTGCCCTGCTTTTGTCACGGGATAATGTTGTCTTTTCACGATGGCAACACTATCTGAACGCTATGAAGATTTGATTCCAGCCCGCGAGATTCGCAAGATGACTTTAGACCTGCCCGTTTCGAAGAAGACCATGTCCGGCGTGGTCGGTGTCGTTGCGATTCTTTTCTATCTGTGGCTGCTGACCTGGTCGGCACCGGCCAGGGCGATGAGCGGGACGATAGTCCAGCCCGAGGGCGTGGCGACGGACGTTCATCAGGCCAAGATCTTCAAGCGCGGCCGCACTCCAGTCTACCCCTATTCGGCCAAGGGCCCCGGCCCAAATGGCTGGTCCTCCTATCTCGGTTTGGTACCCTATAGCTGGGGCAACGTGGAGAACGAGGCCGTTCAACGGGCCCAGTATCCTATGCGCTACTGGCCGCACAATCCCAACGCGCCGATCCCCAAGCCTTATCGTTAGTCGGCTACCGCTAACCTCCCGCTTCTAAGTTTTTACCGATCGTCTCCTGGCCGGCTCGCGCGCGCGTTCCGCCCCGCGACCGCTAACGGCGCGCGGCGAAGAACGCTTGCAGCAGCGATGCCGCCGCGCTTTCGCCGATGCCGCCGTAAATTTCCGGGGCATGAT